>Ga0207709_10000031_pt1 | contig 329046 bp, 320 predicted proteins | sample KBSM34metaG_FD_184397 | JGI IMG/M metagenome (GOLD analysis project Ga0207709, IMG submission 184397) | Miscanthus rhizosphere microbial communities from Kellogg Biological Station, Michigan, USA - KBS M3-4 metaG (SPAdes) (version 2) | ecosystem: Host-associated > Plants > Roots > Rhizosphere...
CTAGGCGCTCGGTGCCGGTTTCTCAAGGGTCTCGGCAAGCGCTTCCAAACGATCGGCGAGGCGGTTGAGAAAAGCGGGACTCGGGCCGCCGTCCACCGAGGGACGGTTTTCCGCCTGATCGAGATTGTCGGCGAGCATCAGCGCAATCAGCAGCATGGTGCGTTCGGCATTGAGGCCGCCCGACGCGCGGTTGGCCATCGCCCAACGCTGGTCAAGCATTTCTCCCAACCGGCGAAGCTGGGCTTCCTCACCGTCGCGGCAAGCGACATTGTGACGGCGGTCGCCGATCGTCAGCATGACCTCAGCCATTTCGTGCCCCCAGCGCATCGAGCGCGGCGATCGCTTCGCCAACGCGCGCGCGCAGCGATTCGTGTCGTGTCTTCAGGTCCTGCGCGCTCCTGTCGCGCGCCGCGACGGCGCGTTCGATGCGGGCGAGCGCGGCGTCGATCCGATCGGTCGGGGAAGCGTCTGCCATCGGGGGGAGATAGCACGGCGAGGGGGCGCGACAAGATCGTTTCGCCGCGCAAAGGGCTCGGACTCGCCGCCGCGGCCGTTGCGACAGACAACCGATCGAGCCGCCCGGCCTTCGCTGCCGTCGTCACGATCGCCTGGCAATGCGGCCCGGTACGGTGCAAATACCGCCCCTGACGGTTGACGCGCCGCGTCGGCATCCCCAAAGGCAGCCGCGACCGACCGGCCCCATTCGCGCGTGCCGGCATCAGCAGCTCGAGGAGCGAAACAACATGGCGGTGAAGGTAGCGATCAACGGGTTCGGACGGATTGGGCGTCTGGTGGCGCGCGCGATGCTCGCGCAAGGCGATACCGGTCTCGACCTGGTGGCGATCAACGATCTCGGCGATGCCAAGGCCAATGCCTGGCTGTTCAAGCGCGACTCGGTCCATGGCAAATGGCCGGGCGAGGTTCATGCCGAAGGCCAGGACATGGTGATCGACGGCAAGCGCATCCGCGTCACCGCAGAGCGCGACCCGGCGAACCTGCCGCACAAGGAACTGGGCGTCGATCTGGTGCTCGAATGCACCGGGTTCTTCACCGATCGCGACAGCTGCCAGAAGCATATCGATGCCGGCGCCAAGAAGGTGCTGATCTCGGCTCCGGGCAAGAATGTCGACCTGACCGTCGTCTATGGCGTCAATCACGACAAGCTGACCGCGGATCACAACATCGTGTCGAACGCGTCGTGCACGACCAATTGCCTGGCGCCGGTCGCCAAGGTGCTGAACGACGAATTCGGCATCGAGCGCGGCCTGATGACCACGGTCCACGCTTATACCAACGATCAGAAGATCCTCGATCAGATCCATTCCGACCTGCGCCGCGCGCGGGCGGCGGGAATGTCGATGATCCCGACCACCACCGGTGCCGCGCGTGCGGTCGCCGAGGTGCTGCCTGAACTCAAGGGCAAGCTCGACGGATCGGCGATCCGCGTGCCGGTTCCCGACGTGTCGCTGATCGACCTGACCTTCACGCCGAAGCGCGACGTGACCAAGGAAGAGATCAACGCGGCGCTCAAGGCAGCGTCGCAAGGCAAGCTCAAGGGCGTGCTCGATTATACCGACGAGCCGCTCGTCTCGATCGATCTGATGGGTTCGCCGGCGTCGTCGACCGTCGACAGCCTCGAAACCGCGGTGCTCGAAGGCAAGCTGGTTCGCGTCCTCAGCTGGTACGACAATGAATGGGGCTTCTCCAACCGCATGGTCGACACCGCGAAGGCGATGGCCGCGTTGATCTAAGCCCACTTCCCCTCCCGTTCACGGGAGGGGTTAGGGGAGGGCGTGTCGTTCCGAGTTGAGGGGCGACGCCCAGCCCAACAGACCCTCCCCCAACCCCTCCCGCAAGCGGGAGGGGAGTTTGCCGACAGGAGTGTGACATGGCACGCAACTTCAAAACGCTCGATGACATGGGCGACATCGCCGGCAAGCGCGTGCTGGTTCGTGAGGACCTCAACGTGCCGATGGCCGATGGCCAAGTCACCGATGACACCCGGCTGCGCGCCACGGTGCCGACCGTCGCCGAACTCGCCGACAAGGGCGCCAAAGTCCTGATCCTGGCGCATTTTGGACGTCCCAAGGGCCAGCGTAACCCGGAGATGAGCCTGGCGCTCGTTACGCGGCCCTTCGAACACGTGCTCGGCCGTCCGGTGCGCTTCATCGACGATGAGGGCGCGGCCGAGGCGATCGCGACGCTGAAGGACGGCGACGTCGCGATCCTGGAGAATACGCGGTTCGATCCGGGTGAAGAGAAGAACGCGCCCGAGACAGTCGAGCGGCTGGCCGCGCTCGGCGACCTTTATGTCAACGATGCCTTCTCGGCCGCACACCGCGCGCATGCCTCGACCGAAGGGCTGGCGCATCGCCTGCCGTCGTTCGCGGGGCGGCAGATGGAGGCCGAACTCGACGCGCTCGACAAGGCGCTGGGCGCGCCCGAGCATCCCGTCGCGGCGGTGGTCGGCGGTGCCAAGGTGTCGAGCAAGCTCGACGTGCTCAAGCATCTGGTCAGCAGGGTCGATCACCTGATCATCGGCGGCGGCATGGCCAATACCTTCCTCGCCGCGCGTGGGGTCGATGTCGGTAAAAGCCTGGCCGAGCACGATCTGACCGGCACGGCGGAAGAGATTTTCGATGCCGCCGACGCCGCCGGCTGCACGATCCATCTGCCCTACGATGTCGTAGTCGCGAAGGAATTCAAGCCGAACCCGGCAACGCGCACCGTCAACGTCCATGAAGTCGCGCCTGACGAGATGATCCTCGACATCGGGCCGGCCGCGAGCGAGGCGCTGGCCGATGTGCTCAAGAATTGTCGCACATTGGTCTGGAACGGCCCGCTCGGCGCGTTCGAGACGCCGCCGTTCGATGTCGCGACGATGGCCCTGGCGAAGACGGTCGCGGCGCTGACCCGCGAAGGTTCGCTGGTGTCGGTGGCGGGCGGCGGCGATACTGTCGCCGCGCTCAACCAGGCTGGAGTCGCGGATGACATGACCTTTGTGTCGACCGCGGGCGGCGCTTTCCTGGAATGGATGGAAGGCAAGGAACTTCCAGGAGTTAAGGCGCTAAGCTCTTAACGCTCGGCAAGTAGCGGACGGAGGACGGCGTCAAGGCTCTTCGCGGTGAAAGCCTCGGCCTTCTCGTAACGGACACGGCCGTGACGATCGATCACATAGCTCATCGGCACCGCCGAAACCGCAATATCGGGCCCCGCGACCCAGGCTGCCTGGGGATAGGGGATCGAGGTCGCCGTCGCCTGACCCTTGCCGTTGGCGCCCGGATCGACCGAAATGCCGATGACGACCAACCCCTGCGACAGATGCTGGCGGTAATAGCGGGCGAGGAGAGGGATTTCGGCTCGGCATGGCACGCACCAGCTTGCCCAATAATTGATCACCACCACGCGGCCGCGCAAGTCGCCGAGCGTCATCCGCTGCCCGCCCGTCAGCGTCATCTGTCTCGGCAATCCGGGTGCGCCCGCGGTCGCCGGGACGCTCAGCGCCGCGACAGCAAACAAAGCGAAAAGGGGGCGGAAGAACGCCATCAGCTCTTTGGTGCGGGTTCGCGCAGCAGCGGCACGAGGATCGCGTTCAAGCTGTCGAGATCGAACGCGGCGGCCTTGGCATAGCGAATGCGACCGTCGCGGCCGATGATGATATTGGTCGGCACAGCATTACCGATCGTGTCGTAAGGGCCCTTGATCTTCCTGACCGGCGAAATGTGCATGACCTGAAAGAGTTGCTTGAGCTTATAAGCTGGCAGCGAATCTTCGGTCGTTACCGCAAAGACGCGCAGACCTGCATCCTTGCGCATGTTGTAATAGGCATCGAGGGTCGGCAGCTCGGCTCGGCACGGCACGCACCAGGTCGCCCAGAAGTTGAGGATGACGACCTGCCCGTGCAATTGATCGCGGGTAACCTTGCTGCCGTCGATGAGAGTCAGGGTGAAATCGGGCGCCGGCTGGCCGATCGTCACCTTGTCGCCGGCCGCGACCGGCATTCCGACCGTCGCCGACGCAAGTACGGCGCCCACGACCACGCCCCTGATGATCTTTCCGAAGATACCCACGACGCCCCCCGATAATATTGCCCTGTATCAGGGTGATCCCGTTGCAACGGCAGGTCAACCGGGAGGAGGCTTCCAAAAAGGAGACAATCGCGCTTGAGCGATTGAGGGATGGCCTTCGGGGCTACGATCATTCTAACCGGTTACACAAATCGCAGGCCCATTGCGGACCCGTCGACCGCTGGCTAACAGCCGCCACACATACGTATGCACAGACGGGAAACGACCATGCAGACCGCCGAGATGACCGCCAAGATTGCCGCCGGACATGGCTTCATCGCCGCGCTCGATCAGAGCGGCGGGTCGACCCCCAAGGCGCTCAAAGGCTATGGCATCGAGGAAGGCGCCTGGTCGAGCGATGAAGAGATGTTCGACCTGATCCACCAGATGCGCGTGCGGATCATCACAGCGCCGGCCTTCGCCAGCGGCAAGGTGATCGCGGCGATCCTGTTCGAGCGCACCATGGACGGCCAGGCGAACGGTCAGCCGGTGCCCCAGGCGCTGCACGATCGCGGTGTCGTGCCGTTCATCAAGATCGACAAGGGGCTAGAGGCGGAGGCCAATGGCGTCCAACTGATGAAGCCGATGCCCGGCCTCGACGCCTTGCTCGACCGTGCGCGCGGGCTCGGCATGTTCGGCACCAAGGAGCGGTCGGTCGTCAATCTCGCCAATCGCGAAGGTATCGCCGCGATCGTCGCACAGCAATTCGAGGTCGCGCGGCAAGTGCTGAGCCATGGCCTGATGCCGATCATCGAGCCCGAAGTGAACATCAAGAGCCCGGAACGTGCCGAAGCCGATGCGATCCTGCTCGATGAGATCCTCAAGGCGCTCGACGCGATGCCAGGCGACGACAAGGTGATGCTCAAGCTGTCGCTGCCGGCCGAGCCGGGCCTGTTCCTGCCGCTGGTCGAACATCCCCGCGTGCTCCATGTCGTCGCGCTGTCGGGCGGCTTCAACCGCACCGAGGCCTGTGCCGAACTGGCGAAGAACCAGGGCATTATCGCGAGCTTCAGCCGCGCCCTGCTAGAGGATTTGCGCCACCAGATGAGCGACGAGGAATTCGACAGCGCGCTGGCTGAGGCGATCGACGAGATTTACGACGCGTCGGTCGACAAAGTCGCGGCCTAGGACCCTAACCTTCCTCGCCGAGGATCTCGGCGAGACGATCGAGCCGTTTTTCCAGCACCGATCGCCGCTCGCGCGCCCAGCGTTCGACCGGCGTCAGGCCATCGGGCACCAGCGACGCCGTCCGCACCCGACCGACCTTTTCGGTGCGCACCACCCCGCAATGCTCGAGCACCTGCAGGTGCTGGGCAATCGCGGTCACGGTGACGCCCAGCGGCTCGGCGAGCCGCGAGACCGATGCCGGCCCCTCCGCCAGGCGATCGACGATCGCGCGCCGCGTCGGGTCCCCCAGTGCCTGGAATAATCGGTCGAGATCGGGCGTCACCCGCTCAGCCTTCGATCACCTCGCCCAATTTGTCGAGCAACACTCGCCAGCCACGCTCGCGCATCACCGGTCCGTCGGCATTTTCGAAGAAGGCGACCTGATTGGTGCAGAGCAGATCGGTGCCCTCGCCATTGGGGATAAGCTCGAACGTCGTCAGTGACACCGACATCGGTGCGCCGCCGATCGCCATCATGCTGGTAGTGACAATCCGGCTGCCCGGGACGATCGCCTGGAAAGTCCCGTCGTCGGTCAGCGACACGCCGGGAAAGGGGCTGGTGTCGCCAAATCTGTAGCCGAGATGCTGCACACCACCCGGGCGGAAATCGCTCTCGAAGGCGACGAGTTCGGTTTGATCGTTCGCCGCATACCATTGGCGCTTGATGGCGGGGTCGCTGAGCGCCTCGAACACCTTGGCGGGGCCTGCCTTGTAGCTGCGCTCGACAGTGAAGGTGGCGTGCGTGACGTGTCCATCCGGCATAACTTGCTCCTTTAGTGAAGTAGTGGCTTCAGTATCTCTCTGGCGATAATTAGTCAAGTCATGACTTCACTGTTGTCCCGTTGACGCAGCGAGGCGGAGGAGGAAAAGGGCGCTGCGCGGCAAGCGCCGCCTCAGTGGGGAGGATTGCATGGTCGAGCGAGTCGGAGAGCAAAATCCCGGTTGGAGCGCGGTCGACACCTATATCGCCGATCGTCTGCTGGGCGATGATCCCGCGCTGTCGGCGGCGCTCGCCGCCAATGCGGCCGGCGGATTGCCCGACATCGACGTGTCACCCGCGCAGGGCCGGATGCTCCATCTATTCGCCCGGATGACGGGCGCGCGGCGCGTTCTCGAAATCGGCACGCTCGGCGGCTATTCGACGATCGAACTGGCGCGTGCGCTGCCGGGCGACGGCAAGCTGATCTCGCTCGAGATCGACCCGCATCACGCCGATGTCGCGCGCAGCAACGTTGCGAAAGCCGGGCTGCGCGATCGCGTCGATATTCGCACCGGTCCGGCGCTCGACTCGCTTCGGGCGATGATCGCGGCGAACGAAGACCCGTTCGACTTCGTGTTCATCGATGCCGACAAACAGAACAACCCCGCTTATGTCCGCGCCGCGCTCGCAATGTCTCGGCCGGGCACGACGATCGTCGTCGACAACGTGATCCGCGAGGGCGGAGTGCTCGACGTTGCGAGTGGCGACGAGCGAATCCGGGGGACACGAGCGCTGTTCGACGCGGTGGGGGCAGAGAAGCGGCTGACGGCCACCGCGGTGCAGACGGTCGGAGTCAAGAAATGGGACGGCTTTCTGATCGCGGTTGTGGATTGATCCTTTATTCCCTCTCCCCTTGTGGGAGGGAGCGGCGCAGCCGCGGAAGGGCGAGGGGGGACACGCGGCCTTCGTTGACTCCCCCTCATCCCTCCGCCGCGCTGCGCGCGGCTCCTCCCTTCTCCCACAAGGGGAGAAGGGGAGTAGTTGCCGGTCCGAAGGACACGTCCTAGGGGCGGCGGATGGACACTGAAGACCCACTCGGCCCGCTCGACCCAAATTTCGCCGCTTCGTTCAAGCGCGACGTGCGGCGGCCGCCTTGCCAGCTCTATCTGATCTCGCCGCTCGACGTCGGCGGTGCCTTTCCGGATCGGCTGGCGCGCGCGCTCGACGCCGGGCCGGTGGCGGCGTTTCAGTTTCGGGTGAAGCAGGTCGACCAGCACGAGGCTGCGCGGCTGGCGGAGCCGCTGCAGCGCATCTGCGCCGATCGCGAGGTCGCCTTCATCGTCAACGACAGCGTCTCGCTGGCGAAAAGGCTTGGTGCCGATGGCGTCCATCTCGGCCAGGAGGACGGCGATCCGCGGGAGGCGCGGTCGGTGCTGGGTCCGGATGTGCAGATTGGCGTGACGTGCCATGACAGCCGACACCTGGCGATGGAAGCGGGAGACGCGGGCGCGGACTATGTCGCGTTCGGTGCTTTCTATCCGACCACGACCAAGGACGTGAAGCATCGTCCCGAGCCGGTCATCCTGAGCTGGTGGTCGGCGCTGTTCGAATTGCCCTGCGTCGCGATCGGCGGGATCACGCCCGCGAATGCCGCGCCGCTGGTTTCGGCGGGCGCCGATTTCATCGCGGTTTCGAGCGCCGTGTGGGGCGGTGACGAGGCGGAAGCGGTGCGCACGTTCGGCGCGGTGCTTGCCGGATCGGGGCCGGCTGGCTAAAGGCGCGGTTTCGCTCTTTCCAGCAGGTACATCGCATGAAGATCAGCGGCGTGGACATTCGTCCCGGCAATATCATCGAATATGAAGGCGGCATCTGGCGCGCCGTCAAGATTCAGCACACCCAGCCCGGCAAGGGCGGGGCGTATATGCAGGTCGAGCTCAAGAATCTGCGGGACGGCCGCAAGAACAATGTCCGCTTCCGCTCGGCCGAGACGGTGGAGCGCGTCCGCCTCGACACCAAGGATTTCCAGTTCCTGTTCGCCGACGGCGATACGCTGACGTTCATGGACAAGGAAACTTACGAGCAGACCACGCTGCCGCGCGACTTGCTGGGTGACGCCGCAGCGTTCCTCCAGGACGGCATGGACGTGGTGATGGAACTCCATGACGAAGAGCCGATCAGCGTCCAATTGCCCGACACGATCGAGGCGACGATCGTCGAGGCCGACGCGGTGGTGAAGGGCCAGACGGCGTCGTCCAGCTACAAGCCGGCGATCCTCGACAATGGCGTCCGCATCATGGTCCCGCCGCATATCGCGTCGGGAACGCGTATAGTGGTCGATGTGTACGAGCAGACGTACGTTCGTAGGGCGGACTGATATTTTCTAGCCCTCTCCCGCTCGCGGGAGAGGAGCATCAGGTCGGTCATGCTCCCAGCATGACCTGAATAGCACGGGGTGCTATTCACCTGACGCTGGTGAGGGTCTTCTTTCTTCTTCCAAGCGTGTGCCGAGACAGAAGAAGAAAGAAGACCCTCACCCTCCCACCGCCTTCGGCGGCGGGCCCCTTCCTCTCCCGCAAGCGGGAGAGGGGTGATATTTTGGAGCGATTCCTGTGCCCAGCCATTCCGGCATTTTCACCGTCATCGAGCGCGCCGCGCGCAAGGCGGCGCCGCGCCTGCGCCGCGACTTCAACGAGGTTCAGCACCTCCAGGTCAGCCGCAAGGGGCCGGCCGATTTCGTGTCGATGGCCGACAAGCGCGCCGAGGAAACGCTGGTCGACGAATTGCGCAGGGCGCGGCCTGACTGGTCGATCCTGGCCGAGGAAGGTGGCGAGATCGCCGGCGATCCGAACAAGCCGCGCTTCATCATCGATCCGCTCGACGGCACGTCGAACTTCCTCCACGGCATCCCGCATTTCGCGATCTCGATCGCGGTCGAGGAGCCGATGGCGAACGGCAAGCGCGAGATCACGACCGCCCTGGTCTATCAGCCGCTGACCGACGAGAGCTTCTGGGCGGAAAAGGGCAAGGGCGCCTGGCTGCAGGATGCGCGGCTGCGCGTGTCGTCGCGGCGCGACCTTGCCGACGCGCTGATCGCGACCGGCATCCCGTTCCTGGGTCACGGCAATTTCACGCAATGGAGCCGAATCTTCGGCGCGGTGGCGCCCGAAGTCGCCGGCATCCGCCGGCTCGGCTCGGCCGCGCTCGACCTCGCCTGGGTCGCAGCGGGGCGGTTCGACGGGTTCTGGGAATCCGATCTCCAGCCCTGGGACGTCGCGGCGGGCACGCTGCTGGTCAAGGAAGCCGGCGGGTTCGTCACCGATTTCCGCGGCGGCGACCGCACGATGGAGCGCAACGAGTTCCTCGCTGGCAATGACGTGCTCCATTCCAAGCTGCACAAACTGGTCGCCGGCGCTTTGCGTTGAGGCGCTGACTGGCCGCCCTGCTGCTTGCAGCAGCGGCGCCGGCCAGGTTGTTCACCATCCCCGCTCGACACCGGCTAGCCGAAGGCATTGCCCGCGACGCAAAGACGATCTGGGTGTCGGGCGTGCTCGATCGCACTGATCGTTTCGGTACCATTATGAGTATCTCGGGAAATTACATAACCCGACCTTAACGATGGCGGGACTATGCGAGCGCATGGTTTCGACGCCCTCTTCGACGCCCCGGGACGATGCGTTCCTGAAGACGCGGATCGAGGCGATCTATTCGATCGCGCTGGCGATGATCGGCATGGATCTGCTCGGCTCGGCGATGATGGCGGGCCTTTTCTGGCAACAGGGCAACAATATCTGGCTGCCGATCTGGATACTCGCCAGCGTGATCATCATTGCCTCGCGCGGCGTAGCGGCGATGGCCTATAAATCGGGCCTCTTCCCCAATATTCCTATCCGCCATTGGGCGGCATCGCTCGTCATCTTTGCCGGCGCGTCCGGCTTGCTCTGGGGCGGCGCGCTGGGCCTGATCGTTGCCACAGGCACCGACAACCAGGTGATGTTCGCGGTCTGCGTCGCGCTGAGCGGGTTGACGCTATCGATCGCGCATGTCGCCTATTGGCCGATGTACGCTGCGTTCGAGCTGCCGGTAATGATCGCGGCGGCACTGGGCTTCTTCATCAGCGACCGCCCGGGCCACTGGCCACTGGCAGGCGCTGCGACGGTGATGACGGTCGTGCTGCTGAGCGTTAGCCGCCGGCTCGCGGGGCAGGTGCTCCACGCGCATCGGCTGGCCGCCGCTAACCAGGCACTGGTCGGATCGCTCGGTGCGCGCGGCAAGGCGCTCGAACAGGCGTGTGACGCACTCGAACGCGTGAGCCGGACTGATCCGCTGACCGGTCTCGCCAATCGCCGCCAGCGCGACAGTCGGCTTGCCGACGAGTGGGAAAGGGGCCTGCGATCGGGCGCGCCGCTTGCGGTCGTCGCGATCGACGTCGATCACTTCAAGCGTTTCAACGACACGCACGGCCATAGCGAAGGCGACCGCTGCCTGAAAGCGGTGGCGGAGATGCTCCAGGCCGGTCTTCGCGGACCGATCGATCTTGCCGCGCGCCATGGCGGCGAGGAATTCATGCTGATCCTGCCTGGAGTCGATCGCGCCGGCGCCGCCTCGATCGCAGAGCGGGTCCGCGTGATGGTCGCGACGTGCAGCAACGATGCCGGGTTCGCGCTCCCCGAAAAGGTCACGATCAGCCTGGGCGTCGCTGCAATCCATCCGGCGCCGGGCCGCTCGGTCCACGAACTGACCATCGCCGCCGATGCCGCGCTGTATCGAGCGAAAATGGCGGGAAGAAACCGTTACGAACTCGCCGCCGTCGACAGCGTCGCCGCTGCCGCCTGAGAGTTTTGCCAGCCTCGCTGGTTACGGCACCGCCCTCCGCAGCCATTCCAACGATGCTGCGCATCGCCGGAACCTTGGGCTGCTTCGCCCGCTCCCCCACCCGACCGCCCATAGTATATCCTGACTGGGTGGTCGGGTGGGGGAGCGGGCCGGCGCCGCATCCGTTAATTGCGAATCATTCTCACGGGTTCGAGGCCTTGCCCGACTCCGGGTGCCGTCCTAGAGACGCCGCAACGTTTCGCACCTGCGAGAGACAATAGTGGTCGATCTGTCACAATATCTGCCGATCCTGCTGTTCCTCGGCGTCGCGATCGCGCTGTCCAGCGCGTTCGTGTTCCTGCCGATGATCGCGGCCCGCTTCACCGGCGCGCACAAGCCGAATCCGGAGAAGCTCAGCGAGTATGAATGCGGCTTCCCCGCGTTCGAGGACCCGCGCAGCCAGTTCGACGTCCGTTTCTATCTCGTCGCCATCCTGTTCATCGTGTTCGATCTGGAAGCGGCGTTCATTTACCCCTGGGCAGTGAGCGTGTTCTCGCTCGGCTGGACCGCGTGGATCAGCATGATGATCTTCATCGCCGAACTCGCGCTTGGCCTCGTCTATGCCTGGAAGAAGGGAGCGTTGGATTGGGAATGACCCCTTCGATTATCGGACATTCGGGCCCGGTCGAGCTGCCGATGAGCACCAGCGGTCAGGCGGTCATTCCGCCCGACCAGGGGTTCTTCGACGGCCTGAACGGTGAGCTGCAGGACAAGGGTTTCCTCGTCGTCGGCGCCGAAGAGCTGTTCCAATGGGCGCGCACCGGCTCGCTGTGGTGGATGACCTTCGGCCTCGCTTGCTGCGCGGTCGAGATGATCCACGTCAACATGCCGCGTTACGACCTCGAGCGTTTCGGCGCCGCGCCGCGCGCCAGCCCGCGCCAGTCGGACGTGATGATCGTCGCCGGCACACTGTGCAACAAGATGGCCCCGGCGCTGCGCAAGGTCTACGACCAGATGTCGGAGCCTAAGTACGTCATCTCGATGGGCAGCTGCGCCAATGGCGGCGGCTATTACCATTACAGCTACAGCGTCGTGCGCGGCTGCGACCGCATCGTGCCGGTCGATATCTACGTGCCCGGCTGCCCGCCGACCGCCGAGGCCTTGCTTTACGGTATCATGCAGCTCCAGCGGAAAATCCGCCGCGCGGGGACGATCGAGCGGTGAAGTCGGCTGCTCCCCTTTATGCGCCCAATGACGGCGTGATCGAGGTGGCCGAGAAGACGCTCGGCGGCCGCGTGCTGTCGAGCCTCGAAGCCGCGTACGAAGTCTCGTTCACCGTCGACCGCGACAGCCTGGTCGAGACGATGACCCTGCTGCGCGACACGCCCGGCCTCGAATATCAGCAGCTGATGGAGATCGCCGGGGTCGATTATCCCGACCGGGCCGACCGGTTCGAGGTGGTCTATTGCCTGCTCTCGCTGACTCGCAACCACCGTATCCGCGTCCACGTCCAGACCGACGAGATCAAGCCGGTGCCCTCGGTGACGGGGATCTGGCCGGTCGCCGGCTGGCTCGAGCGCGAAGTGTACGACATGTACGGCGTGCTGTTCGACGGCAATCCGGACCTGCGCCGGATCCTGACCGATTACGGCTTTGTCGGACATCCGCAGCGCAAGGACTTCCCGCTGACCGGCTATGTCGAGTTGCGCTATTCGGAAGAGTCGAAGCGCGTCGTCTACGAGCCGGTCAAGCTCGCGCAGGATTTTCGCACGTTCGACTTCATGAGCCCGTGGGAGGGCGCCGAGTATATCCTACCGGGTGACGAGAAGGCGGCCGCTACGCCGCCTCCGCCACCTCCACCGCCGCCGTCTGCACCGGCCGCTGCCCCCGCGCAGCCCAAGGTCAGCGAGAGCACGGCCGATACCGGTGCCGGAAAGGCTGAGGCCGACGCCAAGCCCAGGCCCGCCGCCAAGCCGCGTGCGAAGAAGGCCGATGTCGCCGCCGCGCCCGAGGCCGCCAAGGCGCCATCGACTCGCAAGGTCGCCGCCAAGCCGCGCGTGAAGCCGGATGCGCCGACCGCCGACGCGCCGGCCAAGCCGAGCCGCGCCAAGAAGAAGCCGGAGCCGAACAATGGCTGATACGCTCGACAAGATGCTGGGCGTGACCGATGCCGAGGACCCGACGGTCGGCGACGTCACGATCCAGAATTACACGATCAACTTCGGCCCGCAGCACCCGGCGGCGCACGGCGTGCTGCGCCTGGTGATGGAGCTCGATGGCGAGATCATCGAGCGCGTCGATCCCCATATCGGCCTGCTCCATCGCGGCACCGAAAAGCTGATCGAATACAAGACCTACGCCCAGGCCTTACCCTATTTCGATCGGCTCGATTACTGCTCGCCGCTGTGCATGGAGCACAGCTTCGTGCTCGCGGCCGAGAAGCTGCTCGATCTCGAAGTGCCGATCCGCGCCCAGTATCTGCGCGTGTTCTTCGCAGAATTGACCCGCATTTCCAACCACATGCTGAACCTGGGGTCGCATGTGATGGATGTCGGCGCGATGACGCCGAACCTGTGGCTGTTCGAGATCCGCGAGGATTGCCTCAACTTCTTCGAGCGCGCTTCGGGCGCGCGGATGCACTCCAATTATTTCCGCGTCGGCGGCGTCCATCAGGACGTGCCGCTCAAGCTGCTGACCGACATCGCCGACTGGCTCGACACGCGCCTGCCGCGCTTGTTCGAGGATGCGATCAGCCTGGTCGCCGACAACCGCATCTTCAAGCAGCGTAACGTCGATATCGCGGTGGTCAGCCGCGAGGACGCGGTGCGCTGGGGCTTCTCCGGCCCGATGATCCGCGGCTCGGGCATTCCCTGGGATCTGCGCAAGTCGCAGCCTTATGATGCTTACGCCAAGATGGAGTTCGACGTTCCCGTCGGCACGCGCGGCGATTGCTACGACCGCTTCATGGTGCGCGTCGAAGAAGTCCGCCAGTCGGCGCGGATCATGAAGCAGTGCCTCAATGAGATGCCGAACGGTCCGATCGCCAGCGACGACCGCAAGGTGGTGCCGCCCAAGCGCGCCGAGATGAAGCAGTCGATGGAAGCGCTGATCCATCACTTCAAGCTGTTCACCGAAGGCTATCGCGTGCCGGCCGGCGACGTCTATGTCGCGACCGAAAGCCCCAAGGGCGAGTTCGGCGTCTATCTGGTCGCCGACGGATCGAACAAGCCGTACCGGTGCAAGATCCGCCCGACCGCGTTCAGTCATCTCCAGGCGATGGACTTCATGTCGAAGGGCCACATGCTCGCCGACACCACCGCGATCCTGGGTGCGCTCGACATCGTGTTCGGGGAGTGCGACCGGTGAGCATCAAATATGCTCTGCAGGTCCTGCTGGGCATGGGTCTCTATTGGGGCATGAAGTACGAGTTCCCCGACACATCGATCGCGCTGCGAGCGGGCGTGCTGTTCGGAGCATTCACGGTAATTTGGCTTTTGTTGAAGGCGTTTGAGCGAAGGTAATGGCTGAAGCACCCCAAATCCCTGACGAAGCCGAAACCCGCGCGCGCTGGGGCGATTTTGCGTGGACGGCGGAGAACGCCGCCAAGGCAAAGGAAATCATCGGCCGCTATCCGCCGGGTCGCGCGCAATCGGCGTCGCTGCCGTTGCTCGACCTCGCCCAGCGCCAGGTCGGTGCCGACACCAAGACCCAGGGCTGGCTGCCGGTCCCGGTGATCGAGTTCGTCGCCAAGCAGATCGGCGTGCCGTATATGCGCGTGTACGAGGTTGCGACCTTCTACACGATGTTCAACATGGCGCCGGTCGGCCGCTATCACGTCCAGGTCTGCGGCACGACGCCGTGCATGCTGGCGGGGTCGGACGAGGTGCTGCGCGCGTGCAAGTCGAAGGGCTTGTCGAAGGGCCACACCACCGCCGATGGTCTGTTTACGCTGACCGAAGTCGAATGCCTGGGCGTTTGCGCCAACGCGCCGATGGTTCAGGTCAACGACGACAATTACGAGGACCTCGACTACGACCGCACGATCGCGGTGCTCGAGGCGCTGGCCAAGGGTGAGCAGCCGCAGGTTGGATCACAGATCGGACGTCGTGCGAGCTGCCCCGAAGGCGGGCCGACCACGCTCAAGGAAATGGTCAACGAGAACCACGATTACCGGGGGCAATGGTAATGCGCGGTAACGTCAATCCGATCATCGCCGTCTTCGCCATCATTGGCGCGCTCGTCATCCTGGGCCTGGTGCTGCGCGTGGCGTTCGCACTGATCGGGCTCGCCCTGGTCGTCGGCGCGGTGCTGGTGATCTTCTATTTCGTCCAGAATGCGATGGGGAAGCGATAGATGCTCGCCGATAAGGATCGCATCTTCACCAATCTGTACGGCTTCCAGCCCTGGGGACTGAAGGCGGCGCAGGCGCGTGGCGATTGGGACAATACCAAGAAACTGCTCGAGATCGGCGCCGACACGATCATCGACCGAATGAAGGCATCGGGCCTGCGCGGGCGCGGCGGGGCAGGGTTCCCGACCGGCACCAAATGGGGCTTCATGCCCAAGGAACCGCGGCCCGATCGTCCCAATTTCCTGGTGATCAACGCCGACGAATCCGAGCCGGGCTCGTGCAAGGATCGCGAGATCATCCGCCATGATCCACACAAGCTGATCGAGGGCGCCTTGGTCGCCGGCTTCGCGATGCGCGCGCGGGCCGCGTACATCTACATTCGCGGCGAATATATCCGCGAGGCGGAGACGCTGTTCGCCGCGGTCGCCGAGGCCTATGAGGCTGGCCTCATCGGCAAGAATGCCTGCGGCTCGGGCTATGATTTCGACGTCTTCGTCCATCGCGGCGCTGGCGCCTATATCTGCGGCGAAGAGACCGCGATGCTCGAGAGTCTCGAGGGCAAGAAGGGCCAGCCGCGCCTCAAGCCGCCATTTCCGGCGGGTGCCGGCCTCTATGGCTGCCCGACCACCGTCAACAATGTCGAATCGATCGCGGTGGCGCCGACCATCCTGCGCCGCGGTCCCGAATGGTTCGCGAGCTTCGGCGCCGAGAACAACCGCGGTACCAAGCTGTTCCAGATCAGCGGCCATGTGAACAAGCCGTGCGTGGTCGAGGACGCGATGTCGATCCCGTTCCGCCAGCTGATCGAGGAACATTGCGGCGGCATTCGCGGCGGCTGGGACAACCTCCTCGCCGTGATCCCGGGCGGGTCGTCGGTGCCGCTGGTGCCGGCGGCGCAGATCATGGACTGCCCGATGGATTTCGACGGGCTCAAGGCGCTCGGCTCGGGCCTCGGCACCGCGGCGGTCATCGTCATGGACAAGTCGACCGACATCGTCCGCGCGATCAGCCGCATCAGCTATTTCTACAAGCACGAAAGCTGCGGCCAGTGCACGCCGTGCCGCGAAGGCACCGGCTGGATGTGGCGCGTGATGGAGCGGCTGCGCACCGGTGATGCCGATATCAGCGAGATCGATACGCTGTTCAATGTCACCAAGCAGATCGAAGGTCACACGATCTGCGCGCTCGGCGACGCCGCGGCATGGCCGATCCAGGGCCTGATCCGCCACTTCCGCCCCGAGCTCGAGCGCCGCATCGCTGAGCGCCAGGGTGGCGATATCGCGCCGATGCAGGAGGCGGCGGAATGACCGTGTTATTCGCCCTTATGCTTGCACCGGCGTCCCTGTCACATGACGATCTTGCCGTTTGCATGTGGCAAAAGATGCCGACCTCGACCGCGGCGTTTGCCGATAACACTGACGAAAAGTCGGACTTCACGCTTTATGTGAAGGCCACCACACAGTGCAAAATGCCGAAATACGTGCAGTTGAATAAGCTCAAGAAAATCCTGGTCAAAACGCGACCGGCGGTTATCGCAGCCGACGTCGCAACCTCCGATAGCGCCTTTGTCTGCTCGAAGGATATTCCTAGCTGTAAACCTGCGGGCGAATGAGAAACGAACATGCCTAAGCTCAAGGTTGATGGAATCGAAGTCGAAGTTCCCGCCGGTGCCACAGTGCTCCAGGCGTGCGAGGCGGCCGGCAAGGAAATCCCGCGTTTTTGTTATCACGAACGGCTGTCGATCGCCGGCAATTGCCGGATGTGTCTGGTCGAGGTGAAGCCGGGGCCGCCCAAGCCGCAGGCGTCGTGCGCGCTGCCGGCGGCGGACAATCAGGAGATTTTCACCAATACCCCGATGGTGAAGAACGCCCGCGAAGGCGTGATGGAATTCCTGCTGATCAACCATCCGCTCGATTGCCCGATCTGCGATCAGGGCGGCGAGTGCGATCTGCAGGATCAGTCGATCGCTTATGGCCGCGGCAATTCGCGCTACACCGAGAACAAGCGCGCGGTGACCGAGAAATATATGGGTCCGATCGTCAAGACGGTCATGACTCGCTGCATCCAGTGCACGCGCTGCATCCGCTTTGCCGAGGAAGTCGCGGGCGTCGAGGAAATCGGTGCGATCTATCGCGGCGAGGACATGCAGATCACCTCCTACCTCGAACAGGCGGTGACGAGCGAGCTCAGCGGCAATGTCGTCGACCTCTGCCCGGTCGGCGCGCTGACCTCCAAGCCCTATGCCTTCGAGGCGCGGCCATGGGAGCTCAAGAAGACGCTGGCGATCGACGTGATGGACGCGGTCGGCACCAACATCCGCCTCGACAGTCGTGGGCGCCAGGTGCTGCGCGCGCTGCCCCGGGTCAATGACGACGTCAACGAGGAATGGGCGACCGACAAGACCCGCCATGCGGTCGACGGCCTGGTCCGCCAGCGGCTCGACAAGCCCTATGTCCGCAAGCATGGCAAGCTGGTCGCGGCGACCTGGGACGAGGCGTTTGCGGCGATCGCGGAGGTGAAGGCCGGCAAGAGCGTCGCGGCGATCGCCGGTGATCTGGTCGATTGCGAGACGATGTTCGCGGCCAAGGCGCTGGTCAAGGCGATGGGCGGCTCGCTGCTCGAAGGCCGCCAGACTGGCATGGATTACGACGTGTCGAACCTGGCCGCGGTCAATTTCAACACGACGATCGCCGGCGCAGAGACGGCCGATACGATTCTGCTGGTCGGCACCAATCTGCGCTGGGAAGCGCCGTTGGTGAACACCCGCATTCGCAAGGCGATCAAGAAGGGCGCCAAGGTCTTCGCGATCGGCCCCGAGACCGACCTGACCTACAAGGTTGAGTGGCTCGGCAACGATCTGTCGCTGCTCGGCAAGCTGCCCAAGGCAGCGGCTGATGCATTCAAGGATGCGCAGCGCCCGATGATCATCGTCGGCGGCGCCGCGCTCAAGAATGGCCATGGCGCCGCGCTCGCGCTCGCCAAGACGCTGGGCGTAGTGAAGGATGGCTGGAACGGGTTCAACGTCCTCCATTTCTCCGCGGCGCGGATGGGCGGGCTGATGCTCGGCTATGCGCAAAAGGGCGGGATCGCGGACGTGGTCGCGGCAAATCCGAAGCTGGTCTTCTTGCTTGGTGCCGATGAGGTCGATTTCTCCAAGCTTTCGAAGAGCTTCAAGGTCTATATCGGCCATCATGGCGACAAGGGCGCGGCGGCCGCCGATGTCGTCCTGCCGGGCGCGAGCTATGCCGAAAAGGCCGGCACCTATGTCAATCTGGAAGGCCGCGTGCAGCGCGGCGAGCGGGCGGTGTTCCCGCCGGGCGATGCGCGTGAGGATTGGACGATCCTGCGCGCGCTGTCGGAAAAGCTCGGCCAGACGCTGCCGTTCGACAATTTCGAGGAATTGCGCGCGCAAATGGCGCTAGACGTTCCGGCGCTCGGCCAGACCGGTCTCGCCAGCTTCGACTGGAACCCGCCGTCGCTCGACGCCAAGGGATCGGGCGAAGTCGCCTATCCGATCAAGGACTTCTACCTGACCAACGCGATCTGCCGCGCCAGTCCGACGATGCAGCGATGCTCGTCGGAGTTGCTCCACGGCCAGGCCTTTGCGGAGGCGGCGGAATGACCCGGTTTTTCCAGGACTTCCACCTCCTCGGCGTGCAGTCGTGGCACGTGACGATGAGCTACGAGTGGGCGTGGTTCCTTTCGACGATCATCGGCATCCTCGTGATCGCGCTGCCGCTGATGCTGGCGGTGGCGATGATCATCTATGCCGACCGCAAGATCTGGGCGGCGATGGCGCTGCGCCGCGGCCCGAACGTGGTCGGCCCGCTCGGCCTGCTGCAGTCGTTCGCGGACGGTCTCAAGGTCTTCCTGCAGGAAACGATCATCCCCTCGGCGGCGAACAAGGGGCTGTTCCTGCTCGCGCCGATCATCACCTTCACGGTTGCCTTGATCGTCTGGGCGGTGGTGCCGTTCCAGGCGGGCGTGGTGCTCGCCAATATCAATGTCGGCCTGCTCTACGTCCTCGCGGCGTCGAGCCTGGGCGTCTACGGTATCATCATCGCTGGCTGGGCGTCGAACTCGAAATATCCCTTCTACTCGGCGCTCCGTGCCGCGGCACAGATGGTGAGTTACGAAGTCTCAATCGGCTTCGTGCTGATCTCGGTCGTGCTGTGGGCGAACAGCTTCAACCTGACCGCGATCGTCGAGGCGCAGAAGGGCTTCGCCTGGGGCTGGGTCAACGGCAATTTCATCAACCCATTGCTGTTCCCGATGTCGGTCGTGTTCTTTATCTCGTCGCTCGCCGAAACGCAGCGCGCGCCGTTCGACCTGACCGAAGCGGAGTCGGAGCTCGTCGCGGGCTATCAGACCGAATATTCGTCGATGAGCTTTGCGCTCTACTGGCTTGGCGAATATGCCAATGTGATCCTGATGTGCGCGCTCAACGCCATCCTGTTCTGGGGTGGCTATCTGCCGCCGCTCAACATCGGCTGGATGTACGCGGTGCCGGGGATCATCTGGCTGTTCATCAAGATCCTGGTGTTCTTCTTCCTGTTCAGCTGGGTGAAGGCGACCGTACCCAGGTACCGTTACGACCAGCTGATGCGGCTGGGCTGGAAGATATTCCTGCCGCTGTCGCTGTTCTGGGTGTTCCTGGTGTCGGGCTACCTGATGTGGGTCCGCGTGGGCGTATGAAGTGCGGGCTGATCCTTTTCGGCGCTCTCGTGATCGCCGCTCCGACATACGCCCTGGCGCGAGAGTCTCGGGGCGCGATCATCGTCGCCTGCGAATTGAACCATGTCGTTGCCCTTAAAGCCGGTGCGACAATACGAGATCAGAATCTGACTGCTTCTGAACGGAAGCATATCGCCTTCCGAATACCGATCGTAGCGGCTGCAGATATGACTGCGACGGATTTTGATGTTCTGGATCCGCAGCAGTTGCTTGCTGGTAAGACGGTCAAAGACTGGCAACTGCCGAGTGCGACCGAGCCGAAGCTAAGCTGGGTTGCCGCGGTCGGCGACGATAAGGCCAACCTGGCCGTATTCGCGCTGACGAAGATCATCCCTGGCGAAAATGGCTTCCGTACCGGCCAAGGCAGCGTCACGTTGGTCGCCAAGTCGGGCGCCGACGTTTCGACCGCAACTTATCTCGGCGACTGCACGATGACTGGGACGCAGACTGACGGCAGCGACTTCATGGCCGCGTTAAAAAAGAAATATGGCGAAGGCGCCGGAGGCAACAGCAAATGAGTGTCGCCCAGATCATCAAGTCGTTCACGCTGTGGGAATTCATCAAGGCCCATGCGCTGACCTTCCGCTACATGTGGAAGCCCAAGGCGACGATCAATTATCCGTTCGAGAAGAACCCGATCTCGCCGCGTTTCCGCGGGGAGCATGCGCTGCGCCGTTATCCCAATGGCGAGGAACGCTGCATCGCGTGCAAGCTGTGTGAGGCGATTTGCCCCGCGCTGGCGATCACGATCGAGGCCGAGCCGCGCGACGACGGCAGCCGCCGCACCACGCGCTACGACATCGACATGACCAAGTGCATCTATTGCGGGCTGTGCCAGGAAGCCTGCCCGGTCGATGCGATCGTCGAGGGACCGAATTTCGAATTCGCCACCGAAACGCGCGAGGAGCTGATCTACGACAAGGCGAAGCTGCTCGACAATGGCGACCGCTGGGAACGCGCCATCGCCGCGAACCTTGCCGCCGATGCACCGTACCGTTAAGCGCGCCGCAACAGTGGGACGCACCATGATTCACCCCTCTTCCGTCATCCCAGCGAACGCTGGGATCTCGCGCGGCTCTTGCGCCGCGCTTCTGCACGAGACCCCAGCTTTCGCTGGGGCGACGGTGGAATAATGATCGCTGCAATCGCCTTTTACCTGTTCGCCGCCGTGGTGCTGCTGTCGGGTGCGATGACGATCACGTCGCGCAACCCGGTGCATTCGGTGCTGTGGCTGATCCTCGCGTTCTTCAACGCCGCGGGCCTGATGCTGCTGTGCGGCGCTGAGTTCATCGCCATGCTGTTGATCATCGTCTATGTCGGCGCGGTCGCGGTGCTGTTCCTGTTCGTCGTGATGATGCTCGACATCGACTTCGCCGAACTGCGCGCCGGTTTTGTGCGCTACGCGATGATTGGCCTTGCCTTTGCGGTTTTGCTGGCGGCTGAAGTCGTTATCGCCCTCCTGGGGTGGTCGGCCGGGGGCCTCAAGCTCGACCAGCGCATCGCGCCGACGCCCGAGAAGATGTCCAATATCGAAGCGATCGGGCATCTGCTCTATTCGCATTATCTGTTCGTGTTCGAAGGCGCCGGTCTGGTGCTGCTCGTGGCGATGATCGGCGCAATCGTGCTGACGCATCGGGCGCGTGGCGGGGTCAAGGGCCAGAAGATCAGCCGTCAGGTCGCGCGCCGGCCGCAGGACGCGACGCGCAACATTCAGCCGCCGGTCGGCCAGGGGGTGGAATTGTGATCGGCCTCACGCATTATCTGGTCGTGGCCGCCATCCTGTTCGGGATGGGCGTGCTCGGCCTCATCGCCAACCGCAAGAATTTGATCATCATGCTGATGTCGATCGAGCTGATCCTGCTCGCGGTGAACCTCAACTTCGTCGCCTTCTCGGCCTATCTGCACGATCTGGTCGGTCAGGTGTTCGCGATGTTCGTGCTGACCGTCGCCGCAGGCGAAGCGGCCATCGGACTCGCCATTCTGGTGATCTATTTCCGCGGGCGGGGGACCATCGCGGTCGACGATGCCAACCGGATGAAGGGGTGAGCGCGTGATCACGATCCAGCTCATCGTTTTCCTGCCGCTGCTGGCTGCCATCATTGCCGGCCTCGGCAATCGCGCGATCGGCAACGTGCCGGCCAAGGTGCTGACCACCGGCGCGTTGTTTGCGTCGTGCGCGCTCAGCTGGCCGATCTTCATCCATTATCTGACCGGCGGCGATCCCTATCCGGTGACTCAGGTGTTCACCTGGATGAAGTCGGGTGATCTCGACGTCTCCTGGGCTCTGCGCGTCGACGCGCTGACCGCGGTGATGCTGGTGGTGATCACCAGCGTCTCGGCGCTCGTCCACCTCTATTCCTGGGGGTATATGGACGAGGATCCCGACCAGCCGCGGTTCTTCGCCTATCTGTCGCTGTTCACCTTCGCGATGCTGATGCTGGTGACCGCCAACAACCTGGTCCAGATGTTCTTCGGCTGGGAAGGCGTCGGTCTCGCCAGCTATCTGCTGATCGGCTTCTGGTTCAAGAAGCCGAGCGCCAATGCCGCGGCGATCAAGGCGTTCGTCGTCAACCGCGTCGGAGACCTCGGCTTCATGCTCGGCATCTTCGGCACCTTCCTGGTGTTCGGGACCGTGTCGATCCCCGAGATCCTGGCACAAGCGCCGCACATGGCGGGCTCGACGATCGGTTTCCTCGGCTATCGCTTCGACACGATGACGGTGCTGTGCCTGTGCCTGTTCGTCGGCGCGATGGGTAAATCGGCGCAGCTCGGCCTCCATACCTGGTTGCCCGATGCGATGGAGGGCCCGACCCCGGTGTCGGCGCTGATCCACGCCGCGACGATGGTGACCGCAGGCGTGTTCATGGTCTGCCGCCTGTCGCCGATGTTCGAGACCAGCGAAATCGCGCTCGACTTCGTCGTCTTCATCGGCGCCGCGACCTGCATCTTCGCGGCGACGATCGGCACCTGTCAGAACGACATCAAGCGCGTCATCGCTTATTCGACCTGCTCGCAGCTCGGCTACATGTTCTTCGCGGCGGGTAGCGGCGCTTACGGCGCGGCGATGTTCCACCTGTTCACGCACGCTTTCTTCAAGGCGCTGCTGTTCCTCGGCGCCGGCTCGGTCATCCATGCGATGCACCACGAGCAGGACATGCGTTTCTATGGCGGCCTCAGGAAGAAGATCCCGATCACTTTCTGGGTGATGTTGCTGGGCACGCTGGCGATCACCGGTGTCGGTATTCCGGGCATCTTCGGCATGCAGCCGATCGGCTTCGCCGGCTTCCATTCGAAGGACGGCATCCTCGAGCTCGCTTATGCCTCGGGTCGCGGCACCGGCGCTTTCTGGGTCGGTATCCTGGCGGCGCTGCTGACCAGCTTCTATTCGTGGCGGCTCATGTTCCTGACCTTCTGGGGCAAGCCGCGCTGGGCGCAGTCGGAGCATATCCAGCATTCGCTGCATGACGATCACGGCCACGGCCATGACGACCATGCCCATGCTCACGATGTCCATCACGATCATGCACATGGCGACGGCACCGGCGGCTATCATCCGCACGAGAGCCCGTGGTCGATGCTGATCCCGCTGATTCTGTTGGCGACGGGAGCGGTGCTGGCGGGCTTCGTCTTCCACGGCTGGTTCATCGAGCCGGACTCGGGCGAGCGGTTCTGGCGCGGCGCGATCGCGTTCAACGAGCATCTCTACCATTCGGCGCACCAGGTGCCCGTCTGGGTGAAGCTGTCGGCGACGATCGTGATGCTGCTCGGCCTGCTCGGCGCCTGGATGGCCTATATCTGGCGGACTGATATCCCGGCGCGCTTCACGAACACGTTCCGGCTGCTGTACGACTTCGTCTACAACAAATGGTATTTCGACGAGCTCTACGACCTGCTGTTCGTCCGCCCCGCCTTCGCGTTCGGCCGCCTGTTCTGGAAGGCTGGTGACGAGGGCCTGATCGACCGCTTCGGGCCCAACGGCTCCGCCTGGGTCGTTGCCTTGGGCAGCCGCGTCTCGGGCCGCCTGCAAACCGGATATGTCTACACTTATGCCTTCGTCATGCTGATCGGCCTGACCGCCGCCGTTACCTGGGCGATCGCGCAATGAGCGGCATCCTTTCCCTGATGCTCGCCATCCCCGCCGTCGCGGCGGTGGCGTGCCTGTTCCTGAGCGCCAACGGAGCGCGCTGGCTGGCCTTGATCGCGACGTTGCTCGACCTCGTGCTCGGCGCGGTATTGTGGAGCCAGTTCCAGATCGGCGGGCCGCAATGGCAATTCGTCGAGAACGTGCCGTTGTTCGGCACGTTCAATTGGGCGCTCGGCATCGACGGTTTCGCGCTGCTGCTGATCGAGCTGTCCGTGTTCCTGATGCCGATCTGCATCGGTGCCAGCTGGGAAGCGATCCAGAAGCGCGTGCCCGAATATATGGCGGCGTTCCTGCTGACCGAAGTGCTGATGATCGGCACCTTCGCCGCGCAGGACCTGTTCCTGTTCTACATCTTCTTCGAAGGTGGCCTGATCCCGATGTTCCTGATCATCGGCATCTGGGGTGGAGCCAACCGCATCTACGCCTCGTACAAATTCTTCCTCTACACGCTGCTCGGCTCGCTGCTGATGCTGGTGGCGATGTTGTGGATGGTGAACGAGGCGCACACGACCAGCATCCCGCTGCTGCTCAATCATGACTTCCCGGCCCATGCCCAGACCTGGCTATGGCTGGCGTTCTTCGCGTCATTCGCGGTCAAGATGCCGATGTGGCCTGTCCATACCTGGCTTCCCGACGCGCACGTCCAGGCGCCGACCGCGGGGTCGGTCATCCTGGCCGGCGTGCTGCTGAAGCTCGGCGGCTACGGTTTCCTGCGCTTCTCGGTGCCGATGTTCCCCGAAGCCTCGGCGCAACTGACCTGGCTGGTGTTCGGCCTGTCGGCGGTAGCGGTGATCTACACGTCGCTGGTCGCGCTGGTGCAGTCCGACATGAAGAAGCTGATCGCTTATTCGTCGGTCGCGCACATGGCGATCGTGACGATCGGCCTGTTCGCCTTCAACCAGCAGGGCATCGAAGGCGGGATGATGGTGATGCTGGGCCATGGCCTTGTATCGGGCGCATTGTTCCTGTGCGTCGGCGTGATCTATGATCGGCTGCATACCCGCGAGATCGCGCGCTATGGCGGGCTCGCCAACAACATGCCGCGCTACGCGATCCTGTTCATGCTGTTCACCATGGCTTCGGTCGGTCTTCCGGGCACGAGCAACTTCGTCGGTGAGTTCCTTAGCCTTGCCGGCACGTACAAGGTGTCGACGACGATCACCTTGCTGTGCACCACCGGCATCATCCTGGGCGCGGCCTATATGCTGTATCTCTATCGCCGCGTCGTGTTCGGCGAGATCAAGTTCGACGACGTCCGGGCGATGACCGATCTGTCGCCGCGTGAGCTGGCGCTGTTGGTGCCGATCGCCGCTGCGGTATTGTGGATGGGCGTCTATCCCGAAAGCTTCCTCGCGCCGATGCGCGGCGATGTGAAGATCCTGCTCCAGCGGATCGATCGCGCCAAGCCGGCCGGCGATGCCCAGCCCACGCCGCCCAAAAATCCTCAGGTCAAGGCCGGGGAGGGCCACGCGTAATGGATTGGATCGCTTCGCTTCAGGCGACGCTTCCCGAATTGGTCCTGTCGGTCGGCGCGCTGGCGCTGATGCTGGTTGCCGCCTGGGGCGGGCAGGGCTCGACCCGTGCGGTCAGTTGGACCGCGGTAGCGGTACTGCTCGGCGCGGGCATCGCGCTTGCCGGGCCGGCTTCCTATGCCGGGGTGGTGTTCGACGGCCTGTATCGGGCCGATGCCTTTGCCGCCTTCTCCAAGGTGCTGATCTTCGTCGCCGCCGCCGTCTCGATCGTGATCGCGCCGCGCTTCTTCGCGCGCGGCGACGGCGACAGCCTGCATCCCGAATATCCGGTGCTGATCCTGTTGTCGGCGGCGGGCATGGGGATGATGGTGTCGGCGGGCGATCTGCTGACGCTTTATGTCGGACTCGAGCTGCAGAGCCTTGCCGCCTATGTGCTCGCGAGCTTCATGCGCCGCGACCAGCGCTCGGCCGAAGCCGGCCTCAAATATTTCGTGCTGGGCGCGCTTGCCTCGGGCATCCTGTTGTACGGCATCAGTCTGGTCTACGGTTTCTCGGGCACGACTCTCTTCACCGATATCGCCACCGCTTATGGCGCGGGTAAGTCGCTCGGCCTGACTTTCGGACTGGTGTTCGTGTTTGCCGGCCTGGCGTTCAAGATGTCGGCGGTGCCGTTCCATATGTGGACGCCGGACGTTTACGAAGGCGCGCCGACCCCGGTGACGACCTTCTTCGCCTCGGCGCCCAAGGTCGCCGCGGTAGCGCTCGGCGTGCGCGTCGCGATCGAGGCGATGGGGCCGGCGATCGGCGAATGGCGCCAGATCGTGATCTTCGCCAGCCTCGCCTCGATCATCTTCGGCGCGGTCGCCGCGATCGGTCAGAAGAACGTCAAGCGACTGCTGGCCTATTCGTCGATCAACAATGTCGGCTTCCTGCTCGTCGGCTTGGCCGCCGGGACGCAGGAGGGCGTGTCGTCGGTGCTGATCTACCTGACGATCTATGTCGCGATGACCCTGGGCGGCTTCCTGATCGTGCTTCAGATGCGCGATGCGGAAGGCAATCCGGTCGAGACGATCGACAGTCTGTCGGGCATGTCCGAAACGCGGCCCGGGCTCGCCGCGGCGATGGCGGTATTCATGTTCTCGCTTGCCGGCATCCCGCCGCTGCTCGGCTTCTTTGCCAAGCTGGCGGTATTCCAGGCAGCGGTGAACGCGGGCCTGTTCCCGCTGGCGGTGGTCGGCTTCGTCGCTTCGGTGATTGGCGCCTATTATTATCTGCGGATCGTCAAGGTGATGTACTTCGACAGCCCGGCACCGGCATTCCAGCGCAGCAATGCGATGGTCGAATATGGTCTGATCACCGTGCTGGCACTGTTCATCTCGCCGGTTGGCTGGTTCGCGCTCAAGCCGTTGGGTGTCGCGACGATGGCGGCGGCGAAGGCGCTGTTCTGATCGCCGAGACCAGCGGCCGTATCCGCACCGTCGCGGAAACCGGCTCGACCAACGCCGACATGATCGCGCTGGCCGCGTCCGGGATGGACGAGGGCGTGTGGCTGCGGGCCGAGCGTCAGACCGGAGGGCGCGGCCGGCTGGGGCGTTCCTGGGTCTCACCGCCGGGCAATCTCTACGCCAGCACGCTCGTCCGCATTCGTCCGAGCGATCCGCCGGCGGCGACGCTCGCCTTGGTCGCGGCGGTTGCGCTCGAAGAAACCGTCTCGGCCTATGCCCCGGGCATGGCGCTGCTTAAATGGCCCAACGATGTGTTGATCGATGGGGGCAAAGTGTCGGGCATCCTGCTCGAGCGCGCGGGCGACGCCGTGGTGATCGGGATCGGGGTCAATCTGGCACATCACCCGACCGATATCGAGCGGCCGGCTACCAGCCTTGCTGATCATAACGTTATCGTCGCGCCGGAAGATTTTATCGAGACGCTGGCCGAGGCGTTCACCCGCTGGGTCGAATGCTGGCGTGGCCAGGGCATGGATACGATCCGCCGCCGCTGGGTCGCCCACGCACATCCGATCGGCACGCCGCTCAACGCTCGTTTGCCCGATGAGGTGGCGATCGACGGGTTGTTCGACGGGCTCGATCCCGACGGCGCGCTCATCCTTCGCTTGGCGGACGGCACGCGGCGTGTCATTCACGCGGGCGACGTGTTCCTGCTCTAGAGAGAGGCAAATCCATGCTGCTCGCGATCGACGCCGGCAACACCAATGTCGTTTTCGCGCTGCTTGATGGGCGCGAGGTGAAGGGGCGATGGCGCATCGCCACCGATCCGCGCCGCACGGCGGACGAATATGCGGTGTGGCTGACCCAATTGCTGAGCATCGAAGGCTATGATCGCAGCCAGGTCGACGGCGTGATCATCTCGACCGTGGTGCCGCGCGCGACGCACAATCTGCAATGGCTGGCGGAGAAGTATTTCAAGACCGATGCGCTGATCGCCGGGCAGAAACCGGTCGAATGGGGCATGGCGATCGACGTCCAGGAGCCGCAGAGCCTGGGTGCCGACCGCGCGGTCAATGCGATCGCTGCGCACGCCCTGCATGAAGGCGATTTGATTGTCGTCGACTTCGGTACCGCCAGTACGTTCGACTGGATCGACTATCGCGGCGCGTACAAGGGCGGGATCATCGCGCCGGGGATTAATTTGTCGCTCGACGCGCTGGTCAACGCCGCCGCCAAGCTGCCGCGCATCGCGATCGAAGCGCCCGCCGATCCCAGCGTGATCGGGCGCGACACGGTTAGCCAGATGAATATCGGCATTTATTGGGGCTATATCGCGATGATAGAGGGGCTGGTTACGCGGATGAAGGCGGAGATCGGCCGTCCCTCCAAGGTTATCGCCACAGGCGGTCTCGCGGTGCTCTTCGAGAAGAATACCGGCATATTCGACGTGATCGAGTCGGACCTGACGATCCAGGGACTGGCGATGATGTGGGAACGAGCGCAGGAGAAATGACGGAGGCGGAGATGAGTGCTATGGACACTCTCTCGCCTATTTGGTCACCCCGGCGTTGTGCCGGGGCTCACCGTGCAACTAGTGAAACCCGTGCCTGCTCCACGGTGGATGCCGGGACGAGCCCGGCATGACGAATTAGAGCTTACAGGGGCACGTGTCAGACGACGGTGCTCCGACAGAACAGGATTCAGAAACTAAGTGACACCAGGTAAGGAACTGCTCTTCGTCGCGCTCGGCGGGTCGGGCGAAATCGGCATGAACGTCAACCTTTACGGTTGTCAGGGCAAATGGCTGATGGTCGACATGGGGGTGACCTTCGCCGACCCCGCGTATCCGGGCGTCGAGATCATCCTGCCCGACCTCCAGTTCATCGAGGAGCAGCGCGACAATCTGGTCGGTATCGTGCTGACGCACGGTCATGAGGATCATATCGGCGCCTTGCCGTATCTCGCCGACGATCTCGGCGCGCCGCTCTTCGCCAGCAAGTTCACCGCTGGGCTGATCCGCGGCAAGCTCGAGGAAGAGGGCGTCCAGGACCGCGTCGAGCTCAACGTGGTCGATCCGAATACGGTGATCGATGTCGGGCCGTTCAAATTTCGCTTCGTGCCGCTCGCGCATTCTATCCCAGAGGCGAGCGCGCTGTTGATCGAGACACCGTACGGCAAGATATTCCACACCGGAGACTGGAAGCTCGATAGCAGCGATGCAGTCCTCGGCACGCCGTCGACCCCCGAGCAACTGAGCGCGGTCGGCGACGAAGGCGTGCTCGCGCTCGTCTGCGATTCGACCAATGTTTTCAATTCGCAAGCGTCGGGCACCGAATCAAGCGTTCGCGACGGGCTCATCGACGCGGTGAAGAAGGCGAGGGGCAGGGTAGTCGTTACCACCTTCGCGTCGAACGCCGCGCGCCTCCAGACGCTGGGTGAGGTCGCCAAGGCGACGAAGCGCAAGATCTGCGTCACTGGCCGCTCGCTCGATCGCATCCTGACCGTGGCGCGTGCCAACGGCTATCTCAAAAGTTTCCCCGATCCGATCTCGCCCGAAGCGGCGATGGCGCTGCCGGGGCGCGATGTCCTGGTCGTGGCGACTGGCGGGCAGGGTGAACCGCGCGCGGCGCTCGGGCGCATCGCCGACGGCACGCACCCGATCAAGCTGGTCGCCGGCGACACCGTCGTCTTCTCGTCCAAGCAGATCCCCGGCAACGAACTCGCGATCGGCCGTATCCAGAACCAGCTCGCCGCCGCCGGCGTCGAAATGGTCACCGAACGGCAGGAGCATGTCCACGTCTCCGGCCATCCCGGACGCCCCGAACTCGAGGCGATGTACGGCTGGATCCGTCCGCAATTGCTGGTGCCGGTGCATGGCGAGATGCGGCACATGATGGAGCAGGCGCGGTTCGGCCTGTCCAAGGGCATTCCCCAGGCACTGGTACAGAGCGACGGCGACATCGTTCGCCTCGCCCCTGGCAAACCCGAAAAGCTCGGCCATGCCACCGTCGGCCGCTTGATGCTCGATGGCGACGTCATCCTTCCCGCCGACGGCGCGACGATGAACGAGCGCCGCCGGGTCGCGACTTATGGCCAGATGTCGGTCGCGGTGGCGATCGACCGCAACAACCGCCTGATCGGCGTGCCGCGAGTCGGGCTGCAGGGCATTCCGGTCGAGGAGGATCGCGAGGCGTTCATCGACGAGGCGATCGATGCCGCTGCGGAAGTGGTGAAAAAGCATCGCGGCGATCTGCCGGCGTTGCGCGAAAGCCTGCGTCTCGGCGTCCGTCGCGTCGCGACTCGCTGGACCGGCAAGAAGCCGGTGGTCGATGTGCTGGTAATTGAGGCCTGATATGCGTTGGACGTCGTTGCTGGCCATCTATTTTCTGTGCTGGGCCTTTTCGGTGTTCCTCGTCCTGCCATTCGGCGTGCGCACCACGCATGAAGTGGGAGGGGACTTCATCCCCGGCCAAGCCGAAAGCGCGCCGCACGAATTCAATATCAAGCGCGTCGCGATCCGCGTGACGATCGTTGCGACGATCGTCTGGGCCGCGTTCGTGTTGAATTACATCTATGGCTGGGTGACGCCCGACATGCTCGACTTTGTCGATGCGTCGAACAAGGTGAGCTGAGCTAGAGCAGATCGGTACCGGGACTTCCCCTCCGCCCCCGAGGAGGGGGGAGTCGCTGTCTGAATTACGTCCGCAGCCGCTCGATCGCCTGGGCCAGGGCAACGTACAGTTTGCCCATGTCCGACGACAGCAAGGTCACGCCGATCGCCGCGCCATCGCGCTGCGCCAGGATGCCGCGCAGCATCGCTTCGAAATCGTGGATGTAGCGATTGACCTGCTCGCGCACGGCGTCGTCATTGTCATAGGCCTCGAGCACCGCGCGCATTTCGCCGGCGTCGAGCAGCTTGACCGCGCGCCGCGCAAACGCGCCGCGATTGCCCTTGAGATAGGCCATCCAGGAAGAATCGGGGACTTCCGACGAATAGATGCTGGTGAGGTCGATCGCCGCCGAGTTGAGCGATTCGATCAACAGCGACACGCGCCGCGCGAATCCATTCGCTTCCTCGGTATCGGCCAGCCGCGCCTCGATCAGGCTCGACGCCTCGGCGATCGCCAGCATCTGGCGATTGAGCTTGTCCGACGCGTCGGTCGCTGATGCCGCCGCTGTTTCGGTGGCTTGCGCGATCGTCGCCAGGCTGCGCTCTACTGCCTGCGACGCCGCGGCTTCCAGCGCATCGGCGGCGTCGGGGGCGATCCGCGCCATCGCCTCGCGCGCATGCTCGGCGGCGGCATTGGCAGTGTCGCGGATGCGCATCAGCGTCTCGAGCAATTGCGGGGCCGCCTCTCCGGCAAAACGGTGCGCGGCGCCACTGGTGTCGTCGATCGATCGAGTCAGCGCGTCGACCTGTTCCTGTCCGGCGGCAAGAGTCGCGGCAACGTGATTGGCCACGGCTTCGATGCCGGCGATGCGGTCGGCCAGCGCAGTGGTGCTGTCGGTTGCGGTACGGTCGAGCGCGGCCTGGTTGGTGGAAAGCATCGCGAGCATGGCGTCGCCTTGCGCGGCGATGCCCTTGCGTGCCTCGTCCACCGCGCTGGCGGTGCGATCGAGCAGACCGTCGACCGCTTCGGACATCGCGCTGGTGACTTGCTCGAGCCGGGTGCCCGCGGTTTCGCTGGTGGCCTCCATTCGCGCGATATGGGCGGACAGCCGTTCCGCGGCGCCGCTGGTATGGTTGTCGACCTCGCGTGCCCGCTCACCGAGGGCCACGACCTGAGCATCGAGCGCGGCTGCGCGTTCGCTTGCCGTCAGGCCGATCGTTTCGACCTGATCGGCCAGCGTGGCGGTCTTGTCGTGGGCGTGCGGCAGCGTCGCCAGCATGATCTGGAGGTTGGCCTCCAGATTGGCGGCCGCCTTGTCGATGCGCGCGGCGTCGGTTTCGGCCTTGGAAAAGTGGCTGTCGAGCACTGACGATGCTTCGCTGAGTCGATCCGACGCTGCGCTGGCCGTCGCCATCATCACCGTGACCTGGTCCGCCAGCTTCTCGCGATTGGAGTCGATCGTTTGCGCCATGACGTCGATGACGGCTTGGAGATGCTCTGCCTCAGCGCGCATCGATCGCGCGGTGTCGTTGAATCGGCGTGCTTCGATCCGGCTCGACCGTCGAGCGACCAGCCAGAGAACGGCGATGAGTGCCAACGGTGCGGTGAGGCCGGTGGCCAGTTCGGCGAGCACGGTCGGCGAGGGTGCAGCCTGCATGGCGGGCCAGGCATACCAGGCGAAGAAGCCGATCCAGGCTGCCGCCGACGCGAACGCCAGACCAGCCAGGATGCGCCACTTCGTCGCGCCCGACCGCTCCTCCAGTTCCTCAGGTTGCTCAAAAACCTCGCCTTCGTAAGGCTCGGTCAGCTGCAACGGCTCATCCGCCGCGGCGTATTGAACGTCGCTGACGTGCAAGTCGATGATCTTAGACCCCCCGTTCATGACGCTTTGTTTACCATAAAACCGACCATTTCAAAGCGATTGCGCAACCTTCCGTTAAAGCCCTTAGGGCTAGGCTTGCGTCATGGCCTATGATCCCGGAGCAATCGATGCGACCCTCGCTGCGGCAGTCGGTGACGAACCGGGGCTGATTGCCGAACTGCGCACGGCGTTCGTCGACAGCGCGGAAAGGGCGATCGACGCGATCCAGGCAGCCGAAAGCGACGATGCCTGGCGCCTTGCGACGGCGCGCCTCAAGGGGTTGGCGGCAAGCTTCGGCGCGGTGCGGCTGATGAGCCTGGCGTCCGAAGCGGCGAGCGCGCCCGGCAATGCCGATGTGGTGCGAACCTTGCGCCGAGCGGTCGCGCGACTCTAGTCGTACGGCCCGCCGGCGACTCCGGCGAGCAATCACGATCCTTGCGATAGCCGAGTGCGCGGCCTAACAGCCCCGGATGCTAGCCGGGCTCCTGTTCGCCACAGCCGACGCGTCCGATCGCCAAGATACGCTGGCGGCGACGCTGCCGGTCGGCGGCGTCACGCTGATCGAATTCCAGGCGCGGCTGTTGATTGCGGCGGGGGCGTCGCAGATCATCGTCGTCGTTTCCCGTCTGACTCCCGAATTGCTCGGCGCGATCAATCGCCTCAGCCGACGCGGCATCGCGGTCGACGCGGTGCGCGGCCCCGCCGAAGTGCTCGCCAAGCTGCATCCGCTCGCGCGCGTGATGTGGTTGGCGGATGGGCTGATGACGACCAGCGTGATGATCGAAGCGATGCGCGATCGCGATCACGACACGTTGCTGGTCGCACAGACCGGCGACGAACTCGAACGGATCGGCCCCAGCGCGGTGTGGGCGGGAATCGCCACGATCGACCCGCAGCGAATCGCCGATGTCGTCAAGTTGCCGGCGGACTATGATTTCGCCTCGTCGCTGTTGCGCGTGATCGCACAACGCGGCGCCGAGCAATTGCCGCTGCCCGAAACGGCGGTGCGCGAAGGCCATGGCGTCCAGCGCGATTCGCACGCGCTGGCGGCGAAAGGCCGGGCCGCGCTGGTGGCTGCGCTGGGTACGCGGACCAATTGGGTCGATCGCTTCCTGGTCGCGCCGCTCGCCAAGCTGGCGCTGCCGCCGCTTGTCGCACGCGGTGTGCCTCCGATCGCGCTGGCGGGGTTGGGTGGCGTATTCGGCGTAAGTGGGCTTGCCGCGATCGCGATCGGCTGGCCCGCGTCGGGGATGGCGGCGATTGTGGTGGCGCTCGCGTTTCTCGCGCTGGCCGATGTCCTGGCCTGGCTACGCGATGAACGGGCGCTCGGCAGGGCATTGCGCTGGAGCACGCCGGCAGCGGTCGCGCTGGCGACATTGCTGTTGGGTCAGCGGGTGGGGTTTCTCGCCGCCAGCGCGACGCCACCGCTGCTGGCCTTGACGACGGTTCTGGCCGGAGCCCTGGCGGAACGCGCGGCGGGGGCGGTCACCCGGCCGTGGTGGTGGGCAGTTCCGGCCGCCTATCCGCTGATCCTGCTGCCAGCGGTGCTGATCGGTTATCCGGTCTGGGGACTGGCGGCGGCGGCCAGCTATGCCGCCGTGACACTGGGCTTTGGCGTGGAAGCGTTGCGCGCGCGCATCAGTGGCTAGTTTGGTTTCAGCAAAGCTGAAACGGTTTACGGTACCGGCCCGCTCCCCCACCCGGCCTCCCATAGAATACGCTGTTGGGAGACCGGGTGGGGGAGCGGGCCGGTACCGATTCAGCGAAGCTGACAAAGACTCCCGAAATCGGTGAGTTCTGGCTAACCTCGCTTTAACGACACAATCGTACAGCAGAACAATGTCGATCGACCAAGGCGATTGGGACGATGGCGCCCGTGCGAGCGCCAGCACGCTGCTCGCGCGCGCGGCGGCAGCGGCGCGTCATGTCGACCGCCGCCTGGTCGACGCGATCGACGACTTCTTCCTTGCCGACGATTCGCGGCTCGACGACCGGACGCGCGCGGCACTCGCGGCAACGCTGACCGCGATGGTCGCGGTCGTCGAACATGATCTCCGCCAGCGAGCCGTTACACATTTGTCCGGCGCGGATCCCGCATTGATCCGGCGGATCGAAAGTGGTGCGCCGGTGCTCGACCGCCTGGTCGGCAGCGGATTACTGCGCGATCTCGACCTGATGCGCGAATTGATCGCGCGAACCCGTCAGGATCTGCTGGTCGACCTGTTGCCTGCGTTGCCGCCCGACGAGATCGGCTCGGCCAGCCTGCTCGCGCGATTGGCGGGAAGTGCCGACGCCTGGGTCGCGGACGCGGCCCTGGCCATGATGGCCGCCGAAAGCCGGCGCCGTGGGCTGATCGACAGCAATCGGCTGGAGCGGACCGAGCTCCCGGCTGAACTGCACCACAGATTGGTCTGGTGGGTAGCGGCGGCGATTCGCGAACAATTGGGGCCGAGCAATGCAGATCGCATGATCGTGGAAGCGGCGCTGCGAGCGCTCGCCGACCATGACGAAGGTGATCGTCTGGAAGGCGCAGCGATGCGGCTCGCCGCCACGATCGATCCGCAGCCCGCGGAACTGGCGACGGTGCTGAGGCACGCGCTGGGGGACCGGCGGGTGGCGTTGGTCATCGCATTGCTCGGGCATGCCCTGGGCATCGATTACGCGACGATGCGACAGATCGTGCTGGATGGGGGCGCGCAATTATGGCTGGCGCTGCGCGGTGCTGGCCTCGACCGTGCGACGGTCGCCCGGATCGGTCTCAGCCTGTGCGAAGCCGACCCGCGACACGATGTCGAAGCCTTTGCCGATCAATTGGAAGCGATCGCCGCGGTCACGCCCGACGAGGCGCGCGGAGCGCTTGCGCCGCTTCGCCTCCATCCCGATTTTCGCGCGGCGATGGCAGATCTGGAGAAACGTCGATGAGCGCGGTCGACGCCGGCTTGCCGCCGGTTCACGGCTTCGTCGACCGCGACGGCCACCTGGTCGATGCCGGGCCGCGGCTCGATGACCTCAACACGCGCGCCGGCGGCGCGCTCGGGGAGCCTTTTGCCGTGCCGCAGGTCACCGTGCTAGCGCGGCTGGCCCAGCGGCTGGGGATCACGGTCGCGCGCCACGTGCTGGTCGCCGACGGACCCGATGAGGTCGAATTGTGGGTGCGTGCCGACCCGGTCGAGGACGGCGTTCGCCTGGAGCTGAGTGGCTGGAAGCTGCGCGCACCGTGGACGCCGCCGGTCGATCCGGCGCGGCGTGACCGCGACCTGTTGCTGCAAGGCGCCGATTGGTGGTGGGAAACCGATGCGACCTTGCGGTTGACGGCAGTCGCCGCGGGGGCGACGCAGCACGGAGTGGCTCCCGAAAGCGCGCTCGGCAAGCCGCTCGCGTCACTGTTCGCGCTCGAGATGGACGCTGAAGGGGCGATGCCGATGCTCGGCGTGCTGACTGTGCACCAGTCGTTCGAGGGGCAAGCGGCGACGGTTCGCGCGACCGGCCAGGCTGTGACCTTATCCGCGCATCCGACCCTAAACGCGGAGGGCTTGTTCGCGGGCTATATCGGTGCGGTTAGGGCCGAAACGCGTGAACTGCCGCGATCGGCAGACAATCGTCCCAGCGACCCGCTGGACGCGTTCAGCGCCAGGCTCGATCGCGCACTGCGCACGCCGCTCGGGCGCATCATCGCCAATGCCGACAGCATCCACGCCCAGACGGAGGGACCGATCCGGCGCGATTATGCCGATTATGCGTCGGATATCGCCAGCGCGGGGCGGCATCTGCTCGGACTGGTCGACGATCTGGTCGATTTGCAGGCGGTCGAGCGACCCGACTTCGCCCCCGCGGCGGAACAGATCGATCTCGCCGATATCGGCCGCCGCGCCGCCGGCTTGCTCGGCGTCCGCGCGGCGGAACGCGGCGTCAAGATCGACGCGCCGCAGGACGTCGACCGCGCGCCCGCGACTGGCGAGTTCAAGCGCGTGCTGCAGATCCTGGTCAATCTGATCGGCAATGCGGTGCGTTATTCGCCCGATGGCGGGATGGTTTGGATTCGCACGCATCGCGACCGCGGCACAGCGGTGATCATCGTCGCCGATCAGGGCAAGGGCATCGCGCCCGAGGATCAGGCGCGCATCTTCGAAAAATTCGAACGCGTCGATCCCAGCGAACCGGGTGGTAGCGGACTGGGTCTCTACATCGCCCGACGGCTGGCGCGCGCGATGGGCGGCGATCTGACTGTCGATTCGGCGCTGGGGCAGGGCGCGCGCTTCATGCTGACCCTGCCTGGGGCTGGTACCTAGCGCGCGGAGGCGCGAAAGATTTGCTCGCACGAAGCCACAAAGGCGCAAAGAAGAGTAATTTCGCACAGAGGCGCAGAGTTTATGCGCGCTAAAGCGCGCTTTCTCGTTGCCGGGGAATGAAAGGCTGCTGACGCGGCCGTGCGATACGCCTCAGCGTCCTCTGCGCCTCTGAGCGAACCAAATCTTCGTGCCTTGGTGTCTTTGTGCGAGACCTCTTACTGACAAGCTCTCGCGGACGAACTGAGCAGGCGCGATGCTAGCGCCGCCCGATCCATACCAGCACGATACCACCCGCCGCGAGCAGCGCCCCCCAGAGCGCCCAGATGCGCATGTCGAGCATGAAGCTCGATGCCGGCCAGTGGACCAGGCCGAGGCCCTGGCCCACCCATAGCAGCCCCATCGCGATGCAGAGCGCACCGACGATCTGGAGCGCAAGGCGCATCAGCGCTGGCCGATCGGGGTGTAATCGCGCTGCGTCGGGCCGGTGTAGAGCTGGCGCGGGCGGCCGATCTTCTGGGCGGGATCGCTGATCATCTCGTTCCACTGCGCGACCCAGCCGACGGTGCGGGCGAGTGCGAACAAGGCGGTGAACATCGTCGTCGGGAAACCGATCGCCGACAGGATCACGCCCGAATAGAAATCGACGTTCGGGAACAGCTTCTTCTCGACGAAATAGGGGTCGTTGAGCGCCATATGCTCGAGCTGCAGCGCGACCTCGAACACGGGATCGCTGACCTTGAGCGCATCGAACACCTCGCGAACGGTTTGCTGCATCACCGTCGCGCGCGGATCGTAATTCTTGTAGACGCGGTGGCCGAAGCCCATCAGGCGGAACGGGTCGTTCTTGTCCTTGGCACGGGCGATGAATTCGGGAATGCGATCGGGCGTCCCGATCTCGCGCAGCATGTTGAGCGCCGCCTCGTTGGCGCCGCCATGCGCCGGGCCCCACAGGCAGGCGATGCCGGCCGCGATGCACGCGAACGGATTGGCGCCCGACGACCCGGCAAGGCGGACGGTCGACGTCGACGCATTCTGCTCGTGATCGGCGTGCAGGATGAAGATGCGATCGAGCGCACGCTCGACGATCGGGTTCACCTCATAGGGCTCGGCCGGCACGCCGAACGTCATGCGCAGGAAATTGCCGGTGTAGCTTAGCGAGTTGTCCGGGTAGAGGAACGGCTGTCCGACGCTGTATTTGTACGCCATCGCCGCGATCGTCGGCATCTTGGCGATGAGGCGGTGCGACGCGATCATCCGCTGGTGCGGATCGTTGATGTCGGTCGAATCGTGATAGAAAGCCGACAGCGCGCCGACCACGCCGCACATGATCGCCATCGGATGCGCGTCGCGGCGGAACCCGCGATAAAAGGTCGCAAGCTGCTCGTGCAGCATGGTGTGGCGGGTGATCGTGTGGGTGAATTCGTCGAGCTCGCCCTTCGACGGCAGTTCGCCGTTGAGGAGCAAATAGCTCACTTCCATGAAGCTCGATTGCTCGGCGAGCTGGCCGATCGGATAGCCGCGGTGGAGCAGAATGCCTTCATCACCGTCGATATAGGTCAGCGCCGATTCGCAGCTGGCGGTCGAGGTGAAGCCCGGGTCATAGGTGAACATGCCCGTTTCGTTGTACAGCTTGCGGATATCGACCACCTGCGGGCCGACCGAACCGGACATCACCGGATAGTCGTGATTCCCGAACTTGAGGGTGTTCGTGTCGGCCATATAACATTCCTTCGAATTCAGGCTGCCATCCGGTCGGATATGCGGCCCAGGCTTTCCACGCGGCCAAGGACAACAAGCACGTCGAAAATGCCGGGGGAAGTGCGCTTGCCGGTCAGCGCCGCGCGAAGCGGCTGCGCGACCTGGCCGAGCTTTACCCCGGCGTCTTCGGCGACCTGCCGAACCGCGTTTTCGAGCGCCTCCGTATCCCAGTCCGCGACGGCGTCAAGCGCCGTGTGAAGGCGCGCGAGCAAGGTGGGTGCCTCACCCTGAAGCAGCAATGCTGCATCTGCGTCCATCGGCAACGGTCGGGCGTGGAAAAGGAACATGCTGCCCTCGGCCAGTTCGACCAGATTGGCGGCGCGCGGCTTGAGGAACGGCATGGTGCGGCGCAACAGTTCGTGCTGCGGTGGGGTCAGTTCCAGCGGGATTCGGGGGGCGACGAGATCGGCGAGCCGAGCGTCGTCCGCTTCGCGGATATAATGCCCGTTCAGGTTCTCGAGTTTCTTCAAATCGAACCGACTTGGTGATTTTCCCACACCGTTCAGGTCGAACCAATCGATTGCCTGGGCGCGGCTGATAATCTCATCATCGCCATGACCCCAACCGAGCCGCAACAGATAATTGTCGACCGCCTCGGGCAACAAACCCATCTCGTCACGATAGGCGTCGACGCCGAGCGCGCCGTGGCGCTTGGAGAGCTTGGCGCCATCCGATCCGTGAATCAGTGGGATGTGGGCATAGACCGGTTCCGGCCAGCCCATCGCGCGATAGATCGGCAATTGGCGGAAGGCGTTGTTGAGATGATCGTCACCGCGGATGACATGGGTCACGCCCATGTCGTGATCGTCGACCACCACCGCCAGCATGTAGGTCGGCGTACCATCCGACCGCAGCAGGACGAGATCGTCGATCTCGCTATTCTGAACGGTGACCTCGCCCTGGACGCGATCGTGGATCGTCGTCGCACCGTCATTCGGTGCCTTCAGGCGGATGACGTGCGGCGCTTGCGGGTCGTTGGGCACGCGGTCGCGCCAAGGCGAGCGAATCCGGAGCGGCTTCTTCGCCGCCTCGGCCTCGGCGCGCATCTGGGCGAGCTCGTCCTGGGTGAGGTAGCAGCGATAGGCCGCGCCCTTTTCGACCATTTCATACGCCACTTCGGCGTGCCGCGCGGCGCGTGAGAATTGATAGATTTCGGGCCCGTCCCATTCTAGGTCGAGCCAGCGCATTCCCGCCAAAATGGCGTCAATCGCGGGCTGCGTCGATCGCGCGCGATCGGTATCCTCGATGCGCAGGAGGAACTTGCCCCCGTGGTGTCGCGCGAACAGCAGATTGAACAACGCGGTGCGCGCGCCGCCAATATGCAGAAAGCCGGTCGGCGAAGGCGCGAACCGGGTGACGACGTTGGTGACGGGTGCGCCGGTTGCGGGCGCCCCGGAGTCAGAACTGGCGCTCAACCGCGCATGCTCCCAGGCTGGATGACTGATGGCGACCGTCGCCGCCGCGCGCCCTAGCACGCGGTTCCGGCCGCTTCAAACGCTGGCGGCACGATGTACGCGTGCGCGCCTTGCACTCGAACATGGGTTGGAGGCGGAGCGCGATCAACTCCCGTTATGGCTGCCGGTAGCGTTGGGCGGCGGCATTGCCCTGTGGTTCGTGCTCGACGACCCGCTGCAATGGATCGCCGCTATGCTGGCGCTGGCCGGCATCGCATTGGCGGCGATCGCGATCGGGCAAGGCGGGCGCGCCAGCCGCGCCGTGGCGCTGGCTGCCGGCCTGGCGGCATTGGGCCTGGGGCTGGCGTGGTGGCGCGCTTCCTATGTCGCGCAACCGGTGCTGGTGCGGCCGGCCATCGTCATGCTGACGGCGCAGGTCGAGAGCGTCGAGCCGCTGCCGGCCCGCGAACTGGTACGGGTGAGGCTGACGCCGATTGCGGCGCAGGCTGTTGCCAGCCCGCCGCGGTCGAAGTGCGGCAAGGAAGGCGGCGCGCCTTATGGGCGGGGAGGGCGGCGATGCGACGATCGGCCCAGGCCACCCCTCGTGCTGCCGCCGCGTGTTCGGGTGAATATCGCGGACACGGACGTTCCCACCGGGCTTAGACCCGGCGCGATCATCAAGCTGCAGACGCGGTTGATGCCGCCCAATGAAGCGACGGTGCCCGGCGCCTATGATTTCCGACAAGTGGCATGGTTCGACGGCCTCGGAGCCACCGGCAGGGGAAACGCGCCGGTCAAGGTGATCGAACCGGGCAGGGAATCGAACGGCCTGCGCGCGGCGCTGGCGGCGCATATCCAAAGCAAGGTCGAGGGCAGCGCGGGCGGGATCGCCGCCGCACTGGCGGCGGGCGACGAGGGCGCGATTTCGCTGGAGGATGCCGACGCGATGCGGCGGTCCGGGCTCGCTCATCTCTTGTCGGTGAGCGGGCTGCATATCACCGCCGTCGTCGTTGCGACGATCTGGGCGGTCACGCGCCTGCTCGCCTTGTGGCCATGGCTGGCATTGCGGGTGCGGATTCCGGTGGTCGCGGCAGGGGCGGGCGCGGTCGCGGCGATTGGCTACACCTTGCTCACGGGCAGCCAGGTGCCGACGGCGCGGTCGTGTATCGCGGCATTATTGGTGTTGGCGGCGCTCGCGATGGGGCGCGAGGCGATCACTTTGCGGCTGGTCGCGGCCGGCGCCTTTATCGTGCTGCTGATCTGGCCCGAGGCGCTGGCCGGGCCGAGCTTCCAACTCAGCTTCGCGGCGGTCGGATCGCTCATCGCGTTCCACGAGCAGCCGCGCATCAAGCAATTGTTCGAGAAACGCGACGAGGCATGGTGGCGCCGGGCTGCGCGCGAAGTCGGATCGTTGCTGCTTACCGGCCTAGTGATCGAAGCCGCTCTGGCTCCGATTGCACTGTACCACTTCCACAAAGAGGGAATGTACGGCGTCGTTGCCAATATCGTCGCAATCCCGCTAACCACCTTCGTCATCATGCCGGTCGAGGCGCTGGCGCTGGCGGGCGACGCGATCGGCTTAGGTGCGCCCTTCTGGTGGGTGACCACGCACGCGCTCAACCTCTTGCTGTGGATCGCGCGCACAGCGGCCAAAGCGCCGGGGTCGGTGGCGATGCTGCCCGGCATGCCGGCAGGCGCATTCGGGCTGATGATCCTGGGGTTGCTGTGGCTCATGCTGTGGCGCTCGCGGATGCGCTTTGCCGGACTCGTGCCGATGGCGATGGGTGCAGTCTGGGCGCTGGCGATCCCGGCACCCGATCTGCTGATCTCGGGTGACGGACAGCATCTCGCGGTGCGCACGCCCGACGGCGGCGTGGCCATCCTGCGCGACAAGGCAGGAGACTATACCCGCGACACGATGACCCAGAATGCCGGAGTGGATGGGGAGGCGTTGCTGCTGTCCGACCAGCCCTTCGCCAAATGCACGCCCGACGCATGCCTCGCTCTGGTGCAATCGGGAGGACGGATATTCCGCGTGCTGGCGACGCGAAGCCTGTACCAATTGCCGTCGGACCAACTGATTGCCGCATGCCGAGCCGCGGACATCGTCGTCAGCGACCGGCGGCTGCCGTCAGCGTGCCGACCGACATGGCTGAAGCTTGATGCCCCGTTCCTGCGCCGCGCGGGCGGAATGGCGATCAGCCTGGCGAGTGGACGGATCGTCACCGTCCGCCAGCCAGGCGATCGTCACCCCTGGCTCAATCGCCCGTCGAGCGTCAGTCGTACCGGCGCAACAGACCGGCGAGGCGGCCCTGGATCCGCACCTGTTGGGGAGCATAACGCTGCGGGTCATAGGCCCGATTGGCCGGATCGAGCCGCACCATAGCGCCTTCGCGGCGGAAATATTTGAGCGTCGCTTCGCTTTCCTCGATCAGCGCCACGACGATCTCGCCGTCGCGCGCCACGTCGGTGCGACGGATCAGCGCGTAATCGCCGTCGAGGATGCCGGCCTCGACCATCGAGTCACCGGCGACTTCCAGCGCATAATGCTCGCCGCTGCCAAGCAAGGCAGCGGGGACGGGGAGCATCGACGATCCCTCGAACGCCTCGATCGGCACGCCGGCCGCGATCCGGCCGTGCAGCGGGATCTCGATCACGTCATTGGCCGGTTCGGGCGCGGGACGGAAATTGTTCGGCTTGGGTTGTGCTGCCATGGCACGCTTGCTGTCGGCACGCTCGGGCATCTTGAGCACCTCGAGTGCGCGCGCACGATTGGGCAGGCGCCGCAGGAACTGCCGCTCCTCAAGCGCCGAGATCAGGCGATGCACGCCGGACTTCGACTTGAGGTCGAGCGCCTCCTTCATCTCCTCGAACGACGGCGACACGCCGGTTTCGTTCAAGCGATCGTTGATGAAGCAGATCAGCTCATGCTGCTTCTTGGTGAGCATCGACGTTCCTCCGTCCAGAACAGACGCGGAACTTTTACGGAACGTTGCGGATCAAGTCAAGCGAGCGGCAGGATGTCCACGGTGTCGCCAACGGCGGCGGGCGGGGCGTGTGGCGGTCGGACGATCAGACACGTCGCGTGGGCGAGTGTCGCGAGCATCGAACTGTCCTGCAGCGCGGCGGCGGAGACACGGCCATTGATGAACGTTGCGCGCAGATAATCCTGTCGATGGTCGTTGCGGGGAAGGGGCTCGGCGAGTTCGGCGCGGAGCAGGCGCGGCAACGGATCGGTCGCGCCTGCCATCGCCGCGATCAGCGGGCGCAGGAACAAAGTGGCGGTGACGAACGCCGATACCGGGTTACCCGGTAGGCCCAGCATTGTCGCGTCGCCGAGCCGGCCCGCGAGCATCGGCTTGCCGGGCCGGATCGCGATGCGCCAGAAATCCACCGTTCCACCCGCCGCTTCGAGCGCAGGACGGACCAGATCGTGATCGCCGACCGAGGCGCCGCCGGTCGTGACGACGATATCGGCTTTCGCGGCGGAGAACGCAGCGACCAGGGCGTTGAGCCGGTCGGGGATGATCCCGGCCACCGTCACATCGACAGGCAGGTCGGCGAGCATGGCCGTCAGCATCGCGCTATTGCCCTCGGGAAGCGCGAGCGGGTCGTCGCTGGCGGTGCCAGGCGCAATGAGCTCGTCGCCGGTTGCCATGAGAGTGATGCGCAAACGACGATTGACCTTGAGTGCGCCATGCCCGCCGGTGGCAGCTAGCGCGATCGTGGCGGGGGTGAGGCGAGTGCCGGCCGCGATCAGCATCGCGCCGCGGTCGAAATCGAGTCCCTTGCGCCGTACGCTCGCGCCCCGGCGTGGCGGCCCCTCGCCGGCGAGCGCCAGCGTATCGCCATCGCGGTCGGCCTCCTCCTGAACGAGTACGCTGTCGGCACCCGCGGGCATTGCCGCACCGGTGAAGATCCGCGCGGCCTCTCCGCGCTCGATCGAAGCGCCAAAGGCACGTCCCGCCGCGCTCTCGCCGATCACGCGCCAAGGACCAGGCAAGTCGTCGAACCGGATCGCATAGCCGTCCATGGACGACAGATCGGCGCCGGGCTGCGCGCGCATTGCGGTGACGGGTGTCGCGGCCCAGCGTCCCGCCGCTGCGGCCAATGGCACGCGTTCGCTCGCAACGCGGGGTGCCATCGCGAACAAGCGGGCCTGAGCATCGGCGACGGGGAGCAGCGGCGTCATCGCTTACGCCATGCCACAGCGCATCGCTCTTCCGCCAGCGGTTCGCCGCGCCGCGAGTGTCGTTAGCCAGCCGGGTGCGGCTTGACGCCCGACCAGGTCCAGGCCTTGATCTTCCAGCCCGTTTTGCCCTTTGACAGCACGAAGGTCATCTCGCCTTCCTCGGCGATCCGCGCGCCCTTTTCCTTGTAATTATAGACCGTCGGAATGATGACATAGGCCCTGACACCGTCGATTTCGCGGCGTGTAGGGGCGCCGTATTTGACCGATCCGTCAGATACGCCGGTCGCCTTCGCGTGCTTTTCGTAATCGGCCGCCCACAGCTGCGGTGCCTTGGGGCCGACCCAGAGGTGCGGCGCGAATTCGTCGATGATCGACACGTCGCCCTGGACATAAGCGGCATAAGCCGATTTTGTGTCGCCCGTGTTGAAGCCGTCGATGAACTGACGAATTGGCTTGGTCAGATCGCTATCGGCGGCGGGTGCGGCGGCGGTGATCGGCGCGATCAGCAATACTGCCAGCGGCAGCAGAAACAGTTTTTTCATCAGCATCCTCCCCTCGGAATGCACCGAAGCGTGAGCTTGGGGAGACGAGCGGTCAACGCACGCCGGACAAGACGCTGTGATCTTCCGGAATAGTCCGATCGATCAAGGAGCCCGCCAGTCCCCTGACTTGCCGCCAGTCTTCGAGAGCAAGCGGACCGAGTCGATCGTCATCGCTTTGTCGATCGCTTTCGCCATGTCGTAGATCGTCAGCAGTGCGACCGAGACGGCGGTCATCGCTTCCATCTCGACCCCGGTGCGGCCGGTGGTGGTGATCGTCGCGGTTGCCGTGACGCCATCGCTGTCGACCGCAAGATCGATCGCGGCGCTGGTGATCGGCAGCGGATGGCACAGCGGGATCAGCTCGCCGGTGCGCTTGGCAGCCATGATTCCGGCGATCCGCGCGGCGGCGAGGACGTCGCCTTTAGGAACGTCGCCCGCGCCGATCGCGGCTGCCGCTTCACGAGACATCGATATGCGTCCAGTCGCGACCGCTCGGCGCTCGGTTTCCAGCTTGCCGGAAACGTCGACCATTCGCGCTGCGCCGGTGTCGTCGAGGTGCGTCAGATTCCCCTCCCGCTTGCGGGAGGGGCTAGGGGAGGGGGTATCGGCTCGGGACATGAAAGTGACATGCCCTCCCAAGCTTGGGTGAAGCAAGCCCCCGGCTTGCTTCAGGCCGTCCGGGGGACGGCCGGGCCCAAGCTTCCCCTCCCGCAAGCAGGAGGGGAGACTAAGTCCCCAGCAATTCCTTGGTCGCCTCGGCGATATCCTCCGCCCGCATCAGGCTCTCGCCGACCAGGAAGCAGTTCACGCCATGCGCGCGCATCGCTTCGAGATCGGCGCGCGAGCTGAGGCCGCTTTCGGCGACGAAGGTGCATCCCGCCGGCGCCTTGCCGACCAATTCATAGGTACCAGCGAAGCTGATCGAGAAATCGCGCAGGTCGCGATTATTGACTCCGATCAGCCGCGACTTGAGCTTGAGCGCGCGATCGAGCTCTTTCTCGTCATGCACCTCGACCAGCACGTCGAGCCCGCAATCGATCGCCGCCGCCTCGATTTCGGCCATGCGCGCGTCGTCGAGCGCGGCAACGATGATCAGGATCGCATCGGCGCCGAGCGCGCGGCTTTCATGCGCTTGCCACGGATCGATCATGAAGTCCTTGCGCAGCAGCGGCAGCGGCACGGTCTCGTGGATCAGCGCAAGATAGGAATCGTCGCCCTGGAAATATTGCTCGTCGGTCAGCACCGACAGGCAGGTGGCCCCGCCCTTGAGATAGGCGAGAGCATGCGCCGGCGGATCGAAGTCCTCGCGGATCACGCCCTTGGACGGGCTCGCTTTCTTGACCTCGGCGATCAACGCCGGGCCGCTCTTGGCCTTCTTGTCGAGCGCCTTTCTGAACCCGCGCGGCGTGTCGCGGCGGGTGATCATCGCTTCGAGGCTGGCGAGCGATGTCGTCGCTTTCTTCGCGGCGACTTCGGCGCGCTTGGTTTCGAGGATACGGTCGAGGATATTGGTCATTTATAGGCGATCCAGCAATCGAGCAGCGCGTTGGCAAGGCCCTTGTCGATCGTCTCCGCGGCCTCCTCGGCGCCTTCAGTGAGCGTGTCGGCGGCGCCCGCGACGACCAAAGCCGCGGCGGCGTTGATCAGCACCGCGTCGCGATACGCGCCATGCTCACCCTGTAACAGGCGGCGCAGCGCCGCGGCGTTATAGGCGGGGTCTCCGCCATGGATCGCGGCGATCGGGTGGCGCGGCAGGCCGGCATCCTCAGGGGTGATATGATCCGGCAGCGATAGCCGGCCGACGCTGACGGCAACGGTCGGGCCGGCACCGGACACCTCGTCCAGCCCTTCCTCACCCGAGACGACCAGCGCGGCTTCGGTCCCGAGCTGCTCGAGCGCCTCGGCATAGGTCGCCGTATAGTCAGGCCGCGCGATGCCGATCAGCTGGCGCGTGACGTGCGCCGGGTTGGCGAGCGGGCCCATCAGGTTGAAGATCGTCCGGCGACCGATCCGGCGGCGGATCGGCGTGATGCGCTTCATCGCCGGATGATGGTTGGCGGCGAACAGGAAGCAGATGCCGAGATCGTTGAGCGTCGCTTGGGCAAGCGCGCCGGCGCGTTCCATATCAAGCCCCAACGCCTCCAGCGTATCGGCAGCTCCCGCCTTCGAGCTCGCGGCGCGATTACCGTGCTTGGCGACCGGCACGCCGCTCGCCGCGACCACCAGGCTGACCGCGGTCGAGACGTTGAGCGTGTGGTGGCCATCGCCGCCGGTGCCGCAGACGTCGATCGCGTTGGCCGGCGCGTCAATCGGGATCAGCCGCTCGCGGAGCGCGCGCGCCGCCTCGGCGATCTCGATACTGGTCTCTCCACGCTCGGTCAGCGCGATGAGGAAGTCGGCGATCGCCTCTTCGGACGTCTTGGCGTCGAGGATGTCGGCGAACGCCTGAGCGGCCGATTCGCGCGACAACGGAGCCGATGGATCGGGCAGCGGCGCAAAGCTGGTCACGCCAGCGCCTTTGCCTTCAGCCCGGCAAGCTCGAGGAAATTGGCGAGCAATTGATGCCCATGCTCGGTGGCGATGCTCTCGGGATGAAATTGCACGCCATGGATCGGCAGGGTCGCGTGGCGGAACCCCATGACGAACCCGTCCTCGGCGCGGGCGTTGACGATCAGCTCGGCAGGAACATCCTCGACCACCAGCGAATGATAGCGCGTCGCCTGGAACGGCGACGGGACGCCTTTGAACAAACCGGTGCCGTCATGGGTGATCGCCGACGTCTTGCCGTGCATCAGCCCGCCGCGCACGACATGGCCGCCGAAATGCTGGCCGATCGACTGATGACCCAGGCACACGCCGAGCAGCGGCCGCCCCGCCTCGGCGGCTGCGGCGACTAGGTCGAGGCTGACCCCGGCTTCGTTCGGGGTGCAGGGGCCGGGCGAAATCAGGAACGCCTCGGCATTGCTCGCCAGGGCGTCGCGCGCGGTTAGCGCGTCGTTTCGCACGACCTGCACGTCCTGTCCGAGCTCCATCAGATAATGGACCAGGTTCCAGGTGAAGCTGTCGTAATTGTCGATGACCAAAATCATTGCGGCCCCGCTAGCGTGTTCGCCGCACCGCGACAATCGCCGTTGCGCCCTCGTTTCGCCGTGTTTCGGCCCGGCCAGCGCTGGAATGATACGGGATCGATCTTATCTGGGGCGTGTTGAAGTGCCCATAGAAAGGTCGCACCAATGATCCGTACCGCGTTTGCCGCTTTGATTCTGCTTGCCGCGCCGGTGGGCGCGATGGCGCAGGATAAGTCCGATAAGCAGGCCGATACTGGCCAGGCCGTCAAGCGGATCCGCTCGGTGGTGGTGGAACCCGACCAGAAATGCCCGCCCTCCACCGGCGACGAGATTGTCGTGTGCACGACGGTCGACGACCCCTATCGCATTCCCAAGGCGTTGCGTGGCGCCGGACCGATCCCGCCCGCGCGACAGAGCTGGGTCAATCGCGTCGCGGCCGACGAGCAGACCAGCCGGGAGGCAGCGGGGCTGCCCGATACCTGCTCGCCGGTTGGATCGGGCGGCCAGACCGGTTGCGCGCGGTCGGCGGCGCGGGCCTGGGCGGCTGAGCGCCGCGCCAAGGCCAACGGCCAGTCGGACGACCAGTAAGGCCTATTGCCCGAAGCGGGCGTCCCCCGCCCGGGCGATCGCTTCGCGGGCGGCGGCGAGCAGCGCGCCCGCTTTCGCTTCACACTCGCGCTGTTCGTAAAGCGGATCGCTGTCGGCGACGATGCCGGCGCCGGCTTGGACGTGCATGACGCCGTCTTTGACCACCGCAGTGCGGAGCACGATGCACGAATCCATCGATCCGTCAGGTGAGAAATAGCCAACCCCGCCGGCATAGGCGCCGCGCGCCTCGGGCTCCAGCTCGGCGATGACCTGGCAAGCGCGGACCTTGGGCGCGCCTGACACCGTCCCGGCGGGAAACCCCGCGAACAGCGCGTCGATCGCGTCCTTGCTGCCATCGAGTTCGGCAACCACGTTCGACACGATGTGCATCACATGGCTGTACATCTCGATCGTATAGCTGTCGGTGACCTTGACCGTGCCCGGCGCGGCGACGCGCCCGGCGTCGTTGCGGCCCAGATCGAGCAACATCAGATGCTCGGCGCGTTCCTTGGGGTCGGCGAGTAGTGAAAGGCGATTCTCTTCGTCCTCGGTCGCGGACTTGCCGCGCGGGCGCGTGCCGGCGATCGGGCGGATCGTCACTTCGCCGTCGCGCACGCGCACCAGGATCTCGGGGCTCGATCCGGATAGCGCGAAATCGGGCAAATCGAGGAAATAGAGGAACGGCGATGGGTTCACACGTCGCAGCGCGCGATAGAGCTCGATCGGCGGCAGCGCGAAGGGCGCAGTGAAACGCTGCGCCAGGACGACCTGAAAGATATCGCCCGCCGCGATATAGTCCTTCGCCTTCAACACCATCTCGCGATACGCGCCGTCCGGTAGTACCGGGGTCAGCGCGACGTCACTTGGGTCGCCGCGCGGCGCCGCCGGGATCGGGGCACTTGCCAGCCTGGCGGCGATGGTGTCGATTCGCTCCTCGGCAAGCGCCAGCGCTGCCTCGGGGGCGAGTCCGCTATCGGGCCAGAGTGGCGCAACCAGGAACAATTGATCGGCCAGCCGGTCGAAAATCAGCACCGTTGTCGGCCGCACGAAGATCATGTCGGGCAGGCCGAGGCCAGGATCCGCGGGGCGAGGCAGATCCTCGACCAGCCCGACCGTCTCATAGCCGAAATAGCCGACCAGGCAGGCGAGCGCCGGCGGCAGCTCGGGCGGGACGTCGTTCATCCGGCACGAGGCGACGAGCGACCGGAACGCCGTCAGCGTGGGCTCCACGCATGGCTCGAACGCGGCGCGATCGGTCAGCCAATGTCGATTGATCGCAGCGTCCGCGGCCTGCGCCCGGAACACGAGATCGGGCGCGAGGCCCAACAGGCTGTGACGCCCGCGGACCGCGCCGCCCTCGACCGATTCGAGCAGGAAGTCGCCGCGCCCGGGCTCAATCAGCTTCAGTGCCGCGGCGACCGGCGTCTCGGTATCCGCGACCTGACGCCGCCAGACGAGTGCCGGGCGCCCGGCCGTGAGCGCGGTCAGCGCGGCGTCGGCTCCTTCGACCATCGCCTTATTGCGGCTGGTCGCTGCCGTCGCTGCCCTGACCGAGCAGGTCACGGCGCAGCGCGGCGATCGCGGCATCGTTCTTCTTCACGCCGACCTTGTCGCGGATCGCACGGGCGAACTGCTGGCGATATTCGTCGCCCATACTCGCGCCGAGATCGCCACGCATCTTGTCGACCAATTGGGCATTGCCGGCTGCGTTGCCCTTGTCGATCGAGTCGACGACGATCACGAACCAGCCTCCCTTATACGGCGCCTCGACCAGCGACGCGCTGCCCTTGGGCTTGCTGAACAGCAATACCAGCGGGGCGGGCGGCTGCTTGGTCGCGAACAGCTGGGCGCGGTTGGCCGACATCGGCTTGGTCGCGTCGAGCTTGATGCCCGATTCGGCCATCGCCTGGGCGAGCGGAACGCCCTTGTTGACCTTGCCGGTGATACCGTTGGCGACGTCGCGGGCAGCCTTGACCTGACGGTCGATGACGACGTCCTTCTTCACCTGGTCGGCAATCGTCGCGAAGGGCCGCGCCGCCGCCGGAATCACTTTGTCGAGCTTGGCGACCGCGAAGCTGCCGTCCTGGCCATAGGGCACAAGCTGGGGATCGTCATCGGCTTCGGACTGGAAGGCCAGCTGATAGAGCGTCGTCTGGTTGGGATCGGGCTTGACCGGCGTCGCCGCGGTCGGATCGGTGCCATTGGCGGTCAGCGGCGTCGTCGCCTGGACGGTCAGGTTGAGCTTGGCCGCGATCTGATCGAGCGTCTGGCGATTGGTGATCGCATCCTCGATCTGATCGCGCAGCGTCTGCGCGATGACTGCCAGTTTCTGGTCGGTGAGTTCCTTGGTCAACTCGGGCTTGGCCTGGTCGAGCGTCTTGCCTGCAACCTTGGTGATCTTGTCGAGATGGGCGACCACCCAGCCGAGCGGCGTCTTGAGCGGACCGATCACCGCACCCTGCGCGGCGCCGAACACCTGATCAGCCAATGCGGGCGTGGCCTGGCCGGCATAGGCGGTCTTGTTGACGTCGTTGATCGCCGCCGCCTCGAGCCCCAGCGCCTTGGCCGCGGCTTCGATCGCGGTGCCGCCGCGGACTTTCGCCGCGAGGTCGGTGGCGGCTTTCTGATCCTGCAGCACGACCTGCTTCAGCGACCGATTCTCGCCCGCGTCGAACTTCGCCTTTTGCGCCTGATAGGCCTTGGCGATTTCGTCATCGGTCGGGGTGGCGCGCTTCTTGAGCTCGTCGAGCGTGATCAGCGCGTAGCGTGCCGAACGCTGTTCCGGGATCGTGTAGCGGGCAACGTTGCGGGTGTAATAAGCGTTCGCCTCGGCGTCAGTGACCGGCGCGCCGGCAGGCATCTTCTTGGTATCGACGAAGGCGACGGTGCCATTGCGCTTTTCGAGCAGCATCGAGGCGTAGGAGGTGGCGACGCCTGCGGGACCCTTGAGCTTGTCGGTCGCGTTCCCCGCGATCGGGCCGAGCATCAACTGGGTCATCAGGTCGCGGCCCATTTGATCGTGGAATTGCTGATCGTTCGACTTCAGCATCGCCAGCAAGCGGTTGTAATTGTCCTTGTCGAACTTGCCGTCGAGCCCGCGGACGCCCGGAATGTTGGCGATCTGGTTGTCGATCAACGATTTGCCGACGCGGATGCCCTGGCTGTGGCCGAATTGTTCCATCGCCATTGAGGTCAGCCGGCTTTCGAGCGGGCCATCGAACCCGCCCCGGCTGATGAATTCCGCCATGGTGAGCTGCGGCGCCTGGTTGCGGTACATGTTGAGCATGCCGTCGGTGGCGTTGCGCAGATCGGTCACCGAGACGGTGTCGTTGCCGACAGTCGCGGCGGTCGCGGCGCTTTGCCCGCCCAGCGCGTTCGAGCGCAGGCCGGTGACGTCGCCCAGCCCGAACGCCACGCCGATCAGGCCGACGACGATCAGCGTGACGAGCGCGCCGATGCGCGAAAAGATGATCTTGCGGAAGAAAGTGAGCATGGGGCCCGATCGTTGGTCCTGAAAAACGAGCCGACGCTTTAGGGTCCGTGCTCGATTACGGCAATGCCCCGAGCACATGCACGAGCCGGTATCCCGGTGCGCGACGCTTGCGCACGCTCTCACGAGCGCTATCGGGGACGGGGAAAAAGGGAGGAACCATGACACGGCGCAAGCTGATCGCGGGCAATTGGAAGATGAACGGCAGCCTGGCGGCGCTCGCCGAGCTCGACGGCATCGCGGCGGCCGCTGCCGTGGCACCGGGAGTGGACGTGGCGGTTGCCGTTCCGGCGACGCTGATCGCGCCGGCGCATGCCCGCGTGCCCTCCATCGCGATCGGCGCGGAGGATGTGCATGAGGCGGATAGCGGCGCGCATACCGGCTGCATCTCGGCGTCGATGGTCAAGGAAGCCGGCGCCGTCTTCACCATTGTCGGCCATTCCGAACGCCGCGGCGACCAGCACGAGACCAGCCACGACGCCTATATGAAGTCGTCGGCGGCGCATCGTCATGGACTGACCGTGATCCTGTGCGTCGGGGAGACCCAGGCCGAGCGTGACGCGGGGCGGGCCGAAGGCGTGGTTCAGGCGCAGATCGAGAAATCCTTGCCCGATGACGCGCATGGCGATTGGCTGACGCTCGCCTATGAACCGCGTTGGGCGATCGGCACGGGCCGCACTCCGACGATGGAGGAAATCGCGGCGATGCACGCGATCGCGCGCGCCAAGCTGCACCAGATGATCGGCGACTCCGCGCTCGACGTGCGGATTCTTTACGGTGGATCGGTGACCGGAGCGAACGCCGCCGAGATCCTGGCGGTCGAGAATGTCGACGGCGCGCTGGTCGGGGGCGCCAGCCTGACCGCGGACAAGTTCGTCCCGATCATCCAGGCCGCCAAGGCGCTGTCGGCATGACCGATACGCCGCTGCCGGCGCCGCGCCGGGTCGTCACCGCGATCGACGCGGAGGGCCGGTCGTATATTGCCGAGGACGGCGCCAGCCCGGCCGAGTTCGTCCTGCCGGGCTCGACCTATCGCAGCACGAATATGTGGCGCACGCATGCGGCGCCGGGCGCGATCGATGCGCCGGACGACATCGCCGAACACCGTGGCGTACTACCGCCGAGCCGCGGCACCGTGCTGCGCGTGATCGACTTTCCGCCGATCGGCGACGCAACGCCGCAAGAACGCGCGGCGATGGTCAAGGCGGTGTTCGCCGCGCTCTATCCCGATGCCGATCACCACGAAGGCAGCGAGCGCTCGGCGAGCATGCACACGACCGATACCGTGGATTACGCGATCGTGCTGGAAGGCGAAATCGTCGCGGTGATGGATCGCGACGAGACGCTGTTACGGGCGGGTGACATCCTGATCCAGCGCGGAACGCCGCATGGGTGGGAAAACAGGTCGGACCACCTCGCGCGCATTGCTTTCATATTGATCGACGCGGTACGCTCGACCGCCGCCTGATCGCGGTCGGTTTGCGTCGGAATCGAACTAGCTTGACCTTCCTCTTCAGGAGTCGCGGCAATGGATATTCTCGGACAGCTTTTACAGCAGGCGACCGGCGCAACTGGCGGTGACACTGGCGCGGCACCGCAAGTCGATGTCGGCGCGCTCGCGCAGCAATTCGGACTGACGCCTGATCAGGCCAATGCCGCGGTCGGCGCGTTGCTGCCGGCGGTGCTTGGCGGGTTGAAGAAGGTCGAACAAGGCGGCGGACTCGGATCGGTTGCTGACATTGCCGGCGCGACCAGTTCCCCGGCAACCGATACCGATGCCGGCAACGCCGTGCTCGGCCAGATTTTCGGGTCGAAGGACGTCAGCCGCTCGGTCGCGACGGCCGCCTCGGCGCAAACCGGGATCAGCGACACGATCATGAAGGCGATGCTGCCGATCGTCGCCGGGCTGGTCGCGCAACAGGTATCGAAGAAGATGGGTGGCGGCGTGATGGGCGGAATCGCCGCGAGCGTGCTGACGTCGATGATCGCAGGCGGCGGCGGGAGCGCGGCTCCTGCCGCACCGGCAGCGGCACCCGCAACGGCGCCGGCCGGCGGTATCTTCGGCAGTCTCGGCGGCCTGGCATCGATGCTCGACGCCAATCACGACGGCAACCCGCTCGACGATATCCTGGGAATGGTGCGCGGCAGCGGTCGGTCGGCCTGAATCATTTCCTTGCCCAACGCCTCCCCGGCGAAGGCCTTCGCCGGGGAGGCGGAAGAGGAGTCAGCCCGCGGCGTAACGCTTCTTCAGCATCGCCCAGGCGGCGCGCACGCCCAGGGCATCGCCACCTTTGGGTCGCGCTGGCTTGGCGTTGGGGCGCCAGGCAAAGGTGTCGAGATGCGCCCACGGCACGCCCTCGGGCGCGAAGCGGCGCAGGAACAAGGCGGCGGTGACTGCGCCGGCATAGCCATTGTCGGGCGCGTTGATCAGATCGGCGATGTCGGATTTGAGATATTCGTCATAGCCGTCCCATAGCGGCAGCCGCCACAACGGGTCGTGCACTGCCGTGCCGGCCTCGATCAGATCCGCGGCCAGCGCCTCGTCGCTGACGAAAGTCGCCGGCAGATCGGGGCCGAGCGCGACGCGCGCCGCGCCGGTCAGCGTCGCGTAATCGATCACCAATTCGGGCTTCGCTTCGCCTGCTTTGGTCAGCGCGTCGCCGAGCACCAGCCGCCCTTCGGCGTCGGTATTGGTATTTTCGACCGTCAGCCCCTTGCGCGTCTTGAGCACGTCGCCCGGGCGGAAGGCATCGGCCGAAATCGCATTTTCGACCGCGGGGATCAGCACGTGCAGCCGGACGGGCAGGCGAGCGCCCATGATCAGATGGGCGAGGGCCAGCGCGTGCGCCGCCCCGCCCATATCCTTCTTCATCAGCCGCATGCCGCTCGCCGGCTTGATGTCGAGTCCCCCCGAATCGAAGCAGACGCCCTTGCCGAGCACCGCGACACGCGGATGTTTGGGATTGCCCCATTCGATCTCGATTAGCCGCGGCGCGCGATGCTTGGCGGCGGCGCGGCCGACCGCATCGATCATCGGATAGCCCGTCGTCAGCGCATCGCCGCGCGTGACCGTCAGCGTCGCGTCGAACGTCTTGGTGAGCTTGGCCGCTTCGGCCTCGAGTTCGGCCGGGCCCATGTCCGACGAGCCGAGATTGACCAGGTCGCGGACCAGGGCAGTCGCCTGTGCGAGCCTGACAGTCTCGTCGATGGTCGCGGGATCGCTGGTCAGCAGGATGCGCTGTCCGCTGTCCTTTTCGGGCTTGGTGTATTTGTCGAAGCGATGCTGTGCGAGCAGCCAGCCCAGCCCCGCCGCACCCAAATCGCCGCTCTTCAGCCGATACGTGCCTTCGGGCAGGAAATCGGGCTGGGACGCGACGCGCCATGGTGACGACGCGGCTTCGTCGCAGACATGCAGGACTGACCAATCTTCGGCGCCTTCGCCGGGAAGGATTGCCTTGTTGCCCGCCTTGCCGGTTACGCGCCCCGCGGTGAGCATCGCCCGGACGCGCGGTGGTTGCGTGGCCAGCCAGTCTGCGAACCCGTCGGGATGGATGACTTCGATCGTGCGGGCGGGCTGGCCGCGATCAGGCTGGAGAAGGGCGGCGAAGTCGGTCATGCGATTGTCTCGTCGGAAAAGCGGATTATTTGGTCGAGAGCGTCCGTCACTCGGCCGGCATCACGATGAACTGTTCGTAGCGTCCGGCACCGTCCGGTTCGGCATAGGTCACCACGGCCAGCTTGGTGCCGTTCGCATAGGTGACGGTATAGTTGCGGTTGACGAACCCGCCGCGCAGTCGCGCGGGCCGCGTCAGGGTGAACGATGCCGGGTCGCCGAGCTTGGCCAGGCTGTCGCGATAGTCGCCGATCGCGGTGGCATCGAAATAGTAATTGGCGTCCTCGGTCATCGTCGCGCGATCGAGCTTGCCCGCCCGCAACTGGTCGAAGATCGCGCGCGCCTGCGCCGTCTTTGCCGTTTCGGTGTCGCCGGCAACAGCGGGCTCGGCGGCGGGCGGCAGGATCAGCTCGGAAATCTGGCTCGCAATGCCGGTAAAGGCATCGGAAAAGTCCGAATTGACCAGCACAACGACGGCGGCCTTGTCGTCGGGATAGACGATGTTCTCGGACAGGAAGCCGACCGCTTCGCCGGTATGTTCGACGTAGCGATGCCCCTTGGCGGTGCCCGTGAAGACCCCCAGGCCGTAATTGGTCGACTTGCCATTGGTCAGCAGGATCGGCGTTTCCTGCGTCTGCCAGTCATTAGCCGGCATCACGCTGCGGTTGAGCCGGGCGATATCCCATTTGGCGAGGTCGCTGGCCGACATGGCGAGTTCGCCCGCCGCGAACAGCCAGCCGCGCGCCGCCGGCTTCTCTACCCGCACGGGACCGAGCGCGTAGCGATGATAGCCTTGCGGAAAGCCCTTGCCGACCGCCAGATCCTGGTCGATCACCTTCATGCCCAACGGCTTGAACACCTTGTCCCGCAGATAGGCGAGGAGCGGCTTGCCCGCCGCCTTTTCGACGATCATCCCGGCGACGACATAGCCGGTATTCGAATATTGCCATTGCGTGCCCGGCGCGAAATCGAGCGGCTTTTTCGCCCAGCGATCGATGATCCGCTGCGGCGTGACCGGCTTTTCCATCGCCGCGAAGCTGTAGTCCTGCGGCCAATAATCCTGCAGGCCCGACGTGTGGCTGAGCAACTGGCGGATGGTGATCTTGTCGCCATCGGTGATGCCGGGCACCCATTTGGCGACATTGTCGTCCAGGCTCAATTTGCCCTCATCCTTGAGCAGCAGGATGGCGGCGGCGGTGAATTGCTTGGAGACCGAGGCGATCTGATAGGGCGCATCGGCGCGCGGCGTCGCGATTGTCTCGGACTGTTTGCCATAGGCCTTGGCGAATACGATCTTGCCGTCGCGCACGATCGCGACCGACGCCGAGGGTACGCCGTTGCGCGCCAGGGTGTCGGTAACGATCGAATCGACCTTGGTGGTTTCGGCTGGGGTCAGATCCTGCGCGAGGGCAGGGGTGGCGACGAGAAGCAGAGCAAGCGGCAGAAAGCGCATCGACGGGCGGCTCCGAAAGAGTGGCCCGCTCGCTATACGCTGCCAATCGCCGCACGCAATCAGCGGGCCAGCACTACCCCGGGCATGAGCGCCAGGCGCGGGGCGTAGCGCCAGGTTTCGGCGCGGAGCGTGCGCACCGGGCCGCCCCTCAGCGACAGAGGCGGCGGAGCGCCGGCCGAACTCGCGGTGAGCATCAGCAAATAGTGTCCTGGCGCTTTGTCGAGGCTGCGATACCAGGTCGCGGCCCGTAACGGTCGAGCGGCGATGACAGCCTCGAACGCGGCGATATCGTCAGCGGCGATCGCATAAACGTGCAGATATGTCCCCGGTCGTCGCTGTTCGAGCGGCGTCGCGCGGCTTGCTTCGCGCCACAATTCCCAACCTTCATCGCCGATCGCGGAGACATGGGGCCCGGCATTGGCGCGGAAGTCGGCACCATCCCCCCTGGGATCGGGACGACCCGCAAGCCCGTCGGGCGTCGTCCCGAACGTCCCATCGACAAAGGCGCCCGCGCGATCGCCGTTCGTCACATACCAGGCGAACCAGGCGAGTTTGTCGGCATGCCGCGCATGCCAGCGCAGATGCTGGCGGTAGCCGGCTTCGAAGGCGGCTCGGTCCTTCACCGTGTAAGCATAGAGATGCGCGGTTCCGCCCGATTGCGCGGTCGCGACGGCGGGAACGACGATCGGCAGGCAGGCGAGCAACAGTCGGACGAGCATCGGATTTCTCCTTCTCTCGCGGTGTAGACTTGCGCCGGGAATTCCATAATTCGAAAGACAGGATCCAATCGTTAGGTGAAACAGAATGTTTGAAGGCGCGGATCTGCGGCGGGCGGCCATATTCCATGCCGTCGCGCGTGCCGGCGGGATTGCCGCGGCGGCGCGGGCGATCGGCAAATCGGCGCCTGCGGTCCATGCCGACCTTCGCCGGTTCGAGCGCGATGTCGGCGTCACGCTGATGGAGCGATCGGGCAGGGCGCTGCGGCTGACTCCACAGGGAAGGGTGTTGTTCGATACGATCGGCCGCGCGCTCGACGAGATCGACCGGGTGCGCGTCTATCTCAATCGCGACGACGGGTTCGTCATGCCGTTCAGGATCGGCGCGGTGACCGGGTTCGGCCGTTATCGTCTCGCGCCGCCTCTGTTCGCAACAATGCAGGGTGCGCGACCGATCCTGTTTCGCACCGGATCGCACGACGATCTGCTCGCGGGGTTGCTGGCAGGGGAGATCGATCTGGCCGTCACCTATCGCGCGGTGACGGTGGTACCGGTCGAATCGGTCGAGCTGGCGAGCGAGGAAGCGGTGCTGGTGGGCGCCATCGATGGTGTCGGCAGCCTCGAGGCGATCGAGCAGCTTCGCTTCGTCACCTATGACGAATATGACTATGTATTCGGCCATTGGTTCGACCGCGTGTTCGGCCGCCAGCCCACGTCGCTGATCCGCCACGACCATTGCACCGAACTGGAAGAGGCGCTGATCAGCGTTCGCGCCGGGCGCGGAGCGACGATCGCGCCGCTCGACGCCTGCCTCGCGGCTGGGCTCGAGCCCGCGAAGGCGGGACGGGCGCCCAACACGCTGTATCTCTGTGGAATCGGGGGAGCGCTGGCCTCGCCCGAGGCAGCGATGATCCGCCAACTGCTCGCTTAACGGCGCTTCTTGCGCTTGACGGGTGGTTGCGTGCGGACCGGATCTGCCGGCGGTCGTAGCGCGATGCCTTCGACCGGCGCGCAGCGGGTCATCACCGTGCCGATCATCGCAAGCAGCCGCGACCGCGCATTGCCAAGCCCCACCGGATCGGTGCCGCGATCCTGCGTCTCCAGATTCACATAGGGCAGACCGCGAAACAACGCGTAATTCGAGAGCGACCCGTCGCTGGTCACGACATGCTCGAACATGATGTTCATGTCGGCATCGGACAAAGGTCGCGCGCAATAGCCGCTCGCGGGGCTGCGGTCGCCAAGATAGGAGATGATCGCGACGCTGTCGGTATCATCATACGGCCAGGCGGCGCGGATCGACGGGCGCGGAGAGTAGAGGTCGCTGCAGAGCAGCACCGAGATCTCACCCTTGCCGGTATAGCCGGCATTGGGTGGCGTGCAGGTCGATTCCGAGGCGTCGTAACCGGCCTCATTGGTATGGAGAGCCACGATAAGCCGCGGCGGACTGCCCAGATCCGCGAGGATCGTTGCTGCGTAATTGGGGGTGTCGTCGCGAAAGTTGCGGTTGGGATCGATCGACCGGCCATAAGCGACGTCGGGGTTCATCCGGGTGTCCGGCCCGTCGATCGACCGCGCTTCCTCGATCGCGATCACCACACCACCGTACGATCGCACCGCGAAAACCGCCGCCTGGAACGCGGCATTCTCGTTGTCGTGCGGCACGAACCAGAGCGGGCCGGCGGGATGGCGCAGGTTGACGATGCGATAGAGCCGCCAGAAGGCGCGATCCTCACGGAATTCGATGCGATTGACCGACAGACCGTCCCAGATCGCGGGATTGGCCAAACGTGTGAAGTCGTCGGTCGCCATCACCGTCGGGTCGACCGGCGTGACGATCCTCTGCAGCGGCGCCGACACGATTTGCGCCGATGCGGCCGGCGCGATCAGCGCCACGACCAGCCCCATCAGGATCGCCCACATCTTCATGACGCCACTCTGTTAGGTGGCGCGGCCCATCTGGCAATAGCGCTGTCCGAGATCGGGACAATAGTGATAGCGTCACCGCGAAAAGACAGGCCTCGGGTGGGTCGCGGCTCCGCTTGCAAGGCGAAAAATCGGGGGTTCCAATGCGCATCATCGTCTTGCTGATCATCCTGCTGCTGGCCGCTTGCTCGCCGCAGGCGTGGAACGACAGGATGACCACGCCTCAGGAGCGCGAGATGGCGGAGCGCGTCATCGCGATGATCCGTGCCGACGACGTGAACGGGCTGCGTACGGTGTCCGATAGCGAATTGTCGCCACAACTTACGCCGCAATCGATTCGTCCCATCGTCAGGATGATGCCGACTGCGGGCCAGCCGTCGCTGCAGGTCGTCGCGGTCAATACGCTGGCGATGGGCGATGTGCCGCGTACGGTAAAGGCGCTCTACTATGAAGTCGGTGCGGATAAGCAGTGGGCGATCGTCCAGGTGACTCTCGTTATCCGCGGAGCGCAGACCCGATTGGACGGCTTCCACGTCCAGCCGTCCGCCCTACGGCCCACCACTTTCAATGACTTCGCTTTCGCCGGAAAACCAGCGATCAATTACGCTTGGCTCGCCATGATGGCACTCGCGATCGTTGTGACGATTCTCGGCGCTGTCACGGCTTTCCGTTCTCCGCACTTTCGCAAACTGCGCTGGCTGTGGGTCGTCGGCAGCCTGTTCTCGTTCGTGACCTTCTCGCTCAACTGGTCAACCGGCGCCTTTGGCACGATGCCCATCAGCTTCCTGCTGCTCGGTGCCGGTGCAATGCGTGGCGGCCCACTTTCCCCTTGGGTGGTGAGTTTCGCGATTCCCGTGGTGGCTATCGTCATCCTCGTGCTCGATCGTGTCGAGCGGCGGCGCCAGGTCGAGCGCGACGACTTTGCCGTCAACGAGGCTGCGTAGCTGGCACGCCGTACAAATCGTGCTCGTCGGCGTCTTCGATCAGCACAGGCGTGATATCGCCGACCGTCAGGTGACCGGCGTCGCGCAGGAACACCTCGCCGTCGATCTCGGGCGCGTCGGCCTGGCTGCGCCCGGTGGCGCCGCCGTCTTCGTCCACTGCGTCGATGATCACCGGCAAGGTGCGGCCGATTTTGGCCTGAAGCTTGGCCGCGCTGATCGCCGCGGTTTTCTCCATGATCCGCGCGTAGCGCTCTTCCCTGACCTCTTCGGGGACATGGTTTGGCAGGGCGTTCGCCGCCGCGCCCTCGACCGGTTCGAACCGGAACGCGCCGACACGGTCGAGCTGCGCCTCGTCGAGCCAGTCGAGCAGATAGTCGAAATCCTCCTCGGTCTCGCCCGGGAAGCCCACGACGAAGGTCGATCGGATCGCGATGTCGGGCGCGATGGTGCGCCACGACTTGATGCGCTCGAGCACCTTCGCTTCATTGGCAGGGCGGCGCATCAGCTTGAGCACGCTGCGGCTGGCGTGCTGAAACGGAATGTCGAGATAGGGGAGCACTAGTCCCTCGGCCATCAGCGGGATGACCTGATCGACATGGGGGTAGGGATAGACATAATGCAGCCGCACCCAGGGCGCGATCTTGCCGAGTTCACGCGCCAGGTCGGTCATGTGCGCGCGGACTTCCTGGCCATGCCACATGCGCGGATGGTGCTTGATGTCGACCCCGTACGCCGATGTGTCCTGGCTGATGACCAGCAGCTCCTTGGTGCCTGCCTCGACCAGTTTCTCCGCCTCGCGCAGGATCGCGTCGGGGCGGCGGCTGACCAGGTCGCCGCGCAAGCTCGGGATGATGCAGAAAGAGCAGCGATGATTGCAGCCCTCCGAAATCTTCAGATAGCTGTAATGGCGCGGGGTCAGCTTGAGCCCACTTTCGGGCACCAGGTTGAGAAAGGCGTTGGGCGGCATCGGCGCCGCGTCATGCACCGCCCCGACGACCTGCTCATATTCGTGCGCGCCGGTGATCGCGAGCACGGAGGGGAAGCGGTCACGGATGACCTCGGCTTCCTTGCCCATGCAGCCGGTGACGATGACGCGGCCATTCTCGGCGATCGCCTCGCCGATCGCCTCCAGGCTTTCCTCCTTGGCGGAATCGAGAAAGCCGCAGGTATTGACCAGCACGACGTCGGCACCCGCATAATCGGGCGACAGCTGATAGCCGTCCGACCGCAACTTGGTCAGGATGCGCTCGCTGTCGACCAGGTTCTTGGGACAGCCCAAGGACACCATACCCACGCGGGGCGGTTCGGGAAGTTTGGTTGCCATGATTGCGCGCGCACATAAGCGTTTTGGTGCCGCTTGAACAGGGCGGGGACGCACGCCTATCCTCTCCGCTGCGAAAAGGAACAGGGGAGAGGCGTCGACTTGCCCGATTACTGGCTACGGCCGCATCCCGATTTCAAGAGCATAGCGCTTACGGCGATCAACGTCGCGATCGCGCGGGACGGCGCGCGATTGTCGCTGCGCTATTCGGTCGAAGGCGCGCTCGACCGCGTGCTCTGGCCCGAGCCGATGGCATCGGCGCGGACCGACGAATTGTGGAAACACACCTGTTTCGAGGCCTTCGTCCAACCGGCGGGGGAGGCGGGCTATACCGAGCTCAACCTTTCGCCCTCGGGACGCTGGGCGACCTATCAGTTCGATGGGCACCGCGCCGGCATGCGCAACGCCGCGGCGGTTCCCGATCTGTCTTGGCAATCGCCGGTGCTCACCGCCAGGATCGAACTGGGCGAGATCGCCGACGACGACTGGCGGCTCGGCCTGACGGTCGTGGTCGAGACGGTCGACGGGTCGAAGAGCTTCTGGGCGCTCGAACACCCCGCCGGACCGCCCGATTTCCACAACGCGGATTGCTTTGTCGCGCGGCTCCCGGCACCTGATCGCGCATGAAATTCGGTATCGACCGGCTCCTGAGCGAGCCAGACCTGCGAAAACCGCTCGAGGGCAAGCGTGTCGCGTTGCTCGCGCACCCCGCCTCGGTCACCGCGGACCTGACGCATTCGATTGACGCACTGGTTGCGACGGGGCTCAATGTCTCCGCGGTGTTCGGCCCGCAGCATGGCGTGCGCGGCGACCTGCAGGATAATATGATGGAGTCGCCCGACTTCACCGATCCGACCTACGGCATGCCGGTGTTCAGCCTGTATGGCGAGGTTCGCCGTCCCACCGGCCAGTCGATGGGCACGTTCGATACGATCCTGATCGACCTTCAGGATGTCGGCTGCCGGATCTACACTTTCGTCACGACGTTGCTCTACGTGCTCGAAGCAGCGGTAGAGCACGGCAAATCGGTCTGGGTGCTCGATCGACCCAATCCCGCGGGTCGGCCGATCGAGGGGCTGACTCTCCGTCCCGGTTGGGAAAGCTTCGTCGGCGCGGGGCCGATGCCGATGCGGCACGGCGTGACCTTGGGCGAGATGGGCCATTGGTTCATCGATCATTTCAAGCTCGACGTCGACTATCGCGTGATCGCGATGGAGGGCTGGCAGCCCGATGCGGCGCCCGGTTTCGGCTGGCCGCCCGAGCGACCCTGGATCAATCCGAGCCCCAATGCCGCCAACGTCAACATGGCGCGCGCTTATGCCGGGACCGTGATGCTCGAAGGCACGAATTTGAGCGAGGGGCGAGGGACGACGCGCCCGCTCGAATTGTTCGGCGCACCCGATATCGACGCGCGCGCGGTCATCGCCGAAATGCGCCGGTTCGCACCGCAATGGCTCGACGGCTGCACACTCCGCGACATCTGGTTCCAGCCGACCTTCCACAAGCATGTCGGCCAATTGTGCAACGGCGTTTTTATCCACGCTGAAGGCGCCGGGTACGACCATGAGGCGTTTCGCCCATGGCGGCTCCACGCGCTGGCGTTCAAGGCGATCCGCGCGCTCTACGGCGATTACGATCTGTGGCGCGATTTCGCGTATGAATATGTCTTCGACAAACTGGCGATCGACGTCATCAACGGCGGCCCGGATCTGCGCGAATGGGTCGATGATGCCGCGGCCTTGCCGGGCGATCTCGATTCGCTGACCGTACCCGATGAGGCGGTTTGGGCCGAGGCTCGGCGGCCGCATTTGCTCTATTGAGCGCTGGATTGGTCGAAAACGACGCGAAAACCGCATTCTATCGCGAGTCGCTCCCCTTTGATCCCAAAACGGGTGCATCGAGTCATCAGCATGACATGGTCTGTGGATAACCGAATCGCGGGGATCGGGGTCGCACCTATGGAATCAGATATTCGTTTTTACGCGCGCCGGGTTGCACAGGAGCGCATCGCCGCGAAGAACGCCGTGACCGCGGAAGCGCGCGCACGACGGCTTGAGCTCGCCGAGAAGTTTCAGGAAAAACTCACGCAGCTCGAAGCGTGCTGAAGTTCGAATTCTTCTAAGGTTCGACCCTCACCTTTTGCGCGTCAGCTCGCGCATCGCATCATCCAACCCCGCGAGCGTCAGCGGGTACATGCGATCGTTCATCAGCTCGCGCACGATCTTGATCGATTGCGAATAGCCCCATTGCTCTTCCTTGATCGGGTTGAGCCACACCGCCGCGGGGTAAGTGTTGGTCAGCCGGTGCAGCCACACCGCGCCCGATTCCTCGTTGAAATGTTCGACCGAACCGCCGGGATGGGTGATCTCGTACGGGCTCATCGAGCCATCGCCAACGATCACCAATTTATAATCGTGGCCGAATTTGTGGAGCACGTCCCAGGTCGGCGTACGCTCGGTGAAGCGGCGGCGATTGTCCTTCCACACGCCTTCATATGGGCAGTTGTGGAAGTAGAAGAACTCCATGTTCTTGAACTCTGACGTCGCCGCCGAGAACAGCTCCTCGCAGAGCTTGACCCAGGGATCCATCGATCCGCCGACGTCGAGGAACAGCAGCAATTTGACCGCATTGTGCCGCTCGGGCCGCATATGGATGTCGAGCCAGCCCTGGCGAGCGGTGCCCTCGATCGTCGCGTCGAGGTCGAGTTCGTCGGCCGATCCTTCGCGCGCGAAGCGACGCAGGCGGCGGAGCGCGATCTTGATGTTGCGCGTGCCGAGTTCGCGCGTGCTGTCGAGATTCTTGAACTCGCGCTGGTCCCACACCTTGATCGCGCGGCCATGCTTGGACTCGCCGCCGATCCGCACGCCCTCGGGATTATAGCCCGAATTGCCATAGGGACTGGTGCCGCCGGTGCCGATCCACTTGTTGCCGCCCTGATGGCGCTTTTCCTGTTCTTCCAGACGCTTTTTCAGCGTCTCCATGATCTCGTCCCATGAGCCGAGCGACTTGATCTGCTCCATTTCCTCGGGCGACAGATATTTCTCGGCGATGGCTTTCAGCCAGTCGGCGGGAATCTCCGCCGGCTGGGTGCCATAGGTCGTGGCGATGCCCCTGAAGACCTTGGCAAAGACTTGGTCGAAGCGATCGAGCAGGCCTTCGTCCTTCACGTACACCGCGCGGCTGAGATAATAGAAATCCTCCGGCGTGCGATCGATCACGTTCTTGTCGAGCGCCTCGAGCAGGATGAGATGCTCTTTCATGCTCGCCGGGATGCCGGCGGCGCGAAGCTCGTCGAGGAAGTTCAGAAACATGGGTATGGTCTTAACGCACCCAGGCGCCTGTACTCAATAGCACTGGGGCGGTGATCGGGCTTCAGCGATAGGCGTCGATCAGCGCACCGACATAATCGGGATCGCGGCCGGTCAACTCCGGCGCCGCCTTCACTTTTCCACCGGCGGTCGCGACGGGATAGATGAAACCGTAGAGCGGAAAGCTGGTCGATCCGAGCCCCTCGGCGTCGCGATACCAGACGCGCACTTCGCTCCAGTCATTGTCGGGGCTGACGTCGGTCAGCGTGACGTCCTGTTCGGCATGGCCGCGCTCGCCGTTCATCCGCGACCAATTGGCGTGGGTGACCATCGCCACCCGGTTGTCGACCACGCGGCTGATCACCGCGACATGGCCGAGCGGCAGGCGCGCGGTCTTGCGGAAGACGACGACCGCTCCAGCGCGCGGGGTCCGGCCGCGGCGATATCGACCCTCGGCCTGATCCCACCAGGTCCAGGCATCGCCATAGATCTGGATGCCGGATGCCGCTCGTGCGAACGGCACGCACTGCCCGACATAGTCGAGCAATGTTCCGGCGCGCGCTGGGGCGGCTACGCCCGCCAACAGGGCAAGAGCAGCCGCCAGCACGCGGAGATGGGGGGGATATCTCCTCATGCCCGACCGCCATAGGGAGAGTAGGCTGACCGGATGGTTGGCGGATGGGGTTAATTAGCTGGTGACTGTAAACTCATTTCTCGATCGTCATGATGGATCAGCGAGACCATCACGACCGAGATGATCATCAGCAGATACCAGGAGCCGAGCTTGGCGGGGCTCACCATCGCCCAGCCATGGCGCTGATTGGGATACGACCAGGCATGGGCAAAGGTGCTGATGTTCTCGGCGAACCAGATGAACAGGGCGACCAGGAAGAAACCGAGCAGCACCGGCATCCAGCGTTCGCGGCGGAACGGCGTGAAATAGAAGCGCGAGCGCCAGAACATCAGCACGATCACTGCGAACAACAGCCAGCGGATGTCAGGAAGCCAGTGGTGGGAGAAGAAATTGACGTAGATCGCGACGGCGAGCGCGATCAGCGCGCGCCTCGACGGCCAGTGATCGAAATGGATTCCGAAGATGCGCCAGATGCGCGCAATATAGCTGCCCACCGCGGCGTACATGAATCCCGAGTATAGCGGGACCAGCCCGATATGGAGCACGCCGCCAGCCGGATAATTCCACGAGCCCGCCTGGGTTTTGAACTGCTCCATGATCGTTCCGGTGACGTGGAATGCCAGGATCACCCGGGCCTCTTCCCAATTCTCCAGCCGGAAGACGAGCATCCCGATTTGGATCGCGATCGCCGCCAGCGTCACGAAGTCGTTGCGGGCGAGCGGTGCGTTATCCGGATAGAAGAGGTGCGCGCCGAGCAATAATGCGAGCATCAGCGCGCCGAACAGGCACGCCCAGCCTTGCTTGAACCCGAACAGCAGGAATTCGTAGAGCCACGATCGCCACCCGCTGGTCGGTTGCGCCGCCTCGAGTCGTGCGCGGACGCGGGCAAAGCGCGTGGCGCCACGCGGCGAGGAGATGTCGGTCATCGGCACGTCATGCCAGCGTGAGCCGGCATCTCAAGAGGCTTGAGACCCCAGCTTGCGCTGGGGTGACGTTATTTGATTGGCCACCGCTTGCGTTCGTAGCGAGCCTGTAGGGCCGCCGTCGCCGTCAGCGCGGACCGCCGCCCTGCTGGCGCTTGGCCATGAAAGCCAGCCGCTCGAACAGCATCACGTCCTGCTCGTTCTTGAGCAGTGCGCCGTGGAGTGGTGGGATCGCCTTGGTCGGGTCGCGATTCTGCAGCACGTCGAGTGGCATGTCCTCATGCAGCAGCAGCTTCAGCCAATCGAGCAATTCGCTGGTCGACGGCTTTTTCTTGAGGCCGGGGACGTCGCGGACGTCGTAAAAGATGTCCATCGCCTTCGACACCAGGATCTTCTGGATGCCGGGGAAGTGGACGTCGACGATCGCCTGCATCGTGTCGCGGTCGGGGAATTTGATGTAGTGGAAAAAGCACCGGCGCAGGAAGGCGTCGGGCAATTCCTTCTCGTTGTTCGAGGTGATGACAACGATCGGGCGTTCGGCCGCGCGCACCGTCTCCTTGGTCTCGTAGACATGGAATTCCATGCGATCGAGCTCCTGGAGCAGATCGTTGGGGAATTCGATATCGGCCTTGTCGATCTCGTCGATCAGCAGGACGGGCACCTGAGGCATGGTGAATGCCTCCCAAAGCTTGCCCTTGCGAATATAGTTCGAGATGTCGTGGACGCGCTCGTCGCCCAACTGGCCGTCGCGCAGGCGGGCGACCGCGTCATATTCGTACAGGCCCTGTTGCGCCTTCGTCGTCGACTTGACGTTCCACTCGATCAGCGGCGCGTTGACTGCCTTGGCGATCTCATAGGCCAGGACGGTCTTGCCGGTGCCCGGTTCCCCTTTGACCAGCAACGGACGGCGAAGCGTCACCGCCGCATTGACCGCGACCTTCAGGTCCTCGGTCGCGACATAACTTTGGGTGCCTTCGAAGCGAATCATTGCTGTCCCCGAATTTTTTCGAAACTCGGGTTTGCTTAGGGCGGGTATGCTCGGAAACGCAAGCTTGGACGGGGGGCGCGCGGGTTGGCGAAATAGCTAGCTCCGGTCGCGCGCGCTCTTACGGGCTTCGGCCAGGTCCCACAGTGCACGGTGCTGCGCGAGCAGCTGTTGCGCGCCAAAGCTCATCGCGCGCTCGACCGGCGCTTCGGCGGCCAGCGTCACGGCAATCGTCTGCGTCTCGGCATCGATCGGCAGGTTGGACGGCAGCGGCGCAAAACCCGCACGGTCGGCGGCGGCACTCATCAGCGCGCGCACCGCATGCCAGTCGAGCACCAGGGCGATCGACGCACCCACCGCGCACCCGGCGCGGTCGGACTGCGCCAGCATGTCGAGCGCGTGGCGCTGCGCGTTGACCGCGGCTTCCGATTCGGCCTGGCCGGGCGTGGAAGGGATCGGTCCCGCCGCCGCGGTCAGCCGTGCAAGCAAGGCGCGTTCGTCGGCAAATGCTTCGGCCGCGGCTTCCAGCCACGGCTCGGCGGTCTGGCTGGACCGATGCCCGAACGCATGGTCGATCACCCCGGGATGACGTCCGTGCAGCGCGCACAGCAAGTGGATCGCATCGGCGAGGTCGCGCGTCGCGGCGCCCGGCGCGCACATCGCGCGAATGAACGGGTGGCGTGCGCTGCCATCGGCATCGGCGAGCGCGGCAAGCACGCTCCACCCGCCACCGCGGCGATCAAATGATAGTGTTTCGACTGACATGGTTCCCCAATGCCTAATGTGGCTCCGCGCACTCTGGGGCAAAGGGATATACTGAACCACGTAAAGACGCGGTTTACGCGCTCTTAAGTATGTCACAACCGCCGCACGAGCGGGGCGCTTCGGCGCAGGCTCTTGGCAGCCTCTTGTCGGCGCGCATTGTTGCCGGCCTCGCCGGCCGCCTGTAGCTACCGCATCGATACGGGGGAGGATGCCATGACGAGATGGTGGGCGGCGCTGATCGCGCTGGCCGGTGCGGTAATCCTGGCGATCGTGGCGACGACACCGCCGGCTCCGGTGTCCGCCGATGCCCCCGCCACGGCTTTTTCGGCGGCGCGGGCGATGGGGGACGTGTACGCGGTCGGCGGTGCGCCGCACCCGACCGGCAGCTTCAACAATGCCGCGGTTCGTGCCTATCTGATTGCGCGCCTCGATAGCATGGGACTGGAGGTCGCGACCGCATCCGGGCGTATGAGTCCGCAGGCCAAGAATCGCCTCGACGGCTGGCGCAAGGCGATCGAGCCGGCACCGCCGCTCACCAATATCGTGGCGATCCTGCCCGGGCGAGATCGCGCGCAACCCGCCGTCCTGCTGATGGCACATCACGACAGCGTATGGGGATCGCCGGCCGCGGCCGACGACGGCGCGGGCGTGGCGTCGGTGCTGGAGACGATTCGCGCGATCAAGGCAGGCGGGCAGCCGCGCCGCGACGTGATGGTGCTGCTGACCGATGGCGAGGAACTGGGGCTGGAAGGCGCGAAAGCGTTCTTCGCCACCGATCCGCGCCGCGCGCATGTCGGCGTGATCGTCAATCTGGAGACCCGCGGCGGCGGCGGCCGGGCGACGATGTTCGAGACCGGCAGCGACAATGGCGCAATGATGGACCTGTTCGGCAGAGCCGTACGCCGGCCGGTCTCCACCTCTCTCAGCGTGTTCATCTACAAGAAACTGCCCAATTCGACCGACCTGACGGTGGCCAAGAAACTCGGCTATCCAGGGTTCAACTTCGCGTTCATCGGCCGCGCGGGCCTGTATCATTCGCCGCTGGCGACTCCCGACGCGCTCGATCAGGGCGCGTTGCAGGACATGGGGCGCCAAACGCTCGATCTGACGCGCGCACTGGCCGACGCACCGACGCTGCCGGGCAGGGCGGCCGATCGCACGTTCTTCGATGCCTATGGCTTGGTCTTCGTCAGCTATCCGGCAGCGTTGGGCTGGCTGTTCCTGGCGATCGGCGCGTTGGGCTACGCTGCGGCGGCGTGGCGGCGCGCGACGGTCGGAGAGGTCGCGAAAGGAACGGGCCTGCTGCTCGCGTTGATCGTCGTCGCGATGGCGTGGTTGTATCTCGTCAACATGGTGTCGATCGGGTTTGGCGCGAACAATCACTATTACGACCGGCTCGCGGCAATTCCCCGCCTCCAGGTCCAGGCGTTGCTCGTCTGCCTCGCCGCTTTCCTGACGATTCGCCGTTGGTTGCCCTCACGGGCTGGCAGTATCGCCGGCGCCGCGATTCCGTTGCTAGTGCTCGGCGTGGTCATGCAGGCGATGGCGCCGACCGCGTCATACCCATTCGCCGTGCCGTTGATGCTCGGCGGCGTCGCGCTGGCGATCGATCGTTACGTGGGAAGTAGCGTCGGGATCGCCGCGACGATCGTCGCCGCGATGTTCGGCGTCGGCTATATGCTCGGCTTCGCCTTCTTTCTGCTTCAGGCAGTCGGCCCGGGCATGCCGATGGTTGCTGCGATCCCGCTGGCGATCAGCGCGGTGTTGATGTTGCCACTGATGCCCGAACCAAGACGCGCGCTGATGGCGGCGGCGGCGCTGCTGGCCCTTGCGACAGGGATTGCCCTGTGGGTCCTGCTGGATCCCGTGGCGCCAAGCGCTGCGATGTACAACGACACGAAGAAGTAGGCGGGCAAAAGGCAAAAGCGTTTTCGTTCGGCGATCGTCGATCTCTTGCCGTCCAAACGGGCGTTGACTTGCAACCGGCGAGGAATAGGCTGGCAATCCGTCGCGGCGAATTCGAAAGCGCGCAGCGGTCGTAGGTTGCGTTTGGAGGGTTGCTCGACCGTGTCTCTGATCCATCGCGCTGGTGTTCTTGGCCTCGCGGCAAGCAGCCTATTTCTCTCCACTGCCGCATCGGCGAAGCTCGGGGGCTCGGTTTCCAGCGTTACCGCGGACCGCGGGCGGATGGCCGTCAGCATGAACTCGGTCGCGATGGGTCGCTACATGCGCCACGAACTGAAGCGCCCGAACGGCGGCTCGGTGCGTGAGTTCACCAATGCCGCAGGAACGGTCTTCGCGGTAACCTGGTCAGGGCCGGGCAAGCCCGATCTCATGACCCTGCTCGGACCCTATTTCTCGACTTTCCAGGCGAATAGCGTTGCGACCGCGCGACAGATGCACTCGCTGCGTCGTCCTCCGCAGGTCGCGCAGCGCGACCTTCAGATCCAGGCCGGCGGCCATATGGGCTGGTTCCACGGCGTGGCGTACGTCCCCTCGCTGGCGCCCGCGGGATTTTCGGTCGGCGATCTGGCGGTGCAACCATGAACGTCCGCAAGCACCTTGGCGGGCTGATGATCGCGCTGGCGCTCGCCGGGTGCGGGGGCGGGGGTGGTAGCAGTTCCGCGGTGGGAAGCGGCACGTCCGCGCCCACGCCGACCCCAACACCGACTCCCACACCGACGCCAACCCCCACGCCGACACCTACTCCCACCGCCAACACGGCGACGGTCACGTTGGATGCGGGGCCTGCGGCACTCAATACGGGGGCCGGCGCCTATACCGCGTTCAACGAGCCCTATGTCTCGGTCACTATCTGCGCGCCAGGCTCGACCAGCAATTGCCAGACGATCGACCATGTCATCCTCGACACCGGCTCGGTCGGCTTGCGCATCATCAAGCCGGTGCTCAACGCTGGCCTGCTGGCCGCATTGCCGACCGAGAGCGACGCCTCGAGCAATCCGGTCGGCGAATGCTATCAGTACGTGAATTCCTATGCGTTCGGGTCGGTGCGGACCGCGGACTTCTCGATCGCGGGGGAAAAGGTCGCCAATATGCCGTTCCAGGCGATCGGCGACAGCGGCACCTTCGCCACCGTGCCCTCGAGCTGCTCCTCAGGCGGTGGCACCGCGATTCAGACGGTTCAGGATTTCGGCGCCAACGGGATTATCGGCGTTGGCACGACGACCACCGATTGCGGCAGCTTTTGCACGGTCAATGGCGGCTCCTCGGGCGCGATCTATTATGATTGTCCGAGCACCGGCTGTAGCAGCGTCATCGCCCGCGCCGCCAACGCCGCCGCGCCCTTCCAGCAATTGCCCAATCCGGTCGCGGCCTTCGCCACCGACAATAACGGAACGATCATATCGCTGCCGGCGGTGGCGCAGTCCGGTGCGACGTCGCTGACCGGCACCGTCACATTCGGCATCGGCACGCAGGCCGATAACAGCCTGAGCGCGGCCAATGTGCTGCCGCTGACGACGTCGACCAGCGGGCTGGGGGCGGGCCTGCTCACCGCGACCTACAATGGCAAGCAGTTGACCCAGAGCTTCCTCGATAGCGGCAGCAACGATTATTACTTCATCGATACCAGCCTCAATCCCTGCACCGACGCGAGCCTGATCGCCTTTTATTGCCCGGCGACGCCGACCCCGCTTTCGCCTTTGCTGACCGCGACCAATGGCGTGACCGCCAGCGGCGCGTTCGAGCTGTACAGCCCATTGAACGTCTCCGGCTCGTCGACCGTCGCACCGGGGCTCGGCGTCAACCCGACCCTCGTCAAACCGCCATTACCGTTCGCCAACAGCTTCGATTTCGGAGTGCCGTTCTTCTTCGGTCGGACGGTGTTCACTGCGATCGAGGGCCGGCCCGCAGGGGGTGTTGGCGGGCCGTACGTGGCATTCTGAAAGCGGGCATGCTCGCGACGGTCTGGGCTCGTTGCGTGTCAGCGATCGATCCATCCCGAACCGCAAGATCGGTCGAGCAGGCCATCGCCATGCGCGACTAGTTGGCGCCGCCACGGAGGAAGGACGATGAAGGCGGCGCTTCAGAACTATCAGGACCGGATGCAGCGAGTGCTGGATTATATCGACCAGCATCTCGACGATGATCTCGATCTGGAAACGGTAAGCCGCGTTGCGGCCTTCTCGAAATTCCATTTCCACCGGCAGTTCACGGCGACGTTCGAACTGTCCGTGCACCGCTATGTCCAGCTTGCCCGAATGAAGCGTGCGTCGCACCAACTCGCCCATTGCAGCGCCGACAGTGTCACGGACATCGCGATGGACGCCGGTTACGACGCGCCCGATGCCTTCGCTCGCGCCTTTCGACAGCGGTTCGGGCAATCGCCGTCATCGTTCCGGAAATCTCCCGACTGGGAACCGTGGCTTGCGGCCTTTGGGCCACTCGACAATGCGAGGAGCAAGCTCATGCAGAATAGGTTTTCCCATGACGACGTGACGATCCGCGATGTGTCCTCGATGCCGGTGGCGATCATGGAGCACCGGGGCGACCGGGCGACGCTGGGTGATACGATCCAGCGGTTCATCGCCTGGCGCAAGGCGGCCGGTCTGTCGCCCGCGACAAGCCCGACCATCAACGTCTTCCGGTCCGAGCGAACGCCCGCGATTGCGGCCGATTACAGCATGGACCTTTGTGTCGGAACCGACCAGCCGATTGCGGCGAACGAAGAGGGCATGAAGGCCGGTGTGATCCCCGGCGGACGCTGTGCGGTGTTGCGCGTCGTTGGTGCCACCAACAATATGGAGCCCGCTGCGCTCTTTCTCTATCGCGACTGGCTACCGGCGAGCGGCGAGGAAGTGCGCGATTTCCCGATCTATTGCCGGCGGTATCTTACCTTTCCCCCGGATGCGCCGGTCCATGACGCGGTCGCGGAACTGTTCCTGCCGTTGAAATGAGAAAAGCCCTCTCCCGTTTACGGGTGCACCGGGTCGGTCATGCCCCCGGCATGACCTAAACAGCGCGGGGCGCTGTTTACCCGGTGCAAGTTGGGTGAGGGTCTTCTTTCTTCTTTCAAGCGAGGAAAGCCAACGAAAAAGAAAGAAGAGCCTCACCTTCCCACCACCTTCGGTGGCGGGCCCCTTCCTCTCCCGCAGGCGGGAGAGGGACAAAAGAGGCCGCGGCGGTTTCCCGTCGCGGCCTCTTTTTCGTTCGGTGATTGAGCTTACTGGTCGAGGAAGCTGCGCATCTTGCGCGACCGGCTCGGGTGCTTGAGCTTCCGCAGTGCCTTCGCCTCGATCTGACGGATACGTTCACGCGTCACCGAGAACTGCTGCCCGACTTCCTCGAGCGTGTGGTCGGTGTTCATCCCGATGCCGAACCGCATGCGCAGCACGCGTTCCTCGCGCGGGGTGAGCGACGCGAGCACTCGCGTGACCGTTTCCTTGAGGTTGGCCTGGATCGCGGCATCGACCGGGATGACCGCGTTCTTGTCCTCGATGAAATCGCCCAGGTGCGAATCCTCCTCGTCTCCGATCGGCGTTTCGAGGCTGATCGGCTCCTTGGCGATCTTCATCACCTTGCGGACCTTTTCGAGCGGCATCGACAGGCGCTCGGCCATTTCCTCGGGCGTCGGCTCACGGCCTTGCTCGTGGAGGAACTGGCGGCTGGTCCGCACCAGCTTGTTGATCGTCTCGATCATATGGACCGGGATGCGGATCGTCCGCGCCTGGTCGGCGATCGATCGGGTGATCGCCTGACGGATCCACCAGGTCGCATAGGTCGAGAATTTGTAGCCGCGGCGATATTCGAACTTATCGACCGCCTTCATCAGGCCGATATTGCCTTCCTGGATCAGATCCAGGAACTGCAGCCCGCGATTGGTGTATTTCTTGGCGATCGAGATCACGAGGCGGAGATTGGCCTCGACCATCTCCTTCTTCGCGATCCGCGCTTCGCGCTCGCCTTTCTGCACCATGTTGACGATGCGGCGGAACTCGGGAAGCGCCATGCCGGTCTGCTGCGAGATTTCCGAAATCTCGCCACGGATACGGTCGACCGCGCCCGCTTCGTTCGCGGCGAAAGCGGTCCACTTCTTGTCGAGACCACCGACCGTGGCGAGCCACGAATCGTCGAGCTCATGGCCCTGATAGCGGTTGAGGAAATCGGCGCGAGCGACCTTGTGGCGCTCGGCCAGGCGCAGCATCTGCCCACCCAACGCGGTCAGGCGCCGGTTGAAGCTGTAGAGCTGGTCGACCAGATATTCGATCTTGGCCTGGTGGAACTGCACGCTCTCGACTTCGGCGGTCAGGTCCTCGCGCAGCTTCTGATATTTGCGCTCCTCGGCCCCCGACAATTCGCCGCCGGCGCCCATCGCATCGAGCCGCTGCCCCTGCATCTTGGAGAATTTCTTGTAGATCGACGTGATGTTGGCGAACCGCTCGAGCGCCATCGGCTTGAGCTGCTCTTCCATCTGCGCGAGGCTGAGGGTGTTGTCCTCTTCCTCGTCGTCCGAGATGCGCGGCGCACGACGCTCGGTCATGTCGTCCTCGTCCTCGTCGGCCGACTGAACCTCCTCGGGCTCTTCCTCTTCCTTGAAGCTCGCGCCGGCGGTCTTCTCGCTGATCTCGCCCGAATCGTCATCCTCGGCGCTTTCGACCTGCTCGGCCGACGGACCCTTGGACAGCATCGCGTCGAGATCGAGGATCTCGCGCAGCTGCATCGTGCCTTCGTTGAGCGCGGTCGACCAATCGATGATCGCGTTGAACGTGATCGGCGATTCGCACAGGCCCAGGATCATCGTATCGCGACCGGCCTCGATGCGCTTGGCGATCGCGATCTCACCCTCGCGGCTGAGCAACTCGACCGCGCCCATCTCGCGCAGGTACATGCGCACCGGATCGTCGGTGCGATCGATCGTTTCCTTTTTCTTGGTCTCGAGCGCAGGGGCGTTTTCCTCGGACGAATCGACCGGATCGATATCCTCGTCCTCGTCCTTCTGGTCCTCGCCGTCCTCGCCGCCCTCGTCATTCTCGACGACGTTGACGCCCATTTCGTTGAGCGCGGACATCACGTCCTCGATCTGCTCGGACGACATCTGGTCCTGCGGCAACATCTCGTTGAGCTGGTCGACAGTGATGTAGCCGCGCTTCTTGGCGCGAGCGACCAGCTTCTTGATTTCCGCATCATTGAGATCGATCAGCGGAGCGTCGCCCGTCTCAGCCGGTTCTGCCGCTTCCGCCATAGTCGTCTTCACCATCAAATGCCCTCGGTTTTACGCGCTGTGCGTAATTTTACGCGTCATTGTTCGCTTGTATCAGATTTGCAAGCCGCAGTTCCAAAGCACGTTGCTCGCGCAACAGTTCCATTTGCCGTTGGAAAGCTTCATCCGATGCGGATATTTCCAGTTCGGATGTCGCCTGCGCCAGCGCCGCATCAACTTCGGGCCGCGCCACCATGATCGCTATCGCTTCGTCCAGATCGGCGCTGGCCCGCTCGGGCTCTGCACCATCTTGGGTAAACGAATAGGGAGTGGCATCGGCTCTCAGCAGATCGGTGGTTATCTGACCAAGTCCTGATGAGCCCAATATGGTGATCAGGCGCTGGCTATCAAGCGCCCGGTCCTCAAGCGCCAGATCGACCACGGCTTCGAACAATCGTCCAAGCGCGCCATCAGCCAATTTGAGGCTGCCCAGCACTTCCATATGGCGAGCGATTTCCGTGGGATGGCGGATCAGCCCGGCAAGCACGGCCTTGGCCAGCAGTCGGTCGATCTTCCCGGCGGCGCTTACCGCTTTCGCCTGAGACGTGACCGGTGGCAGTGGAGGCACCCATTTGGTGCCCGGTTTGCGCGGCGTGAACTGGCGCGGGGTGAAATCGCGTTGCGGGCGGGCGAACAGATCCTCGACGCGGCGGCGGAATTCGGCCTGATATTCGTGCCGCACGTCGGGATCGGCGATCGCGTCGGCATGAGTCATCAGACGGCGTTTGAGCCCCGCGCGCTGTTCGGGCGTGTCGAGCGGTTCGGCGGCGTGCTCGTGCGCCCATAATCGATCGACCAGCGATTCGGGTTTTTCGAGCAAAGCCTCGAATGCCGCCGGACCGCGAGCGCGGACCAGATCGTCCGGATCCTGTCCCTCGGGCAAGGTCACGAATCGCAGGCTACGCCCGGGAGCGAGTCCGGGAAGGGCGCGCAACGCCGCGCGGATCGCCGCCTTCTGCCCCGCCGAATCGCCGTCGAAGCACAGGATCGGCACGTCCGACAGCCGCCACAGCCGTTCGAGCTGATGTTCGGTCAGCGCGGTGCCGAGCGGTGCCACCGCCTCGCCGAACCCGGCCTGGGCGAGCGCGATCACGTCCATATAGCCCTCGACCACGATGATCCGGCCGGATTTGCGGCTGGCGGGTGCGGCGCGGTCGAGATTGTAGAGCGTGCGGCCCTTGTCGAAGAGCGGGGTGTCGGGGGAATTGAGATATTTCGGCTCGCCCTGGCCGATCACGCGCCCGCCGAACGCGATCACGCGCCCGCGCGCATCGCGGATCGGGATCATCAGCCGCCCGCGGAACCGGTCATACGGCTCCTTGTCGTCGACCTTGATCAGCATGCCCGATTCGATCAGCGCAGGGTCGCCGTAGCTTTTGAGTTCCTCGCGCAGCTTGCCACGCGAATCGGGCGAATAGCCCATGCCGAAGGCGCGAGCGGTGTCCGCCCTGATGCCACGCCGCTCCAGCACCGATCGCGCGTCGGCGCCGGCGATGCCGTTCAGCTGGTCGGTGAAGAATTGCGCCGCGTCGGCCATCAAATCGTGCAGGCCCTTGGCACGTTCGGCGCGCTCGACCGACTGGCGATCCTGCGCGGGCATTTCCATGCCGGCTGCCTGGGCGAGTTCCTTCACCGCATCGATGAACGGCAGGCCCTGCTGCTCGGTCATCCAGCGGATCGCATCGCCATGCGCCGAGCAGCCGAAGCAGTGATAGAAGCTCTTGTCGTCGTTGACGTAGAAGGACGGCGTCTTCTCGTTATGGAACGGGCAACAGCCCTTGAACTCACGGCCGGCCTTGGTGAGCTTCACCGTCTTGCCGATCAGCGCGGACAGCAGGGTGCGCGCGCGCAATTCGTCCAGGAAGGCAGGGGTGAGACTCACCTGCGCATTATATCACGCTAATGCCGCATCCCCGCCCGGTTTGGCAACCGCGGCGAAATCGCGATTTCGGTCTTGCTAATCAGATAAGTGTGCGCTTATCTGTAAGCATGATTGAGAATGAGCTGTTCAAGGCTCTGGCCGACCCGACCCGCCGCGCGATCTTCGAGAAGCTGGCGAGCGGAGCCATGAACGCTAGTGCCTTGCGGAACGGCATGACCATCAGCCAGCCGGCAATGTCGCAGCACCTTGCCGTGCTGCGCGCAGCACGGCTCGTTCGCGAAGAGCGGCAGGGGCGTTTCGTGAATTATGAGGTCGACCCGGAGGGGCTGGCGCTCATCGCCGGCTGGTTGACCAAATACCGCGCTTATTGGCCCGCGCGGATCGATGCGTTGAAGATCTTGCTGAAGGACATGGAGCCATGAGCGATACCGAGGCCGAAAAGCAGGCCGACGATCTGGTGTTCGAATACGAGCTCGACGCCCCGCCCGAAAAGGTCTGGCGAGCGATCAGCGTGCCCGGTTTTCGGGACAAATGGCTGCCCGGCGAGGATCTGGCCGATGCCGATCCGGTCTCCACCGCCCCTGGCGAGGAAATCCGCTACGCGATGCGTGACGGCGAACCGCCGTTCCTCGAAAGCGTGGTTACCTTCCAGGTCAGGCCCGGCGCGGACGGCGGATCGATCCTAAGGGTGGTTCACGGCCTGACCGATGCGCGGTTGGTGCCACGCAAGGTGCCGGCGGCGAACAATAACGGCCCGTTGATGATGCTCGCCGCCTGACGTTTCGGCCTACGGCAACAACTTTCAGCAGATCAGGAGTTCGCCGATGCGCGAAGCGATGCAACTCGTCCCCATGGTTATCGAGCAATCCAGCCGCGGCGAACGCTCGTTCGACATCTATTCGCGCCTGCTCCGCGAGCGGATCATCTTCCTGAACGGGGAGGTGAACGACACCGTCGCCGCGCTCGTCTGCGCGCAATTGTTGTTCCTGGAGGCCGAAAATCCCCGGAAGCCGATCCAGCTTTACGTCAATTCACCCGGCGGCGTCGTGACCAGCGGCCTCGCGATGTACGATACCATGCGATACATTCGCGCACCCGTTCACACGCTCTGCATGGGGACGGCGCGATCGATGGGCTCGTTCCTGCTGATGGCCGGCGAACCCGGCGAACGCGCCGCCTTGCCCAATGCCAGCATCCTCATCCACCAGCCGTCGGGCGGGTTCCAGGGGCAGGCGTCGGACATGCTGATCCACGCCGAGGAAATCTTTCGCACCAAGCAGCGCATGACCCGGCTCTACGCCGAGCATTGCGGCCGGACCTATGAGGAGTTCGAGGCCGCGATGGACCGCGATCGCTTCATGACCGCGGAAGAAGCGATGGAATGGGGACTGATCGACCGCATCCTCACCGAACGGGAGGCGGGTACGATGGGGGGCGATTGAATTGCGGGATCCGCGTGCGGTTCGTTGTGAGGGGCGGGAATTAGGGTTCATTCCCCTCCCGCCTGCGGGAGGGGTTAGGGGAGGGCATGTCGCGAAGGACTCGCTCGATTTCAGAAACAACTCCCTCGACGTTGCCCATCACCTCGTTGTTCCAGAACCGAATTACGCGATAACCGCGTCCTTCAATGAAGAGCGTTCGCTCGGCATCTGCGCGTTCGCTTTCCCCGTGGGTAGCGCCATCGACTTCAATCACGAGCTTTGCGCCGCGTGACACGAAGTCGCAGATAAACTCGCCGATCGGGAATTGTCGGTTGAAGCGGATTCCGGCGACCTTGCGGGCGCTGAGACGCGCCCAAAGCTTGCATTCCGCCGGCGTCATGTTGGCACGGAGTTCGCGCGACCGGCGCGTGGGACGTTGATGGTTTTTGTCCGACATGCCCTCCCCCAACCCCTCCCGCAGGCGGGAGGGGAGTTAAGTTTTCCGAGGTCGCCGAACTACCATTCCCCTCCCGCTTGCGGGAGGGGCTAGGGGAGGGGATGTCTCCAAAACGGAGCTATCTTAGGAGAGCGCCGCCTTCACCAGCCCACTCGCCTTGGACATATCCAGATTCTGCGCATGTCGCGCCTTCAGTTCCGCCATCACGCGGCCCATGTCCTTCATGCCGCTCGCGCCCAGTTCGGCCTTGATCGCCTCGATCGCCGCGCTGGTCTCTGCCTCGCTCATCTGCGCGGGCAGGAAGCGCTCGATCACGTCGATCTCGCCCTGCTCGACATCGGCGAGCTCCTGGCGGCCGCCCTTCACGTACATCTCGATCGATTCGCGGCGCTGCTTGACCATTTTCTGCAGCACTTCGGTGACGAGCGTGTCGTCCTCGGTCGGCTGCGCCTTGACGCGTTCCTCGATGTCGCGGTTCTTGATCGCGCTCTGGATCAGGCGGATCGCGGCGGTTCCCTGCTTGTCTCCGCCTTTCATGGCGGTGACGAGCGCGTTCTTGATGTCATCTCTTATCATCAGCGCCTTATAGTCCGGTTCTCGCGAACCGGAAGCCGCACCAGCCCGCTCCCCCACCCGACCGCCCATAGAATATCCTGATTGGGCGGTCGGGTGGGGGAGCGGGCCGGCACCGCATGTCGGCGCGAGCCGACCAAAGGGCGTTGACGCGAGGGGGGTAGGGGTCTAGCTGCCGGGCCTTAGCGACATCGCTGCCCAAACCAACGGAGTGCCCGCCGACGATGGCCGACGCCAAGCCTTTTGCCGTGCCCGAAGGGGCGACCGGATGCCTCGTTCTAGCATCGGGAGACGTGCTTTGGGGCCGCGGCTTCGGTGCCGAGGGCCAGGCGGTCGGCGAAGTATGCTTCCATACCGCGATGACCGGCTACCAGGAGATCATGACCGACCCGAGCTTCGCCGGTCAGATCATCACCTTCACCTTCCCGCATATCGGCAATGTCGGCGCCAATCCCGACGATGTGGAGGCGGACATGCCGCACGCGCTCGGCATGATCGTGCGCGAGGACGTGACCGAGCCCAGCAACTTCCGGTCGGTCGAGCGGCTCGACGACTGGATGAAGCGCCATGCGCGGGTCGGCCTGGCCGGGATCGACACGCGCGCGCTGACCAAGCGGATTCGCACCGGCGGCGCCCCCAACGGCGTCATCGCGCATGCCGCGGACGGCAAGTTCGACGTGCCGTTGCTGCTCGACATGGCGCGTGCCTGGCCGGGGCTCGAAGGCATGGACCTGGCGATCGCGGTCACCACCGAGATGGATTACGGCTGGGAAGGCGGCGTCTGGCGGCTGGGGTTCGGGTATGACAACGAATCCCCCTCCCGCTTGCGGGAGGGGCTAGGGGAGGGCGTGTCTCTTCCTGACCAACAGGCCCTCCCCCGACCCCTCCCGCAAGCGGGAGGGGAGAATCGCCCCCACGTCGTCGCGATCGACTATGGCGCCAAGCGCAACATCTACCGCAATCTGGTCAAGGCCGGCGCCAAGGTCAGCGTCGTGCCCGCCACCGCGACCTTCGACCAGGTGATGGCGCTCAAGCCCGACGGCCTGTTCCTGTCGAACGGCCCGGGCGACCCCGCCGCGACCGGCGAATATGCCGTGCCGGTGATCCAGCAATTGCTCGAAACCAACATCCCGTTGTTCGGCATCTGCCTCGGCCACCAATTGCTTGGGCTGGCGGTCGGCGCGTCAACGACCAAGATGTTCCAGGGCCATCGCGGCGCCAACCATCCGGTCAAGCGCCTCAGCGACGGCAGGGTCGAGATCACCAGCATGAACCACGGCTTCGCGGTCGAACGCGACAGCCTGCCAGCCAATGCTCGCGAGACCCACGTGTCGTTGTTCGACGGGTCGAATGCCGGGCTGGAACTGACTGACCGCCCGGCGTTCAGCGTGCAATATCATCCGGAGGCGAGCCCGGGGCCGCAGGACAGTTTCTATCTGTTCGAGAAGTTTGTGGGCTCGTTGCGGTGATTGCGGTTACGGCTTTGATGCTGGCGACCGGCGCGGCGGTCGCCCCTGGGCAAATCGTCGATCCCGATTTTGTCGGGAATTTCGGAGTATGGAATGTGCGTTGCCCACCGGCTCCGCGCGATACGTTCGACCGTTTGCAGTGCGAAGCGAGGGCTGTGGTTGACGATGTCGCGATCGTCGCACGGCGGGAGAATGAAGAGGTCCAGTTCGAGCTGTCGTCCCCGAAGTGTCCGGGGGTCGTAGCCGAGGCCAGTGCACCGCGAAATTCGCTCAACCCCCGCAATCGGAACTTAGGCTTGTCTGTGTCGCAGATGATCCAGGGTGTTCTGAGCGGCACGCTTTCACTTTCCATACCTCGATGCGAAGCGTTCGAAACCCGCCTCGTGTTCAATCGCACCGAAACAGATCGCGCGTTCGAGATCGTCACCTCGTCTCGCAGACCGAAGAAGTAAAAGATAATGCCCAAACGCACCGACATCTCCTCGATCCTCGTCATCGGCGCCGGGCCGATCGTCATCGGCCAGGCGTGCGAGTTCGATTATTCGGGCACGCAGGCGATCAAGGCGCTGCGCGAAGAGGGCTACCGCATCGTCCTGGTCAATTCGAACCCGGCGACGATCATGACCGATCCCGACCTGGCCGACGCGACTTATATCGAGCCGATCACGCCGGGCGTCGTCGCCAAGATCATCGAGAAGGAGCGGCCCGACGCGGTGCTGCCGACGATGGGCGGGCAGACTGCGCTCAACACCGCGCTGGCGCTCGCGCAGGACGGCACGCTCGAGAAGTTCGGCGTGATCATGATCGGCGCCGATGCCGAGGCGATCGACAAGGCCGAGGATCGGCTCAAATTCAAGGACGCGATGACCAAGATCGGTCTCGAAAGTGCGCGCTCGGCGATCGCGCATTCGGAGGCCGAGGCGCTGGAAGGGCTGGAGAAGGTCGGCCTGCCGGCGATCATCCGTCCGAGCTTCACCCTGGGCGGGACCGGCGGCGGCGTGGCCTACAACAAGGACGAGTTCATCGACATCGTCCGCAAGGGGCTCGACGCCAGCCCGACCACCGAGGTGCTGATCGAGGAATCGTTGCTCGGCTGGAAAGAGTACGAGATGGAGGTCGTCCGCGACCGCAAGGACAATGCCATCATCGTCTGCTCGATCGAGAATATCGATCCGATGGGCGTCCACACCGGCGACTCGATCACCGTCGCGCCCGCACTGACGCTGACCGACAAGGAATATCAGATCATGCGCAACGCGTCGATCGCGACGCTGCGTGAAATCGGTGTCGAAACAGGCGGTTCGAACGTTCAGTTCGCAGTCAATCCGAAGGACGGCCGCCTCGTCGTCATCGAGATGAACCCGCGCGTATCGCGCTCGTCGGCGCTCGCGTCGAAGGCGACCGGCTTCCCGATCGCCAAGGTCGCGGCCAAGTTGGCGGTCGGCTACACGCTCGACGAGATCACCAACGACATCACCGGTGCGACGCCGGCCAGCTTCGAGCCGACGATCGACTATGTCGTCACCAAGATCCCGCGCTTCGCCTTCGAGAAGTTCAAGGGCGCCGAAGCCGTGCTGTCGACCGCGATGAAGTCGGTCGGCGAAGTGATGGCGATCGGCCGCAACATCCACGAATCGCTGCAGAAAGCACTGCGCGGGCTCGAAACCGGGCTGTCGGGGTTCAACACGGTCGACCGGCTGGTCGGCACACCGCGCGACGAGATCGAGGCGGCGTTGGCCGTGGCGACTCCCGACCGGCTGCTGGTCGCGGCGCAAGCGCTGCGCGAAGGTTTCACCGTCGCCGAGGTGCATGCGATCGCCAAATACGATCCGTGGTTCCTCGAACGCATCGCCGAGATCATCGCCGTCGAAAACGAAGTGATCGCCAATGGCTTGCCGCAGGACGCGCCCGGCATGCGCCGCCTCAAGTCGATGGGCTTCAGCGACAAGCGGCTTGCCTATCTGGCCGTCCAGTCGGTCGGGTTGCGCGACCGTTTCCCGGCGCGCAGCGGGCTGATCCACGAAGCGGTCAAGGCGATGGTCGGCGGGGTCAATGAGGACGAAGTGCGCGCGTTGCGGCACAAGCTGGGCGTGCGCCCGGTGTTCAAGCGCATCGACACCTGCGCCGCCGAGTTCGACGCCAAGACGCCGTATATGTACTCGACCTATGAGGCGCCGAGCTTTGGCGCGCCCGAGTGTGAGAGCCAGCCGTCGACGCGGCGCAAGATCGTCATCCTGGGCGGCGGTCCGAACCGGATCGGGCAGGGGATCGAGTTCGACTATTGCTGCTGCCACGCCTGTTTCGCGCTGGCCGATGCCGGGTTCGAGACGATCATGATCAATTGCAACCCGGAGACGGTGTCGACCGATTACGACACCTCGGACCGGCTCTATTTCGAGCCGCTGACCGCCGAGGATGTGCTCGAGATCCTCTATACCGAGCAGCAGGCGGGCGAACTGGTCGGCGTGATCGTCCAATTCGGTGGCCAGACGCCGCTCAACCTGGCGCGCGCCCTGGAAAAGGCCGGCATTCCGATCCTCGGCACCAGCCCCGATGCGATCGATCTGGCCGAGGATCGCGAGCGCTTCGCGGCATTGGTCAACAAGCTTGGTCTGCACCAGCCCGCCAACGGCATCGCGCGTAGCCGCGACGAGGCCGTCGCGGTGGCGGAACGCATCGGCTATCCCGTGCTCATGCGCCCGAGCTATGTCCTGGGTGGTCGCGCGATGGAGATCGTCGACGGCACCCAGCAGCTCGACGATTACATCCAGACCGCGGTCCAGGTGTCGGGCGATTCGCCGGTGCTGATCGACCAATATCTGCGCGACGCGATCGAGGTCGATGTCGACGCGATCTGCGACGGCACCGACGTCGTGGTCGCTGGCGTGCTCCAGCATATCGAGGAAGCCGGCGTTCATTCGGGCGACAGTGCCTGCTCGATCCCGCCCTACAGCCTGCCTGACGATATCATCGCCGAGATCGAGCGCCAGACCGACTTGCTGGCGCGGGCGCTCCACGTGGTCGGCCTGATGAATATCCAGTTCGCGGTCAAGGACGGCAAAGTCTATCTGATCGAGGTCAATCCGCGCGCCAGCCGCACGGTGCCATTCGTCGCCAAGGCAATCGGATCGCCGATCGCCAAGATCGCCAGTCGGGTGATGGCGGGGGAGAAGCTCAAGGACTTGCCGGTGATCGATCGCGACATCGGCTATTTCGCGGTCAAGGAAGCGGTGTTCCCGTTCAACCGCTTCCAGGGGATCGATCCAGTTTTGTCACCGGAAATGAAGTCTACCGGCGAAGTCATGGGAATAGATCAGGATTTCACCGCGGCTTTCGGCAAGGCCGAACTCGGCGCGGGGACCATCTTGCCGGAGAGCGGGACGGTGTTCATCAGCGTCAAGGACAGCGACAAGCCGGTCATCCTGCCCGGCGCTCGCGCGCTTGCCGATTTCGGTTTCACCGTGGTCGCGACCGGCGGCACGGCGGATTATCTCAGCGAGCACGGCGTGCCGGTCGAACGCGTCAACAAGGTGGCGCAGGGCCGGCCGCATATCGTCGACCGGATCAAAGACGGCGGCATCGACATGATCTTCAATACCACCGAAGGCTGGCAGTCGCTCAAGGACTCGCAGCCGATCCGCCAAGCAGCGGTCGCGCAGAAGATTCCGCACTTCACCACGGCCTCGGCTTCGGTCGAAGCTGCAAAGGCTATTGTCGCACTTGCAACACGGTCACTTGAAGTTCGGCCGTTGCAATCCTATCATTCGCACTCGCACAATTGATCCCCTCACAAGAGAAACAGGTGCGGGCGGTTCCGGAACGGGCCGCTTGGGGATGAATATTTGGAACGAGGGACCAGGGGTTATGGCGACTGTTGAGAAGATGCCGATGCTGCAAGAGGGCTATGAAAAGCTCACTGCGGATCTGCGCCGTCTCAAAGACGAGCGGCCCCAGATCGTCGATGCGATCGAGGAGGCCCGTGCGCACGGCGACCTGTCGGAAAACGCCGAATATCATGCCGCCAAGGAGCGTCAGGGCCAGATCGAGGCGTCGATCGCCGATATCGAGGACAAGCTCAGCCGCGCGCAGATCATCGACCCGACCGAATTGTCGGGCGACAAGGTCGTGTTCGGCGCGACGGTGACGTTGCTCGATGACGACGAGAAGCCGGTAAAGTATCAGATCGTCGGCCAGACCGAGGCGGACGCCAAGAGCGGCCGCATCTCGTACAATTCGCCGCTCGGCCGCGCGCTGATCGGCCGCAAGGTCGATGACGAGGTCGAAGTGTCGGTGCCGGCCGGCGACCGCTATTACGTCGTCGCCAAGATCGAGTTCATTTAGAGCATCGCGCGGAAAAGTGGGTACCGGTTTTCCGCGAAAAGCGATGCGACCACAGAGAAACAGAGCGGCGTGCATGATTCAGAAATCATGCACGCCGCTCTAAACCCGATGCATTTCCGCGACGCGCCGGCGACGTACGGGATCGCGATCCTGACCGTCGCCGTGTCGGTGTGCGCGATCCTGTTCGTCGCGCCCGACGTGGCTGCGGTGACTGGCGGGTTCATTCCCGGCCGCGTTCCCGACGTGCCGATCGCCAATTATGCCGGCTGGCTCGTGCCCGTCTGGCTGACTCCGCTCAGCGCCACCTTGCTGCATGGCGGGTGGATGCATCTGTTCTTCAACATGGTGATGCTGGTCTATTGCGGACGCGAGGCTGAGCGTGCGCTCGGATCGGTCAGCGTTGCGGCGCTCTATGTGATCGGCGCCTATGCCGCAGCGGCGGGGCAATGGGCGCAGGATCCGGGCGCGGTCATGCCGATGATCGGCGCGAGCGGAGCGATCTCCGCGCTCGTGGCCGCCTATGCGATGCTGTACGGCGGGAGCCGTACGCCAGGGGTCGGCCCGTTACCTGCGGGGCTTATCCACGCTTTGTGGCTGGGTGCCGCCTGGACGGGCATCAATCTGCTGATCGGGTTCACGACGATGATGGGCCAACCGGTCGCGATCGGCGCGCATATAGGCGGCTTCATCGTCGGCCTGATTTTGGCGCGTCCGCTGCTGCTGTGGCGCTACCGCAAAGCGTAAGGCCCGCTTTTTGACCATTCCGCCTGGCATTACCCGGCGTAAGGCTGGGTAATGACGTAGCGAATGCAGATATTTTAGCCGTGCGGCGTCTGCAGGTCGGGATCGGGCTCGAGCAAGCGGTGCAGGTGGACAACCACGAATTTCATCTCGGCATCGTCGACCGTGCGCTGCGCGGCGGCGCGCCACGCTTTTTCGGCCGAGGCGTAATCCGGAAAGATGCCGACGACCTCGATGGTCGTTTCGTCGAAGTCGAGCGTTCGCGGATCCTTGACGCGACCGCCGAACACGAGGTGGAGCTTGCTCATAGCTCCATCCTCTAGGGCTCGTCTCCACCTCTCGCAACGGTCGTGATTGCCCGAGGCAGTGCTCCGACGAGGAGCGTAGCGCAGACGCGTAGCGGAAGCTACGCGCAAGCAAGCGACGACGTTCGGGGCGCTGCCTCGGGCAACCGCTTCGCGGCGGGCGGAATTAGGCGCAGGGCGTCGTCGCGTCGTCGATCACGATGCTGATGGCATCGCTCACTCCTAGCTCCTAGCCCTGCACCAAATTCCGCTCCGTCACGACTGTTGCGAGAGGCGGAGACGAGCCCTCCTGCTGCGCTGCAGCGTTGAAGCGCCTATTTGGACTTCTTTGCCGGCTTTAGTGGTGGCGCCTCGGTTGCTGTACGATTGAGCGCCGCGTCGCCCGCGCTCGACACCGCCTTGGCCACCTGGTCGATCAGCTTCGAAACCTGCGCCTTGGCGGCGTCCTTGCTGAGCGGCAGCGAGCCGAGCTCCGCCTTGGCGGCATCGCGCGCGGCTTCGGCGGCGCCCGCCGCGACACCGGTCAGGCGCTTGCCGACCGAGCCCAACAATTCTGTTTCGCGCCTGGTCTTGGGCAGCAATGCGCCCGCCGCCAGGCCGATTGCGATTCCGCCGGCGACGACCGCCAGCGGATTGGTCTCGATCGCCTTGCCGGCGCGTTCGGCGACCTTGCGCGTTTCGTGAAGCGCATCGTTGGTCGCGCCGCGTGCGGTCGCCAGGGCGCTCTCCATGCGGCCGCTCTGTTTGGTCTCTGCTGTCTCGGTCATATCCATGTCCCTCTTGTCTGGGGTCGAACTCTTCATGCGTCGGTCGGTTGCCTTCGGAACAGGCGTGCGAGCGGTTTACGCGCGATAAATGCGGTCAACAGCGCGACGACGCCGACGGCGGGCAGGGGATTACGCTTCACCGATTCGATTCCCGACCGCGCCATTTCGCCACCGACCTCTTTCAGTTCCTCGACCGCGTCGCGGGCGAGGGCGCTGGGCTTGAGTCTGGATTGCAGCGCGACGACCGTTTGGGCGAGCTGACGCCGCGCATCGACGGAATTGGCCTCCGCCTTCACCAGCTCGTCGTCGATCAAATTCACGGCCGCTCGTCCTTGTCCTTGATTTCGGTCGCCTTCTTGACCAGCAGCCAGGCGCTCCAGCCCATGATCGCGGTGACCAGCACGCCGCCACCGACGACGATCAACGTCGCCCAGCCGGGGCCGACCAGCCAGCGTAAGGTCATCAGCAACCCGACCAGCGCCGCCACCAACACCGCTTGCGCCAGCACCAGCGCGCCGATCCCCAGCAGGATCGCGTTGCGCGCCTCGTCCAGCCGCGAGAACAGCCGCGCGCGATAGAGTTTGACCTCCGCCCGAACGAAATTCTCGCCATCGTCGATCAGTCGGCTGACCAGCGACGTGATGCTGTCGTCGGGCTGCGGCTCCCCCTCCACGCGCGGCCGCTCGGATCAGGCTTTGGTGTCGTTCGACGGCTTATCCGACGGTTTGTCGGCCTGACCATCGAGCCCTGCCTTGACCAATCGCGCCAGGACGAAGCCGATCGCGGCGGCAGTGCCGATCGCGACTGCCGGGCTTTTCTTCACGAATTCGCGCGCATCGTCGATGATGTCGTCGACCTGCTTTTCCTTGAGCGCGCCCGAGAAATTGGCGACGGCGTCGGCGGCGGAGCGGGCATATTGGCCATATTGCTCGCCGACCTTCTCATCGACCGTGCCAGCAGCCTCCTGGAGCATCTTTGCCAGCTCGTCGAGCGCGGTGCCGGCGCGGCTCTTGCCGTCCTCGGCATAGCCCTTCGCCTTTTCGCCCGCGTCGTTGGCGAACTTGATCACATTGTCCTTGAGCGCCTGCGTGGCGTTGGGCTTGTCACCAGTCGTCGCGCCGGCGGTCCCCGTCCCGTTCGGCGTTTCGTTCGATGCGGTATCGGCCATGGTACTCTTCCTTACTGGTTCGCTGTCGACCGACGTCGACAACCGTTGTTCCATATCGACAACCAAGGCGGCGCTTGCCGGTTCCGTCATGCGGGACAAGCGATTTGCCGCCCGCGCGCGAAGCCGTTAGAGCGCCGCCGCGACGCCCCAAGTCAATTCCTGTTACCCCAATCTAGGAAGACCGTTCCATGACCGCAATCATCGACATTCACGGCCGCCAGATCATCGACAGCCGCGGCAACCCCACGGTCGAGGTCGAAGTGATGCTCGAGGACGGGTCGTTCGGTCGTGCCGCGGTGCCGTCGGGCGCCTCGACCGGCGCGCACGAAGCGGTCGAATTGCGCGACGGCGACAAGAGCCGCTGGTCGGGCAAGGGCGTCCAGAAAGCAGTCGACGCGGTCAATGGCGAGATCGCGGACACGCTGCTCGGGTTCGATGCCGAGGATCAGGCCGAGGTCGACGCCGCGATGATCGCGCTCGACGGCACGCCGAACAAGGGGCGGTTGGGCGCCAACGCGATCCTGGGCGTCAGCCTGGCGACCGCCAAGGCCGCGGCCGATGCGCGCGGCCTGCCGCTCTATCGCTATGTGGGGGGCGTCAACGCGCACGTTTTGCCGGTGCCGATGATGAACATCATCAACGGCGGCGAACATGCCGACAACCCGATCGACTTTCAGGAATTCATGATCATGCCGGTCGGGGCGTCGTCGCTGTTCGAGGCGGTGCGGACCGGGTCGGAGATCTTCCACACGCTCAAGAAGATGCTTCACGAAAAGGGCCTGTCGACCGGGGTCGGCGACGAAGGCGGCTTCGCGCCCGACATCGCCAACACGACCGACGCGCTCGACTTCATCATGCGGGCGATCGAAGGGGCAGGGTACACGCCCGGCGACGACGTCATGCTGGCGCTCGACCCGGCCTCGACCGAATTCTTCAAGGACGGCAAGTATCACATCTCGGCCGAGGGCAAGGTGCTGACCCCGGCGGAGATGGCCGGCTATTATGCCGACCTGGTCGCCAAATACCCGATCATCTCGATCGAGGACGGCATGGCCGAGGACGATTTCGAGGGCTGGAAGGCGCTGACCGACATGGTCGGCGACAAGGTCCAATTGGTTGGCGACGACCTGTTCGTGACCAATCCCAAGCGGCTGGCGGACGGGATCGAGCGCGGCCTCGCCAATTCGATCCTGGTCAAGGTCAACCAGATCGGCACGCTGACCGAAACCCTGGCGGCGGTGTCGATGGCGCAGCGCAATTCCTACACCGCGGTGATGTCGCACCGCTCGGGCGAGACCGAGGATTCGACGATCGCCGACCTCGCGGTCGCCACCAATTGCGGACAGATCAAGACCGGCAGCCTGGCGCGGTCGGACCGGTTGGTCAAGTACAACCAGCTGATCCGGATCGAAGAGGAACTGGGCGACGTCGCGGTGTTTGCGGGGCGGAGTGTGATCCGGGGGAAGTAAGTCCTCCGCCGTCGTGCCGGGCTCGGCGGCATCCAACTTGCGGTGACGGCTGAATTCCGTTGTGGGGTTGGAGCCGGAAAGAGCGGCGTGACGACTTGGCCTGTTGCTCGCCAGCCACTCGCGATTCAATTCATCGCCAATCCGATTCGATTCGGCGATTTATGGTTAAATACGAGCTTGATCCGCGAGTCGTGGTGAGCGACAAGGCTATCCCAAGATGTCGTCCCGTCGCCGCACCACTTTCGGTTCCGTTTTTCGTCGTGCCGCCTTTCCAGCGCTCGCGTTGGGGATCATGGCGTTTTTCGGCACCTATGCGGTTGTCGGCAGCAACGGCGCGCTGGCCTATGGGGATTATCAGCGCCTGCTCGCCAAGAAGCAGCAGCAGCTTGCCGAGCTCAAGCAGAAGCAGACGGTGCTCGCCAATCGCGTCCAGCTGCTCGACCCGAACAAGGTCGATCCGGATATGGCCGACGAGCTGACGCGCAAGCAGTTGAACGTGGTTAATCCCAACGAGGTCGTCGTCCCGCTCAAATAAGGGTCTGCGGGTTGATGTGGAGCAAGCGCACTGGCGTCGCGCCGCGCAATCTGGCAGCACTCCGGCTATAAGGTTCGGAGAGTCCAATGAAGTTCAAGCTGCTGGGCGCGGTCGCCTGCGTCGCGCTGGCGTCGTGTCATTCGTCGACCACTTCTTCCAACGTCAACGCAACCAACGTCAACGAAACCGCCGTCGGCAACACGGCGGCGCCGGTTCCGGCTGGCCCGTCTCAGCAATGGGCGCATTTCCGCGACGGCTTCATCGACGGCTGGTTCAAACTCGACCCTGCCTTCGCGGTCTATCAGGGCAAGCACGAGTTTGACGGCGTGATGCCCGACTGGAGCCCGGCCGGCCTGAAGGCGCAGGCCGATTTCCTGCACAAGGCGATCACCGATGCCCAGGCGTTCGACAAGGCCAAGCTGTCCAAGGAGGATGGGTTCGAGCGTGACTATCTCATCCAGGTCGCGCGCGGAAAACTGTTCTGGCTGGAGGATGCCGACCAGCCGCACACCAACCCGGCTTATTATGTCGGCAACGGCCTCGATCCGAACACCTATATCGCGCGGCCCTACGCGCCGGCGAAGGTGCGGATGGAGGCGCTGATCAAGTTCTTCCGCCAGGTGCCGTCGGCGGTATGGAACATCCGCACCAATTTACGCACGCCGATGCCCGAGAGCTTCATCAAATACGGCGTCGCGGCGTTCAGCGGCTTCGCCGATTATTATCGTGGCGACGCGCGCAAGGCGTTTGCCAGCGTCCACGACAAGAAGATGCAGAAGGATCTGAAGGACGCCTCGGAAGCCGCGGCGGTGGTGACGGGCGACCTCGCCAAGTGGCTCGGCAACCAGAAGAAGACCGCGACCAAGGATTTCGCGCTGGGGCCGGAGAAGTTCCAGCGCATGCTCGCCGAGACCGAAGGCGTCGACACCCCGCTCGACCAGCTCGAGGCGGCGGGCAAGGCCGATCTTGCCAAGAACCAGGAGGCACTCAAGCAGGCTTGCGCCAAATATGCGCCGAAGAAGACCATCCAGGCGTGCATGGACAAGATGTCGGCCAACAAGCCGGCCGGCAACGATCCGGTCGCCGAGGCGCGGCGCCAGATTCCGATGCTGCGCCAGTTCGTGGTGTCGCACGACATCGTTTCGATCCCCGGTACCGAACAGGCTTTGGTCGAGGAAAGTCCGCCCTATAACCGGCAGAATTCCGCCTATATCGACCCGCCCGGGCCGTTCGATAAGGGCATTCCGTCGGTCTATTATATCTCGCCGCCCGACCCGAGCTGGCCCAAGGCCAAGCAGCTCGGCTTCGTGCCCGGCAAGATGGACCTGCTGTTCACCTCGGTCCACGAAGTGATGCCGGGGCATTTCGTCCAGTTCCTGCATGCCAACCGCTCGCCCTCGCTCTTCGGCCAGCTGTTCGTCGGCTATGCCTATGCCGAGGGCTGGGCGCATTATGCCGAGGAAATGATGTGGGATGCCGGCCTGGGGAATGGCGATCCCGAAACGCATATCGGTGAGCTGTCCAACGCCTTGTTGCGCGATTGCCGCTTCCTGTCGGCGATCGGCATGCATGCGCGCGGCATGACCCAAGCGGATTCGTACAAGATGTTCCGCGAGCAATGCTATCAGGACGAGGGCAATTCGGACCAGCAGGCGGCGCGCGGGACGTACGATCCGGCGTATCTCAACTATACGCTGGGCAAGCTGATGATCCGCAAGCTGCGCGATGATTGGATCGCGACGCGCGGCGGGCGCAAGGCGTGGAAGCAGTTCCACGACCAGTTCCTGTCGTACGGCGGCCCGCCGATCCCGCTGGTGCGCGGCGCGATGATGGGGACCGAGGCGAAGTCAGTTTTTTGATACTTAAGCCCTCTCCCGCTTGCGGGAGAGGGTTGGGTGAGGGTCTTCTTTCTTCTTCCAAGCGGCAGGCGTTCAAGAAGAAGAAGAAGAAGACCCTCACCTTCCCACCACCTTCGGGTGGCGGGCCCCTTCCTCTCCCGCAAGCGGGAGAGAGTAAAAATACTAACGCGTCGTCTTGAGCGTCGGAACGTCGCCCTGCACCTCGGTCCGCGTCGGATTACGGATCGAGGGGCGGAGGCGGGCGATGCTGCACAGGCCGGCCACGACCGCCAATCCGACCGACACGAGCGCCGGGACACGCCCCGCGCCGATGCCGAGTGCGAGCAACAGCGCGACGACGGTCGCCCCGGTGGTCTGCCCGGTCAGGCGCACAGTCGAGATCAGCCCGCCCGCCGCCGCGGCACGGTCGCGCGGGGCGCTGCCGATGATCAGGCGCGCATTGGGCGGCAGGAAAGTACCGAAGCCCGACCCGCACAGCGCCATCCGCCAGGCGATGTCGAAATAGCTCGGATGATCGGGCAGGAACGCGATCAGCAACAGCGCGACGATGCTGACGCACATGCCGATCCCGCCGAGCAGACCCGCCGGAATGCGGTCGGACAGCCAGCCGGCCATCGGCGCGACGATCATGTTGGTCAGCGGCCAGGGCGCGATCGCTGCACCGACCATCGCCGCGCTGAAACCGAACTCCTGGGTCAGCCGGAAGGGCGTCGAGAGCAATAGCGTCATCGACGCGATGAACGCGGTGTAGGCGCCGATCACCGACAGGGCGATGACCGGACGTTCGAGCAGATCGAGCGGCAGGATCGGGTTGGCGTCGCCTCGTTCGCGCCGGACGAAATAATAGCCGATCAGCGCGCCAGTCGCGACGATCGCCGCCGAGACCACCGGGCTATTGCCATGAACTGCGCTTTCCGCGCCGCCGATCACCAGCCCGAACATCGCCGCGCACATGACCGCACCAAGCAGGTCGAAATGCGCGTGGCGAGGCTTGGGATCGGGCAGCGCGCGACCGAGCACCAGACTAAGCAAGGCGAAGGGGATCGCACAGGCGAATACCCACGGCCAGGGCGCGATCGCGAGGACCAGGCCGCCGATGGTCGGCGCGGCGGCGGCCGAGCTCGACACGATCACAGAGTTGATGCCCAGCCCGCGACCCAATTGCTTTGACGGATAGGTCGAGCGGATCAGCGCGGATGAGACGCTGAGCGCGCCCGCCGCACCGATCGCCTGCGCGGCGCGCACGACGAGCAGGAACGGCAGGCTCTTGGCGAAGAAGCAAAGCAGCGTCGCGACGGTGAAGATCATCTGACCGACCTGGTACATCCGCTTTAGCCCGATCCGCTCGCCGAGACCGGCGAATGGCAGGAGCAGCATGACCAGCATGAGCTGATAGACGGTGACGATCGCGACCACCGAACTCGAATCGACCTTGAGATCACGGGCGATCGAGGGAAGCGCGACATTGGCGATACCGCCGTCGATGATGATCAGCGCAGTGCCGCAGCACAGGGAACCGATCGCGAGATAGCGTTGCGGCAGGGGCAGGCCATCGCTGCGCGCTGGTTCTATTTCGGGATCGTGAAGGTCGACCTGTCCGTTCATGCCGGGCTCCATCCGGGCGGCGCCAACTCGAACCCGCCGAAATCGAACCCCGGCGTCACCACGCAGCTGACGAGTGCCCAGCCGTTGCGCGGTTCGGCCGCCTGCCAGGCGCCGGCGGGGACCAGCACTTGCGGATCGTCGGGACCGAGGCGGTGGCCGCGCGTCTCGCCGTCTTCATGGATCAGCAACGTGAGCGGGTGGCCATCGTTCCAGATCCACAATTCGGCGGCGTCGACACGATGCCAATGCGAGCGTTCCCCCGCATCGAGCAGGAACAGGATGGCTGTCGCGAGATCGCGGCCGCCGCGCGGATCTGGCGCGCGCATCGTCTCCCGGAACCACCCGCCCTCGGGGTGGGGGGCGAGGTCGAGGTGGGCGACGAGGGGAGGCGGCATGCGTAAGCCCATGCTCCCGGGAATCGGGTCAGGACAACCCCAAAATGGCCAACTTATTGAGCCTGATCGTCATTCTTCTGTCGGCTTCATGGCACCGAGCTTGGCGCGAGGCGGCCGGTGTGCTTTGAAGCGGAGCATGCCGATGTTCCTCCCCCGCCGTCTGCCCGCCATGCTTGCCGCATGGGGGCTGGTTTTCTCGCCGATCGCCCAGGCCGCGCCATCGGGCGCCGTCGCCGCGGTCGATCCGTTCATCGGGACGGGGGGAGAAGGGCATACGTTCCCGGGCGCGGTGTCGCCGTTCGGGATGATGCAGGTGTCGCCCGATACCGACGCGACCTGCGTGATCCGCACCTGTTACAGCCATGCCGCCGGCTATCGCTACGAAGACCCGACGATCCAGGGATTCAGCCAGACGCATTTCTCCGGCTCGGGCCATTCGGACCTCGGCGATTTCCTAGTCATGCCGGTATCGGGCGACGCCGTGCCGCTCGAACCCGGCGATCCCGCCAAGCCGGGCAGCGGCTACCGGTCGCGCTTCACCCATCAAGGCGAGGTCGCGTCGCCCGGCTATTACGCGGTCAGCCTGACCGATGCCGGCGTCCGCGCCGAGCTGACCGCGGGGACGCGGATCGGCGTACATCGCTATACGTTCGAGGGCGGCAAGCCCGCCCATCTCGTGTTCGACCTGCGCTCCAGCCTCTACAATTATCCCGGCAAGGTCTCCTGGTCTTCGGTCCGCCTCCGCGCCGACGGCACGCTGACCGGCGGGCGCGAGACGCGCGGCTGGGCGCCGGGGCGCAAATTGTTCTTCGCGATGCGCTTCTCGCGCCCGCTTACCGGGCACGAATTCGTCAATCGCGAGACCGACATCCCATACAAGGGTTTCAAGGGCCCCGGCCGCACCGGCAGCGACATCGCCGAGATCAAGGGCAGGGCGCTGGTCGCGCGGCTCGATTTCGGCCGGCTCGACGCGCCGCTCGAAGTCAAAGTAGCGATCTCCAGCGTCGACGAGGACGGCGCGATCCGCAACCTCGACAGCGAGCCGGGCGGGTTCGACGCGATCCGCGCCAAGACCGAGGCAGCCTGGGGCAAGGCGCTGGGCGCGGTCGACATCCAGGCCGAACCCGGCATCCGCAAATCGGTCTATACCGCGCTCTATCATGCGATGATGGCGCCGAGCATCGCGGGCGACGCCGACGGCCGCTATCGCGGGCCTGACGATCAGGTCCACAAGGCCGAGGGCTTCACCTTCCGCTCGACCTTTTCGCTGTGGGATACGTTCCGCGCCGAGCACCCGCTGCTGACGATCGTCCAGCCGCAACAAACCTCGACCGATGTCGTCCGCTCGTTGCTCGCGAGCCGCGACCAAAGCCCGTACGGCATCTTGCCCGTCTGGCAGTTCCAGGGTCAGGAGACGTGGTGCATGATCGGCTATCACGCCGTACCGGTGATCGCGGATGCCTATCTGAAGGGCATCAAGGGCTTCGACGCCAACAAGGCGCTCGATGCGATGGTCGCGAGCGCGACCTACGCGCCTTATGGCGGCCTCGGCGACTATATGAAGCTCGGCTACGTGCCGATCGACCGCGAGCCCGAAGCGGCGTCAAAGACGGTCGAATATGCCTTCGACGATTGGACGATCGCGCGAATGGCCCGGAAGCTCGGCCGGAACGACGTCGCCGAGACGTTCGAGAAGCGCGCTGCTTTCTGGCGCAACAGCTTCGATACCCAGACCGGCTGGCTCCGCGCGCGCAAGGCCGACGGCAGCTATCGCACGCCGTTCGACCCGACCGCGATCAACTATGGATCGGATTATACCGAAGGCAATGCCTGGCAATATTCCTGGTTCATGCCGCACGATCAGGGTGGGCTGATCAAGCTGCTCGGCGGCGACGCGGCGACGGTGAAGAAGCTCGATGCGATGTTCGATTTCGACAATTCGAAGATCGATTACAGCCATGCCGAGGATATTGCCGGGCTGATCGGCCAATATATCCACGGCAACGAGCCGAGCCACCACGTCGCCTATCTCTATGCTTATGCCGGCGCGCCGTGGCGGACGCAGGAGCGGCTCAAGCAGATTGTCGACAGCCAGTACAAGCCCACCCCGGACGGCCTCGCGGGCAATGACGATCTCGGCCAGATGTCGGCCTGGCTGGTGTTCACGTCGCTCGGTTTCTACCCCGTGGCGCCGGGCAGTGGGCAATATGTCATCGGTCGCCCGTTCGTCGACCGCGCGACGCTCAACCTGCCCAACGGCAAGCGCTTCACCGTCACTGCCGATGGCTTGTCGCCGGCCAACCGCTATGTCGGCGCGGCCACGCTCAACGGCAAACCGCTCGATCGCGTGTGGATCGGGCATGACGAGATCATGCGTGGCGGCACGCTGCGTTTCACGATGAGCGCGACGCCCAACAAGACCTGGGGCGCCAGCACCGCCTCGCGGCCTTATTCGATGAGCGGCTATATTCGATGAGCGGCTATTGAGTGGGGCAGGGGGCGGACCCATCTGACCGGCAGTCCCAAGGAGGATCGCCATGTCCGATACCGCCGCTGCCCGCCGCACGCTGATTCCGGGCCCCGACCATCCGATAACCGTCACGGCCAACCCGAAGCGCGTCGTTGTCAGCGCCGGCGACAAGGTGATCGCCGACACGCGCAACGCCCTGACGCTCAAGGAAGCGACCTATCCCGCGGTGCAATATATTCCGCGCGCCGATGCCGATCTGGCGGCGCTCGAGCGGAGCGATCATCACAGCTGGTGCCCGTATAAGGGCGAGGCGTCCTATTTCTCGATTCCCGGCATCGATCGCGGCGACAATGCGATCTGGACCTATGAGGAACCGCACGAGGCGGTCGCCGATATCCGTGATCATCTCGCTTTCTATCTCGATCGCGTGACGATCGAAGAACGCGACGACTGACGCGACTGACCGATCGGCGGGCACGTTTTGCCCCGATGTTCTTGCTGCAATGCAGCATTTGCGCTATAGCCGAGTCATGTACCTCGCTGAGAAAACCGATCCCGCGCCGAATGGCGGTGCCCCCGTCATCCTGGAAGGGATCGTGCGCAAGAAGTGTGTCGCGGCGACCTATAACCGCATGGCGGTGATCTTGGCGCCGCATGCCTTGTTCACCAAGAACGACGCGCTCTACGTCGCCGCGGTGACGATCGAGCGCGACGGACAGCGTCCGCGCGAGGAAAAGGTCGGACTGTTCAAGCTCGACGGCCTGGTCGGCCTGCGTCTCGAAGAGCGCGATTTCGTGACCAGCTCGGTCTATGAGCCCGAGGACGAGCGCTTCGTCGGCTCGACGCTGATGGCGGTCGAGGCCTGAGCCGCCGCCGGACTAGCGCCATCGCGCTGGCCTGAAACACTTTTTCATGCTCAACTCCGCCGGTCGCCTGACAGGGGGTCGGCCATGGGGTTCTTCACGCTGTTGAAGTCGCTCGACGAGCTTCTCTATGAAGTGATGTCGTGGCTGATCTTCTTTCCGGTCACCTTGTGGCGTTCGCTGACGCGGCCGCTGCAGATGATGAATTATGCCGACATCGAGCTCGGCGATCGGCCCGATCAGCAATATACCGATACGCTCACGCCGCCGCTGTTCCTGTTGCTGAGCCTGATCCTCAGCCATGGCATCGAACTCGCGACGGTGGGGCAGAGCCCGATCGTCGCGAGCAAGGTCGGGCTCGACGCGGTGGTCGGCGACGATACAAATCTGCTGGTCCTGCGGCTGGCGATGTTCAGCGTGTTTCCGCTGATCATGGCGGCGCGGCTCGTGCGCCAGCAAAAGCAACGGCTCGACCGCGACACGCTCAGGCCGCCTTTCTACAGTCAATGCTATGTCGCCGCGCCGTTCGCTTTGGTGCTCGGCATCGCCGGCATCCTCCTCACGCTCAAGCCGTTATGGTATGGCGTGAGCGGGCTCGTGCTCGGGGCGATCGCCTTGCTCTGGTACGGCACGCTGCAGACGCGCTGGTTCGCGAAACACCTTGGCGTTTCCCTTCTGCGTGGCTGGTGGGAAGCGAATATCGCGATGATAGAATCGCTTGTGCTGGTCGTGCTCGTGGCAGCGCTGTTTTCCTGAGCGAATGCGGAAAGAGGAGGACGCCGATGACACTGACCGGCCGATGCCATTGCGGACGAAACGCGTTCGAAATCGATGACGAGCTACCGGAGAAATTGACGCGGTGTACCTGTTCGTTCTGTTCGAAGCGCGGACACCTCTATGCTTATTATCCGCCGGACCGGTTCAAGGTCACCCAGGCCGACAGCGACGCGATCTATCGCTGGAACAGCCGGATGGTGCACAATCATTTCTGCTCGGCCTGCGGGTGCGATCTCTATGCCGACAGCCCCGATTTCCAGCACGACGGCAGCTGGGACGGCAAGACGCGGCGGATCGCGGTGAACGCGCGGCTGCTCGACGATTTCGAGGCGGCCGACTGGCCGGTAACGGAGATCGACGGCAAGAATTTGTGGTAATTCTTTTCTTCATTTCTCAATCGCACTAAGCTTTTCTGCTAGCTTTTTGGTGATGTCCGCTCGCTGTGCCTTTAGCGTTGCGATCTCCTGGGTATTGGCGCCTGAATTCTTTTCCAACGCTGCTATGCGAGTGTCGAGCAGATCGAGCGCGTCTTGGCCGGTTGCCAAAGTCGATTTTTCCGGTGGTTTTGCTGCATCGATCGCATCATTTACTAGCGTCAGGCCGCGGTAAAACGAACAGATTTGATGATAGTCGTTTATATCGGCAATCATCTGATCCACGTTATAATCGTTGGCGCTTTTGGTTGAGAGCTTTCCTTCGATCGCGTCATGAACCTTCTTTCTTTCATTAGTGATTGCCCGGGAAATTGCGGGCGCGAGAGTGTTGCGATAAATTTCGGCACGAACCGTTGATCGGCCGGCGTTTGCTACGCCCGCCAGTCCTGAAAGAATGCTTTTAGCCTGTGTGCCGCTAACGATGGTCGACGTGGTCGAGAAGATCGAATCGAGCGTCGTTAATGCGACGTTGGCAGTGCCTTCGTTCGCAACCAGTCGACCCATTTCCAACGAACAGATGTCGGTCGACCGCTTGAACAATATCTCAGCGAGGCGGTTGCGCAGAACAATACGCTCATTGTCCAAGATCAATTTTGCTGCAGCGTCTGCTTTGAGATATTGATCGGTTTTCAGTTCTGCGGCGCGGGCATAAGCCGTCTTAGCTCCCTGGCGACGCGATTTATCATTGTCTTCGGGGAAATAGAAGCAATCGAGGTTGATTGCGCCGGCCTCCATATCTCCGTCAATTTTCGCTGGGCACGGATTGGCTGCCATCCTTATGATCGTCTCCGCGCTGTAATCGCGTTTGTTGGGCGACCCGTCTGCAGACTGCCTTGTAGGGTTAATCTTGGTAGTATCGCCAGGATTATACCAAGCGACGGTTTGGGGGTCGACGCGCGCTTGTGCTTGAAATGTGCTGCAGCCTGTCTGGCTGAGAAGTAAGCCACTAATCGACAGCGCCTGAGCGAATATAGTGGCCAAACGATAATAGTTCTTTCGATCCATGTGATCCATCCCCCCGGTGGCCAACATGATTCTTTTGGAGCCGCAAATTTACTCTATCACAACATAAATTGTATCCGAAATGGACCGATAATAGACCCGGAATCTAGCAGCACCACGGCGATTGACGTTAATTTTGAGGAAGGCATCAGAAATGTAGTGTAATGCTTTAACAAACGAGCCCCCAGGGTCTTGTGATCAAGACGCGGCGGATCGCGGTCAACGCGCGATTGCTCGACGATTTCGAGGCGGCCGATTGGCCGGTGACGGTCATCGACGGCAAGAATTTGTGGTGAAATGAAAAGGGGCGACCAATCGGTCACCCCCTTCCAGTTTATCGGATCAGCGCCAGTTGCGGCGGCCGCAGACGCGCACCCAGCGGCCATGGCGACGCTCGTTGTGGCAACGGCGAGCATTCCAGCCCCAGCGATTGCCGCGGCCATTGTTCCAGCGGTCCTGGCGACCGTCGCGACGGCCATTGTTCCAATGGTCGCCACGGCGATCGTCGCGACGATCCATCCGGCGGTCGCCGAGATCATCGCGCCGATCCATTCCGCGATCATCGCGCTGATTATCACGCCAGTCGCCGCGCGACTGCGGTGCTTCGATCCCCGGCGCATTGCCCGCGACAGGCGCTGCGACCGCTGGCGTAACGCCCAGCATGGTGGCCATCAGGCCAGCCGCTATCAGGAACGTTTTCATGTAACCTCTCCTGGTCCGATATGGACCGTTCCTAACGATACGGTTCGCAGGCGTTATGGTTCCTGAACGATCCGTCTCTGACAGGTTCACATTCCCCGTCGGGATTGGAGGCGCGACCGCGCAGCTACGGATCATTCCCCTCCCGCTTGCGGGAGGGGCTAGGGGAGGGCGCGTGGGTCGGAGATCATCGCGACATGCCCTCCCCCGACCCCTCCCGTAAACGGGAGGGGAGGTAGCGCCCTTCATCTGGCAAGCATGAGGCGACCGTGCGAGGGTTCGCGCGTTGGAGGATCGATGACCGAAGCGGACGATATCGAACACGTAACGGCCCCGCCGCGGCGCGGCGGCTGGGCCTGGCCCGCGCTCGTCCTGTTCGCGGTGTCGCTGGTATTGTTCGGCGCGCACCTGGCCGACGAGCTGATCGAAGGGGAGGGGTTCTCGTTCGACACCCGCCTGCTGCTCGCGCTCCGCGTGCCGGGGCATCCGCACACCCCGATCGGCCCGTCATGGCTGCTCCAGTCGGCGGTCGATATCAGCGCGCTCGGCGGCTACACCTTGTTGTGGTTGTTCGGGGTCGCCGGCATCGCCTGGCTGATCGGCGCGGGCAAAAGGTCGGAGGCGGCGGGCATCGCGCTGTCGCTGATCGGCAGTTCGGTGATCGACGGCCTGCTTAAGAGCTGGATCGCCCGCCCACGCCCCGAGCTCGTCCCGCATCTGGTCCAGGTGACCAATGCCAGCTTCCCCAGCGGCCACGCGATGATCTCGTCCGCGGTCTATCTGACGCTGGCACTGATGCTAGCCCAGGGCATGCCGCGCGACGGCTGGCGCGGCCGGGCAGGACGGGTCGCGGTGGTCGCGTTCTTCAGTCTGATCGCCGTGCTGATCGGGATGAGCCGGGTGTATCTCGGCGTGCATTGGCCGAGCGATGTGCTGGCGGGGTGGTGTTTCGGGACGGCGTGGGCGTTGCTGGTGTGGATGGGGGATCGGTGGTTGGGGCGGCGGCGTGGCTCCCAGAGCGGATCAACATTCCAAAAGATCCCTCCCCGCTAAGGGGATGTGGCGCCGAAGGCGACGGAGGGGGAGGACGGCGATTCACTCACCGTTGTGCTTCCCCCTCCGACCGGGTGCACCTGCCACCTCCTCCTGGCGGGGGAGGATTGAAGGGAGCTAGCTTGGCCTATCTTACGGTGTCGGCACGCCACCCGAGCGTGGTGCGCCCGCCATCGTCGGATCGATCAGGTCGACGCGTTCGCCCGGTTCCACGCCGAACAATTGCTGGAACTGCGCGGGCTCGAGCAGCAGGGCTGCTTGGTCGAGCAGATGCTGGTTGCGCGCGTTGAGCAACTCGGCCGTAGGCGCGGTAAAGCCGGGAACCGGGGCGGCAAGATACGTCTGCGCACTGCTCCTGAGCGACAGCAAGGCGTCCAGCCGCTCGGCATCGTCTCCCAGGACGGCACGAGCCCGATCGGCAAAATCGTCGCGAAGTTCAGGCATGGGTGGTTCACCCAATCTGGTCTCTCCCAGCTTCATCGGCAAGCCCGACACCGGTGTGGCCTGTGCCAGGCAGCCTTGAAGCTTGGCGAGCCACGCGGCATGCTGAAGCCCATAAGTGCCATAGAGGAAGCTGCTGAGCCCATAGCCGCGCGCGGCCTTGACCGTCGCCGGCGGCTGGCCCGGGCTGCCGGTCGCGTAGAGCACTTGATTGGCGAGTTGATGGCACACACCGTCGACGCCGTAGGTGAAGATGGTCCCGCGCGCCGCCGGATATTGTTTCGACTCCTTATTGCCCAGGACGAGGCACTGCGCGAGCGCGCCATTGCCGGGCTGGTCCACGATCGGGTCGACGGGATCGCCAACGACATGGAAGTCGCCCCAGCAATACCAGTTGATCTGCTGGGCATTCTCGACATCGCCGATGTTCTTATAGCCGGTGACGCGGCTATCGTAGGTCGTGACCCAAGTGTGGTCGACCGGTGACTCGCTCCAAAAGGCAGGCGTGGTCCAGGCGTATAAGGTGACCATCGGTTGTGCTCCCCCAAAAGCGCCGGGCCGGGGAGGGACGTCAGCCGATGCCGGCTAACTATCCACAGCCCGTTTCCGCCTGGCTCGCTCGACATCGATCTCAAGCTTGGTGTGCTCGATCTCGGCGATGACACAATAGCCGAACTTTGGGAGGAAGGCGCGCATTGCTAGGTCCAAATCGGACCGACTTTTGCTGCCGAGCCTAACCGTCTGCCCAAAAATCTTCTGACCAAATTTCAGATAGTTTGGCTTCTCGCTCGCGCTGGTCATTGGTCGAGCTGTCTCCTTCGAACCATTAACCCACCGTCACGAAGCTATCCATCACCCGCTTGCGCCCAGCCTGCTCGAAATCGATCTCAAGCTTGTTCCCCTCGATCTCCGCGATCTCGCCGTAGCCGAACTTCTGATGGAACACGCGCATGCCGACCGACAGGTCGCTGCGACCCTTATTCCCTAAACTCACCGCACTCGCGCGGCTCTCCACCACCCGCGCCGGTTCGCGCGTAAACGTCCGGCTCTGCCATTCGCCTCCAGGCTTAGCCGCGTTGAGCGTGCCAGCCGCCCTCTGCCATCCAGGCCCGCGCCCGGTCCCACGTCCGACATCCGCGAACGGATCCGCGCGCTCGCTCCAATTGGCGCGCCACAGGCTTTCGCCGCCCGACATGCTGCTTTCGCTGTCGATATGCGCCTGCGGCAGTTCGCCGACGAAGCGGCTGGGGATGCTCGACGTCCATTGGCCGTAGATGCGGCGGTTGGCGGCGTGGATGATGATCGCGCGGCGCCGGGCGCGAGTGATCGCGACATAGGCGAGGCGGCGTTCCTCCTCGAGGCTCGTCAGCCCGCCTTCGTCGAGCGCGCGCTGCGAAGGGAACAGGCCTTCCTCCCAGCCGACCAGGAACACGGTGTCGAATTCGAGGCCCTTGGCGGCGTGGATGGTCATGATCGTGACCTTGGCCTCATCGGCCTGCGCCTCATTGTCCATCACGAGGCTGACGTGCTCGAGGAACGCGCCGAGCGTTTCATATTCCTCCATCGCGCGGACGAGTTCGCTCAGGTTTTCGAGGCGGCCGGCGGCGTCGGCGGATTTCTCGGCCTGCCACATGGCGGTGTAGCCGCTCTCGTCCAGAATGACTCTCGCGAGTTCCGAGTGAGGTACGCCCCCTCCACCGGTCAGCTCCGCTAACTGGTCGCCATCGCCGCGAAGCGCGGAGGAATTGAGCATGTCGCGCCATCTGGCGATGTCGATGACCAGATTGCCGAGCGCGCGGCGAGCCTGCGGGGTGAGTTCGTCGGTGTCGAGGATGCGCGCCGCCGCCGTGGTCAGCGGCACCTGTTCGGCGCGGGCGAGTTGGTGGACCTTGGCCAGCGCCTTGTCGCCCAGGCCGCGCTTGGGGGTGTTGACGATGCGCTCGAACGCCAGATCGTCGGCGGGCTGGGCGACGACGCGAAGATAGGCGAGGGCGTCGCGGATTTCCTGACGCTCGTAGAACCGAAAACCCCCGACGATGCGATAGGGCATGCCGATCGAGATGAAGCGGTCTTCGAACTCGCGCGTCTGGTGCTGCGCGCGGACCAGGATGGCGATGTCGTCCAGGCTAGCGCCGCGAATCTGTTGCGCGGCCTCGATCTCGTCGCCGACGCGGCGCGCTTCCTCGGGCCCGTCCCAGACGCCGAGCACTTTCACCTTCTCGCCGTCGTTATGCTCGGTCCACAGCGTCTTGCCGAGCCGGCCCGAATTGTTGGCGATCACGCCGGACGCGGCGGCGAGAATATGCGGGGTGGATCGATAATTCTGTTCGAGGCGGATCACCTTGGCGCCGGGAAAGTCCTTCTCGAACTTAAGGATATTCTCGACCTGCGCGCCACGCCACGAATAGATCGACTGGTCGTCGTCGCCGACGCAGCAGATGTTCTTGCGCTCCTGGGCGAGCAGGCGGAGCCAGAGATACTGGACGCTGTTGGTGTCCTGATATTCGTCGACCATGATGTAGCGGAAGCGCTGCTGATACTGCTGCAGCACCTCGCGGTCGGTCTTCAGGATGGTGAGGACGTGGAGCAGCAGGTCGCCGAAGTCGCAGGCGTTGAGCGCGCGCAACCGCTCCTGATAAGCGGCATAAAGCTGTGCGCCACGGCCATTGGCGTAGCGTTCGCCTTCGCCGGCATCGACGTCCTTCGGGGTCAGGCCCTTATTCTTCCACTCGTCGATCAGCCCGCCGAGTTGCCGCGCCGGCCAGCGTTTCTCGTCGAGATCCTCGGCCTGGATCAATTGCTTGAGCAGGCGGAGTTGGTCGTCGGTGTCGAGGATGGTGAAATTGGGATGCAACCCGACCAGTTCAGCATGACGCCGCAGCATCTTGGCGCCGATCGCGTGGAAGGTACCGAGCCACGGCATGCCCTCGACCGCATCGCCGACCAGCCGCCCGACGCGCTCCTTCATCTCGCGCGCGGCGCGGTTGGTAAAGGTCACGCTGAGGATCTCCGACGGATAGGCTTTCCGCGTCCACAACAGGTGCGCGAGCCGCGCCGTCAGCGCCGCCGTCTTGCCGGTGCCCGCGCCGGCCAGCACCAGCACCGGCCCGTCGGTGGTCAGCACCGCTTCACGCTGCGGCGGATTGAGGCCGCGCAGATAAGGCGGATCGTCGGGAAGAGAGGCGGGGGCAGGGTCGGTCACGCGTGAACACTTAGGGAACGGCGCCCGGCGGGGCAACCGTCAGGCGGCGTGGGCGAGCGTCATCTTGTACATCGCAGCGAAGGTCGACGGGTTGCGCATTTCATAAGCATGCCAGGCGGCGAAGTCGCGATGCAGCGGATCGTGCGGCGCCAACTCGCGGTAGCGCGCCGCGTCCTCCGGCGTCGGCAGCCCGAAGCGCAGCAATTTGAGGCCCAGCGTATCGATTGCCTGCTCGATCCTCGGCACGTCGAAGCAATCCTCATGCACGTGGAACAGCAGATCGTGGACGCCCGCTGTGCTGAAGAAATCGCGCGAGTCGGTGACGCCCGGCATTGGTGCCGCGATCAACCGCCGCCGGGCCTCGCGAATGAGATCGTCGCTGACCGGCTCGCGCATCAGCGCGTCGAGCCGCATTCGCGCGGCGGTGACCGGCAATCGCGCGATCCGGCTGTACAGCGCGACCTGCATCGCGCCGTCCGGAGCCAAAACGTCGACCAGCGCCGCCCATCCGGCTTCGGGATCGGGCAGATGATGAAGCACGCCCGAACAGACGATATAGTCGAACTGCTGGCCAAGCTCGGCGACGGCATGGAGATCATGGCGCAGCAAGCGCAGATTGGCTTGCCCGGCGCAGCGTGTCCGCGCGACGGCAAGCGAGGTGTCGCTGAGTTCGATCGCGGTCACCGTCGCATCTGGCGCCAGGCGTGCCATCGCCATCGCCTCGCGGCCCGTGCCGCAACCGGCGACCAGGATATTGGGTCGATCGGGCAGGATCGGCGCGTCGGGGCCGCAGGCTTGCAGGGACTCGCCAAGCGATCGCAGTGTTACCGCGTTCGCCCGCTGCCATACCGGATAGGGCCAGCGGCCATATTGCGCCGCCACCGCGCGCGTCACGGGCGCCGCGAAATCGGCGCCGGCAGCGTCCGGCGGCTCCGGCAAATAGGCGGCCAGAAAATCGGACGCAGCAGCAAGTGCCGCGCGCTCTTCCTCATCGAACGGCCAGGCGCCGCCATTGATCGCCGCTTGCCGGATCAACGCTGCCGCGATGCGCGGAAAAGCCTCCGATTGGCGGTCGAGCAGCAGCCAGCGGCGCACCGCGCTCAGCAAACGCTCGGCGGCTGCATCGGCGACCTGGGTTTCCTCGATCAGCGCGATCGCAAGATCGTTGCGGTCGAGCCAGAGCGCCGCGGCCCGCGGATCGGCGGGATCGGGCAGCGTCGGACCGAGCGCGACCCAGCCCGCGCGTTCGAACTGGGCGGGATCGATCCCCGGATCGCGAACCATCGCAGCGATTGCCGGCAGGTGGCATGCATCGGCCAGATCAGGCCGGCGCCACAGCTGAGTCGCCAACCTGGTACGCGCAGCGGCATCGTCGGGCGCCGCTCGCCAGGCGCGGGCCGCGGCGGCGAGGCGCTTGACGGAGGGCGTATCGGTCATCGTCGCGACCATGGCGTGACCGCCGCCGGGCGGCAAGGTGGCGATGGGGCGCGATTGCCTTGCGCCGCCGAACATCGCATCGTGCGCCTAACGCCGGTTTGGGGAGGCAAGGACGATGCGACCACTGATTCCGCTGACCGCCTTTGCTGCTTGCCGCCGCGCCTGCCGTGAAAGTCGACATGGCCGCGGCGATCCTGCCGCCGCCCGCAGTGCCGGGCAAAACGGTGCAGCCTTTCGTCAAGCTCGGCGACGCCAGGATCGCGCTCGCGCATGTCCGGATCATCGACGGCACCGGCGCGCCGGCGCAGGACGACCGGCTGCTGCTGATCGACGGCGGCAAGATCGTGGGCATCGGCGCGGGCGGCGATCCCGTGCCGGCGGGATATCGCGTCATCGACGCGACCGGACAAACCGTGTTGCCCGGCATCGTCGGCATGCACGACCATATGTATTATGCCGCGCGGCCCAATCTGACATCCGAGGGCAAGTCGGAACCGCCGATCATGGTGCCCGAAATGGCGTTCAGCTCGCCCCGCATGTATCTGGCTGCAGGGGTGACGACGATGCGCACGACGGGCGCGGTCGAGCCGGCAACCGACGTCAACATCAAGCGCGCGATCGATCGCGGCGATCTGCCCGGCCCGCACATGGACGTGACCGGCCCGTATCTCGAAGGGGCGAGCAGCCCGTTCATCCAGATGCAGCGGCTGAAGGGTGCCGACGATGCACGCCGCGTCGTCGCCTTCTGGGCGGATCACGGCGTTACCTCGTTCAAAGCGTACATGAACATCACGCGCGACGAGCTCAAAGCGGCGATCGATGAGGCGCATCGTCGCGGGCTGAAGCTCACCGGGCATCTGTGTTCGGTGACCTATCCCGAGGCGGCGGCGCTTGGGATCGACGATCTGGAACACGGCTTCTTCGTCAATACGCAGCTCGACCCCGGCAAGTCGCCGGACAAATGCCCGGACAGCGGCGGCGACCCCACCCTGACCGCGATGACGCCCGGCAGTGCTGCGGGTGCTGCGCTGATAAAGCTATTGGTCGACCGTCACGTCGCGGTGACCTCGACCTTGCCGGTGTTCGAGGATGCGTCGCCTGCTTACAAGATCCTTCCTCCGCGCCAGTTGGAGTTGCTGACGGCGGAGGCGCGCACGGCGTATCTTTACGGCTTTGCCCGGGTGGGCCGCCGCAGCGACGCCGCGCGGGCGGAACTCGCGACACTCTGGACTAATGAGATTGCAATGGAGCGCGCCTTCGCCGCGGCGGGCGGTCTGTTGCTGGCTGGACCGGATCCTACCGGTGACGGTCATGTCTTGCCCGGCTTCGGCGACCAGCGCGCGATCGAACTGCTGGCCGATGCCGGGTTCACCCCGCTCGAAGCGATTCGTATCGGCACGTTCAACGGCGCGACCTATCTGGGGCTGGCCGATCGCATCGGCTCGATCGCGGTCGGCAAGCACGCCGACCTGCTGCTCGTCTGCGGCGATCCGTCGCGGCGCATCGCCGATATCGAAAATGTCGAGACGGTGTTCAAAGATGGCGTCGGTTATGATCCGGCGGCGCTGCTGTCGTCGGTGCGCGGGCGCTACGGCCAATATTGACCCCGAAAAATCGGGGCGGCTCCGGGAAGAACCGCCCCGCAGTTCGGGAAGACCGGCACATGGGGATGGGCCGGCGCTCGCGGCATGCAAGGGGCCTACCGCGAGCGGCGCTCTGAGCGCGATTTGTCGCACCCGCGTGTCACGGCTGTATCAAAATGTCGCAACGCGAAAAAAAAGGGAGCGCCATCGTCGGCGACCCCCGGTTCGCGACCGCGCCGGGCAAAAAAAGGGGGCGGTTCGCAGGTGGAACCGCCCCGTAGTTCAGGGAGGACCGGCCGACAGGGGAGACGGCCGGAACAAACCGCGGCAAGCAAGGGGAAGAACTCCCCGCGGCAAGACATAGGTAGGCGCACTTTGTCGCAGCGCAATGTCGCAATTGTTGCAAATTGTCTCAGGCTGCGTGCAGTGGGCGCATGCACCCGATCATCGCCAATCGCCGCATCCTGCTCGCCGCCCTGGTCGGCACGTCGGTCGAGTTTTACGATTTCTATATCTACGCGACCGCCGCCGCTCTGGTGCTCGGGCCGCTGTTTTTCCCCTCAACCTCCGACACCGCGCAATTGCTGTCAGCTTATGCCAGTTTCGGTCTCGCCTTCGTCGCTCGCCCGGTAGGGGCCGCGGTCTTCGGTCATTTCGGCGACCGCATCGGCCGCAAGTCGACCCTGGTCGCCAGCCTGATGCTGATGGGCGCGTCGACATTGCTGATCGCGTTCCTGCCGACCTATCAGCAGATAGGCTGGTGGGCGCCGTTATTGCTGTGCGTGCTGCGCTTCGGCCAGGGATTCGGGCTGGGCGGCGAGTGGGGCGGGGCGGCCTTGCTCGCGGTCGAGAATGCGCCGGAAGGATGGCGCGGCAGGTTCGGCACCGCGCCGCAAATGGGCGCGCCGATCGGATTCATCGCGGCGAACGGCCTGTTCCTGATCCTCGGCTTCGTGTTGACGCCCGAGCAGTTTCGCGACTGGGGATGGCGGCTGCCGTTCCTGGCGAGCGCGATCCTGGTCGGGCTCGGGCTGTGGGTGCGGCTCAAGGTGAGCGAGACGCCGGCATTCAAGCGCGTCCTCGCGGAAGGGCCGCCGCCGAGCGTTCCGCTGGGCGAAATGGCGCGCGATCATCTCGGCGCGGTGGTGCGCGGAACGCTCGCGGTAGTGGCATGTTTCGCGATCTTCTACATCGCGACCGCCTTCGCTTTGGGATACGGCACGACCAAGCTCGGACACCCCAAACAGGCGTTCCTCGGCGTCCAGCTCGTCGCCATCCTGTTCATGGCCGCCGGTATCGCGATCGCCGGCTGGTGGAGCGACCGGTCGAACCCGCGCATGGTGCTGATGTGGGGATGCGCCGGGACGGTCGTCGCGGGGATATTGCTCGCGCCGCTGATGGCCGGGCCGCTGCTGCTGGCCGGCTTGTTCCTCGCCTTAGCATTGTTCGTGATGGGGTTCGTCTATGGACCCGTCGGCGCATGGCTGCCCGATCAGTTCCCGGCGCGCGTGCGCTATACCGGGGCGTCGATCGCGTTCAACGTCGGCGGCGTGATCGGCGGGGCGCTGACCCCGTTTGCGGCGCAGGCATTGTCGGCGCGTGGGTTAGGTTGGGTCGGACTGTATCTGGCTGCGGCAGGTGTGTTGAGCTGGATCGGGTTGGCCGCGTCGCGCCGTCGCTGATCACGACAAGACGGGGCGACGGGCCGGAGAATCTTGCGGTGGCGTCGCGGCAGGAGCGTCGCCGGCATCGGGATCGTCATATTGAACCGGCGCCAACGGTTCGGGCGCCGGGGTCGAGGGCGAGGGTGCGGAAGGCGCTGCGCTGAGGTTGGCGTCCGGCGAGGCGTCCATCGCGGGCGCCGGCTGGGCGCCCTTGCCGCTAAAGCCGAACGCGAACAACCCGATCGCCACGCCCGACATGACCGCAAGCATCAGCGTGATCACGAATGACCTGTTCTCCCTCATGCACGTCCCTTGGCGAATCGATGGCGATCGGGGGCGGCTTAGCCGCGCGACTATGAAGAAATCGGCAATGCCGCCCCGCGATGGGACGGGGCTGTAACAAGCCTGTCACACGATCCGTGCAGGGCGACGACATGGCAACCGATTTGACGGCTGATTCAGGCCAAGTGCTTCTTGCGGCCGAGTCTGGCCAGACTACGCGAGGCCCGCGACTCGATCAGCCCAACCACCCGATCGCGAAATTCGTGTTCGCCGCGCTGATCGTCGGCGCGCTGGGCTATGCCGGCTATTCGATCCTGGTCGACACCAACCATGTCGGCGAACAGATGGCGACGCATGTCTTCGCGTTCCTGATCGTCGCCCTGGTCATCGCGCTGGGATTCGAATTCGTGAACGGCTTTCACGACACCGCCAACGCGGTCGCGACGGTCATCTACACCAATTCGATGCCGGCACCGCTCGCGGTGATGTGGTCGGGGGCGTTCAATTTCCTCGGCGTGCTGCTGTCCTCGGGCGCGGTCGCTTATACGATCGTGACGTTGCTGCCGGTCGACCTGATCCTGCACGTCGGGTCCAATGCGGGCTATGCGATGATCTTCGCCTTATTGCTAGCGGCGGTGCTGTGGAACCTCGCGACCTGGTATGTCGGGCTGCCCAATTCGTCGAGCCACACGCTGATCGGCTCGGTGCTGGGCGTCGGTCTCGCCAATCAGTTGATTTCCTCGGGCTCGAAAGGCGGCACCGCGGGGGTGGACTGGAGCCAGGCCTATAACGTGCTGTCGGGGCTGTTCTGGAGCCCGTTGATCGGTTTCGCCTGCGCCTTCCTGTTGCTCTCGCTGATGAAGAAGGTGATCCGCACGCCCAGCCTCTATGAGGCGCCCCAGGGCGACGCGCCGCCGCCGGGGCCGGTGCGCGCGCTGCTGATCTTCACCTGTACATTGGTCAGCTTCTTCCACGGCTCGAACGACGGGCAGAAGGGCATGGGCCTGATCATGCTCATCCTGATCGGTTGCGCGCCGACCGCTTATGCGCTCAACCGCACGATGCCCGCGAGCGCGAGCGCGGCGTTCATCGAGACGGCGAAGAGCGGGGTAGCGCCGTTCGCGGCCCGCGCCGGGGCGGCCGATCCCAACGCCGATCACGCCCGCGCGACCCTGGTCACCGCGCTCCAGCAGCGCAAGGCGGATGACGCTCGCGTCTATGGCGCGATCACCATCCTGTCGGCCGATATCAGCCAGCGCATCCAGGGCTATGGCACCATTTCCAACATTCCGGCGGCGGCGACTGGAAACCTGCGCAACGACATGTATCTCGTGCTCGACACGTCCAAGCTGATCACCAAGGCGAAGGATGCCGGCTCGCGGTTCCGCCCCGACGAGTTGAAGGCGATCGACGGCTATCAGAAGAACCTCGAACAGGGCACACGCTATATCCCGATCTGGGTGAAGCTGGCGGTCGCGGTCGCGCTCGGGCTCGGCACGATGGTCGGCTGGCGGCGCATCGTGAAGACCGTGGGCGAGCGGATCGGCAAGACCCATCTGACCTATGGCATGGGCGCGGCGGCGGAATTGGTCGCCGGCGTGACGATCGCGTTCGCGGATCGCTTGGCAGTACCCGTTTCGACTACGCACATCCTGACGTCGGGCGTCGCAGGGGCCAGCCTCGCCAATCGCGCCGGGCTGCAATTCCGCACCATACGGAACATGGTGCTCGCCTGGGTGTTGACGCTGCCGGCGGCGATGGTGCTGTCGGGCGGGTTGTATTGGTTCCTGTTACAATTCGTCCGCTGACCGGCTGATTTCGGGAGGGGAGAGCGGAAAATTTCGCTCTCCCTTTCATTTCAGGATTGATTGTTCGTTCGAACGAACTAATTGGCGGCGCATGGTCCAGCAACGACTCCTCGACATTGCGGTCGATGCCTTCGGAAAGCATGGGCTGGAAGGCGCCAGCACCCGCGAGATCGCGGCGGCGGCGGGGACCGCGATGTCCTCGATCACTTATCATTATGGCGGCAAGGAAGGGCTCTATCTCGCCGCTGCCGACCATATCTCCAGCCGCATGGCGGAGGGCATGTCTCCCGCTCTCCTGGTCGAGGTTGCGGATGGCGACGCGGCCGGCGCGCGTCGGGCCGTGCACGGCATGCTGGATGCGCTGTTCGACAAGATGATGGCGCAGCAAACCGAAAGCTGGAGCCTGTTCATCGTCCGCGAGCAGATGCGCCCGACGGCCGCGTTCGCGCGGTTGTTCGACGGGCCGATGGGACAGATGATGCGGAAATTGATCCGCTTCATCTGCATCGCCACCGGGATCGAGGATGACGAGGACGCGCGCGTCACCGGGCTGATGCTGTTTGGGCAAGTCCTGGTCCTGCGGTCGGCCCGCGCCTCGGCGCTTCGACTGTTCGAAATCGAAACGATCGGCGACGAGCTGGCGCAGCGCATCCGCGCCCGCATCCACGCCAATACTAATGCCATTCTCGATGCCCTGACGGCGGAAGCAAAGGAAACGCGATGAGCGACGATACCCAGCCACCGGCGGCGCCCGATCAGTCCGACGCAGGGGGTGAGATCAAGGAAAATGGCAAGAAGGATGCCACGCCGATCTATCGTCGACCATTCTTCTGGGTGCTGATCCTGGTGGCCGGGGTCGTGGGGGTTGGCGGCACGCTTTATTACCTGCACTCGCGCCAGTTCGAAGCGACCGACGACGCGTTCGTCGACGCGCACATCGTCCGCATTGCGCCTGAAGTGGCGGGCACGCTGATTGACGTCGCCGATCTCGACAATCGCCACGTCAATGCCGGCCAGTTGCTTGCGGTGATCAAGCCCACGGGCCCCGAAGCGCAGCTCGACGAAGCCCGCGCCGGCGTGGATCAGGCCCTCGCGCAGCTGCAACAGGCGCAGGCTCAGGTCAGCAGTGCGATCGCCACCCGCAATCAGTCGGCGGCGGAAGCGCAAGCCCCGCTGGCCGCCGCGGTCAAGGCCGCGCAGGATCTGGCCCGCTATCAGAATTTGGCGAAGATCGATCGCGCGGCGGTCGCGCCGACCCAGCTCGACCAGGCGCGCGCCAACGCTAATTCGACTCGCGCGCAGGCCGATGCCGCTCGGCGCCAGATTGCCAGCGCCGACGCCCAGATCGCCGTCGCGCGCAAGCAGGTCGACGCGGCCGGCGCGGTGATCGCTGCCAAACGTGCCCAGGTCGCGCAAGCCAATGTCACCCTGGGCAATCTCCGCCTCGTCGCGCCCGTCTCGGGTCAGGTGGTCAATCGCCAGGTCAACAAGGGATCGTACGTCGCGCCGGGCAGCCAGTTGCTGGCGATCGTGCCCGACACGATGTGGGTCACCGCGAACTTCAAGGAAACCCAACTCAAGAACATGCGGATCGGGCAGCCGGTGTCGATCAAGGTCGACGCCTATCCCGATGTCGAGTTCAAGGGCCGGGTGGATTCGATCCAGCGCGGCGCCGGCCAGGCCTTCGCTATCCTGCCGCCCCAGAATGCGACCGGCAATTACGTGAAAGTGGTCCAGCGCGTGCCGGTGCGGATCAACTTTCTTGTCGGCAACGGCAATCCAGACCCGCGTAATTACCCGATCGGCCCCGGCATGTCGGTGACGCCGTCGGTCAAGGTCCGCTGAGATGGCGAGCGCCGCGGCGCCGGCCGGCGCGGCGAAGGCTGCGCCGAGCGAGGACGGCTGGGATAATGGCAGATCGGCGGCGGGGCGGTTCAACCCCTGGCTGATCGTCGCGATCATCTCGCTGCCGACCTTCATGGAGGTGCTCGACACCTCGATCGCCAATGTCAGCCTCGACCATATCGCCGGCGGCCTGTCGATCACGATCGATCAGGCAACCTGGGTGCTGACCAGCTATCTGGTTGCCAATGCGATCGTCATCCCGATCTCGGGCTGGCTGTCCGACGCGATCGGGCGCAAACGCTATTTCCTGATCTCCATCGCGCTGTTCACGATCTCCTCGTTCGTCTGCGGCATCGCTCCCAACCTGACGACCCTGGTCATCGCGCGGGTGTTCCAGGGGATAGGCGGTGGCGGGCTGGCGCCAGTCGAGCAATCGATGCTTGTCGATACCTTCCCGCCACGGCAGCGCGGCATGGCGATGGCGGCCTTTGCGATCGTCGTCGTGGTCGGTCCGGTGCTCGGCCCGACGCTGGGGGGGTGGATCACCGAGACGTCGAGCTGGCATTGGGTGTTTCTGATCAACGTTCCGATCGGCATCGGCGCGTGGATCCTGGCCGACCTGTTCGTCGACGAGCCCAAGCAGGTGAAGGACGATCGCGCCAAGCGGCTCGAGGGCGGCCTTCGCGTCGACTATATCGGCGTGATCCTGGTTGCGCTTGGGCTGGGCTTCTTCGAACTGACGCTCGACCGCGGCGAGCGCGAGGACTGGTTCGCCAGCGGCCTGATCGTCGCCACCGCGACGATATCGGCAGTGTCCCTGATCGCGCTGGTCTTCTGGGAGCTCAACCACAAGGACCCGGTGGTCGACCTCAAATTGTTCAAGAACCGCAGCTTCGCGGTCACTACGCTGATCATGGGGATCACTGGCCTGATCCTGTTCGGCACGACCCAGCTGATCCCGCAAATGCTCCAGCAGGTGATGGGATACAGCTCGTTCGATGCGGGGCTGGCGTTGACGCTGGGCGGTCTCGCCACGCTGGTCGCGGTGCCTTTCGCCGGCCGCATGGTCGGCAAGGTCGATGCACGGATTCTGCTTGGCGGGGCCTTGCTCGTGCAAGCGGCGGCGCTGTGGAACATGTCGCATTTCAGCCCCGACATCAGCTTCGCCGACGCCGCGATGGGGCGGCTCTATCAGGCGATGGCGCTTCCATTCCTGTTCGTGCCGATCAACGCGGTCGCCTATCAGGGGCTGGCACGCAACAAAACGGCCCAGGCTTCCAGCTTGCTCAACGTCGCGCGCAACCTGGGCGGGTCGATCGGCATCTCGGCGGCGCAATCGATGCTTGCCGGGGCGACGCAGCGGCACCAGACCGAACTGGTCCAGAAACTCAATCCGCTCGACCCCAATTATACCGACTGGCTGGCCAAGGCGCAGGGTGCGTTCAACGGGTTGGGCGACCCGACCATGCTGCCCCAGGCGATCCTCTATCAACAAGTACAGCGGCAGGCGGCGATGCTCGGGTTCCTCGACGTCTTCCGGTCGCTGATGGTGCTGATCCTGATCTTGCTGCCGGTGATCATCTTCATGAGATCGGGCAAGGGCGCGAGCGGCGGAATGGGACATTGATGATGCGTAAAAAACCGATCTCGCTCGTCTCGATGCTGGCGCTCGCCGCCTGCACCGTCGGTCCCAACTATATCAAGCCTGATCTGGCGGTGCCGGCGACCTATGCCGGGCCGCAAGGCGCACCACCCCCTGGCCAGACGATCGATCCGGCGCATTGGTGGAAGGCGTTCAACGATCCCAAGCTGACCGACCTGATCGACCGTGCGCTCAAGGACAATCCTGACATGGCGTCCGCGGCGAGCCGGGTGCGCCAGGCGCGGTTGGGCGAGATCCAGGCGCGCGCGCAGTACAAGCCGGTGGTCAACGCCGATGCCAATGCGACGGACGTTAAGTTCAGCAAGAATGCCGGCTTCGCCACCCTGGCGCGCGCCTTTTCGGGCGGCGGCAATAGCGGTCCGCCCTCGGGCGTTGCCTTACCCGGCGACAGCATCAAGACCTTCGCGGTCGGTTTCGACGCGAGTTGGGAACTAGACGTGTTCGGCGGCGGCCGCCGCGGCGTCGAAGCGGCGCTGGCGCGGACCGAGGCAGCCGAATGGAACCGGCGCGACGCTGCGGTGACGCTCGCGGCCGAGGTCGCGGATGCCTATTTCGCGCTTCGCCTCGACCAGGAGCAGATCGCGGTAATAGAGAGCGAGATCGAACGGCAGAGCAGGGCGCTGCAGATCGCCTCCAACATCGCCAAGGTCGGGCTGACGCCATCGATCGACGTCACCCGGCAGAACGGGAATATCACAGCGACTCGCGCGCGGCTGGAGCCGCTCAAGGCCGATCTCGACGTGCGTAAGCACGCGCTTGGCGTGCTGGTTGGGCAACCACCGGAAGCATTGATGGGAGAATTGTCCGGTCCGTTGCCCGCGCTCGTCCCCATGCCGGAGATTCCGGCCGGATTACCCAGCGACCTGTTGCGCCGCCGTCCGGATGTTCGCGCCGCCGAACGCAACCTTGCCGCGTCGACCGCCGATATCGGGGTTGCCGTCGCCGATCTCTATCCGAAGTTCAGCCTGACGGGGATGGCGCAACTCATTTCGACCACGCTGGGCAGCCTCTTTGCGGGCGATAGCCTGCAGCTGACCGGCACCGGACAGGCGACATTTCCGCTGTTGGATTGGGGAAAGCGCAAGGCGACGGTGAGCGTCCGCAAGGAGCAGCGCGAGCAAGCATATCAGGATTATCGCCTGACGGTGCTGCAGGCGCTGCGCGACGTCGAGGATCCGTTGAGCAGAATCGATGCCGAACGCCGCCGTAACGTGCTGCTGCGCCAGGCACTAGCCGACGCCGATCGTACCGCTGCCGCCGACCTGGCGCGGTACCAGGCAGGCCTGGTTGCGCAGGATACGGTCATCAACACCCAGGTGGACGTCTTGCGCGCGCGGGAAAACCTGGCGGATAGTGATGCGCAGCTGCGGCAGCTGTCGGTTGCCTTGTTCAAGGCGATAGGTGGCGGCTGGTCCGAAGGCGCCCCTAGCACCGGCTGACGAGCGCGTTGCGCAACGGGCAGGTCATTTTTCGCGCGGGGGTCGCCACGGCGCGCAATGGTTAGCGCCCGATTCGGAAAAGTTAATAAAAGGTTAATTTAGCGCGACTTTCCGTCGCGACGGCGGTGCGGCAAGACAGCGAACCGGCCAGATACAGAGCGACCCGCCTCCACCGCCAACTTGTTGAATCAACAAGTCAATCGGTGGGAAGCGGGCCGTCTAAAATCGCTTTACCAGGGACGAATGAGTTCGCCGTGGACGAGCGCAATGAGAAACGCGAGCATTGCTTTACTCCTAATGCGCCCACCCCGGGCACGGCCAAATTCTTAATAGTTTTTTAACTCAAAAGCAATCGCGATTCCGGGCAGTTACGTGTTTTCCCTGAGCTTCAGGCTTGCGAGCTTAAGAGTTCTTTCAGGCCCTTGGGGTAGCAGGGCGGTGATGGCGCGCGACCAAATCCCGATCAGCCCGGTCGAAGAACCGGTTGGCCAATCCGGCCTTTCGTCGACATCGCGGAGCCGTATGCGCGGAGCCGCGACGCCGTTCGCGCAGGTTTCCGCCACGAAACCCTGGGCTGTTCAGGCGCTTGCGCAAATGACCAATCAGGCTTTCCTGCGCCGGCATCTCGGCGTCGCGCGGTCGAACGACATCGCGTTCGATATCGCCGATCGAATCGCGGGCGCGCTGCCCGGGGTCGTGGCGACGGTGATCGGCCGCTGGACGGTCGAAGTGGAAACCTGCGTTGCCGACGCGGTCGAGCTCCAGCAATTCTCGGACAGTCTCAGCGCGGCGCTAACGGAGCCGTTCGACCTGGACGGCGAACGGCATCAGATCGATCTCGCGATCGGTATTGCCGCCGGGCCGCCGGGGACGCTGGACGATGTCCGCCTAGCCGAGGAGGCCGAGGACGCGCTGGTCCAGTCGCGCAACGAAAGCCAGTTGGTATTGCGCGATTTGTCGCTGGTCGATCCGATGGTCGATAAACTCGCGCTGAAGCGCGAATTGAAGGGCGCGATGGATCGCGGCGAGCTGTTCCTGCAATATCAGCCCAAGGTGCATGTCCGCCGCCAGGAGATCGCGAGCGCCGAGGCGTTGGTACGCTGGCGCCACCCCACGCGCGGATTGATCCTGCCGAGCGACTTCATTCCGCTGGCCGAAACCTCACGCGACATCGACCGGCTGACATTGTGGACGATCGAGCAGGTTATAATCGACCAGCATTATCTCCGTGCCGATGGGCAGGAGATCACGGTCTTCGTCAACATCTCCGGCCAATTGCTGAGCAATACCTCGTTCGTGAAGCGCGCCTGCGAAATGGTCAGCAACGGGGGTGTCCCGCTCGGTTTCGAGATCACCGAGACCTCGGTGATTCGCGACCCGGTCAGCGCGATCGCCAACCTCAATATCTTCGCCGACCACGGCATCGCGATCGCTATCGACGATTATGGCGCCGGGCTGTCGAGCCTCGCTTATCTCAAGCAGCTTCCGGCGCGCGAGCTCAAGATCGACAAGATGTTCGTCTTGCAGCTGACCAGCAGCAACCGCGACCCGCTGATCGTTCGGTCGACCATCGATCTCGCGCACGCGCTGGAGATGGAAGTGACCGCCGAGGGGGTCGAAACGCCGGCGGCGCTCGCGCTGCTCAGCGTGATGGGATGCGACATGATCCAGGGCTATCTGATCAGCCGCCCCATCGAGATCGAGGCGTTCCGCCAGTTCCTCCGCGACCATAAGGATGCGGCCTTGGTAGATTCGGCGCGCGCCAGTTTCCGCGCGACCGCATTCCGCCGCCTGGCGTGACGCGCTTAAAGCCGTTTTAACGCTGCGGAGGTCATTACTGCCGCGTCATGACTCGCCGGTTTGCCGCACTTTTGTTGATCGTTGCCTTTCTGGCGATGCCCGTCGTCGCGTCCGCGCAAGGAGATTCGGCGGCACAATTCGACAGCGCTATCGGCGACGCCAAGGCGACGATGCTCACCGACCCGGCGAAGACGATCGCCAAGGCCAAGCAAGCGCGGGCGATAGCGGAGCGGCTCAATGGGCAGGATCGCGTGGTCGATGTCGCCACCGCGCAATGGCTGGAAGGTGAGGCGCATCTTCGCCTGAACGACATCGTGACGGCGGGACCGCTGCTCGATGCCGCGTTCGCCGCGCTCAAGGACGCCAAGGCCAGCAAGCTCAAGGGCGACGTGCTGCGGTCGCGCGCAGGCTATCATGCCGCGTCGGCTAGCGTGGCCACGGCGTTGGCCGATTACCAGTCGGCGTTCCTGATCTATCGCGCGATCGACGACACGCGCAGCCAATCGATCGCGCTCCTGAGTATCGCCGCGCTGTACCAAGAGGCGAACGATTATAATACGGCGCTCAAATATTACGGACAGGCGCTCGATATCTACCAGGGCGATCCGCAGTTGCTGGTATCGATCTACAACAATCGCGCCGACGCGTTGATGGAATTGGCGCGCTACCCCGATGCCGAACGCGATTTCCGTGCCGCATTCAAGCTCGCCCAGACAATGGACAGTCCGGTGCTCGAAGCGCAAATCCTGCGCAACGCCGCGCGTAACGAATTGCTCTCCGGCGACCTGGATGCTGCCGATCGCACAATCGCCCAGGGATTCCAGTTGTTGAGCAAGAGCGATAGCGACGGCTCCGCCGCGCAATTCTGGGCGGTGGCGGCGCAGGCGGCCTTGCAACGCGGCAAAGTCGATCAAGCGCGAACGATGATCGAACGCGCTTTTGTCGGGGTCGATATCGGCAACCCGACCATGGTCTGGTGGCGTGCGCATAAAACCGCATTTGAAATCTACGAACGGTTAGGCGATTCGCAGCACGCGCTGATCCACTTGGTGGCGTTGAAGAAGCTCGACGATGACAATGCCAAGCTGGTGGCGTCGCACTCGACGGCATTGATGGCGGCGCGATTCGATTCGGCCAATCAAAGCCTAAAAATCGCGCAGCTGCAGCGCGACGAAGCCAACCGGCGCGCGGAATACGAAAAGTCGCGGGCCAATACGCAATTCTGGATTTTCGTCGGGTCGGGCGTGACTGCGGTGGCGATCGTCGGGATGCTTGGCTTTGGCCTCGTCACGATCCGCCGCAGCCGCAATGAGGTCCGCGCGGCGAACATCGATCTCGAAGCGAGCAACGCGGCCTTGGGCAAGGCACTGGCCGCCAAGACCGAATTCCTGGCCACGACCAGTCACGAGATCCGCACGCCGCTCAATGGTATTCTGGGGATGACCCAGGTCATGCTGGCGGACCGACGGCTCGATCCCGCGATGCGCGACCGCATCAGTGTGGTGCACGGCGCCGGCGTATCGATGCGCGCATTGGTCGACGACATTCTCGACGTCGCCAAGATGGAGACCGGCAATTTGACGATCGAGCGCGCGCCGGTCGACCTCGCCGCGATGCTGCGCGACGTGTCTCGCATGTGGCAGGATCAGGCCGCTGCGAAGGGCGTCGAATTCGAACTCGACGTCAGCGAGGCGCCGCCGCGGATCGAAAGCGATCCGGCGCGTTTGCGGCAAATCGCGTTCAATCTACTTTCCAATGCGCTGAAATTCACCCAGAATGGACATATTCACGTCCGATCGGGGGTGATTCAGGGGGCCGACGGCGAGCAGGTGACTATCGAAATCCGCGATACCGGGATTGGTATCCCGCCGGACAAGCTCGAACTCATCTTCGAGTCATTCCGTCAGGCCGACGCCGGCACGACGCGTCAGTTCGGCGGCACCGGCCTCGGCTTGGCGATCTGCCGCAACATCGCGCGGGCAATGGGCGGCGACGTCACGGTGGCGAGCGTTCCGGGGGAGGGATCGACCTTTACCGTGGCCGTGCCGTTGATTCGCGTCGAGGAGGACGAAGCCGCGGCGGTCGAACATGAACATGGCAAGGCATTGCTCATCGTCGACAAGAATCCGATCAGCCGCGCCATGCTGAAGACCCTGTTCGCGCCGCGTTTCCCGTCTCTGATCGCGGCCGGTTCGATCGACGAAGCGGCGGAGATGATCGAAGCGGGTGGCGTCCAGCGGATCGTCACCGATGAAGCGACGATCGCTATGGACGGCGACGTGGAGGCCGCGATCGGGCGCTTCGCCGGCGTGCCGGTATCACTGCTCTGGACAAACCCGGATACGGTTGACTGCACTCGGTTAACCGCAGCAGGCGTAGATCAGGTGATCGCCAAGCCGATTGCCGGGGCGGCATTGGTCCAGACGATCGTTTCGGTAGCGCAAAATGAAGATGTTGATAGTCGGGCTGCATAAGCGGATAGGGGACCCAACCATGCTACCTGATACGCTTTGCCCGACGGCCCGGATGGGGTCGCTGCGATGAATGTGCTGTTCATCGAGGACGATCCGATGAATCGGCGCGTCGTCGCCGACATGCTCGATGTGGCGGGCGCGGCGATGACCGAGGCGGAAAGCGCGGAGATCGGGTTGAAACTGATCGACGAGCGCGATTTCGACATGGCGCTGGTCGACCTGCGCATGCCGGGGATGGATGGCATCACCGCGATCGAACGCATTCGCGCGCGGCCCGATGCCAAGGCAAAACTGCCGATTATCGTCGTCACCGCCGATACCGCGGTCGATCTGCGCGAACGCTGCATCGCGGCTGGCGCCAATGAGGTATTGTTCAAGCCAGTGGCGATGGACGCTCTGTTCGAAGCAATGGGGCGCATTCTCGCGGGCGGCGAGGGCGACGTGATCCTTTAAGCATTTTCGCCTGCCTCCGCTCGTGGCAAGAGCGCGGTCATGATCGAACGTCTTTCTCCTGAATCACGCCCGCTTGGCAAAAGCGGCATCCTTGTATCGCCGATCGCCTGGGGCATGTGGCGGTTGCGCGGCGACGACGTCGCCGGCGCCCGCGCGCTGATCGAGGCGGCGCTCGATAGTGGAATCACGCTCTTCGATACGGCCGATATCTATGGCTTCGACGGCACCGGCGGATTCGGCGACGCCGAAGCGGCGCTCGGTCGCGTGCTGGGCGAGGCACCCGAATTGCGCGCGCGCATGGTGGTGGCGACCAAAGGCGGAATCATTCCCGGCGTGCCGTACGATTCGAGTCCGGCCTATCTCGAGCGCGCTCTCGACGCATCGCTACGACGTTTGGGGGTCGAACAGGTCGACCTTTGGCAGGTTCATCGCCCCGACTTGCTCGCCCACCCGCAGGAGTTGGCGGCGACGCTCGAGAAGATGATCGCCAGCGGGAAGACGCGTGCGATCGGCGTGTCCAACTTCACGCCGGCGCAGGTCGCAGCGCTGGAAAGCTTTCTCACGGTTCCGCTGGCGAGCACGCAGCCCGAATTCTCGCCGCTCCACACCGATCCCCTGTGGGATGGCACGCTCGACCTGGCGATGACACGCGATCACGCTGTCCTCGCCTGGTCGCCGCTGGGTGGAGGGCGATTGGGCCAGGATGGGCCGGTTGCCGCGCTGCTGGCGGGGAAGGGGGCACAATATGGCGTCTCCGCAGCGGCGGCGACCTATGCGTGGCTGATGGCGCATCCGGCGCGGGTCATTCCGATCGTCGGTAGCCAGCGCGTCGAGCGAATTCGTGAGGCGCGCGATGCCTTCAAGATCGAATGGACGCGTGCCGAATGGTATGCGGTCCTGCAGGCGTCGATGGGGAAAAAACTACCCTGATCGCTTAGCAAAGGGCGCGTAATTTACGGTACCTATCTACTTAGCCAGCCGCTAAATGATTCTAGTTCAAGTGCTCGATTTGCAGCATGACTTGCCAGGCACATGCGCTTCGCAAAGGGCTGCATCGTTCCGCCCTTGAAAATAGACGCTCGTATTTCGCAATCCCGCTCATTCCATTTATCCCATTGCGGCTCGTTCTCTCTGAGCTGTCTGCGCAGGCTGGCATTTGTATCGCCGGGTCCTTCCCCGCTTCTGACCCTCAGCAGAACCAGCCTTATGGCCGCGAGCCGGCCCTCCCATGCTTTTTGCGAGAAGGCCGCGCACTCGTTCATGTCGCGCTGGCTCATGTTGCCGTGGGCCTTTTCGCAGGCTTGATAAACGGCCTCAACGCAGTGTTCGGGAAGCATGCCGGGCGTTTTGTCCGCACGATCAAGACATTGAGAAATTGCCTGACGGGCCTGCCGCTCTCCTGCAGCCGCATCCCCCCATGGGTCCTTATCCGTCGCCGGCGCAGCAGCCGCAGCGACCGAGCAAATGGCGAAGCCAAAGAACAGCGTCCAAATCGGCCATGCTGCCCGCAACTGGCGATTGCCGACCGACGCAGCCACGAATTCACTCGACCTAGATTTATTCGTACCGTTGCCTCGCCGGGTCATCGCGGGATCCTCACCGGCAAATGGGATGTCACGCTGTGTCTCGTGTCATAAATTTGCTTGTGGACGACACGAACCATACCGTGTTGGTCGACTATAAGTGACTGAACGCGCCTTAAGATTAACGCTCGTAATCCGCCTTGTAGCGCTTGTTGAGAATATAGCGCACGACGATGGAGGCCCGTGCCGGAATCGAACCGGCGTAAACGGATTTGCAGTCCGGTGCGTAACCACTCCGCCAACGGGCCTCGAAGGCGTGGTAAGGCGCGGGGCTTTGCGCATCGGATCGCCTCAAGTCAACAGCGGCTTTATATGACGTATATAATTTAATGCGCTATTGCGGGTTGGCGTGCGGCGCGGCGCACCATATAGCAGCCGAGCAGCATGAAGTGTGTTGCATACGTAAAACAGTTATGCGATTGGGCGGGCTATGAACAACTTGGCGCCAGAAACGATCGGCGACGACATCAGCTTCGAGGCGATGCGCCATGCCATGGTGCAGAGCCAGTTGCGCACGAACGCGGTCAACGACCCGCGCGTGGTTACCGCAATGGGCAGAGTACCACGCGAAGCGTTCGTGCCCGAAGGCGCGCGCCGGCTGGCCTATCGCGATACCGCCGTGGCGATCGGCAACGGCCGCTATCTCAATCTGCCGATCGCTACCGGCAAGCTGTTGACCGAGGCCTATCTGGAGCCGACCGACCGTGTACTGCTGATCGGCGCCGCCGGTGGTTATACAGCGGCGGTGCTTTCTGGCCTGGTGCGCTCGGTCGTCGCGGTCGAAAGCGATGCGGACCTCGCCGCGCACGCCCGCGCCGCGCTTGCGGGTTACGGCAATGTCGAGTTGGTGGAGGGACCGCTCGATCAGGGCTATCAAGGCGGCGCGCCCTACGACGTGTTGATCGTCGATGGCTGTGTCGAGGCATTGCCCGAATCGCTGGTCGGCCAGGTTGCTCCTGGGGGGCGCGTGGTGACCGGGCTGCGTGAACGTGGTGTATCGCGCCTGGCGTCGGGGCGCACGATCACGGGCGCGTTCGGGCTGCGCGCTTTCGCCGACGTGGATTGCGTCGCGCTGCCTGGTTTTTCAGCGCCGCGGGGCTTTGCGTTTTAACGAAATGGGGATTTGATGCGCGTTTCCGTCCTACTCGCTGGTGTCGCCATGGTGGCCGTCGTCGCCGTGCCGGCTGCCGCCGACACGCTGCGCGATGCGCTCGTCAAAGCCTACAACACCAATCCGGGACTGGCCGCCGAGCGCGCCAATGTCCGTGCATCCGATGAGAATGTTCCGATCGCCAAGGCGCAGGGGCGTCCGAATGCCGGCGTCACCGGCAATTATACCGAGAATGCGCTGAACAGCAGCCAGAACAGCTTGCTGTCGCCCGACCGCCAGCTTCAAGCGAATGCGCAAGTCTCGGTTCCGGTATATAGCGGCGGTCGCGTCCGCAACTCGATCAAGGGTGCGGAAACACGCGTCGAGGCGAGCCGCATGCAGTTGCGCGGCACCGAATCGGACACCTTTGTCGGCGTGGTCGGCGCCTATATGGACGTGATCCGCGACGAGGCGATCGTCGGGCTGAACAAGGAAAACGTGAAGGTGCTGGAGGTCAATCTCCAGGCTGCCAAGGATCGTTTTCAGGTCGGCGACCTCACGCGCACCGACGTTGCGCAGTCCGACGCACGCCTGTCGGTCGCGCGCGGCCAGCTCGAACAGGCTCAGGCGCAGCTCATCTCGAGCAAGGAAAGCTACATTCGGGTGGTCGGTACGCCTCCGGGACAGCTGGAAGATCCGCCCGCTCTGCCGAACCTGCCCAATGCGCCCGACGACGCGGTCGATGTCGCGCTCAAGAACAACCCGGTGTTGCTCGCGGCGCAGCGGAACAGCGACGCGACGCGCTTCGACATCAATGCGGCCAAGGGTGCGCGGCTGCCGACATTGAGCGGGGTCGTCGGCGGCAATTATTTCAACTATCTGGGTTCCTACGGCGCCGGCACCAGCCCCAAGCCGGGCCAGACCGGGTCGGCGGGCACTGTCGGCCTGCAATTCTCGGTCCCGCTTTATCAGGGCGGCGGCCCGTCGGCACAGGTTCGCCAGGCGCAGGCGCGCCGCGCACAGGCGCTCGAGCAAACGACGGATACCGAACGCGGCGTGATCGCGCAGACGCGCTCGGCCTATGCCATCTGGAAGTCTTCGCTCGAGGTGATCGCCTCGTCGCAGCGCGCGGTCGAAGCCAACAAACTGAGCCTGGAGGGTGTCCGCGCGGAGAACAGCGTCGGCAACCGTACCATCCTCGACATCCTCAATGCCGAGCAGGAATTGCTCAACAGCCAGGTGACCCTGGTGACCGCTCAGCGCGACGCTTATGTCGCCGGCTTCGCGTTGCTCGCGGCGATGGGGCAGGCCGAGGCGCGCGACCTCGGTCTCGAGGGTGGCGCGCTCTACGATCCGCTGACCAACTACAAGCGCGTCAAGGGCAAATGGAGCGATTGGGACATCGATCCAACGTATAAACCGATCGGTACCAGCACTCGCGATACGCCGTCGCAGGACTCGTCGCAAAAGCGTCCGCTCGACCCTCAGTTGAATGCCCCGGTTGACACGGCCCCCGATCGTCCCGCAAACGAGTCCAAATAGCTCGCGATTTGCGCGGGTTCGTGCGTCGTCAGGAAGCAGGCCGCCTATGGGGGATGTAAGCGCCGAACCGTCGATGGAGGACATCCTGTCCTCGATCAAACGGATCATCGCCGAGGATGTCGAGACCGGCGGGGCGTCGCGCGCGCGTCGTCGTCCGTCGCCGCAGCCGATTCCGGCCGAGGCGGCTGAAGAGGATGACGTGCTCGAATTGAACGAGCCCGCGCCCGATTCGGACGTGCCGTCGATGGCGGCCCCCGTTGCTGCGGCGCCCGTGTCTGCCGCACCCGCCGAAAAGATCATCTCCGATGAGGCAGCCGAAGTCAGCCGCGCGCGGCTCGCCAGCCTGTCGCGGCTCGTCATCAAGCCCGAAGTCGCCGGGAGCGACACGCTCGAGGGGCTGGTCCGCGAGATGCTGAAGCCGATGCTGCGCGATTGGCTCGACGCGAACCTGCCCGACCTGGTCGAGACGATGGTTGCCAAGGAAATCGCCCGGATCACCGGCCAGCGCTGAGCCGAGACGAAGCGAGTTTTCGGTACGACGGGTGGTTGCCCGCGCAACCACCTTCTGCTCTATCTCGCGCCATGAAGAAGCTCCTCCTCGCGAGCGTCGCGCTCGCTTCCTTCGCTTTCCCTGCAACCGCGCGCCAGCTGACCATCGAGGACGTGACGATGCTCAGCCGCGTCTCGTCGCCGGCCGTGTCGCCCGACGGCCATTGGTTGGTCTGGCAGCAGCGCGAGACCGATCTGGCGGGCGACAGGGGGCGCTACGATCTGTGGCGGCTCGACCTGACCGCCAAGGGCGCCAAGCCCGAAAAGCTGATCGGCGAATGGGCGGTCAACGAAACCAGCCCGCAATTCTCGCATGACGGCAAGACGATCTGGTTCCAGTCCGACAAAGGCGGCGAGGACAATGTCTGGGCGATCGCGGTCACCGGCGGCGCACCGACCCAGGTCACCGACCTCAAGGGCGGGATCGGCGGGTTCAAGGTCGCGCCGACCGAGGACAAAATGCTGATCTGGGCCGATCGCCTGCCCGGCGCGCCGTCGAGCGAGCCGGCGATGGTCAAGAAGCGCGACGATGCCGGCAATGGCCGCACGTTCGACCAGATGTTCATCCGCCATTGGGCAAGCTGGTCGGACGGCACGCGATCGCAGCTGTTCGTACTGCCGATGGCGAATGGCAAGGCTGCCGGCTACGGCAAGGCGATCGAAGGCGGACTGGTCGGCGATTCTCCGTCCAAGCCGTTCGGCGGTGGCGAGGAAGTGTCGTGGTCGGCCGACGGCAAGACGGTGTTCTTCGCGCTGCGCGAGGCAGGCCGGATCGAGCCGCTATCGACCAATCTCGACATCTTCGCGGCTCCCGCCGACGGATCGGCCGCGCCGACCAACCTGACCGACGCCAATGACGGCATGGACAATCTGCCCACCGCGTCGCCGGACGGCAAATATCTCGCCTGGTTCGCGATGAAGCGGCCGGGCTACGAAGCCGACCGCCAGGTGCTGATGGTTCGCGATCTGGCGACCGGCCAGGTGCGGGCGCTGACCGAGGGCTGGGATCGCTCGGTCGGCTCGATCGCGTGGAGCGAGGACAGCAAGACGATCTACGTCACGGCCGAGGACACGCAGGAAGTGCCGATCTTCGCGATCGACCTCAAGTCGGGCAAGCCGACGCGGCTGACCCAGGAAGGGTCGGTATCCGCGGTGGTGCCGACTGCCAAGGGTCTGGTCTATGCGATGAACTCGCTGACCGCGCCCGACGATTTCTACTGGCTGGCGGGCAAGAAGAGCGCGCGGCTGACCAGCGTCAATGCCGACAAATTCGTCGGGATCGACATGCCGACGGTCACGCGGTTCAACTTCACCGGCGCCAATAACGACAAGGTCTGGGGCTATGCGGTCAAGCCGGCCGGCCTCGCCGCGGGTGCCAAGGCGCCGGTCGCGTTCATGGTCCATGGCGGCCCGCAAGGGTCGAGCAACAACAGCTGGTCGTACCGCTGGAACCCTGCTTTGTTCGCCGGCGCCGGCTATGGCCTAGTCGCGGTCGATTTCCACGGCTCGACCGGATACGGCCAGGCCTTCTCCGACGCGATCCGCAACAATTGGGGCGGCTGGCCGCTCGAGGACCTGAAGAAGGGCCTCGACGCCGCGACGACCAAGTTCACCTGGCTCGACGGCAACAATGCCTGCGCGCTGGGTGCGTCCTATGGCGGCTATATGATGAACTGGATCGAGGGCAACTGGCCCGACCGCTTCAAGTGCATCGTGCAGCATGACGGCGTGTTCGACGCGCGGGCGATGGCGTACGAGACCGAAGAACTATGGTTCGACGAATGGGAACATGGCGGGCATCCTTATTATGAGGACCCGGCCGCGTTCGAGAAATGGAACCCGGTAAATCTGGTCGACAAGTGGAAGACGCCGCAACTCGTGATCACCAGCGAGGGCGATTACCGCATTCCCTATACCCAGGGCATCGCGGCCTTCACCGCGCTTCAGCGCCGCGACATCCCGTCGCGCCTGATCGTCTTCCCGGGCGGCAGCCACTGGGTGCTCAACCCCAAGGAAAGCCGCCAATGGTATCGCGAGGTGCTTGGCTGGATGGGCAAGTGGACGGGGAAGGGCGCCAACTAGCGCCTTCCGGCGTTAAGCCGGGTCGATGGGAAGCGGTCGGATCAGGCTGATCGACTCTGAACGTCGGTCGAAGCGCCTCGTCAACGCAATCATTGCGACGATCGCGGCCGCAAAGCCTGAAAGAGCGCCAACGCCTAGCGCCCAGCGCGGCCCGAGGTGATCGGCGACCCAACCGACGATCGGCGCGCCGATCGGTGTCCCGCCCAGGGCAACGCCGATGCGCAGCGCCATAACGCGGCCGCGCATGGCCGGCTCGGTCGATAGCTGCATGAGGCTGTTGGTCGTATTGGTCACGGTCAACGCCGCAACCCCGATGACGACCAGGGCGACAGCGAACAGCCAATAGGTCGGAGCGATCGCGGCTAGCGCGCATCCCAGTCCGAATATGGCTGCTCCGACCAGCAGCGCCTCGAACCCCGGCCGCTCTCGTCCGGCATTCAGTAACGCCCCGGTAACGGTGCCGATCGCCATGATCGACGATAGCAGGCCAAATCCGCGTGCGTCCGCGTGGAACACGCCGACCGCCATGGTCGAAATGAAGATCGGAAAGTTCAGCCCGAACGTGCCTATCAGGAACAGCATTAGCAGGATCGCCTTGAGATCGGGCCGGCCCCAGACATAGCGGAACCCCTGAGTAAAGCTGCCCCGGGTGCGGTTTGCGCGGGGGTGGAGATGCAGTTCGCTTGCCCGCAGCAAAGCCAGCGAGATCAAGACGGCGATGAACGAGGCGCCATTGAGCAGGAACGCCCAACCAGTACCGACCGCGGCGATAAGCATCCCCGATATCGCCGGGCCGATCATCCGCGCTGCGTTGAACGAGGTCGAGTTGAGCGCGACCGCATTGGCGAGATCGGCGTCGCCGACCAGTTGCGCGACGAAAGTCTGTCGCACCGGCGCGTCGAATGCCGCCGCGCTGCCGAACAGGAAGGCGAAGACGTAGACATGCCATAACTGCACGGCGCCGCTGACGGTGAGCAGGCCGAGCGCCAAAGCGAGCACGCCCATGGCCGCCTGGGTGGCGATCAACAGCTTGCGTTGGTCGAAATGGTCGGCGGCATAGCCTGTCCAGGGGAGCAGCAGGAATTGCGGCCCGAACTGCAGTGCCATAACAATCCCGACCGCCGCCGCGCTGTGGTGCGTAAGCATTGTCAGCACTAGCCAGTCCTGCGCGGTGCGCTGCACCCAGGTACCGATATTGGAGACGAACGCGCCGGCGACCCAGACCCGGTAGTTGAAGCCGCGCAGCGCCCGGAATAGGCGACTGCCGGGCAAGCTCACGACTGTTCCGGGATGTTGCCACCGTTGAACCGCCCGAAGTGTCGCGCCATCGCCAGTCCGAGCAGTAGCATCCCCGACCCTAGCGCCGATGCATGCGCCGCGTTCCGCAAATCAAAGTCGCCGACTTGGCAAACGAGCAGGTAGCAGACCGCCAAGTTAGCGGCGCCCCAGACGAGATTCACCGTCGATGAGGAGAGACCTTCCCCCCGAGGTACCGCGAACGGGCTCTGGAACGCGTGTCCCATGACCCCGCTGACGAAATGCGGCACCGCGTTCGCCAGGAACGCCCCACCGAAGAAATAGGACAGGAGAGGGAGCCAGGGCATATCAGGAGCGTCCTTCGAGCAGCGCGATGACGTCTTCGGTCGATCCCGTCTCGCCGAGCCGCGGGAACACCTTGTGCACGCTGTAATCGTGCGCCTCCTGGCTCCGATCGGTCATCGCATCGATGGCGAGGGTGACGTTGAAGCCGAGTTCATAGGCCTGACGGGCGGTCGACTCGACGCCGGTACCGGTGGCCACGCCCGTCACCACGACTTGGGTGACGCCTAATGTCTCGAGTTGCCGGCCCAGATCGGTGCTAGCGAAGGCTCCCCAGGTTCGTTTGGTCACGACGATGTCATTGGGCTGCCTGCCCAACTCCGGATCGAGATCGGCGAAATCGGCCGGCAGCGCGTCGAGGTTCAACCGAGGCTGCTCAGTCCGGCCTGGCGCGCCGCCGGTGACGTTGACCAGCACGACCGGCAAACCGCGCGCGCGAAACGCATCGGCCAGGATGCGATTGCGTTCCAGGATCCCTGCAATGGGGTGCGCCAGGGGAAGGCCGACGATACCCTTTTGGAGATCGACGATGATGAGCGCGGTGTTGGGATCGAGCATGGTCAGCGCCATGGGTATTTCCTTTTCGCGGATGAGCCCGTTTGCCGGAAGCCGCGCGCTTCAGTCGTCAACGATGCGTTGCAGCAGCGCGACCGCGGCGGTCAGCAAATCCTGTTCCTGGGTAGAAAGCCGCGCCTGAATGGTGCGGAACAGCCAGTCCTGACGTGCCGCCCGGCTTTCCCGAATCCACTCCCGGCAATGGTCGGTGAGCGACAGGATCGTCTGCCGGCCATCCTTTGGATCCGGCATACCGGATACCAGTCCTGCGCTTTCAAGGGCGACAATGACTGTCCCCATCGACTGCGGCCGCATTCCTTCCGCCCGGGCGAGGGTCGACGTTGTCGACGGCCCGTCCTTTTCCAGACGAAGCAGGACGGCGGTCTGAGAGGGAGTGAGGTCGCCAACGTCCGACTGCTCGCGCAGCCGACGTTTCAGCTTGCCGGCCAATCCACGAATATCCCGCGCCAGTGTCGCGGCGCGGACGGTCCGCGGATCATCGGAGGAAATGGGCATGCGAGCGATATAGGGATAGGAAGGTTAACTGTAAAGATTATCTTCCTAATTTCCGCTTAATGGTCTGTGAGTGTCACCGCTTCATCGCCAGCAAGGCCTGCGCGCGCTTCAGGTGCGGCATGTCGAGCATGGCGCCGTCCAGACCCACCGTGCCGGCGCCTGGATTGGCGGCGAACGCAGCAAGGACCTTCTCGGCGTGCCCGATTTCTTCGTGCGAGGGAGTGAAGGCGGCGTTGATCACCGGGACCTGATCAGGATGGATCGCGAGCATGCCGCGAAAGCCGGCGCGGCGCGCGCGGCGGGCCATTTTCTCCAGGCCTTCGGAATCGCGGAAATCGCCGTGGATCGTCTCGATCGCGCTGACCGAGGCGGCAGCGGCGCCGGTCAGGCAGAGTGCGCGGAATAGCTGATAAGGGAAGTCGTACTCGCCATTATCGTCGCGGTTGCTGGTCGCGCCGAGTGCGGTGGCGCTGTCCTCGGCGCCCCAACTCAAGGCGGCGAGGCGCGGGCAGCCGGCATAATTGCCGACGTCGAACACGCCCGCGGCGGTCTCGGTCGCCAGCACGAATACCGGGATCGCACCGATCGGAAGGCCTGCGGCGGCTTCGAGTGCAGTCAGATAATGGTTGAGCCGCTCGGCATCGGCACGGGTCGCCTTGGGCAGCATGATGCCATCGGGACGCGCTGGCACGATCGCTGCGAGGTCGGGCAATGCATGCGGCGTATCGAGCGGATTGATCCGTACCCAGTGCGACTGGCGGCGGTGCATCGTCTTGAGGTGGTCGGTCACTGCCTTGCGCGCATCAGGTTTGGCGCTTTCAGCGACCGCGTCTTCCAGATCGATGATCACCAGATCGGCGGCGCTCAGCCCGGCTTTCTCGAGCTTGCGGGGCGAATCGCCGGGAGCGAACAGGAGCGAGCGGGCGGCAAGCGGGATAATATTCATGGCGGCGTTCTGGCGCAGGTGAGGGGCGTGCGCCAGCCCTCTCGCTTTTCACGCGCGGCGAGGTTAAGCGCCATACCCGATATTCGATAAATGAGAGGACAGGTCATGCGCGAAGCCGTCATCGTCTCCACTGCCCGCACCGGTATCGGCAAGGCCAATCGCGGTTATTTCAACATCACCGAGGCGCCGGTGATCGGCGCGCATGTGATGAACGCGGCGGTCGAGCGTGCTGGCATCGATCCATCACGCATCGACGACGTCTTCTACGGCGCCGGCAACGAATGGGGGACGCAGGGCTATAACGTCGCGCGCAATACGATCTTCGCCGCCGGGCTGCCGACCGAAGTGCCGGCGTTCACGCTCGATCGCAAATGCGGCTCGGGCCTGACCGCGATCGCGCTCGCCGCGCGCGGGATCATGTGCGACGAGCTCGACGTGGCGCTGGCGGGCGGGATGGAATCGATCACGCTGACCGCCAAACAGGCGGGCAAGCCGTATCAGAACCAGTCGGTGATCGCGAAGAAACCCTATGCCTATATGCCGATGATCGAGACCGCCGAGGTGGTCGCCGAGCGCTACGGGATCAGCCGCGAGGCGCAGGACGAGTTCGGCGCGATGAGCCAGCAGCGCGCCTATGACGGCCTGCAAAAAGGCGCGTTCGCCGAGGAGATCGTACCGATCACGGTCGAAAAGGCGACCTTCGACAAGGAGGGCAACCAGACCGGCACCGAGCAGGTCACCGTCACCCAGGACGAGGGCATTCGCGGCGGCACGACGGCGGAAATCCTGTCGGGACTGCGCACCGTGTTCAAGGACGGCATGGTGATCAAGGAAGGCAAGTACATCACCGCGGGCAACGCCAGTCAGCTGTCCGACGGCGCCGCGGCGCAGATCCTGATGGAGCGCAAGGCTGCAGAGGCGGAAGGCAAGGACATCCTCGGCATCTATCGCGGCTTCCAGGTCGCGGGCTGCGAGCCCGACGAGATGGGCATCGGCCCGGTCTTCGCGATCCCCAAGCTGCTCAAGCGCGCCGGGCTCAAGATCGCGGATATCGGCCTGTGGGAGATCAACGAGGCGTTCGCGTCGCAATGCCTCTATTGCCGCGACACGCTGGGGATCGATCCCGACAAGCTCAACGTCAATGGCGGCGCGATCGCGGTAGGACACCCGTTCGGCATGACCGGTAGCCGGCTGGTCGGCCATGCGCTGATCGAGGGACGCAAGCGCAGCGTGAAATATGTGGTGGTGTCGATGTGCACCGCCGGCGGCATGGGCGCGGCTGGCCTGTTCGAGATTCCCTGAGGCGATGCGGCGGGGGCGGCGCGCCTGCCGTCGTATTTGTTGTCGTGTCGCTTCTTGCGGAAAACCGGTGCCCACTTTTCCGCGCGACGCTCTAGCTGCCCGACTCCCAGATGCCGGTCTCGGTCCAGCCGAGCGCGACGAATTCCTCGGCGCGCAGTGGCGCCTCTTCCGAGGCGAAGAACTCATCCAGTTGCGGCGGGCTGACCGACGTAGCGCTCAGCATGGCATGCGCCTGGCCGCGATGATGGATCTGATGTTGGAACAGGTGCAGCAACAGGCGGCTCATCACCTCATGCTGCACATGGGTTTCGCGGTGGATTGCGACGGTGCGCCCTATGCTCTGCTCGTCAAGACCGTCGACAAGGGCTATCAAGCGGCGGTCCATTTCCGCCTGAGCTTGGTGGAGTGCGACGACGGTCGTACAAGGTTCTTCGTCGACCCAGGCAGCGGGGCCGAGCGTTCCGCCTTCCATCGCGTCGACATAGAAGCGGTCGATCACGAGGATGTGGTTCAACGTCGCGCGCAGGCTCGGGAAAAATCCTGTCCGGTGCGCGGTGAATTCATCCGGCGAAAGCATCGCGCAGGCATTCAGCAGGCGCTGATTGGCCCAGGCATTGTTGTACGCCATCCGTCGGTAAGGGGTCGCCGCATCCATCGTCATCGCCATCGCTGCCTATCGCTTTGACTCATAACACAATGTTCCTCGCCCCAAACGCACCAGCGGGGCGGCATGGCGATACTTTGTCGCCGGCAAGCATTTCTCCATGCCCTCCGTATTTTTGTGGATAACCTTGACCCCATATTTGCGCGAAGAGCCGTTTCGCCCTTAGGACGTCCCGCATGACTACGCATACCACTCGCATGCTCATCCTCGGTTCGGGCCCAGCCGGCCTGTCGGCCGCGATCTATGGCGCGCGCGCCGGGATGGAGCCGATCGTCGTCCAGGGCATCCAGCCCGGCGGCCAGCTGACCACCACCACCGATGTCGAGAATTATCCCGGCTTCCGAGAGGTAATCCAGGGCCCCTGGCTGATGCAGGAGATGCAGGCCCAGGCCGAACATGTCGGCACGCGGATGATGTGGGACACGATCGTCGAGGTCGACCTGACCCGGCGGCCGTTCCGGCTGATCGGCGATAGTGGCGAGATCTATATCGGCGACGTGCTGGTGATCGCCACCGGCGCCCAGGCCAAGTGGCTCGGACTCGACAGCGAGGAAGCGTTGAAGGGCAAGGGCGTCAGCGCCTGCGCGACCTGCGACGGCTTCTTCTATCGCGGCAAGAAGGTCGCGGTGATCGGCGGCGGCAACACGGCGGTCGAGGAAGCGCTCTACCTGACCAATCACTCGCCGGAGGTGACCTTGATCCATCGCCGCGATTCGTTTCGGGCGGAAAAGATCCTGCAGCAGCGCCTGTTCGCCAATGAGCGGATCAAGGTGTTGTGGAACAAGGAAGTCGAGACCTTCGTCGATGGCGGCGGCACCGCCGGCCTGGTCGCGCTGGAGTTGCGTGACACGGTGACCGGCGAGCTCTCACGGCTGGATGTCGAGGGCGGGTTCGTCGCGATCGGCCATCATCCGGCAACCGAGCTGTTTCGTGGACATCTGGAACTCGATGCCGACCATTATATCAAGGTCGAGACCGGCACGACGCGCACCAGCGTCCGCGGCGTGTTCGCGTGCGGCGACGTGATGGACAAAGTGTATCGCCAGGCCGTCACCGCCGCCGGCACCGGCTGTATGGCCGCGCTCGACGCCGAGCGGTTCCTGGCCGAGGCCGATTTCGAGAAGGTCGCCGAAGCGGCCGAGTGACGTCAGGCGCTTGCCGGCTCGGTTTTAGGGTCGGCATGCTCGCCCTGAGCGACGTCATGCGGAACGTTCCAGCCGAAATAGACTTCGACTTCGACAACCTTGCCGTCGCGCAGAGTGTGAACCTCGGTGTTGCGGAAGCGCCTGCCACCTACCGTGCCGATATACGTGACGAACACCGCGTCGCTGTCGGTCGCCATGCGGACGATCTCGAAATCGTCCATGTTTCGGCTGTTGGGCCAGCAGAGCCGGAAATAGGTGTCGCGGTCGATCCGGTTGTCAAGCGGGCTGGAGAAATGGAAATCGTCGGCGATCAATTGCTCGATCGCCTCGCGGTCCTTGTCGACATAGGCCTGCAGCGTACCGCGGACGACATCTTTGTCTGAAATCATCGAGATAGCTCCCATGGCGTCAGAGCCAACGCGATGGCGAGCGGGGTGTTCCCGTTAGGCGCTCCCCGATCGCCGCCAGAATCTGCTCGCGCAGCCAGTCGCCGTCCCCCGGCCGCGCGAAGCTGTGGCTGTCGGTTTCGCGGCGGTGAATCGGATCTGGCTCGCGCCACGCCTGCTCGAACCGGATCGCGGTGTTGTCGCGCTGGGCAAGCAGGATGGTGCGTGGCGTATCGACCATGGCCGCCGCCATCCGCGCGGCGATAGGGTTTGTAGCTTCTTTCGATTTGGAAGAAGCCTTGCGTAACCCTTTGATCGCTTTTCCTATATTTACTCCCCCGGACAATGCGCGAAGCCATTGGCGTGGATCGCGCACGCGGTCGGCATAATGCGACCGGATGGCGGAGGTGGGGGGCAGAGCGTCGTCTTCGTCGCCGACCCAGGGGTTGGCGAGGACCAGCGCATCGATCCCGGCATCGCGATGGAACAAGGCGAGCGCGGTGGCGGCGTCGCAATTGCCGAAGCCGACGACGCGAGTCAGTTGCGGTGCCAGCGTGCCGAAAGCGCGAACTGCGGCGGCTATATCGGGTCCGCTGTCCTGATAGCCATGATTGGCACCGTCCGAATCACCGATGCCGCGCCGGTCGAAGCGGAACACCGGAATGCCGGCGGTGGCGAGATCTGCGGCAAGCAGCGCCATGCCGCGATGCGCGCCGCAGCGCAATTCGTTGCCGCCCGACACGATCAGCAGCCCGGTCGTGCCCGGCGCATCGTCGAGCGTACCGATCAGCGTGTCGCCCTCGCAGGGAAAATTGGTCAGCTCGCGCATCGCGCGATCCAGTCGGCGATGTCGTCCGCGAGCAAATCGGCGAGTGCGGGATTGTCGCCCGGTTCGCTCTGGCGCCAGAGCGGTGCGCCGGCGACCTTGCGATCGGCGACAGCGGGATCGGTCTCCAGCCGGACGACGCGGACCGCGCCGTCGCGCACGCAATCGGCCGCGTTGAGGTCGCGGAGCAACGTTCGCGACAACGCATTGCCGGCGATCGTCACCGGATTGCCCTCGTCATTGTAATTGGCGAGGTCGATTTCGATCCGCTCACCCGCGGCCGCGCTGGTACGGAGCAGTTCGCGGACTAGCGCCTCGCCTTTGGCGGGAGCGAGTTGCCAGCGCGATGCCGCCTTGACGTCATGATCGAGTAACGCCCCGCCACGACAGGATAAAATGTGAATCGGGTGCTCGGCCGCGGCCGCGGTCGCGGCGGATGCCAAAGCCGTGCGCCAGCCGGCCAGCATGGCATTTTCGGTCGGCACCAGGCTCTCGCCTTGCCCGGGAAGGTCGGGAAGCATGCTTGCGATATGGCGCTCGGCGAGGCGGCGCAGCACGCCAGTCAGGAAGGTGCGCGTTCGATTGGCTTCTTCGAACAACGGCAGCACCGCGACCACAACCGGGCCCGTGCTGGGACCGAAGCGGATCATCGCCTCTCGCCCCCCGGCCCAGTCGTAGTGATCGATCATGCGTCCTTCTTAGCGTGGACCTTGGCTTCAACGAAACGGCGGAGCGCACCGAAGCTCTCAAGCATCTCTCCGTCCACCTCGTCATCCTCGATCAGGATGTGCAGCCGGTCCTCGATTTCGGTCAGCACGCCGGCGACCGCCATCGAATCGAGCTCGGGCAGGGCGCCGAACAGCGCGGTGTCGTCGTCGAACGCGGCGACGCGATCAGCGTCGAGCGCCAGGATATCTTTGAGAACGGCGCGCACGGTCTGGTCGACCGTCGACGGAGCGTGGTGCGTGGTCATCGTTTCGGCGCGTTACCGATAGGGAAGCGGCTTGGGAAGGGTGTCGGGTGATCGCAGCGACCGGCACCACCCCGTTTGCGAAACGCCAAAGCCGTCATGCCGGGCTTATCCCGGCATCCACTGTGCGACGAGGCGCGGCAGTGCGGTTGCGCGGTGGACCCTGGCACAAGGCCGGGGTGACGGAGTAGGGGGGCTTGGCCGAAGAAACACTCGAGCGAAACCTTGGGGGAAGCACCCGACCCCGCTATCACGGCCTCATGATCCCACTCGATCCCGTGCCGCGGCCGCTCGACCACCTGACGTTGCGCGGGTGTGCGGGCGATCCGGCGCTGGCGACGCGCGACGGCGTGCTCGATTTCGCCGGGCTGGAAGCGGCGGTCGGGGCACTGGCTGGCTGGTTGGCGGGGCAGGGACTGGCTTCGGGCGACCGGGTCGCCACTTGGCTCCCCAAGACGCGCACCGCTTGTCTGATGCCGTTGGCGGCTGCGCGTGCTGGTTTCGTCCATGTTCCGGTAAATCCCCAGCTCAAACACTTGCAGGTACAGCATATTCTATCCGACAGCGATGCGCGCCTGCTGATCACCCAGGCAGTTCGCGCTGAGACGCTGGAGATGGAGGGGGTGAGGATCGTGACGGACGATCCACCGCTCGTCGGCCCTGCCTTGCCGCTCTCCGACGCCGATCCCGACGCTCTGGCAGCACTTCTTTACACGTCGGGATCGACCGGGCGGCCGAAGGGAGTGATGCTCAGCCATGCCAATCTGTGGCTCGGCGCGATCAGCGTGGCGCATTATCTCGCGCTCGCTCCTGACGACCGCGTGCTCGGCGTGCTGCCGCTCAGTTTTGATTACGGGCAGAACCAGCTCTTCTCGACCTGGGCGGCGGGTGCGTGTGTGGTGCCGTTCGACTATCTGCTGCCGCGCGACGTCTATCGCGCGATCGAGCGCGAGCGGATCACGACGCTGGCCGGTGTGCCGCCGCTCTGGGCGCAGCTACTTGATATCGATCCTCAGGAAATAGACACAAGCTCTCTGAAAAGGATTACGAATTCTGGCGGTGCGCTGACCCGGCGGCTGATTAGCGGGCTGCGCGAACGTTTCCCGCAGGCCGACATCTATCCGATGTACGGGCTGACCGAGGCTTTCCGCTCGACCTATCTCGACCCCGCCTTGGTCGCGGAGCATCCCGACTCGATCGGCCGCGCGATCCCCTTCGCCGAGATCATGATCGTGCGGCCCGACGGCGCCCAGGCGCCAGCTGGCGAACCCGGCGAATTGGTCCACGCCGGTCCGCTCGTGGCGCAAGGCTATTGGCAGGACCCCGAACGGACCGCGGCGCGCTTCCGGCCGGCACCGGCATGGTCGCAAGCGGGGGGTATGGCGGTATGGTCGGGCGATACGGCGGTAGCGGACACCGACGGGTTGCTGCGCTTCGTCGGTCGTGATGACGAGATGATCAAATCGGCCGGTAACCGCATCAGTCCCAACGAAATCGAGGAAGCGATCACCGCCGGCGGCGAGACGGGTGAGGCGGTCGCGATCGGCGTCCCCGACGAGCGCCAAGGCCAGACAATCGTGGTGGTGGCGAAGGGCGACGGATCCGCCGAACCGGCCTTGCGGGAGCGCCTGCGCCGCGATTTACCCAATTTCATGCAGCCGGGGCGCTATGTCTGGCTGGCCGAATTGCCGCGCAATGCCAATGGTAAGCTCGATCGGGTCGGGTTGAGGGGGATGATTTCATGAAGCCGATGGGCACGATCCCCCTGGAATTCCAATCGGTTCCGCTCGTTATTGGCGGTCGGTCGGTAGCGGAACTGCTCACATCGTCACCCCTGTTCGTCTATGACATGGCAGTGGTTGGCAGCCGGATCGCACGATTCCGGTCGGCATTTCCCGGTATCGATCTCCATTATGCCGTGAAGGCCAATCCCTTCGCTCCGTTGCTCGCGGCGATGGCGCCGCTAGTCGACGGGTTCGACGTCGCGTCCGCGGGCGAACTGGCGCGCGTCGCCGAGCTCGGCAAGGCGGTGAGTTTCGCCGGACCCGGCAAGGCCGATGCCGAGCTCGACGCCGCAATCGCCGCCGGGGTGACGATCAATCTCGAGAGCGAGAACGAGGCGGATCGCGCGCTCGCCATCGCGGAACGGCGCGGTGAGACTCCGCGGCTCGCGATCCGCGTGAACCCCGAATTCGAGCTGCGCGGGTCGGGGATGCGGATGGGCGGACGTGCTTCGCCATTCGGGGTCGATGCCGAACGTGTCCCGGCGCTGGTGAAGCGCATCCTGGCGGCCGGCGCCGAATGGCACGGTTTCCATATCTTCGCGGGATCGCAAGCGCTCGATCCGGCCGCGATCATCGACAGCCAGGCGCACACGCTCGACCTTGCCGTCCGGCTGGCCGAGACGGCGGGGGCATCGCCGCCGCTCGTCAATCTCGGCGGCGGGTTCGGCATTCCCTATTTCCCGGGCGAGCAAGTGCTTGATATTGAAGCGATCGGTGCCGCGCTGACGCCAAGTCTAGGCGTGCTGCCCAACACGCGGTTCGCGATCGAACTGGGGCGCTGGCTGGTGGGCGAAGCGGGCGTCTATCTGACCCGGATCGTCGATCGCAAGGAAAGCCGGGGCGAGATCTTCCTGGTGTGTGACGGCGGCCTCAACCACCAGCTCGCCGCCACCGGTAACCTGGGCACCGTGGTACGCCGTAACTATCCCGTCGCCGTCGCTACCGCGGCGTCCGATGCACCGCGCGAAACCGTGAGCGTCGTCGGCCCGCTCTGCACCCCGCTCGACCGCCTCGCCGATCAGGTCGAGCTGCCCGTCGCCGGCCCGGGTGACGTCATCGCGATCTTCATGGCCGGAGCGTATGGGCTTACCGCCAGTCCGTGGGAGTTCCTGGGCCATTCCAGACCCGCGGAAATCCTCGTCTGACTTTTACTCCTAACGCAATCTTTACCCCCGCGACCCCATAGCCAAGCCCGAAGTCTGCGCGTGCCGGAATGACGTCACCGGTCCAGCCGTGCGCAGATGGGAGGCTGATTATGAGTTTCGTTAAGTTTTCCAAGGCCTTGATGCTCGTCGGTGCGAGCGCCAGCGTGCTGACGGGATGTGCCGGCGGCGGCGGTGCCCAATTGCCGCCCGCATCGTTCGTCGGGTCGCGCGAGCAGCCGAGCGAGGAATATGTGATCGGTCCGATGGACCAGCTCAACATCTTCGTGTGGCGCAATCCCGAATTGTCAGCGAAGGTCCAGGTGCGCCCCGATGGCCGCATCACCACGCCGTTGGTCAACGACATGCCCGCCGTCGGCAAGACCCCGGCGATGCTGGCCGACGACATGAAAATCGCCTTGGCGACCTACATCAAGGACCCGATTGTCTCTGTCATCGTCGAGAGCCCGCAGAGCACGTACAGCCAGTCGATCCGCATCGTCGGTGCGACCGAGAAGCCAGCGTCAATCCCCTATCGCGCCAACATGACCCTGCTCGATGCGATGATCGCGGTCGGCGGGCTCAACCAATATGCCGCTGGCAACCGCGCGCGGCTGGTGCGCCAGGACCGCAATACCGGTCAGCAGCGCCAGTATAACGTCAAGCTCGGCAAGCTGCTCAAGGACGGCGACCCGTCAGCAAACGTCAAGCTCGAGCCGGGCGACGTGATCATCATCCCCGAATCGATGTTCTGACGGAGGCCCTGAAACCGTGAACGGCCTCTATGACGAAGTTCGCATCGCGCTCCACGCGATCTGGAACCGCCGCTGGATCGCTCTGGCGGCGGCCTGGGTCGTCGCGATTCTGGGCTGGCTGGCGGTCAGCCAGATGCCCAACCGCTACGAATCGAAAGCGCGCGTGTTCGTCCAGATGGGGCAGGTGCTGCCGTCCAAGATCGGCATCAGCGCCGCGGAACAGCAGAATGACGTCGATACGATCCGCCAGACCCTGACCAGTGCGGTCAATCTGGAAAAGGTCGTGCGCGGCACCGACCTCGCCAACACCGTCTCGACCCCGCAGGAAATCGCCGATCGCGTCGCCGGGCTGCAGCAGGCGGTCAAGATCGTCGCGCAACAGAACAATCTGTTCGAGATCAGCGTGACCGCGTCGAGCCCCAAGCTCGCCGCACAGATCAACCAGAAATTGATCTCGATCTTCGTCGACCAGAATCTGGCCGACTCCCGCAGCGATACGCAAACCACGTTGCGCTTCCTCGACAGCCAGGTCGAGGATTTGCAGCGCCGGCTGGGCGATGCCGATGCCAAGCGCGCGCAGTTCCAGACGCAATATCTCGGCTCGCTGCCGGGCACCGGCTCGCTGGCCGACCGCATGTCGGCGGCGCGTACCCAGATGGCGCAGATCGATGGCGACCTCGCCGCCGCGCAGACCAGCCTGGCGTCGATCAATGGCCAGATGGCGGGAACAGCCGCCAGCATCCCGGGCGTCGGCGGTGCCGGCAGCGCCGGTCCGGCGCGCGCGCGCCTCGCCGCGATCGAGGGCCAACTCGCCGATGCGCGGGCCAAGGGCTATACCGACAACCACCCTGACGTGATCGCGCTCAACAGCCAGCTCGGTGCCGCGCGCGCCGCGGCGGCGCGCGAGCCGATGGTCGGCAGCTATGCCGGTAACGGCCAGCCCAATCCGCAATATCTCTCGCTCAAGTCGATGCAGGTCGACAAGCAGTCGCAGGTCGCGGCTTTGTCGGCGCGCAAGCAACAGCTGCAGCACGACATGGACGCGATCACCAGCAAGCTGAACGGCGATCCCGCGGCAGCCAACGAACAGAGCCAGATCGATCGCGACTATCAGGTGCTCAAGGACCAGTACGACAAGCTATTGAGCGACCGCGAGGACGTCCGGGTGCGCGCCCAGGCGCAGGCGCAGACCGACTCGATCAAGTTCAAGGTCATCGATCCGCCGGTGGCGCCACGCGCGCCGACCGCGCCCAACCGGCCGCTGTTGCTGACGGGCGTGCTGCTTGCCGCGATCTTCGCCGGGATTGGCGGGGCGTTCGCGCTGTCGCAGCTCAAGGCGACCTACGCCACGGCGGGGCGCCTCGAAAAGGCGACCGGGCTGCCGGTGATCGGGTCGATCAGCGAGCGCGTGTCGAGGGCGGAAGCAGAATTCAGGAAACGCAAGCTGCGCATGTTCGCGGGCGCCGCGGCCGCGTTGCCGGTCGCGTTCGTCGGCCTGCTCGGCGTGGAAATGCTGATGCGGGGGCTCGCGGCATGAACAAGCCGATCATCACCAAAAAGGGATCGCTGCTCGAGCGTGCTGCGGAAGTCTATGACTTCTCGGCCCGCCTGAACGCACGCGCGATTCCCGAAAGCGACTTGCAGGCACCGCCGGTGCTCAAACCGGTCGCGCCCGCGACCGTCGTTGAGACACCGAAGCCGGTGGAAATGCCGAGCGCGGCCGCGGCGCCGGTGGAAACACGTGCAGCACCTGTCGCTCGACCGGCGCCCGTGCCGCCGGCGGCGTTGCCCGTGGCGGGTCGCCAGGCCAAGATCGACCGCGACCTGCTGGCCGAAAACCAGTTGCTCGTCCCCGGCGCGGCCATTGGCGTGCTGGCCGAGGAATTCCGTCTCGCCAAGCGGCATCTGCTGCTGACCGCGCGCCAGCTCAACAAGCACGAGCCCGACAAGGCACGGACCATCCTGGTCTGCTCGGCCAAGCCCGGCGACGGCAAGACCTATTGCGCGATCAACCTGGCGATCTCGATGGCGGCTGAGCGCGAGACGCGCGTGCTGCTGGTCGATGCCGATTTTGCCAAGCCGGGGATCATGGAGCGGCTCGGAGTCTCCGACGGGCCCGGCCTGCTCGACGCACTCGCCGATCCCTCGATCGACATCGAGAAGTGCGTGGTCGGCACCGACATTCCCAATCTCAGCCTGCTGCCCGCCGGCGCCCGGACCAATGCCGATGTCGAGCTGGTCGCGAGCGGCCGCACGCCGGATCTGATCGCGCGGCTGCTTGCCGCTGATCCAGAGCGCGTCGTGATCTTCGATTCGCCGCCGGCCCTGTCGGCGTCGCCCGCTTCGGTCCTGGCGCTGCATGTCGGCCAGGTCATGCTCGTGGTCCGCGCCGACAAGACGTCGGAAGGCGAGATCCGCGACACGGTGCAGCGGCTCGAGGGCTGCGAGCACATCCAGCTTTTGTTGAACAGCGTTGCGTTTGCCCCGGGGGGGGCTCGTTTCGGCAGTTATTACGGCCAGGAGGACGAGGGCCAATGATGCGCGTTATTTCCGCGGGGGTCGCGCTTGCGACGCTGCTGGCAGCGATGCCGGCGGCGGCGCAGGATGATAACGGCTATGGGGGCGGCGATGGGGGCAAGAGCCGGGGCAGGGACCGCAAGGTGGCGATCGCTCCCTATATCGAACTGAGCCAGGTGCTTACCGCCGACGTCCAGTCGGGCGACGTGCTGACCTACAGCTCGGCCGCCGCCGGGGTCGACGCCTCGGTCGAGACGCGGCGCGTGTCGGTCAACCTGTCGGCGCGCTACGAGCATCAATTCGCCTGGGACAAGAATAGCGGCGACGCCGATGTCGTCACGGGTCTCGCCAATGCGCAGGTGCGCGTGGCGCGCGGCCTGTCGCTCGACGCGGGCGGCATCGCCACGCGCTCGCGCAACGACATTCGTGGTGCGGCGCCGGTGTTCTTCGGCAACGATCGCGACAATGTCAGCAACGTCTATTCGGGCTATGTCGGCCCGACGCTCACCACCGGCAGCGGCCCGATCGCGATCAACGCGGCCTATCGCTTCGCCTATACCAAGGTGACCGAGCCGGGCCCGACCGGCGTCGCCCCGGGCAGCCCGCGGCTCGACTATTTCGATGATTCGAAGACACAGATCGCGACCGCCTCGGTCGGCTTCAAATCGGGTACGGTGGCGCCGTTCGGCCTCACCGCCAGCGGCGGCTGGACGCGCGACGATCAGAGCCAGCTCGGTAACCGGTTCGACGATCTCTATGGCCGCGTCGACGCGGTAATGCCGCTGTCGGCTAATATCGCGGTCGTCGGCGGCGTCGGCTATGAAAAGCTGACTTCGAGCGCGCGCGATCCGTTGCTCGACAGCGCTGGCGTGCCGGTCACCGACAGCCGGGGCCGCTTCGTGACCGATCCCAACTCCCCGCGCCGCATCGCCTACCAGACCGACGGCATCTATTGGGATGCCGGCGTCGTGTGGCGCCCGAGCCCGCGCACCGCGCTGGAGGCGCATGTCGGACGCCGTTACGGGTCGTGGAGCTATACCGGCTCGCTCAGCTATGCTCCGAGCAGGAGCGTTGGCGTCCAGGTCGGCGTCTACGATACGGTCGAGACCTTCGGCGGCCAGTTGCAGCGCAGCTTGCGCGGGCTTCCCGCCCAGTTCACCGCGACGCGCGATCTCCTGGCCCAGCAATTCAGCGGCTGCACCTTTGGTACGACTGGCGGCAGCGCCGCGGGCGCGTGCATGAATTCGGTGTTCCAGTCGGTGTCGACCGCGACCTATCGTTCGCGCGGGGTCGACGCGGTGGCCACCCTGACTCGCGGCTCGTCGACGCTCGGATTCGGCGTGGGCTATTCGAACCGCAAATTCTATGCGCCCAACAGCCCGGGCGTGGTGATCATCGGCACCAGCGACGAAAGCTATTACGCGCAGCTATTCTACTCGACCTCGATCGGCCAGCACACCTCGTTCAACGCCGATGTGTTCGCTAATTATTTCGACAGCGGCCTTGCGCCGGGCATCTACAGTCTGGGCGCGACCGGGTCGGTCTCGCGCAGCTTTGGCCGCCTCGGCACGACCGTCTCGCTCGGCGCCTATACCTTCAGCCAGAAGGGACAAGAGGACCAGACGAGCGCGCAGGCGTCGCTGGGGGCCCGCTATCAATTCTGACCGGAGAGGCGGGGGTTCCCCGCCCGGAGACGAAGACGATGTATGACGACCATTACGGATTGAGCGGACGCCCGTTCGCGCTGACGCCCGATCCAAAATTCTGGTTCGATACCGCCACCCACCGCAAGGCGATGGCGTATCTTGGCTATGGCCTGAGCCAGGGCGAGGGCTTCATCGTCATCACCGGCGATGTCGGCGCGGGCAAGACCACGTTGGTCGGCCATCTGATGGCGACGATCGACCGCGAGCGGCTGCACGTGATCAAATTGGTGTCGAGCCAGGTCGACGGCGACGATCTGTTGCGCATCGTCGCGACCGGGCTGGGGGTCGAGACCGCGGGCCTGATGAAGGCGCAATTGCTCGTCGCGATCGAGCGCGGCCTGCATTCGGTCGCGCGCTCGGGCCGCCGCACCTTGCTGATCGTCGACGAAGCGCAGGCGCTGCACACCGGCGCGCTCGAAGAATTGCGCATGCTGTCCAATTTCCAGGCCGGCGGCCATGCGCTGCTGCAGATATTCCTGCTCGGCCAGCCCGAATTCCGCGCGGCGCTCCATGGCAGCGACGGGCTCGAACAGCTCCGCCAGCGCGTGATCGCGATGCATCATCTCGATCCGATGGGCGCCGAAGAGGTCGAGCCCTATGTGGTTCACCGCATGTCGCTGGTGGGCTGGAATGGCCGTCCCAAATTCACCGCCGACGCTTTCGCCGCACTCTATCGCGGGTCGGACGGCGTACCACGCCGGCTCAACCAGCTGGCGGGACGCGTGTTGCTGTTTGGCGCGATCGAGCAGATCGAGGTGATCGACGCCAAGGTGGTGGACGCGGTCATCGCCGATATAACCGGCGACATGCCTGCTCCCAGCGCGCCTGCGCAATGGCCGGTCGCTGCCGCGACCGAGCCCAAGCCTGAGCCCGAAATCGTCGCGGCGCCGGAGCCGATCAAGGCCCCAGAGCCGGTTGCGATGCGCGAACCGCTCGCGGCGGTCGAACCGGCGGCGCCCGCCAACGACCCCAAGCCCGCGCCGATCGAGATCGCACATGACCGTTTCGCGGCGATCGAGGCGCGGCTCGAGGAACAGGATGCGGCGTTGCGCCGGGTGCTGGCATTGCTGGTCGATTGGGTCGAGGGTAACGAGGCCGCGGCAGCGCGCGGTGGCCGCGCGGCCTGACGCGCGACGGGAGCGGCATCATGCGCAACGGCCTGTCGGTCGACGTCGAGGAATGGTTTCAGGTCGGCGCCTTCGAACGCGTGATCGCCAAGGCCGATTGGGACGGTCTGGACAGCCGCGTCGCCTACAATACCGGCAAGGTGCTCGACCTGTTCGGCGAGACGGGGGTCAAGGCGACCTTCTTCACGCTGGGCTGGGTGGCTGAGAGGAACTCTGCGCTGATCCGCCGCATCGCCGACGAGGGGCATGAGGTTGCCAGCCATGGCTGGGACCATGACCGCGTCTTCACGATGAGCGCCGACGCCTTTCGCGCCGATCTGAAGCGTGCCCGCGCCGCGCTGGAAGATGCGTCGGGCCAGCGCGTGACAGGGTATCGCGCCCCGAGCTTTTCGATCGACCAGCGCACGCCCTGGGCGCATCAGGTGCTGGCTGAGGAAGGTTATGCCTATTCGTCGAGCGTCGCGCCGCTCGTCCACGACCATTATGGCTGGGCCGATGCGCCCAGGCACGCTTATCGCCCGGTCACGGGGTCGGACTTGATCGAGTTGCCGATCACGCTCGCCGATGTCGCTGGGCGCAAGATCACTACTGGCGGCGGGTTCTTCCGCTTGTTTCCGGCGGCGATTACCGATCGGGCAGTGACGCGCGCCAATCGCGATGAGCATCGCCCGGCAGTGTTCTATTTCCACCCTTGGGAAGTCGATCCCGACCAGCCGCGCGTCGCGCGCGCGCCGATCAAGTCGCGATTGCGCCATTACAGCCGGCTCGGCGCGATGGCGGGCAAATTGCGTGGGCTGGTGAAGCGTCACGATTGGGGCCGCGTCGATGCGGTCGTCGCCGTCGAAGCCGAGCGCCTGCAATGACGATGCCGTTGGTCTCGACTCCGGTAGCGATCAGCGCCGCCGATCTGACTCAGGCCGGCGAGCGTGCGCGGATCGATTCCTATGTCCGCGCACATGCCGATGCGACACCGTTCCATCTGACCGGCTGGAATGTGGCGGTCGCGCGCGCCTGTGGGCAAACCGCGCATTGCCTGATCGCCGAATATGCCGACGGCACGATCGCCGGCATGTTGCCGTTGACCGAAATCCGTTCGCCCTTGTTCGGCAAGGCGCTGGTGTCGGCCGGCTTCGCGGTCGATGGCGGCATCCTGACCAGCCGCGACGTTGTGGCCGACGCGCTTGCCGCCTCGGCCTGGGCGCTGGCTGAGAGGCTCGGTTGTCCCAGTCTCGAACTGCGCGGCGGACCCGCGCCGGGGGAGGGATGGATCGTCGACGAGACGACCTATCTCGGTTTCTCGCGCGATCTGGCCAAGGACGACGAGGCCGAATTGCTCGCGATCCCGCGCAAGCAGCGCGCCGATGTCCGCAAGTCGCTCGACGCAGATCTGGAGATCGCGATCGGCAGCACGCCGCGCGATCTGGCAATGCACTATTCGGTCTTTTCGGAATCGGTGCGCAATCTCGGCACGCCGGTATTCCCGGCCAAATTGTTTCGCGAGGTTGCCGCCGAACTGGGCGAGCATGCCGATGTCGTGACTGTGTCCAAAGATGGCAAGCCGCACGCTAGCGTGTTCAGCCTCTACCTCAACGGCACCGTCTATCCCTTCTGGGGCGGCGGCACGCGCGAGGCGCGGGCGCTCAAGGCCAATGACCGGCTTTATTACGAACTGATGCGCCATGCCCGTGGACGCGGCTGCACGCGCTACGATTTCGGCCGGTCGAAGGCGGGGACGGGCGTTGCCGCGTTCAAGAAGAATTGGGGATTCGAGGGCGTGCCGCTGCGCTATGCCAAGCGCGTGGCCGCCGGCCAGACTCCGCGCGAGATGAACCCGATGAGCCCGAAATATCGGCTGCAAGTCGCGGCGTGGAAGAAGCTGCCTTTGTGGCTCGCCAATGCGATGGGACCGGTGATCGCCAAAGGCCTCGGCTGATGGGCGACATATTGTTCCTCGCGCATCGATCGCCATTCCCGCCCGATCGCGGCGACAAGATCCGCGCGTTCAACGTGCTCAAGCATCTCGCCGCGCGACATCGCGTGCACCTCGTCGCGTTTGCCGACGATCCTCGCGATCTCAAGGCGAAGAAGGGGCTGGTGCCGTTCACCGCGAGCCGGTCGATCCTGTGGCGCGGCAAATCGCGACCGCGCGCGCTAGTCGAGGCGCTGGTCCAGCGCAGGCCGGCGTCGCTGACCGCGTTCGACAATCACGCGATGCACGACGTCGTCGCCGACCTGTTGGAGCGCCGCTCGATCGATACGATTTACGTCTTCTCGGGTCAGATGGCCCAGTATGTGCCGGCGAAAACCCGCGCCCGCGTCATCATGGACTTTTGCGACATGGATTCGCTCAAGTTCGCCGACTACGCCAAGGCTTCGCGCTGGCCGATGCGCTGGCTGATGCGGCGCGAGGCGAATCTGTTGTTCCAGTTCGAGCGCCGGGTCGCGCGGCGCGTCGATGCCAGCCTGTTCGTCAGCGACGCCGAAGCAGAGCTGTTCCGCAAGCGCACTGGCGCCGCCAATGTCCAGGTGGTCGAGAACGGCATCGACACCGACTTCTTCGATCCCGCCGCGGCGTTTCGCCGGATCGATACCACCGGCAAACTGATCGTGTTCACCGGCCAGATGGACTATCGCCCCAATGTCGAGGCAGTGACATGGTTCGCCGAAACCGTCCTGCCGCACATCCGGATCGTCCATCCCGATGCCGTTTTCGTCATCGTCGGCCGTAACCCGACGGCTGCGGTCACCGCGCTGGCGAATCAGGATGGAGTTCGCGTGACGGGCGAAGTTGCGGATGTCCGGCCTTGGCTCGGCGCCGCGGCCTGCGTGGTCGCACCGCTCAAGATCGCACGGGGCATCCAGAACAAGGTCCTCGAAGCGATGGCGATGGCGCGCCCGGTGGTGGCGAGCGGGCCTGCCGCCGAGGGGATCGACCATGACGGCACGATCCTGAGCGGCGACACCGTGGCGGAGGTGTCGGATGCAGTGAACGGATTGCTGTCCGACGCGCACGGCGCGGCCGCGATGGGGCGCAAGGCGCGCGAGCGGGTCCAGGCGCGCTATGGCTGGAGCGCCCGGCTCGCGCCGCTCGACGCCTTGATCGGATGGGGCACCAAGGGCGTGCCGCCAAAAGCCAAGGGACGGGTGGCGGCATGACCAGCGTTGCCAGCGTCCCACCCCGGTTCGCTTTTGCGATCGCGTCCGGCTGGCGCCGCCCACTGGCCGCGCTCGCCGTAGCGATGGCGGTCATTCTGCTGATGTTCCGGCATGACGTCGCAGCACTGGCCGAGCTGTATTGGACCAACACCACCTTCGGGCATTGCCTGTTCATCGCGCCGGTGGTCGGCTGGCTGGTGTGGATCCGGCGCGGCGAACTCGCGCAACTCAAGCCTCAAGCCTGGGCGCCAGGACTCGCCCTGGTCGCGGCCGGCGGATTCGTCTGGCTGCTCGGCGATGCCGGGGGCGTCTCGTTCGCGCGGCATCTGGGCGTCGTGATGATGCTGCAGGGCGCGGTGGTAACGCTGCTCGGCCCCAATGTGGCGCGCGGACTGCTGTTCCCGATCGCCTATGCGCTGTTCCTGGTGCCGTTCGGCGAGTTCCTCGAGCCGCCGCTCCAGGCGATCACCGTATGGATCACGATGCATCTGCTTCATCTGGTCGGCGTCGCCGCGACGGTCGATGGCGTGCTGATCACCGCGGGCGACAAATATTTCGAAGTGGCGGAGGCGTGCTCCGGCTCCAAGTTCGTGATCGCGATGATCGCTTATGGCGTGCTGGTCGCCAACCTTTGCTACCGCACCTGGCCGCGACGGATCGCGTTCATGACGATGGCGATCATTGTGCCCGTTCTCGCCAACGGCGTCCGCGCGTTCGGGACGATCTATGCGGCAGTGCTGACCAGTGTCGAACAGGCCACCGGATACGACCATATCGTGTTCGGTTGGGTGTTCTTCGGGCTGGTGATGGCGGCGGTCCTGGCGATCGGCTGGAAATGGTTCGACCGCGCGCCCGACGCGCCGGCATTCGATCCGGCGCGATTGCAGGGTCCGGTCCGCTGGCCGCTCGACACGATCGTCGCGGCGCTACTGGTGCTCGCGGTCGCGGCGGCCTTCCCCGGATGGTCGGCGGCGTTTGCCGGCCGCGCGCAGATTTTGCCCCAGCATATCGAGTTGCCGCAGGTCGCGGGCTGGACCCGCGCGCCGGTCAGCACGCGCGCACCCTGGGCGCCGACCTATCCCGGTGCCGACCATCAATTGTTCGGCCGCTATGTCGATGGAGCGGGCAATGCCGTCGATCTCGCGATTGCGGTCTATGGCAGCCAGCATCAGGGCAAGGAGATTGTCGGTTTCGGCGTCGGCGTCATGCAGCAGGATGATCGCTGGGTGCGAGTCGAGGATCTCGACGATCTCGATGGCGGCACGGTCATGCGCATCACCGCGCCGGGACCGGTAGAGCGTCAGGTCGCGACGTGGTACCGGATCGGCAATGTCCTCACCTCCGATCCCAAAATCGTGAAGCTCGAAACGCTCAAGGCCAAGCTGCTGGGCGGGCCGCAACGCGCGGTCGCGATCCATATTTCGGCCGAAACGCTGCCCGGCCACGATCCGCGCGCGGCGATGGCGGCGTTCCTCGCGGCTTTGGGGCCGCTCGACGTTTTGGCCGATCGTTCGGCGGGGATGATCCGGTGACAACTCCCGTCATCCCAGCGAAAGCCGGGATCTCAAGCGGCAGAGCGAAATCGCACGAGACCCCAGCTTGCACTGGGGTGACGAGCACGGACATGGGGGTCGGTCGGTAATATGTGCGGCATCGCCGGGATCTATCACCCCGGAACCCCCAAGCCGGTCGATCGCGCCCGCGTGCTGGCGATGGCCGATGCCCAGGCGCATCGCGGCCCCGACGGCGCTGGCGTGTGGACGGCGTCAGGCGTCGGGCTGTCGCACCGCCGGCTGGCGATCATCGACGTCGCGGGCAGTCCGCAGCCGATGCACGACGGCGACCTGACCGTCACCTATAATGGCGAGATCTACAATTTCGCCGAGGTCCGCGCCGAGTTGCAGGCGATGGGTGCGAAGTTCGTCACCAATGGTGATACCGAAGTGCTGCTCCATGGCTGGCGGCAATGGGGCCCGGCAATGCTCGATCGCCTCAACGGCATGTTCGCCTTCGCGCTGCACGATGCCGGACGGCAATGCCTGTTCCTGGCGCGCGACCGGCTGGGGGTGAAGCCGCTCCATTATGTCGTGCTGTCCGACGGATCGGTGGCGTTCGCGTCGGAGTTGAAGGGCTTGCTGGTGCACCCGTTGCTCCGTCGCGCGCCCGACCTTGCCGCGATCGAGGATTTCATGGGGTTGGGCTACGTGCCCGACGATGCTTGCGTCGTGGCCGGTGTGAAGAAACTGCCTGCCGCCCACTATCTGATGCTCGAACGCGGGCGACCGGTGCCGGCGCCGCGACGCTGGTGGGATCTCGACTTCACCGACCGCGCGAGCGGATCGCTCAAGGACCTCGAGGCCGAATTGGTCGACCGCATGCGCGCCGCGGTGAAGCTGCGCATGGTGTCCGACGTGCCGCTCGGCGCGTTCCTGTCGGGCGGGGTCGACAGCTCGGCAGTGGTCGCGCTGATGGCCGAAGTGTCGAAGGGCGCGGTCAAAACGTGCACGATCGGCTTCCGGGAAGCCGGCCATGACGAGCGTGCCTACGCCGAGGCGATCGCGCAGCGCTATCATACCGATCACCGCGAGCGTGTCGTCGCCGCGGATGATTTCGCGTTGATTGACCGGCTGACTAGCGCATTCGACGAACCCTTCGCTGACGCATCCGCGCTAGCGACGTTCCGCGTCTGCGAGCTAGCGCGTGAGCAGGTCACTGTCGCGCTGTCAGGCGACGGCGCTGACGAGGCGTTTGCGGGCTATCGACGCTACAAATTCCAGGCAGCCGAAGAGCGCATCCGTTCGCTCTTGCCGCGCGAGATGTCGGCCAATGTGTTCGGAACATTGGGACGGCTTTATCCGAAGGCGGACTGGGCGCCGCGCCCGTTGCGCGCCAAGACGACCTTGCTCGCTTTGGCCGAGGATGGCGCGACTGCCTATGCCCGTTCGGTGGGAGTAACGACGCCGACACTGCGCGAGAAGCTGTTCACCGCCGAGGCCTGGCGCCAGCTCGGCGGCCATCGCGCCGAGAATCGCTACATCGCGACGATGCGCGACGCGCCGGCGCGTGATGCGCTCGACCGCGCGCAATATGCCGATATCCAGCATTGGCTGACCGGCGACATCCTGACCAAGGTCGATCGCACCAGCATGGCCGTCAGCCTGGAAGCGCGTGAGCCGTTGCTCGACTATAAGCTGATGGAATTCGCCGCGACCCTGCCGGTGTCGATGCGGTTGCGGCGCGGACAGGGCAAATGGCTGATGAAAAAGGCGATGGAGCGCTATCTGCCCGACGACATCCTGTATCGGCCGAAAATGGGGTTCGTGACGCCGATCAGTGCCTGGTTCCGCGGTGCGTTGGCCGACGAGGCGGCCGGTCTGGCGCGCTCACCACGGCTGCTGCAATGGTTCGACGGTCGGATGATCGAACAGATCGCCGCCCAGCATAAGGCAGGTCGCGCCGAACATGGCCGGACCTTGTGGCAATTGGTCACGCTGGATCGAAGCTTGGCGAGGCTGTTCGGATAGGCGGTGGGTTCCCCTCCCGCTCGCGGGAGGGGGGAAACGTTCACCGCAATTTCGCGATCGACAGCCCATCTTCCTTCGCCCGCTGCTTGACCGACTCCTCGCTCCTGGTCAGCGCCTTGGCGATGGCCTTCAGCGCCATGCCTTTCTTGGCCAGCGTATGGAGTTTCTGGATCTCGTCCTGCCGCCAGGGCTGACGGTGGCGCTCGAATTTCTCAGCCATGATGCCAACCGAACACCGCCATCGCGGCATGCAAAGTCAGGGCGATGAGGCACAAGGTCGCCAGCATGAAGATCGTGAAGCGGATCGACACCTTGTTGACCGTCGCTTGCCACAGGCTGTGTGCGATGCGCAGCGCGACATAGGTCCAGGCGATCCAGGCATTGATCCCATCGCCGGAGCCGGTGAAGGCGATCACGAACGATACCGCGTAAAAGCAGGTCGGCTGCTCGAACAAATGATTGTAATTGTGCGCCTTCCATTGTGCCTGGGGAGGAAGAACGCCGTCGGCGTCGCTGCCCTTGCCGCCCTTCAGCTTGGTCATGTCGATCCCGGCCGCCTTCATCGCCGGCAACCGCACCGCCATCATCCAGACAAGCATCACCAGCGTCCAGGCGATCAGGACGACGACCGGCTTCAGGATCTCGCTATGCATGAAGAGCCTCCCCCCAGACTATTGTGCCGGGAAGCTGCATCAATCGGTTCGCGATTGCAACGGATTGCGCCGGCTCAGCCCGGTCGTCGGGAATCGAAGGCGGCGCGCGCAGCGTCGATGCGCTCGAGATTGTCCTTCGCCCAGATCCACACGCTGCAAAACGCCTCTCCGAGCGAGAAGCCGAGATCGGTCAGGCGATACTCGACCCGCGGCGGGATCACCGGATGGACCGTGCGCATGACCAATCCGTCGCGTTCCATCTGACGCAGAGTCTGGGTCAGCATCTTCTGGCTGATCCCGGGTACTTCACGGCCGACCTGGGTGAAGCGGAGCTCGCCTTGCTCCGCGAGCACATCGAGGATCAGCATCGTCCATTTGTCCGCCACCCGGCCGATCACCTCGGTCACCAGCGCCTCGACGCGTGGATCCACGTCGGTCGGCCAGGGCAGATGATTGGGGGCAGGGGCGTTCATGGTGTCACTCTCTATTGGGTAAGTATAAATCTTTTCGGTGCCTTCTTTCATATGGAGAGTAGAGGCGTACATCGCCGCCATCAACCCCAAGGCAGGAGCGATCCGATGAAAAGCAGCGGCAATACCATCCTTATCACCGGCGGCGGATCGGGCATCGGCGAAGCGCTGGCGCACCGGTTCCATGACGCGGGCAACGTCGTGATCATCGCCGGCCGGCGACAGGACGCGCTCGACGCCGCGGCAGCCGGGCGGCCCAATATCCATACGATGACGCTCGACGTCGAAAGCGCCGAGGGCGTGGGCGACTTCGCTTCCCGCGTGCTCGCGAGCTTTCCGGCGCTCAACGTGCTGGTCAACAATGCCGGGATCATGCGGTTCGAGGTACTCGACCAGGCTCGCGATCTGGCCGATGCCGAGGCGACGATCACCACCAACCTGCTCGGCCCGATCCGGCTGACCAATGCGCTGATTGATCACTTGGTCGCGCAGGCCGACGCGACGATCGTCAACGTTACCTCGGGCCTCGCCTTCGTGCCGTTGGTCGATACGTCGACCTATAATGCGACCAAGGCGGCGATCCATTCCTACACCGTCGCGATGCGCGACGCGCTGGCCGGCAAGGTCGAAGTGATCGAACTGGCGCCGCCCGCGGTGCAGACGGGGCTGACTCCCGGCCAGGAATCGCGTGAAGGCTATCAACCGCTCGACGAGTTCGCCGACGAAGTGATGGCATTGTTTGCCCAGCAGCCCACTCCGCCGGAGATCCTGGTTCAGCGCGTGGCCTTTCTTCGCAACGCGGAGCGCGAAGGCCGGTTCGACGAGACTTTCAAGCAACTCAATCAGTTCGCCCGTCAGGCGCGCGAAGCGCAGGGCTGAGACCTCGAAGAAAACTCCCTCTCCCGTTGGGAGAGGGAGGGAGCCGACGCAAGTCGGCGGAAGGGTGAGGGCAGGTGATTTCGATCTGCCCTCACCCTTCCCACTCGCTTCGCGAGCCGGCCCCTTCCTTCTTCCAGGGGGAGAAGGAAAAAGCGGCGATCGAGCGGTCCATATCTTCGAGGGACGTCACGAGAATGAATCTCGTGACGTCGGACGCGGGCTGAAGCCCGCGCCGGCCGGCCTGTCGCGGTCTCGCGGATAGCGTCCGCTATCCGCGTGCCGCTCAGGCGAACAGCTTCGCCCAGCGACGCTCCGGCCGGTCTTTCCACAGCCCGCGATGATAGGCATCGCTCGCCAGCAGCGGCATCACCGAGCCGGCTTCGGCGAACACCATCTGCTCGATGCCGGTGTTGACCTTGCCCCAGCTCGCCGCTTCCTGCAGCGTCGAGGACGAGCAGGCGCCGTCGCGGACGTCGGCGACGGTGATCTGGACCGCATATTTGTGCACTTCGACATCCTCGTGACCGAGGATCTCGGCGCACACCACGGTGTCCTGGACGAAGTTCTTGGGCACGCCGCCGCCGATCATCAGCAGGCCGGTGGTGCCCGCCTGGATCTTGATCTCGGTGAGCTCGCGGAAGTCGGCGATCGCGTCGAGCACCATATAGGGCTGACCGGCCTTGGCGCGGTCGACCTGGTGCTTGACGAGGCCGAAGCCAGCCGAGGAGTCGACGAACGCCGGGCAGAAGATCGGCACGTCATGCTCGTAAGCGAGCTTGACCAGGCTGTTGTCCTTCTTGCCGTGCTCGGCGAGATATTTGCCCATCTCGCGGATGAAGGCGCGGCTCGAATAAGGTTTGGCCTCCAGGCTGTCGGCGATCTTCAGGATCGTATGGTCGCAATCCTGGAGCTGCTCTTCGTCGATATAGGTGTCGTAGATGCGGTCGATGTAGAGCGAGCGCAGCGTATCATCGTCCGGGATTTCAAGCGCTTGATAGTGCTTGTGACCAAGGCCTTCGAAGAAATCCATGTCGACGATCGAGGCGCCGGTTGCGACGACGACATCGACCATCTTGTTGCGGATCAGTTCTGCGTAGAGGTCCATGCAGCCGCCCGCCGAGGTCGATCCGGCGATGACCAGGACGACGGTGCAATCCTTGTCGGCCAGCATCTGATTATAGATCTTGGTCGCACGGCCGAGGTCGCGGCTGGTGAAGCTCATGTCGCTCATCGCGTCGACGATCGGACGCGCGTCGAACGAGGTGATGTCGATATGCTTGACCGTCTTCGACAGCAATTCCGCCTTGCGGGTGTCGTTGATCGGCGCATTGGCGGCCGCGGTCTTGGTCAGGGTGTCGGTCATGGGTCTATTCCCGTTTTCTCGTGCCGCCGTCGTTATGGGGACGCGGAAACCCGTCAGATTCCCCTCCCGTCTGCGGGAGGGGTTAGGGGAGGGCGTGTCGCAGGACGGCACTCTCCATAACAAGCCCTCCCCCGACCCCTCCCGCAAGCGGGAGGGGAGAGGAGAGCCGTTAGCTTTAAGCCGTTACAGCTTTACGACGTTCGACGCGACCTCGCGGTCCTCGCTCATATAAAGCGATGCCATCGGCTCGTCGTCGACGATCACCGTCTCGTCTGATCCGAAGCCGTTGAACGCGGTCCGCATCGCCGAGCCATAGGCGCCGAGCATCCCGATCTCGAGATAGTCGCCCGCCCGCACATCCGCCGGCAGCATGAACGGTCCGCGCATATGGTCGAGATCGTCACAGGTCGGGCCGTAAAAGCTGTACGCCATGTCCTTGGCGTGGCTGTCGGGCTCGCGCAGTAACGTGACCGGGAAACGCCAGGCGATGTGCGCGGCGTCGAACAGCGCGCCATAGGCGCCGTCATTGATGTACAATTCGTCGCCGCGGCGTTTTTCGACGCGCACGATGATCGAGCTGTATTCGGCGCACAGCGCGCGACCCGGCTCCGCCCAGAGCTCCGCCGAATAGGAGATCGGCAGGCTCTCGAACGCGCGATGGATCGTCTCGAAATAATGTTCGAGCGGCGGAGGCTCCATGCCGGGATAGGTCGACGGAAAGCCGCCACCGACATCGACCACGTCGACCGTCACGCCGGCCTCGACGATCGCCTGGCGCACGCGCTCCATCGCTTCGGCATAAGCCGCCGGCGTCATCGCCTGACTGCCGACATGGAAGCAGATGCCCAGCGCATCGGCAATCTGCCGCGCCTGGAACAGCAATTCCTTCGATTCGCCCGGTGCCACGCCGAACTTCGACGCGAGGCTGAGCTTCGAATGCTCGGACGAGACGCGCAGGCGGACGCACAGCGTCAGGTCGCTCGCGCCGTGCGTGGCGCGGACGATCTTGTCCAGTTCCTCGATCGAATCGAGGCTGAACGTCTTCACGCCGTGCTTGAAATACGCCTCGTGGATCGCTTCCTCGGCCTTGACCGGGTGCATGAAGCACAGGGTCGCGTCGGGCAGCGTGCGCCGCACCAGCCGCACCTCTGCGATCGAGGCGACGTCGTAATGCGTGATGCCGCTGTCCCAGAGGATCTGGATCAATTCGGGCGATGGATTCGCCTTGACGGCATACATCGAGCGGCCCGGAAACTTCTCGACGAAGAATCGGGCGGCGCGGGCAGCCGCATGCGGACGAATGAGCGTGACCGGAGCAACCGGCCGCTGATCAAGAGCAATCCCGCGGGCGGAATTACCAGGGGCTTTCGCTAGCCCCAGCGCGCTATGATGCTTGTGCAACTCAAGGGACCTCCAAGTGGCTTGCGCCGTACGGTGAAATGCTGCCTTGCGGTTGGAAGTCCCATGGGGCAGCGGGAAGCGGGCAGATAAGGTCCAAAGATTACCAAGTAAAGACTTTTTGGAACCGATTTTGATGAGCGGAGATGAAAAGTGACGATCGTAAGACAGCCGACTCGGGCAGGGGTCCGGGACGCAGCGGCAAAGATTGCCGCGATCCTGGCACCATCGCCGCTTTTCACACATGAAATCAATGGTGTGACGATCGCCTTCAAAGCCGAATCGCTGCAGCCGATCGGTGCGTTCAAGCTGCGCGGGGCGTGGCATCGGCTGACCGCCTTGGATGATCATCAGCGCGCGAAAGGCGTGGTGGCTTTCTCATCGGGTAATCACGCCCAGGGAGTCGCCTGGGCGGCGAAGCGGTTGGGCATCCCGGCGACGATCGTGATGCCCGCAGACGCGCCCAAAGCGAAGCGCGACGGCACGCTCGCGCTGGGGGCGGAAATCGTTCCCTATGATCGCATGACCGAGGATCGCGTGCGGATCGCCGCGGAACTGGCCGAAGCACGCGGCGCGGTGTTGGTGCCGAGCTTCGATGACCCCTGGATCATCGAAGGCCAGGGCAGCGCGGGGATCGAGGCGCGGCGGCAGATGGAAGCGATCGGGCTGGGCGAACCCAGCCATGTCGTGATTCCCTGTGGTGGCGGTGGGCTCGCCGCGGGAATCGCGCTTGGCCTAACTGAAGCCAGCATCACCGTGGTCGAACCCGAAGGCTGGGACGATATGCGCCGCAGCCTGGAGGCAAGCTGGATCGAACCGGTCGGCCCCAATCCGCCACCGACCGCGTGTGACGCGCTACAGACACCGGTCGTCTCGCCACTGACCTTCGAGGTGCTGGCGCGGCGCGATGCCAAGGGCGTGGCCGTCAGCGAGGCCGAGGTCCGCGCGGCGCAGCGTTGGGCGGCGTCGAAGCTGCATCTCGTGGTCGAGCCGGGCGGTGCGGTCGGGTTGGCGGCGTTGCTCGCGGGCAAGGTTGCCGCCGAGGCGGGAATGCTGGTCATCCTGTCGGGTGGCAATGTCGATATCGACGCTTATGCCAAGGCGCTTGCCCCCGAACCCGCCGAGGCGCCGGCTTTCCCGGCGCTGAGCGAAAGCGAATCGTGAGCGGCATGCAGGACATGGCCTATGCCGTCGCGATGATCGCGGCGGCGATCCTGGCCTATTTCGGCGTTCGATTGTGTCGCCGTCCAGACACCCGGACCAAGGGCGTGCTGATGATCGTGATGGCGGTGGTGCTGGTGGGGAATGTGCTGGTCTGGACGCTGTAATCCGGCCCGTGACGGACGGTGCTCAATTCGCTCCGAACGGGCCTGGCCGCAGTCTTAACCCACTTCCCGCCTGAGCGCGTCGATCATGCCGGGAACCGCGGTCAACCGCTCTTCTTCTTCGTCCAGGATCGCGTGGAACGCATTGCGCTTGATCGCGGCGACGCGACCCGGCTTCATCCGCACGCGCGGCGGGAGCGCGGACACGATGATGTCGATCATCCGCTCGGCGCCGTGCAGCCGGCCCCACAGATAATCGTTTTCGCGATAGGCGCGGCTGAAGAAGGCGCCGAAGCTGTTGAACTGAATGCCTTTCAGCGTTGCCTCGGCGCCGCCGGTGCGGATCGCGGTGGCGTCCTCCGGTGCGATGCGGTCGACCTTGATCGGGTCGAATTCGTCGAGCCCTTCGCCCTGGAGCAGCGGCAAGGTCGCGACGTCGAAAAAGGGGAAGCCGAGATAGCTGAGCAATAGTGGCCGCTTCACGTCCTTCGCCATGCCGGCAAAAGCGTCGGCGAGTTTGGCGTCGGTCTCGTCATCGAGCCGCTTGAGGTCGAGCGACGCCGCGAGCTTTTCGAGCAAGGGCGCGGCATCGTTATGCAGGCTGCGTACGTCGCGGCGCAGCGCGGCGTGCGTGTCCGTCCGCTTGGCCTCTAGATAAGCGGCGAGTGCTTCGTAAATCGCGTCGCGGGCGGCAGTCAGCTGTTCCTCGGAGAGATCCTCTTCCAGTTCGGCGAGCCGGCGCGCGACCAGCCGCAGCCGGCGGATGCGGAAGCCGAGGTCGAACGAGCGCAGAAAGAGGATTGCCGATTCGCTGGCCTTTCCGGCGAAGGTCAGCCCCCCATCGCTGGCGCGCACTGCCGCTTCGACCGCCTGGCGGATGCGCATCAGGCGGTCGGCCCCGGTCTCGCCACCCACGGCATGGAGCAGGTTACTGATCAGGTCGATGACGCCCGCGACCTTGAGATGGCCATAAGCGGCATAAGCATAACCCGATTTCGCCGCGGCGGCATTCTGCGCCTTGGTGCGCCAGTTCTTGAGCCGCGTCGCGGTCGGCGAGTCCATGAACAACGTATAGTCGAACAGGCTTTCGATCTGCGCCTCGACCTCGGGCCGGATCAATCGCGTGATCGCGCGCATATTCTCGATCCGCTGGCTGCGCTCCTGGATTTCCTCGAGATTGTCGCGGATTGGCTGCTGGCGAGGGATCTCCGAGATCGCGCCGATAATCGTCTGGAAGAATCCGGGCGACGGCGCGGCGGTCGTGCCGAAATGGAAGCCGGCGCCGGGCGAGGGGTCGATATAGATGAAGCGGCGGTCGATCTCCCTCCGCGCCGGGCGTTCGCGCAGCGCGTCGATCGCCGGGCGGAAGGGCGCGTTGACCAGCACCGATCCGTCGATCAGCACCGCAGTGTCGATCGCGTTGACGGCATATTGCCGCGGCAGCGCGCGTTCCAGGAACGTCTCGCGCGTCGGCCATGTCATTTCCCGGTCGACCAGCACCTTGTCGAGCTCGGCGACGGTGAAGGGTGGGAAGGCGCCGGGGAAGCTCGATGTGGCGCGGGCGGCAAAGACGAGCTCGGCGGGATCGGCGAACCCGCCCATGCCGTGATCGGTGAACGGGATCACCAGGCGGTGCTCCGTCTCCAGCACTTCCGGCGGCGAATTGAGCTCGAGCCGTTCGGGATGGCCACGGAAATCGGTGACGGTGACGAACAGATCGAGCGGTTGCCCAGCCGGCAGCAATCGACCGTCACCGCCGCCTTTCGCCATCGCCGCCAGCGCATCGAGCACCAGATTGGTGAAGCGCTCACCCCCGAAGGGCGGTTCGAACCAGCGCGAGCGGACGAAATGCGACAGCTTGCGCTCGACCTCGGCCCGCGCTCCGGCCTCGACCAGCTCGTCTACCCGCGCCGCGCCGCGCCGCTGTGCCATCCAAGCGATCGGCAATGCCCAGGCCTTGGCGAACCGGTGTGAAGGCGCCGCCTTGGGATCGAGCAACGCCTCGATATCGGCGACGTCGAGCCATAATTGGGTCAAGGGTTCCAGGCTCTGCCCGGTTGCCAGAGCCTGTGCCAGGAACACGCCGTTGATCCCGCCCGCGCTGGCGCCTGCGATGATGTCGGGAAGCACTCGGAGCCGCACGTCGGCTTCCTTTTCGATCTCGCTCAACAAGGCGCAATAGATGTGCTCGGTCGATTTGACGTGCGGCGCCTGGCCCGAATGATAGGCGCGGCTGGCCCGCGCCAGGCGCCAGATCTCCTTGGTGATGCCGTGCATATAGACCGCCAGGCTGATCCCGCCGTAGCAGACCAGCGCCATGCGCAATTCCTTCTCGCGCGTCATGCCGGCTCCACCTTGGCCCAGATCGGCAGATGGTCGGATGCCCAGCGCGACGCATGGCTGACATGCACGCCGCAATCGACAATGGTCAGATCGGGCGACGCCATGATGCGATCGAGCCGTCCAACCGGTCGCCGCGCGTGAAAGCTGGGCCCGGTCGCCGCGAAGTGGAAGCGCGTACCGAAATCCTTGAGGCAGCCCGACGCGCGGGTCCATTCGTTGAGGTCGCCCATCATCACCGTCGGCAATTGATGCGTGCTGGCGTCGAGATGCGCCAGGATCGCGTCGGCTTGGCGCCGTCGCATCAGCCCCGACAGATCGAGGTGCATGCCGACCACGCGGATCGCCTGGCCACCGATGCGCAGATCGGCCATCACCGCGCCGCGCGGTTCCAGCGTGGGCAGATGAATCGCTTCGCAATCGATCACCTGGACGTCGCGGCGGACCAACAGAACATTGCCGTGCCACCCGCTCGACAAGGGGCGCGATCCGAACGGCAATGCCTTCCAGGCGCCGTGGTCGGACAAATGGTCGGAATTCAGGATCGCCGCGCGCCGGCCGAACCGGCGGTCCGCCTCTTGCAGCGCGATCACGTCGGCATCGATTTCGTGCAGTACCGCCAGGATCCGCTCCGGACTGCGGATGCGATCGGTGCCGACCCCTTTGCGGATATTGTAGCTCGCGACCTTGATCATTGGAGTTTGTGTGAACGCCTCCGATAGGTGCGGGTTGCAGAGGACTAGCCCAATTGACCGGTGCGTGTCATCCCGAAGGCGTCATGATCGACCAGAACTCCGCCAATTCGATCGCCGATGTCGCCCGCGTCCGTGCGTTGCTGATCCAGGCGGCGAAAGCGGGCGAGGCGATCAGCTATTCGCACCTGCTCGCGCAATTGGGGCACCGCTTTACCCGACCCAAGATGCGCGCGGTGTGCAAGACGCTCGATCTGATCGACGAAGCCGCGATCGCCGCGGGCGAACCCGAACTCGCGGTGCTGGTCGTGCGCGAATCCGATGGTCTGCCGGGGCAGGGCTGGTGGGGCGGCGCGAGGGCGTTCGTGCTGGGTTATGACGGACCTTGGACTGGGCCGGCGGCGATGAAGCTGGTCCGCGAGCAGCAGCAGATCGCGTTCGATTATTGGCGGGGCAGAACGATGTGATGCGACCGGCGGCTGGGTATAATTAGAGCTGTTGCAGACGCCTCGATAATTCCCGACGCTTCACGTCCTGCGGACGTGTCGGCCGGCGAACCGCTTTCGGCAAAGTGGACCAGATAGATTTCCCGAAACCGGCACTTCGATCCGATCGCGTGTCCGATCACATGCGTGATCGCGCCTGCATATCGGAGATGAACGGATGAACATTCGCGCCCCAATGGCCCTTGGGTTGGCCCTGACTCTCGCGCTCGGTCTGCCCGGCGGCACCGGCCGCGCCGCCGACACCGCGGCCGCGCCGCAGGAACCGCACGACGGGGCGCACGATTTCGATTTCGCGCGCGGCGTCTGGCACACGCACATCACTCGTGTGCTCGATCCGTTTGACGGCGGAACCCATATCACCACCTCCGACGGCACCAAGACCGCTACGCCGATCTGGGGTGGTCGCGGTTGGATCGAGGAACTCCAGGTCGATGGTCAGGACGGGCATTGGCAGGGCGCGACGGTGTTCCTCTACAACGCGAAGTCCCGCCAATGGAGCCAGTCCTATATCGACAGCGACACCGCCGAGGTGGGCACGCCCGAGATCGGCGAATTCAAGGACGGCCGCGGCGAGTTTTACGCGACCGAGAAATACAAGGATCGCAACGTCCTGGTGCGCGGGATCTGGTCGGACATCATGACCGATTCGCACCGTTATGAAATCTTCTTTTCTCAGGACGGCGGGCGTACCTGGGCCGCCGTTTTCAAGGCCTATCTGACGCGCATGAAGTAGGTCGGCTGCAGGCACTCGGGCCACATGGCGGATAAACCTGGTCGCGTACGACTCTAATTGTCGCCCCAGAAGCCCCGGCGCGGCGCACTCAGGACGCCGCCCACGCAGCCGACCCCGCCCTCTCGATCCTGCGCCAGCCATAACGGGCCGTCGAGATCGGCGAACACGCTATCCACCGCGATCATCAGCGCCGGCGCGATCGAGAGCGAGGAGCAAATCATGCAGCCGGTCATCACGTCCAATCCGAGCCGGCGCGCTTCCTGCGCCAGCTCGAGCGCCCCGGTCAGACCTCCGGCCTTGTCGAGCTTGATGTTCACCACGCCATAGCCGTCAGGCAACGCGGCGAGGTCGGCTGCGGCATGGACCGATTCATCGGCGGCGATGGGGATGGCCGAGACGAACCCTGCCAGCGCGGCATCGTCCGTCGCCGGCAGCGGCTGTTCGAGCAGGTCGACGTTCAGTTCGAGCAGCAGGTCCTGGAGCGACCGCACCTCGTCGATCGTCCAGCTTTCATTGGGATCGACGATCAGGCGGGGCAGGGGAGCGGTGTCGCGCACCGCGCGCAATTGCGCGGCGGGATCGCTGCGGTCGACCTTGACCTTGATCAGCGGTACGTCGGCCAGCACCGCGGCCGCCACGCGCATCCGGTCGGGCGTATCGAGACCCACCGTCATCGCCGTCGCTATCGGGCCAATCGGCTGTTTCAAGCCGATCATCGTCGCCACGTCGCTGCCCGCCAGGCGTGCTTCGAGGTCCCACAATGCGCAATCCACCGCGTTGCGCGCGGCACCCGCCGGCATCAGTCGCATCAGTTCGTCACGTCCGATACCGCTTTCGAGCGCGTCTCGTACCGCGTCGATCGCGGCGATCGTGCTGTCGACCGTTTCGCCATAGCGCGGATAGGGAACGCATTCGCCACGCCCGGCGACGTCGTCCTGCTCGATCCGCACGGTCACCACCTCGGCGGCGGTCTTGGTCCCGCGCGAGATACGAAACGGGGTGCTGAGCGGGAAGATCTCGGGCTGGATCGATATCGTGCGGCGCATGGCGGCGATCAGGCGACTTGCCGGGTGCCGGCGCGGGCTGGCGCACCGAGCAATGTGTCGAGGATGGCATCGACGCCGAACCGGAACGGATCGGAACAGGGCAGGCTCATCTCGTCCGAGGTCCGGGCGCAGAGCGCGCGCGCCTCATCCTCGGGCATGGCAGAAGTGTTGAGCGCGATGCCCACCGCCCGCACCGTTGGGCTGGTCAGCCGGGCAACTTGCAGATTGGCGTCCAGACACTCAGCGAGGCCGGGGAGGCCGAAATGCGGCAGTCCGCGCATGTGCTTGCGGACGGGGTCATGGCACATCACGATCGCAACCGGCTGGGCCCCATGGAGCAGGCCGGTCGAGACTCCCGCGAAGGAGGGATGGAATAATGATCCCTGACCTTCGATCAGATCCCAGCCGTCGTCGCTCCGCGCGGGCGAAAGCTGCTCGATCGCGCCCGAGATGAAATCGGCGATTACCGCGTCGAGCGGCACGCCGCTTCCCGCCACCAGGATGCCGGTCTGGCCGGTCGCGCGGAAGTCGGCCTTGACGCCGCGCTCGACCAGGGCGCGCGTCAGGCACAAAGTGGTGTACATCTTGCCAACCGAGCAATCGGTGCCGACGGTCAACAAACGATTGCCCGCGCGCGCCTTGCCGTTGCCGACCGGGATGCCGGGTTGCGGGTCGCGCACGTCGTGCAACGCGCGCCCGAGCAGGCTCGCCGCCTCGACCAGCCGCGGCTCATCCTTCAGGCGCTGATGAAGGCCCGATGCGATGTCGAGCCCCGCTTCCATCGCGGCGATCGCATCGGCGACCATGTCCTCGCCCAGCGTGCCGCCGGCATTGGCGACGCCCAGGATCAGCGTCCTGGCGCCGGCGGCGGCCGCCGTCGCGAAATCCATCCGCGGCAAGTCGAGCGTGAGCCGGCAATCGTCGTGGCGGAATTCGCCGACGCACACTTCCGGCCGGAACACGGCCAGTCCGCGCGACGTCTTGATGCCGGCATGGTCGTTCGAGTGACCGAGATACAAAAGGTAAGGCGTGGCGATCATGTCGGTTCGGCTGCAAATTTTCAGGGAAGACAAGCTGTATCGCTGCGCCAGGACGAGCCCCAATATTTAACGCCACGGGCCCTATAGCGTAGGGCTATAGCTTATCGATCACGTCCGCCAGAAGGTCGAGGAATTCGGAGGCGGTGTGGGTCGGCGGGCGGTCCTGCATATAGACGGCGTTGATATCGAAGGTGATCGCCGGCTGGAGCGGGCGCGACGCCAGTCCCGTTGCAACCGATGCCTGGGCAGTGAAATTATCGACGATCGCCATGCCGACGCCGGCGCGGACCAACGCGGCGGCGACATAGTAAGTGCGCGCCGACACGACTTCGTCCAGCACCACGCCCAATTGATTGAGTTCGCTCGACAACATGCGGCCGATCGGCCCTGACTGGACCGGGCTGATGAACTTGTGCTCGCGCAAATCGGTCAGATGGATACGCGACGGTGCGTCGGGGAAATCCTGTTCGCGATAAAGCACGACCAGTTCGCCCTCGCCGATCACCTGATGCCCGACCGGTGCGGCCGGCGGGACTTCGTAGCTGATCGCGATATCGGTCTCGCGCTCGTACAATTTGCGCACCATTTCGTCGTGATGCAGCGTCTGCAGGTCGAACAAGATGTCCTCATGCCCGCGCAGGAATTCGGCGACGGCGTCGGGAATAGCGCCGAGCCCGAGCGAGGGGAGGGCGGAGATGCGCAAAAGGCTGCCTCGGCCCAGCCGCATATTGTGGCACGCCTGGCGCAGCGACCGCACGCGGTCCTGGATCTCCGACACTTCGCCGAACAGCGCACGCGCATCCTGCGTCGGGATCAACCGGCCTCGGGCGCGCTCGAACAGCGGCAGGCCGATCGAATCCTCGGCGTGGCGGAGCACCTTGGTGACCGAGGGCTGAGAGACGTTGAGCGAGCGCGCCGCGGCGCTGACGGTGCCGTGCAGATAGACGGCGTGGAAGACTTCGAGTTGGCGCAGATTCATGTCTTGGCCCTCTTGATACCCGCGCCGACACGCCCGGTCATCGAACGCCGATCGGAGGTCATCGCATCGTCGTCGCGGACGCTAAAGACCTGGGAAGGGCGCTGTTTTCCGTGCCTATTCCCTAAAGCTATGGATTGCAAAGCTCCCGCGGAGCAACGCCCCGAAAAAGGGTGGGGCGCCGCGCGGCTTTCAGCCAGGCGGCGCCCCAGGGGAGGGACTCTTGATCAGCGCAGCTTGATGCGAACACCGACGCGGAAAGTACGTCCGAGCATGTCGGAATAGGTGGTGTTGGCGGCCAGGCCGGTTTCGGGAACCAGCAGCGGCCAGCGGTTGAAGAGGTTGGTCACGTTGACGAAGAACTGTGCGTCGGACTTGCTGTTGATCTTGATGTTCTGCGTTAGATTGAGGTCGACGTAGAACAGCCCCGAGACGTGGTTGTTGTCATAGGTCGGGTGGTTGGAGGTCGATACCGGGCATCCGGATGTGCACTCGATGCCGCCGCCGTCATATTTGCCCGAACTCACGCCGCGCGCGACGGCAGTGATCGAGGTCGTCGGCAGATCGAGCGTTGCACTGAAGTGGTAAATCCAGCTGGGCGTGCTGCTCTGGCCACCGTTCACCCCGGCAGAGTTGATGACGGCTGAACCCGGGACGCCGGTATAGAGCAGGTTATCAAGATAATTTGTCGCCGTGCCGCGCAGGGTGAATGCGCTCTCGCTGCCTAGGGGCACGCGGTAAGCAGCTTCGAAGTCGATGCCGCGGACAAGTTGTCGGGCGAAGTTAAACGGCTGGCTGCGGAAGAGCAGCTTGTTGGGCGTGGTCGGATCCGGGGTAATAGCGGCGCAGAACTCCTGATTGCCCAGCCCGCACAGATTATAGATGCTCGACGCGCTGAACGAGCCGATCGCATCCTTGATATCGACACGGAAATAATCGACCGAGGCGTTGAACCCCTTCAGGAAGCGGGGCGTGATGACCGCGCCGATAGTCCATGAATCGGACTTTTCGGGCTTCAGATTGGCGTTGCCCAGGACCGTGGCCGAGAAGGGGATTTTCTGCGGACCCTTCGACGGATCGTTCTTGTCATAGAACGGATTGTCGAACGTATCGCTGTTCGACGCGCCGGCCTGGTACAGGTCGCTGAGATTGGGCGCACGTATGTCGCGCGACCGCGTGATGCGGAACCGGACGTCCGGGATCGGCTGCCAGGTCAGGCCGGCTTTCCATGTGGTCACATAGCCCGAGGTCGAATAATCGGTCGCGCGCGCGGCGCCATTGAATTCCAGCCCCAGGCCCAGCGGCACGACGGCTTCGAGATAGGCTTCCTTGACGTTATAGGAGCCGTTGGTCGGCAGGTAATTGCCGACTGACCAGGTGTTGAGCGTGCTGGTCGGACCGACGATCGGCTTGAACGCGGGCGGCACATAGCCCTTGATACTTTCCTCGCGCCATTCGCCGCCGACCGCGATGCTGACCTCGCCTGCCCAGGTAGCGAATGGCGTGACTGACAGATTGGCGCCGGCGACCTTCTGCTCGGCAATTTCGTCGCGATAGGGATTGCCCAGCACATAGGCGATCGCTGCCGGATTGGCGACGCCGATGCCCAGCCGGTTGAGCGGGATGCAGCCATTGGCGGGGTTGGTCAGCGACGACCGGCACACGATCGTTCCTGCCGGAACGCCGAGCGCGTTGCCGGGTGGCGCGAACACCGCGTCGGTCGCGTTCGCCATCTTCTGCGTATTCTGGATGTTGGTGAGCTGTTCACGCATGTCGGCGCGGCCATATTGGGCATAGACATCCCAATGCGCCGCTTTGCCGAATGCCTCGAACTGGCCATCGGCACCGATCACATAGCGTTGCACTTTGCGCTCGTTGTTCACGCCGCGATAGGGCAGGTCGGCGGAAGTCGTCGCGAACGTCACGTCGGTGATGCCGGCTAGACGCGCCGGCCCCAACGTGTTGATCAGGAAGGCATTGTCGCTCAGCAACTTGATGTTGGTCGACAGGTTGGGGCCGGCGTTGAACACCGACTTTTCGCGATTGTACGAGCCTTCGAAGAACAACTCGACATTGCTGGCGATATCGTAGCTCAGCCGGCCATAAAAGCCGTACCGGCTGTCCTGCGGCATCAGGCCAATGCGGCGGCCGGAATCGTTGACCAGCCAATCGCCACCCTGGGTAAGCGATGGCGCATTCTTGGGGTCGGTCGGTGACGGATACGATACCGCGCCGTAGTGAAATTGGCTCACCGAACCACCCTGGCCGAAATAAAGACCGCGCAGACTGTTCAAGGTGCCGCCGTTCGACAATGTGATGATGCCGCCCGGCGTGGAGTTCACCGCACCGACCTGGCGCAAGCTGGTCAGGAATTGTGGTGCGGTGGTGTTGCCCGCCGCCCAGGCGGGATTGGTGATCTTGACGTAGCCTGTCGCGTTCCAGTCGCGGTCGACGCTGAAGATGCCGTCCTGGTGCGCGACCTCGGCATTGAACAGGATATGGCCGCGACCGCCTGCAAAGCCGGCGCCGGCGGTCAGGCTGGCCGAATAATTGCCGCCGTCGCCATAGGTGGTGACGCCACGGTCGGCGGTAACCTTGATGCCTTCATACTTCTTGTCGAGGATGAAGTTGACCACGCCAGCGACTGCGTCCGAACCGTACGCCGCCGAGGCGCCGCCGGTGACGATCTCGACGCTCTTCACCAGACCTTGCGGGATCGTGTTGATGTCGACGATGTCGTTGACCGTCGAGCCGACCGAGCGATGGCCGTCGATCAGCACCAGCGTCCGCGTGCCGGTCGACTGGTTGTCGAGATTGCGCAAGTTGAGCGCGTTGATGCCCGCCTGGCCGCTCGACAGGTTGAGCCGCGAATTGGCGGGCTTGGTCGATCCGGCAAGGGCGGGAAGCGTGTTGACGAAATCGGCCAGGTTGTTGGTCGGCGACTGCGTCTCGATTTCTTTCTGCGTCAGCACCGTTAGCGGCTGCGGCGACTGAAACCCGCTGCGGACGATACGCGAACCGGTGACCACGATGTCCGAATCGCCAGCGGGCGCGGCTGCGGGCGCATCTTGTAGGGCTGCCTGCGCATCCTGCGGCGCTGCCTGTGCGAAAGCCGGCGCACTGTGGACGACGGCCAGTGCCGTCATGGCCAGACCCGCCGCGTAACGGCGGTCGATCCGCGGATGAATACGCCCTAAAATAGACATTCAAAACAACCCCTTTGGCTTGCGATCAGGCCGATATGGAGGAACTCCTCACGACGCGCGTGGCGCGTCGAGACCCGATTTCGTAGCTTGGACCATGTGGCTGTCGACCAGCCCATGTGTCCCACCTGCATTTGTCGGCGGGACGTACCGGAGAGCCGATCGGCTGCTCCTGCCATCCCTGCCTTTTTGGAAGGGCGACCGCCCGCTGTGTTGCGGAAACATGTCACTTCCGAGGCGGGAGGTTACAGGGCGCCTAAAGGGGGTCAATAGAAGCGGGGTTACTATGATTTTGCTTGGGTATAGCCTGAGGGAATAGGGTTGGTTCGGGTCGGCGGGCAGGACATGGAGTCGCAACCGCGTGGAGGTCGATAACTCGTGGCTATAGGCGATGCCCGGCTTGCTATGCGGCCTTGCTCAATTCGCTGCGATAGGGTCTCGATTCATGGTGATGACGATTGGGTGATGACGATTGGGGCCCTTGATGATTCAGCGTCGCGCGTTCCTGTTGAGCTCGGTCGCGATGCTCGCCGTGCGAGGCGCGGGCTTGGCCGCGGAAGTGAGTAGGTCCCGCGCCGAAGGCGCGCGTACTATTCGGCTGGCTGGGGCGCGGGCGCCGATCGAGATCCTCGAGGATGCGATGGGCGTCCCGCATATCCGCGCAAAATCCAAGCACGACGCGTTCTTCGGTCAGGGTTACGTCGTCGCGCGCGACCGGATGTTCCAGATCGATTGGGACTATCGTCGCGAACTGGGGCGCATGGCGGAAGTGTTCGGCGCGCGGTTCGTGTCTGCCGATCGCGCGGCGCGGCTGTTCCTTTATCGCGGCGATGTGGATGCCGAACTCAAGTCGCTGCCGCCCGAAGTGCTCGACTGCGCGCGAGGTTATGTCGCTGGGATCAACGCGCGGATCGACGAGCTCGAGGCAGATCCCAGCCAGTTGCCGCTCGAATATGGCGTCCTGGGAATTACGCCGCTGCGCTGGGACGTGCGCGACCTGGTGCGCATGCGCGGCGGCGGGATGGGCGATGCCGATGACGAGGTGCGTCACGCCCAGCTTCAGGCGCGCGGCTTGCTCGAATACGATCGGTTCATGGATCCGCTGCGGCCGGCCTGGCAATTCACGGTGCCCGAAGGGCTCGATTGCGCGGCGGTCAGCGAGGCCGATCTCGGCATCCTGCTCGAAGGGTCGGGACCATTGCCATTCGGCCAGAAGATCGCGGCCTATGATCGCGACCTCGATCGCATCGACCGTATCGCGCAAGGCAGCAACGCCTGGACCGTCGCCGGCAGCCGCACCGCGACCGGCCGCCCGATCCTGGCCAACGATCCGCATCTCGGGATCGGCGGGCTTAGTCCCCGACACATCGCGCACCTGACCGCGCCCGGCCTGGATGTGATCGGCGGTGGCGATCCCGGTCTGCCGGGCATCATGCAGGGCCATACCGACCGCTTCGCCTTCGGCCGGACCAACTTCCATATCGACCAGACCGACTTGTTCATCCTCAAGACGCGCGACGACGATCCCGAGCAATATTGGCACAAGGGCGAGTGGAAGCGCTTCGAGACGGTCGAGGAGGAGATCGCGGTCAAGGACGCACCGGCCGAGCGCGTGACCTTGCGCTATTCGCAGGGCCGGCCGGTCATCTCGCAGGATCCGGCGCGCCATCGCGCGGTGGTCCAGGCCAGCGTGGCGCTATTGCCGGGCGCGAACATGCGGTTCGCGATCATCGCGATCAACCTGGCGCATGACTGGGCGTCGCTGCGTCAGGCGCTCAAGATCCATGTCTCCCCGACCAACCATCATTACGCCGATATTCATGGCAATACCGGGTGGCAGGCCAGCGGGTTCACCCCCAAGCGGCCCAAGCATGACGGCCTGTTTCCCGCGCCGGGCGACGGCAGCTACGACTGGACGGGCATCCTCAAGGTCGAGGAAATGCCCAACAGCTATAACCCCAAAGCGGGCTGGTTCGCGTCGGCCAACCAGATGAACCTGCCGGCCGATTATCCCTACCGTGAGCGCAAGATCAGCTTCAGCTGGAGCGATTCCTATCGCTACGATCGCATCGCCGAAGTGCTGAGCAGCCAGTCCAAGCACCGCGTCGAGGATAGCGTCGCGCTCCAGCACGACGTGCAATCGCTGCCGGCCCGCGCGCTGGTGAAATTACTGCCCACAACCCTGTCGCCCGAAGCGGCGCCGGCCGCGGCACTGTTACGGCAATGGAATTGCGGGATCGCGGCGGATAGCGCGGCGGCATTGCTGTACGAACAGGTCATGCCCGAACTGTCCTCGGCGTTCCGCGACCTGGTCATTCCGAAGGCCGCGCGCGATCTCCTCAAGACGATGAACCTGTCGGAGATGATGCGGCTGCTCGCCAAGCCCGACCATTATCTCGGCGACGACCCCGTCGCGGCGCGCGACGCGCTGGTCGACAAGGCGTTGGCGGCAGGGTGGGCCAAAGCGGTCAAGCTGGCCGGCCGAGATCCGGCACAATGGCGCTGGGGCGACCTGCACCAGGTATCGATCGCACACCCGCTATCCGCGTCGCCCGCGATCGCCGCCGCTTTCCCCAAGATCGATGGCGGAAGGTCGGGAGGCGACAGCTATACGGTCATGGCTCGGGGCGTGAACCTGGGACGCAAGACCTTCAACGTGATGCACGGTGCGAGCTATCTGCTCGTGGCCGACGTCGGCGCCTGGGACAACAGCCGAGTATTGCTGCTGCCGGGCCAATCCGGCGACCCGCGTTCACCGCATTACCGCGACTGGTACCAGGACTGGTTAGCGGGCAACGCGCAACGCTTGTGGTTCAGCAAGGTGGCGGTCGATGCGCATGTAGTGACGCGGACGACGATCTCGCCGGCGAAGGGTTGATGCGCTAAAATCCTCCCCGTGCTGGGGAGGAATTAGGTCAGTCCGTCTACTTCCCGCCCTTCAACGTTCGCGCGAAAAACGCTTCCGTCGCGCGATAGCTCGCCAGCCAGTCGCCATAGCGGAAGAATTCGTGCCGCTCGTTGGGCAGACTCAATTCCTCGAACGGGACGCCGCGCGCGGTCAGTTCGCGCGCCAGCAGCAGCGACTGGTCATGGTCGACATTCTTGTCGTCGTCGCCATGGACGATGAGCACTGGCGATTTCCAGCGGTCGATCGATCCCATCGGCGAGGACTGCCATTGCAATTCGCGCGCCTTGACCTCGGCATCGGGCGACAGCGATGCATCGCCAGGCCGAACCAAGGTGTGAACCCCATGAAAATCGGCGCCCGCGGCGAACAGGTCGCTGTCACGCGCCAGCGCGAGCGCGGTGAGATAGCCACCCCAGCTTCCGCCCCAGATGCCGATCCTTTTGGGATCGACGTCCGGCTGCTTCGCCAGCCAGCGCCCGCCCGCCAGCACGTCGCGATATTCGGACGCGCCGTCGCGCCCGGTTTCAGGCGCTTCGCGGAATGCGCGGCCATAATTGGTGCCACTGCGATAATTGACCGACAGCACCGTATATCCCAGCGCCGCGAACTGCTGATTACGGACATAGGCGTTGGAATAATAATGCATCGGGTTGAACGCCGGCAGCATCTGGCGGCGTGGTCCGCCATGGACGAAGATCAGGGCAGGGTGGGGACCTGGGCCCTTGCCGCGAAACAATTGGCCATGGACCTGTATGCCGTCCGTGGCGGTGAAGACGATCGTCTCGGGCTTGGAATAGGAGGGCGCGATCGCCACCGGCCCTAGCGGCTTCATGCCGTCGACGAGCACCATATGCGCCGGACGTTGGGCGTCGGTCGCCGTCGCCGCGAGCCGATCACCACCGAACACCGGACGAAAGACGAAAGCGTCATCCTGGGTTAGCCGCGCCGGCTTGCCGCCCTCAATCGCGGTGCGCCAGAGCTGGCGCGTATCGAGATTACCGGCATTGGCGGCATAGACGATTCCCTTGCCATCCGGCGCCGGGGTGAAAGTCTCGACCTCGTTGGCGTCCGGCGTCAGGTCGCGCGGCGTGCCGCCGGTCGCGGCCGGCACCGCATAGATGTGCATCCAGCCGGTGCGCTCCCACGGGAACAGCAGATGGCCGGATGCGGTCCATAACAGATTGTGGCCGCGCGTCCCCGCGAACTGCCCGCCGTCGCCGCTGGGCGCCGACCAGATCGTGCGGACGGCGCCGCTTGCCAGGTCCGCTACACGCACGGACCAAAAGGAGGCGTTGCTGTTCTTCATGTCCGCGGGGGGATCGCGAAACTGCAAGAACGCGACTTGCCGGCTATCGGGCGAGAAGGTCGGATCGCTCGATTGGCCCAGGGTCGGCCCGATATAGCGGAGCGAGCGCTGCTCGACATCGAGCAGAGCGACAAAGCTATGGCCCTTGCGCTGTTCGGTGAACAGCAATTGCCTGCCGTCCGGCGACCATTGCAAATCCTCCACCGAGCCGGCGACGGTGGCGAGCCGACGTGCCGCGGCGGCGTCGCCCCACAGCCAGATCTCGCCTTTGCGCGTATACGCGACGTGCGCGCCGTCCGGGCTGAACGCTGCGCCATGGCCTAGGCCGATCTTCACCGGCGCCTGCGATCCCGCGACGTCGGCGACGAACAGCGCCTGCTCGGGCGCTTCGGGGGCGATCCCGGTGTTGGGCGCGTTCGCTTCGGGAAATTCGGCGTCGCCCCCACGCACGAACAGCAGGCGGCGGCCGTCCTGGCTCAGCTGCGGCTCGGAGAGTTCGATGCCCTCGTCGCCGGTATAGCTCGTACGAGCATGAGCCGGGATGTCGGGACCGCCCACCCAGACGTTGCGCGCACCCGCCACATCCTCGATCCAGGCGAAAACGGGCGCCCGGCGCGCGCCCGTGAGATCGCTGGCGAAGGGCAGCGCGAGATTGGATGCCAGTGCGTCGGCGGGCTGACCATCGCGTGTCGCGGATTGTCCGCCAAGCGCCGGCACAGCAGCGACGGAAAGAACGAGCAATGCGGAGGCCAGCCAGGCGGGATGCAGCTTCATCGGCACAGGCTAGGATCAGAAAAACGCGCCGGGCAAGCATTCGATTCGCCGCTTATGCCTGGCGGTTATGACTCTCTTTCCCCGAGATATGGCAGGTATATGCGACGCGACTATCCTACTGCGATTGCGAGGCCGGCACATGAAACCCGCGAACATCGATCGCCGAACAAGGGCAGTTAAGCGGCCTTCGCGTCTCCCGCTTCCGGGGGAAGCAGGGTCTTGACTAGCATGGCGCCTCCATCCATCGGCGCCTCCTCGTGGATCAGCACCTGGTTCGACTTGGCGAACCAGAATCGCGCCCCGATTTTGCCCGTATTATAGTCGGCAGTGACCAGCCAGCAGTGGATCGGGCGTCCGTCGGGCCCGGGAATCGTCTCTGACCCCGCCACGACGAAATTATAGCGACCGGGCTTGTCGATGCCGGCATCGTAGAAGGGGATGTTGAAGGTCCGCCCATTCGCCATCGGCAGCGTCTGAAACAACTCCATGTCGGTTTCGAAATTGTATGACGGCTCGGGCAGCGCCATGACGAAGTCCTTGCGGCTGTTATTGGCGAGGTCCGCCATGCCGACTACCTGAGCAGTGTCGAACCGGTACCCGGCATAATCGTCCTTGCCGTCCTTCACAGTGTGACGGACGTGCGTGCGCGGCGTGAAGGTGCGTGCGTCGAACCAGCTGTCCTGAATCAATATCCTGCTGCCATCGGCCCGGTCCCAGCGCTGCGTGATGTGCAACGCGTCGGGCCGGCCTTCCGTATCGGGGCCGAAGCTGACCGTGCGTTGCCAGATGTCGACCGCCTTACGGCTGCCATCCACCCCGACCGTATAGCGCACATAGCGATGCACGCCGGGACGCAGCTTGGCGAAACGGGCCAGCGGTTTGCCAACCTTGAGGCGCATCGTGTCGGCCTGCGCCGGTGCGGCAAAGGCCAGGCTCAGGGCAAATACGGTGAGGACTTTCATCGCGTGCATACCGGTCTTTCTGCAGCAAGTGAAGGTGTTGTATTGATGTGATACACCAGCAAAACATTGCATGCGTGTCAAGATATTGGGGATGAAATCGGATAAGTTGAGTGAAGACTCGAAGCCCGCAGGAATGGTATCCAGTCGCGCCGCCGGGTGGGGCGCCTAGGCCGCACGGAGCAACGTTTTGTGCAGTTGCGACAGGCCGTGCTCGATCTCGGGGAGGTCGACCACGCCATAGCCTAGCACGATCCCGCGCCGCTTGGGCGGCCCGAGATGATAGCGGTCGAGCGTGTGGATTTTGACGTTGCTCGCGAACAGGCTGGTGGTGACCGCTTCGAGATCGATCGCGTCTCGTGCGATCGCGGCGATATGCATGCCGTAAAGTGGCAGGACCGGATCGAACCACTCACCCAGATGCTCGGTCATGAATGACATGATCAGCCGCCGTCGCTGGTCGTATATGCCGCGCATCTTGCGCACGTGGCGTGTCAGATGCCCTTCGCCAATGAACCCGGCGACCCCCATCTGGGTCGGGATCGGGCAATGCCAGTCCAGGCAGTTTTTCGCCGCGACCAAAGTCCGCATCGCCCAGGGCGGCGCGACGATGAAGCCCAGCCGCAGCGAGGGCAGCATGCATTTGGAAAAGGTGCCGACATAGAAGACGAGGTCGGCGGCGTCGGCCGTTCTCAATGCCTCTACCGGGCTGCCGTCGTAGCGGAACTCGCCGTCATAATCGTCCTCGACGATCACCGCGCTATTGGCGCGGGCGAATGCCACCAATGCCGCGCGGCGCTGCGGCGACATGGTGACGCCGATCGGGAATTGATGCGACGGACAGACGCAGATGATGTTCGTGTTCGCCGGCAGCTGATCGACGATCAGCCCCTCGCCATCCACCTCGATCGGCACGATCGTCGCGCCTGCCGCGGCAAAGGCGACGCGCATCGGCGGATAGCCGGGATCCTCGATCGCGACGACGGTCTTGCCCGGCGTGACCAGCGTCCGCGCGAGGATGTCGAACGCCTGTTGCGCGCCCGACGTGACGAGCGCGTCCTGCGGGCGGCACGGCACCGCCCGGGTCAGCGCAATGTGGCGGACGATCGCCTCCCGCAGCCGGAAATTGCCCTGATTGCCCTGCGCGCTCTTGAAGCTGGGTGGTTGATTTTCAAGCTGCCGCAACTGCTTGACGCTGATCTGCCGGAACAAGTCCATCGGGAACAGCCGCGTATCGATCATCGCGGGACGAAAATCGATTGCGGCACCCTTGTCGGAGCGGTTTCCGGCGATCGGTTCATCGCGCCAGAAACCGATCGCCGCGCGCGTTTCGTCACTCAACCAGAACCCGTTCAGCCTTGGATCGTCGGTCGGCGCGTCTTGGCCGGCATCGGACGGCACTGCCGTCGGTAAGGCATCGACGACGTAGGTGCCCGATCCGCGCCGGCTGACCGCATAACCGTCGTTGATCAGGCGCTCGTAAATGTCGGTCGCGGTGTTGCGTGACACGCCGAAGAACGCACTCGATTGCCGCGTGCCGGGTAGCCGCGCGCCGAGCGCTAGCCGGCCCTCCACGATCGCGGCCTTCAATTGCTCATAGATGCTGCGCGCGGCGTTGCGCGTGCCATCGCCGCCACGCTCCAGCCGCAACTCGAACAATGGATTCATTGCAGCCTTTTGCCGGACCCGGCCAAGTGGACCAACCGATTTTGTCCGGACTGGCCCTCAATTCCCGCTCGTCGCCAGCATAGGTGCGGGGCGGGATACATCAAGGCAATCGGAGGCTATCGGCATGTTGGCGCAAACCGTTCGGCGAATTGGACTGGCAGCCGGGTTTTCGATGTTGCTCGCGACCGCTCCGGCAGTCGATGCGCGCGGAAACGGGCCGATACCGGCCTATATTGCCGCCGCGATCGCCGATTCCGCGCGCCCGGCGGCCGATGTCGAGCGCGACACCAACCGAAAGCCCGGCGAGGTGCTTGCCTTTGCCGGCGTCAAGCCGGGCGATCGGGTCGCGGATTACGCTGCGGGCAACGGCTATTTCACGCGGCTGTTTTCCGGGATCGTCGGCGCCCAAGGTCACGTCTATGCGAGCGTCCCGGCGAGCCTGTTTCAATATGAGAACATCGTCAAAGGGATCGCCGACATCCAGGCCTATGTCGTCAAGCACCCCAATGTCTCGGTGACGGCGGGATCGGCGATCGACGTCGCGCGCTATCCCGAAAAGCTCGACCTGTTCTGGATTTCGCAAAACTATCACGATCTCCACGACCCGTTCATGGGGCCGGTCGACATGAAGGCCTTCAACCACGCGGTCTATGCCGCGCTCAAGCCTGGCGGTGTCTATATCGTGCTCGATCATGTCGCCGCGAAGGGATCGCCGGCGGACGTCACCGATACGCTGCATCGCATCGAACCATCGACGGTTCGCCGCGAGGTCGAAGCAGCGGGCTTCGAGTTCGTCGGGAGCAGCGATCTTCTCGCCAATCCCGCCGATCCGCATAGCGCGGGTCCGTTCAACGCCACCATTCGCGGGCATACCGATCAGTTCATTTTCAAGTTCAGACGGCCACTGCGCTGACGGGCGCTGGTTTGGCGGCCGCGGACATCTGGGCATCCGGCACGATTTCTCCCATGATGTCAGGAATAAAGTCGCCGGGCGCGAGCGGATTCGGTGGCGCTATCAGGGAGAGATGTCGATGTCGAAGCTGGGAATAGGTGTCGCCGCAATGCTCTGCATCGCGATGCAGGGTTATGCGTCACCTGCTGATGCCGCTGGCGAATCCGAGGCGCGGCCGCCGGCGGTGACCGCGGCAGTGCTGACCGCGGGCGAACACGATTTCGACTTCGAGATCGGTGTGTGGAACACGCATCTGACGCGCCGCCTTCGCCCGCTGACGGGGTCACAGACCTGGGTCGAGTATAACGGCACGACGACCGTCCGGCCGGTCTGGGGCGGCGCGGCCAATCTGGTCGAGCTGGTGGCCGATGGGCCGGCCGGCCATTTTGAGGGGCTGTCGCTTCGCCTGTACAACCCGCAAACCCGGCAATGGGGGTTGAACTTTTCCAACCGGGCCGACGGTCAGATGGTCGCACCCACGATCGGTGGTTTCCGCGACGGTCGTGGCGAATTCTACCAGCAGGATACGCTGGGCGGCCGAGCGATTTTCGTGCGCTTCGTCATCACAATAAGATCGAAGGACGCGATCCATTTCGAACAGGCGTTTTCCGCCGACGGCGGCAAGACCTGGGAAGTGAATTGGATCGCGGACGATACTCGCGCGGCATCCTGACCAGAACCGGTGCCAACGTGGCGGGCCAGCGTGTTCCGGCCCGCCATTCGCCGTGTCACTTGTCCGTCGGCGTCGCGCGATCGAAGGTCATGATCCAGTTGGTTTCCCAGGTCTTGCCACCATCGGCGGAAAAGGCCTGCTCGAAGCGAGAAGAGTTCGCTTTGATGTCGTAAAAGCCGTTGCGCACGAGGATCGTCCGACCGTTGAGCGCGTCCGGGCCGTAAAACTCGCCCCGGCCGTCGCGGAATTCGCCGACCATCGGAGCGTCGAGCTTTCCGGTACTACTGTTCGTCCAATTGAGGTTCCACTGGCGTGCGGTGGGATCGTAGAGGCGGAGACCCACGCCTTCTAGATGTCCGGCCGATCCGCTGGCCTCGAGCTCGAACAGGCTGGCCTTGCCGTTCCACACCGGCCGCACCGTCGACACGCCGTCATAGGCCGTCCACTCCGATGACCCGCTCAGCGGGTGGACCAGCCGCGAGATATGCGTCTTCCACACGCCCATGTGGAAATCGAAGTCGTGCGTCCCGTCGTGCGGTGCGGCGACAATGTCGGCAGCGCGACCAGCGTTGATCGGCAAGCCGCCAAGCGTCAGGGCCAGGCCGAGGGCCAGCGTGCGAATGTTCATGAAATCATCTCCCAAGTGCCGGCTCGATTACGCCGCGCCGGTCGGGATTTCGAAGAGCCGCTTGCGGGAAATCTGTCTGGGCCACCCGTCGCAAGGTTCGTGCCCGGGGAGTGCGTCGCGCCAGTTTGGCCGCGACGAATATTGGGATGGTGCCGGTTGCAGGAATCGAACCCGCGACCTTCGGTTTACAAAACCTAGCGGCTCTCGCCAAACTGGCGGAATTGCTTGGGTTTTACCTACCCACTGAACCCGTCTGATCCCCTAAAACCCGGCCAATCCAGGCATCCCGGTTCACGGTGAACCGAGGAGCAACGGTTGTGCCGGTCCCTATGGAGGATTGGTATGATGATCGCCCGTATTGTGGTCGGCTCGGGTTCGAGCCGCACCGTCGTTTCCACCAGCCGTGACCGTGACGAGCGCCGCTCGCTGGGTGCGGCAATCAAACGCCACCTGTTCCCGAGCGACGGGGCCTACCACAAGGCCAAGCGCCGCGGCCAGCGCGCCCTTGCTGGCGCATGATCCGCTTCATCGGTGACGTGCTCGGCTACGCCCTGCTTTGGGCTGGCTGGCTGAGCGCCATCGGATTGCTCGCCGTCGCCTTCGGCGGCTGAGCCCAGCGAAACCCTAGCACTGCACGACCTGAACACGCGCTTCCGGCGCGGGGTGGCGTGTGCGTGCGCCTTGGAGGCAGCCATGCCCAAGTATCACGTCATCTATGAGGACGGCGATTACCGTACGTTCTCTCGCAACGACAGCCCGGACGAAGGCTCAAAGATAAACCCCGGCATCTGGACCGATCAAGAGGCCGCGCAAGACATCGCTGACAGCTTCAACCGGCACTACAGCCAGCCTAAGTACCGCGTTTGTGAGATCGGCGACGGCGATCTGTGGAAGCTGCGCGAGGATGTGCGCTTCGCGGATAACCAGTACATCAACGTGCCGTGGCGCAATGAGGAGTGGTATCTCGCAAAGCACGGCGAGCATTATTGCCACCTCTCGGTCGAGCAGATCGGCAAAATCGCGTTCACCGAGAATGAAGCCAAGGGCAAGCTCGATCGCCAGACGGTGATGAAGCCGGGCCGGTATCTGGCCCGCTACTTCTCGGACGTGCTCAGCAATGAGCAGATCGAGCAATGGGCAGCGCAGGTTTCGGTCGAGGTCGGGGAGAATGCTCTGACCATCACCCAGGATGCGGACGAGATCGAGGAAGTGTATCTCGGCGGCCCCAGCTCGTGCATGTCTTACCCGCCGGAGAGCTACAAGGGCCAGTGCCATCCAACTCGCGTTTATGCCGGGCCTGACACGGCGCTGGCTTACATCGGGCCTCGCGAGGATGCCACTGGCCGCTCGGTCGTTTGGCCGGAGAAGAAGATTTACACCCGGCTCTACGGGGATACGTCGCGGCTCCGCTTGTTGCTGGAGAATGCTGGCTACACCCCGGGCTATCTCGACGGTGCCCGCATCCAGCGCATCGAGAACGAGAACGGGTGCGGCGTCATCGTCCCGTACATTGACCACGGCGGCGACCTGGCTGACGACGGCGAGTACCTCATCATTGGCCGTGGCGACATTCCCAGCGGATGCACCGAAGGTGTCAGCGAAACGGGTATCTTCTGCTCGCACTGCGACGAGTACGAGGATGAAGGCGGCTTTAGCTACATCACGGATGTCGGTGAAAGCTGGTGCTCAAGCTGCACAAGCAACGACAGCTTCTCCTGCGATGCCACAGGCAATAGCTACTCGGACGATGTCGGCTGCACGCAGGTGTTCAGCTTTAGCTGGGGCAGCCGCACCACCTACACGATCGCGGACTGCAATCTCGACGAGTTCGGCGCCGTCTGGGTCGACAACAGGGATGAGTACTGGAAGGCCGACGATTGCTACGTCTGCGCCGACACCGGCGAAAGCTTCGTCACCCAGTACGATCCGCCGGTCGAGGACGAAGACGGCAACACCTATTGCCAAGAAAGCTGGGATGCGATGCAACCCGAGCCCTTGGACGATGCCGACCCGGCGCAGGCCAATGCTCATGTCCGGGCTTGGTCGGCCTTCACCGTACTGCCTGACGCTTATCAGGGGCCGACGCTAGCCAGGCCTCCGCTGGGCACACCGCCACCTTGGGCCGCATCCATCGGCAGCGCCGTCAATGTGCCGGTGTCGGAGGGCTATATGCTCGATCCTATTGCGGCTGGCTGCCGGTGCAACACGTGCCGGGCCGAAATCGAGCGGCGGGATACGATCGCTCAGGTCGAATACCGGGCCATGCGAGACGCCATCTACGACGCCTACGTGGCAAGGCCGCTTATGCCTGGGGTGCTCACCACAGCCTACGGCATCATCAACACCGCCGTCTAACCCGGAGCACCGACATGACCAACGCAACTGGCAGGGCCTTCCTGCTGGAAATCCTGTCGTGGGCTCGGCCCCACGGCAGCATCACCGAACAGCGTTTCTGCCGCGAGTATCTGGACACCGTACCGGGTATGCAGGAGGACGCCTTCGGCAATCGCTACCTCCGGATTGGTGACGCGCCAATCCTGTGGTCCTGCCATGTCGACACCGTTGCCAAGCGCGGTGGGCCTCAGCTCGTAGTCCTGGACACGGACGACATCGCCAAGCTGGCCAAAGGCAAGCCGGGCATGAGCCTGGGTGCCGACGACGGGGCCGGGCTGTGGATCATGCTCAACATGATCGCGGCCCAACGTCCCGGCCTCTACGTGTTTCACCGCGGGGAGGAGGTTGGTTGCCTAGGCTCCAGCTGGATCAGGACGGAGAACCCCAAGTTCCTCGACGGGATCAAGGCGGCAATCGCGTTCGACCGGGCACACCTTGACGATGTCATCACGCACCAGTCGTATGGCCGGACGTGCTCGCAGGCCTTCGCCCTGAGCATGTCCGCTGCACTCAACGGGCTGGACCAGACCTTCGCATATAAGCCGGACGACACCGGGGTTTACACCGACACCAACGAGTACGCCGGGATCATCCCGGAATGCACCAACCTGTCGGTGGGTTACTACGGCCAGCACGGCCCACGCGAAGTCCTCGACGTGGCCCATTGCGAACGCCTGATGAGGGCCATGCTCAAGCTGGATTGGCAACAGCTGGTCATCGAGCGCGACCCTGCGGTGCGTGACTTCGACGATGGGCCTTGGTCCAATTGGCGTGAGCAGTGCGACCTCGACGACATGGTCGAGCTTATCACCGAAGCGCCGATGGCTGCGGCCCGGTTGCTGCGGCGCAAGGGCTTCACCGCAGACGACCTGCTCGAAGAATTGTGCGGCATGTTTCGGGAGCACGAGGACGACCACGACTATCGACCGCTGACAGCGGCCTGAACACTGGGCTTGGCGCGGGGCCGAGCCTTCCTCTAACCTAGGTATTCCAAGTGAGTAACGTGTTGAGTTTGGCGGGCCGCTTTGATGCGGCTGCGCTGGAGGCGCTGTGCGTCGATAATACCGAGCCTACTTTTGGGGAGAAGATGAAGGCTCGGGCCGAGTTGGGTGACCTTGTGGCAGCAGCCACGGACATCCTGCTCGAACACCCGATCAGGGTGGGCTACTACGTGAAGGAGCAACCAGCCTTCCGCCCGATCGTCGACATGATGACGGCACGGGGCTGGCGTATGTGTGGCTCTGGCTACTACTCGGCTGCCTTCTTCCAAGGTGGGCTCTGCATCAAGCTGGGCTTCAAGGCAGAGGACAGCGCGCTTATGTATTCGGCATGGTGCCGGGCCAATCAGGGACGGGCCGGCGTGCCTGTCATCCACCACCTGATGTCGATGGGCACCTGCTGGGGCGTTCTCATGGATCGGCTCGAAGCAATCGCCGGTGAGCTGGAGGATGGCACCTCGGCCTATGATCCGATCCTAGCTGCCGAGCTGGACTCGGTGAAGGGCACGCTCAATCTGGGCGAGGAAGGTTGGGGCCAGCACATGGAGCTGTGCCGCACCGCGCTCGACATCCGCAGCTTCTTCGTTGGGATTGCGAACTTCGACATTCACGAAGCCAACGTGATGCTGGACCGTAACGGTAACCTCATCATAACGGACCCGGTAAGCTTTGCCGGGGATTACCAGTCACTCAGTAATGACAACGAAGGTTATTCCGGCTATCATCCTGACCGCTTGAAAGCGGCAGGCTGAACGTCTGACCGCACTGGTGCGACAGAGTGCGGTCTAACGTCCAGATGGGACGCCGTGCCTGCTCGATAACGAGGAGGTTTCATCACATGGCTAAGAAGCCAGTTTCAAGAGAGATCAGACTACGCATGAATACCAAGACGCCTGCCACCCTCGAAGATCGCCTCGCCGCTGCCAAGGCGCTGGTCGCGAAGATCGAGGCGCAGATCGTGGCCGAGAAGATCAAGAACGACATCCAGCTCAACGATGACGTGACGTTCAACTTCGGTCGCGGCACCAACATCCGCTCGATGGCGGGCAAGGTCGCGGGCATGGCCGACACGCCGCAGGGCAAGGTCGTCGCCATCACCGTGGACGACAACGGCCTGCCCGAGATCAAGCGCGTGAACATCGCCGCTCTGACCGGCAACAGCACCGCCGACGCGCGCCGCGCCGAGGCCGGCGACACCGACCCGCTGAACGCGGCGTAACCAGCTAGGGCGGGCAGGCTTTGCAGATGGCCAGACACCTGGCGCCACTCTGCTTGTCCGCTCATGACCGGGTGGGCCGGGCTTAGGCTCGGCCCATCACCGCTGCACTCAGCGGCCTGATTTCGCGCAGCCGATGCGCGCTTACATTCTAGGAACAACATGAAGATCATTCTCGCCATCACCCGTGCGGTGGTGGGCCTTGCCACGCGCCTTCACCTGACCAGCCTCTCGACTTCGATCACCGTTGCCGAGCGCAAGGTTGTCTCTGCCGTGCGCAAGACGAATACCGCGGTTGCCGTGCGCAACGCAGCCATGGATACGCTGGCCATTGCCCGTGTCGCGGTGAAGGACACCCGTCGCGTCGAAGCCGCGATCAAGGCGGACTTCTCGAATTTCGTCGCTGCCGCCAGGGCGGAAGCCGACCTGCTCTCGATGAACCACAACGTCGGTAAGTGAGCAGCCTGGATTGGTTGGCCGGGCCGGGCTGTTGCCCGGACCCGGACCCCGAATTGCTGAGCCTCGACGAGATCGACAACGATCCCGACATGGTTCGCTTCGATGACGACGCCATCACCGGCCACGGCTTCGACAGCCGCTTCACGCCGGTCGACACCCTCATGGCTGGACCGCTCTCGATGCACCTCCAGCACGCTCACGACATGGAGCACGGCGATTGCTGCTAATCGGGTTGCTCGGGTTCTGCGTCGGCGTAATCGTCGGCGCAATCGGCGGGTTCGCCGGGCTGTTCAACCTTCTTCGCGAGGCTGACAGGATTTGAGCCTCGACCCGGCAAGCTGGCTTCATCTAGCGCAGGAATTGTCGCTGGGCGGTCGTCGCCGGGTCAACCACGATTGCGGCGAAGGCCGCACCATGATCGTGGACCACAAGGAGGCTGGCTATAGCGCCTATTGCTGGCGCTGTTCGGACAAGGGTTTCCACCCGCATCCGCAGCCCAGCATGGCCGAGAGGCTGGCCCGGCTCAGGGCAGTACAGACGGCCGAGGCCACTGCTGCTGCCAGCCTGAAACCGCCCATGCCGGCTGACTTCAACCCGGCTAATTGGCCGCTGCCTGCCCGTGTCTGGCTGTACAAAGCTGGGCTTGGAAATGATACCATCATCCGCCTCGGATTTTACTGGCACGAACCCACCAAGCGGGTGGTGATGCCGGTCTTTGACGGGGGCCGGTTGGCGTATTGGCAGGCAAGGGGCTTTGACCCGAAGCTGCCCAAATACATCAACCCGACTATCGACAAGCCAGTTTTCAAGCAAGGCGACGGGCCGCTGCTAGTCCTCACCGAGGATATGCTCAGCGCCGTCCGGGTGGGCGAGGTTACAGCCGCTTGGTGCGCTATGGGCACCAGCCTGACAGACACAATCATCGCCGAGATACTGCGCCTGGGCAAACCCGTGAGGGTATGGCTCGACCCGGATAATGCCGGGGTGCGTGGACGGCGAAAGTATGTGCCGATGCTCCGGGCTTACGGGATCGACGCGCAAGCGATCAGATCAGACCGTGACCCCAAGTTATACAGCAAAGAGGAGATCACCAAGTTTCTTTGGACATGACGCTGCTGCGCCTGCTCCGTACTAAGGATAAGTACGACAAGCTAAGGCGGGCAGTTCCCGATAGCGTCCTTGATATCAAGACCAAGACGATCCTGGATGACTTCGGCAAATACTTTCGCGAGTTCGACGTAGAGCGGATCGAGGAGGAGCCTTTCTGGCTCTGGTTCCGAACCTTCGCTCACCCCAAGCTTAACGACGAGCAGCGCGCCATCTATCAAGGCGTGCTCAAACAGGTGCAGGAAGACCTAGACCCGTCCCTAGAGGCCGGGCTGATGTCCCGCCTAGTCTCGGCCGCAACAGCGGCTGACCTGCTGTCCATGATCGAACGGTTCCACGAGGGCGATGAGATCGACTTCGGCTCCGAGCTTCGCAGCCGCGTCGAGCGGTTCGAGCTGGAGGTGAACCGCAAGGTCAAGACTCCGTGGGTGCAAGACGACATCAACCTCCTGTTGCAAGAGGACGCCAACGACACTGGCTTCCACTGGCGATTGGAGGAGGTCAACCTGGCTATGCGTCCGCTTCGCGGCGGCGACTTCGGGATCATTGCGGCCCGGCCCGACGTGGGCAAGACCACGTTCACAGCCGACAACCTCACTCACTTCGCCGCGCAGGTAGACCAGCTGTTCCCCGGCGAAGGCCGGGAAATCCTGTGGTTCAACAACGAGGGGCCGGGCAACCGGATCGTCAAGCGCAACTTCCAATCCGCGCTCAACGCCACCACCAGTGAGCTGGTCGCGATGTCGCAAGCCGGTACGATCGGTAAGCGCTACGTCGAGGCGACGGGTGGCAGGCCGCACACCATCAGGGTGTTCGATATCCACGACTTCTGGAACTATGAGGTCGAGGACATCATCCGGCAGCACAAGCCGGCCCTGATCCTGTTCGACATGATCGACAACATCAAGTTCGGTGGGTCAGTATCCAACAACGGCCAGCGCACCGACCAGCTGCTCGAAGCAATGTATCAGTGGGGCCGTATCCAGGCTGTCAAGAACGACTGCCCTGTGCTGGCCACCAGCCAGATCAGCGCAGATGGCGAGAACCAATGCTACCCCACGTTGTCCATGTTGAAGGACAGCAAGACCGGCAAGCAGGGCGCCGCGGATTTCATCATGACCATCGGCTACAACTCGGACTTCACAAGCAGCCGCTATCTTGGCCTGACCAAGAACAAGCTGGCGCGGGAGAACGGGCCTAAGCAGCTCAAGGCCGAGGTCATCTTCGACGGGCAGCGTGGCCGCTACGTCACGCCCAGCCAATTCAACGGAGCACAATGAGAGACAAGATCGAGGCAGCCATCAAGCTGCTCCAAGGCCAAGGCTACGAGGTCTTTAATCGTAGCGCGGCCATCCACCTACGTGCCCAAAGGGCCGAGCAAGTTGGCCGGTTTGTTCAATACAAAGACGACACGGGTTATCAGCAAAGCGTCCGCGCCGAACTGGGTCGTCTGATCGAGCGAGAGATGCAGCGAGTCGGGCTAATCGAGTTCTCCAACGACGCTGCTCTTGCAGACGGAGACAAGTACGGCTTCCTGCCATTCACTGTCGTCACCAGGGGTAATCTGGAGGTGTTCCCTGCGGTGCGCAAGGAGTGGCGCCGCTGAGCCACAGAGCCTTACGCCTCGCGGCGAAGCTCGGCCTGATCCTGCTCATCGACCAGACTCCGGCCCAGCGCGGCAAGCGCAAGCCTCAATACCTAGTCGATGACGCCACACCCAAGAGCCAACTACGGCAGCTGCCTCCGGGTCATTGGGTTGTCCATCGGTTCCCGAGGCAGCCCCGGCTAGTACCGAGAGATAGAATATAGCTGAACCCAAGCGCGTCTTGGTGGCCTGCGAATTTAGTGGGACAGTCCGAGACGCCTTCAACGAATTGCCAGGCTTCGAGGCCTGGTCCTGCGATCTGCTGCCCGACGAAAGAGGCAGCAACCGACACATAACCGGCGATGTCCGGGATCACCTCGGCGATGGCTGGGATTTGCTCATCGTGGCACATCCGCCATGCACCCGGCTCTGCAATAGCGGAGTCCGTTGGTTGAGCGTACCGCCTCCGGGTCGGACGCTGGAGGATATGTGGGCCGAGCTGGATGAGGGCGCTGCCCTGTTCTCCACGCTCTGGAACGCACCGATCCCGCACGTCGCCGTCGAGAACCCGGTCATGCACCGGCACGCCAAGGCTCGCATCGTCAACTATCGAGAGCCGGCTCAGTCGGTTCAGCCGTGGCAGTTTGGTCATGGCGAGACGAAGCGAACCTGCCTGTGGCTGCGTGACCTACCGCCACTGGTGCCGACGAACATCGTCGAAGGGCGCGAGCACCGGGTCCACATGATGCCGCCCGGCCCCGATCGCTGGAAGGAGCGAAGCCGGTTCTTCACCGGGATCGCTCAGGCGATGGCCGAACAGTGGGGCGCACACATCCTAGCAGCAGACGCAATGAGGAGAGCCGCATGAGCTACAACGTCTGGGACGTAGAAACCAGCATCCGCACCAGCTTCAAGCGTAAGGGTAACCCGTTCGATCCCGACAACTTCGTGGTCATGTCCGGGTGGAAGCGCAAAGGCGGCAACGTCGTCGGCGAGTACTTCGGTCGGCGCGGCAACCGTGAAGGGCAGGGGCTCCCTGCTGACTGGTTCACCAAGCTGCTGACCGGCACCTCGCTGCTGGTCGGGCAGAACATCAAATACGATCTGCTCTATGCCCTGAACGATCGCGTCAATGGCCCGGCCAACCGCAAGGCTTGGATGGCCTATGTCGCCGGGGGCGGCAACGTCTGGGACTGTCAGCTGGCCGAGTATCTGCTCGAAGGCATGGACCCGGCTTATCACATGATGAGCATGGACGAGCTGGCTCCGCGCTACGGCGGCAACACCAAGTTCGACGAGGTGAAGGCCCTGTGGCAATCCGGGATCAGCACCGAGGACATCAACCCGGACCTGCTGCGGCGCTACCTCTGTGGCGAACAGGCCACGGACGGCACGGCGCTGGAGCATGGCGACATCGGGAACACCGAGGTCATCTTCCTCGGCCAGCTGGACCGAGCCCGCGCATCGGGTCAGGTCAAGTCGATCCTGATGAACATGGGCAGCCTGCTCTGCACCATCGAAATGGAATTGAACGGCATGGCCGTGGACGTGGATCGGGGCATGGCCCTGGCCCGCGATCTGGAGGCCGAGATTGCTACGGCTTCGGTCGAGCTTGCCGGGTTCATCCCGCAGGACTGCCCCTTCGATTTCAACTGGGGAAGCTCCCAGCAGAAGTCGGCGCTGATCTTCGGAGGCCGGGTCAAATATGAGGCTCGAGTTGCTGTGGTCGATGCCGAGGGTAAGCAGGTCTATGCCCAGATGGATGAGGAACATATCACCTACGCGGACGGCACGACCGGCCCGCTTAGTGTGTACCTGTCTCTGACTGACGAGCAGCGGGCCACCACGGATCGCCTTACCAAGCCTGTCCGGTTCAAGGGCGGAAAGAACGCTGGCGAGCTTAAGACCAAGCGTGTCAAGGTCGACGACCCGAGCAAGCCCAAGTCCCGGATGGAGGACTTCTACTACGAGTTCCCCGGCTACACCCAGCCTAAGCCGCGTTGGCTAGGCAAGTCCGGATACTACAGCACCAGTGCTGAGGTCATCGCCGAGCTTGGCGACAGGGACGTGCCGTTCCTGCAAACGCTGGGCAAGGTCACGGGCCTGACCAAGGACCTGACGACCTATTACATCACGACCGACCCCGACACCGGGGAACAGTCCGGGATGCTCACGCTGGTGCAGGCGGATGGCATTATCCACCACATGCTCAACCACACGTCCACGGTGACGGCACGGTTTAGCTCCAGCAACCCCAACCTCCAGAACTTGCCCAAGGGTGGTAAGTCGGACGTCAAGAGCATCTTCATCAGCCGCTTCGGCGCCAACGGCAAGATCATCCAGTCGGACTTCTCCTCGCTGGAGGTTTACGTCCAGGCGATCCTGACCAAGTGCAAGCAGCTGATCGCCGACTTGCAGGCTGGCTTGGACATGCATTGTGTCCGGGTTAGCCAGAAGGAAGGGATCACCTACGAGGAGGCGCTGTTCCGCTGCAAGAACCCGGATTATCCGGAGCACAAGCTGTGGGACACCAAGCGTACCAAGGCCAAGGTGTTCAGCTTCCAGCGGGCATACGGCGCTGGCGCGGCCAAGATCAGCGAGAGCGCCAAGATACCCTTCGAGGAAGTCGAGGCGTTGATAGCCGCAGAGAACGCGCGCTATCCCGAGATCGAGAAGTTCTACACCGACGAAGGCACGGGCCTTACCGCACTCATCAAGGCGAGCAGCGTCCCGACCAGCAAGTTCTTCCAGCATCCCGAGATACCGGGGCTCATGTGCAATCCGCGCAAGGGCTACTACCGGACGCCGGACAACAAGCTCTACACCTTCCGGGAAAGCGACAGCCCAGGCTTCCTCGCCAAGCGCGGGATCGCCACCAGCTTTAGCCCGACCGAAGTGAAGAACTACCCGGTGCAGGGCGAGGGCGGTGAATGGGCCAAGGCTGCCATGTGGTTAGCCATCAGGGCCTATTATGCCCGCGAGAATTTCGGCGGGTTGGCCCTGTTGGTCAATCAGGTTCACGACGCCCTCTACACCGATGCTCACGACGACGTGGCCCTAGAGGCCGCGGCCTTGCTTCATGCCTGCATGGAGGAGGCCTCGACCTTCATGGAATGGTACTTCGCCTGGGACATCCCGGTGCCGGTGCCGAGCGATACGTCGTGGGGCGCCAACATGCTGGAGGAAGGCAAGATGCCCGACTCCTTCAAGCCCAAGGTGGTCGAGTTCCGGCAGCATGTCCGGTCGACCTACATCCAGAATTATACACCAAGCTGTGAGCGGGCTGCACCCGCGCTCGCGGCCTAATCAGGAGAACAGATAATGTTCGACGTGCAAAGCGCCATTGCGGCAGCGGTAGAAACCGGCCCCGACATGACGCAGGCCTCGGCCTCGGGCGGCGGTTTCGACCCGCCCGCAGCTGGCCCCGTCCGCCTTCGCCTCATCAGCTACATCGAGCTGGGCATCTACGAGGACGAATGGCAGGGCAAGAAGCGGCTCAAGGAAAAGGTCGCGCTCCAGTTCGAGCTGAGCGGCCCGAAGCATCCCCCGCGTGAGCTGGAGGATGGCCGGAAAATCCCGGACATCATCACCATCACGATGAACCTGAGCCTTTCGGAGAAGGCCGGCTTCTACAAGCTGTTCCAGCGGCTCAACCACACCGGCGAATACAAGCATTTCGCCCAGCTGCTGGGCAAGCCGTTCATCGGCACGGTCCACCACACGGAGAAGGAGGGCAAGACCTACGCCAACCTTCATGACAGCGAGGGCATCTACACGATCCGCCCGCCGTTCCGCGAGGACTTCGACAGCGGCGAGAGCATCCCGGTGCCGGTCGACGAACCGCTGACCCCGCTCAAGTGCTTCATCTGGGCCGCGCCCGAGGCGGCGCTCAAGGGCATGTGGGACAGCATCTTCATCGACGGCAAGACCGACGACAAGAAGGACGAGAAGACCGGCGCGGTCATCCCCGGCAGGTCAAAGAACTACTGGCAGAACCGGATCAAGACCGCGACCAACTTCGCCGGATCGCCGATCGCCGAGCTTCTGTTCGCTGGCGGCGAAGTCGACCTGGGCGAGGCCAAGGCCGAAACCCCGGCCCGTACCGATGAAGCCAAGGAAGCTTCGGCGGACGCCAAGGCCGGCGCCGATGCTGACCCGCTCGCGGGCATGTGACTATCATTGTTGCGCTGCTCGTCTTGCTGCTGGTCATCAAAGTCGTGAACCCGACGCACTGGCGCTGACGCACTCAACGACCTGAAACCAAACAATCGACGCGAGGCCGGGCTTAGTCCCGGCCTTTTGCATTTGAGGAGACGTGCATGTTTGACGCTGCCATCGCGGCGGTAGCAGAAGCTGCCCCGCACACCGTCCAGACCGTCCCGGTTACGCCGGGCCTCGTGGTCCATGTCGACGGAGATTATCTCGCTTACTACGCCAGCGGCAATGACGACACGTCGCCGGGCCAAGCCCGACAGAACGCCATCGACCGTATCCAATGGTTCATGTCCCGGATCGGTGCCGAGAATGCCGTGGTCCACAACACGGCAAAGGGTTGTCAGAAGGGCGAGCGATATCTCATCGCTACGGTTAAGGCCTATCAGGCCCAGCGCTCATCGAGCCGCCGACCGAAGAACCACGCTTACCTCCAAGACTGGCTGCAAGGCTACGAGGGGGATCTATTCCGCGCTAAGAATTGGGCAACCCGCGAAGCCGATGACGGCATCGGGGCTTGTGCTCATTTCGCCATCGGCAAGCAGCCCGGCTACGTCGGGATCGCCACGGCCGACAAAGACATGCGGATGCTGCCCGGCCTCCACGTCAATTGGCAATCGGGACAAGTCACCCGGGTCAACCCAGGCGACTACGATGTCATAGGCGAGGACGGGAAGCAGTACGGGCTCAAGTTCTTCTTCCTCCAGATGCTCATGGGCGATCAGGCAGACAACTGTCCTGGCCTAGAGCATTACCCGCAATTCAAGGCCGATGGGTCCTTCGATAAGAACAAGCCCATCGGGGAGAAGACGGCCGAGAAGTTCCTCGCCGATTGCGGGACCACGCAGGACGCCTGCGCCAAGGTCATCGACCTGTACCGCCAAGCCTATCGCAACCACCCGGAAGGCGCTGCCGACGATCGCTTCTGCGAGCAGGCTGCCCTCATGTGGATGCGCTTGGCCAACGACGCGCCGGTCGGCGACTTCGCCCATCACCGGGGCTTCTCCCGGATCAATCACGGCTTCGACGATGCAATGTGGGCAGCGGTCGAACGCCTCGAAACAAGGGTACGACTTGCTCGCGAACAGATTAACTCATTCGGCTGTAGCGACGATCCGCTTGCAGCAGATAGCCTCGCAGGGGGGTAAGTGCGCCCTGTGTGGTTTGCCCGGTGTCGCCCGCGACCCGGTGCTAGATCACGACCATGCTACGGGGGCGGTGCGGGGAACCCTGCATCGCTCCTGCAACGCCCTCCTGGGCAAGGTAGAGAACAACCACGCCCGCTTCGGCGTATCCGTAGATAGCCTGCCCGCGTTCCTTCATGGAGCTGCGGCCTATCTACAGAGGCACAAGACCAACATCACCGGGCTGCTGCATCCCACCCATAAGACGGATGACGAGAAGCGCATTGCCCGGAACAAGAAGGCCGTGACCCGCAGGGCACTGGCTAAGAAGGCGACAACCTGAACAAGATTATCGACTGTCCTTTCTCCCAAACGGAGATCGCCGCAGCCTACAACAGCGCACCGAACCTCGCCGCAGCAGCCAAGCGCCTATCGCGCAAAGGCCACGGCAACATCACGGTTTCGATGCTGCGCTACTGGCTGGGCCGCATGGACCACACAGACTTCGCCGATGGTTTCGACCGGGCCAAAGAGGTTGCCCGATCGCGCAACGCGATGAGCGAGAACCTGCGCCTCCGGGCCGATAACCGCGCGCTGGTCGAGGCCGTGGGCACCCGTCAGGGGTTCCTCGACGCCTTGGCCCAGATCGCCGCGGATATGCCCGAACGTGAGCCGGTCAACTTCCGGCCCTTCATGGGTGGGCAGGTTGGCACCCCGATGACCGTCGAGCTGCTGCTGTCCGATCTCCAGATCGGCAAGCTGGCTCCCGGTTACAACACCGCCGTGGCTCGCAAACGCCTGTTCGAGTACGGGCGGGCTGCCCTGTTCCAGATCGAGCAGAAGGCCGCTGTCGGCTACCGGATCGAAGGCATCGTCCTGGCCATCCTCGGCGATGTCATCGAGTCCGACAAGAAGCACAAGAACAGCGCCCGAGCCACTGACACTGGCACGGCCGAGCAAATCTTCGACGCCGTGGAAGGCATCTTCCTGTTCGTCATCGAGCCGCTGGCCAAGCTGGGCATCCCGATCAAGATCGTGTGCGTCACTGGCAACCATGACTGGGACGACCACGGGATCAATATGTTCCAGCCGGGCAGGCAGCACCTGAGCTGGCCGCTCTATCGAATGATGGAAATGCTTGCGTCCCGCGCCGGCTACGAAAACGTCACCTTCGACATTCCGGATGGCAGCTACGCCATCGCCGATTTCTATGGCCAGCATGTGCTCTACGAGCATGGCGTCGGGGTGTCTGTCACGGAAAGCGCCATGAAGGCGCACAAGATCAAGCGTGCAGAACAAGAGAAGCTTCACCTCACCTACTTCCGCATGGGCGACAAGCACGCCGTCACCGGGTTCAATGCCGGGCAGATGGTCGTCAATGGCGCCTTCTTCGGGGCTACCTCCGGAGGCACCGAATATAGCGGTATTGCTGGTTATAGCAGCGTGCCTGCTCAGTGGATGGGCTTCCATGTTCCTCGCCGGGATACCCGGCTGAGCCTCTACGACACCTTCACGATCCAACTGGATCATATCGGAGAATAATGGGCAATTGTCCTCAGCCCGGCCGCGCGCCGGGCAACGACCAATCGCGCGCTGTGTCTCTTCCCGATGACGCGAATAAGCGCAACGAGTACCCTATGGCCGAGGGCCTTCTTGACTACTTTCCCAACGCATTGGCGGAAGTAGCGCGGCTCTCCTTCCTGGCCACAAAGCAGCATCACCCGGACAAGCCCATGCATTGGGATCGGTCCAAATCGACCGATCACCGCAACAAGATCATGCGGCATCTGGCCGATACCGATACGGTCGACGACAAAAACATCGACCACTGGGCAATGGTGTGTTGGCGGGCGCTGGCCGGCTATCAGGAGTATCTTGAGAAGAAGCACGGCTACCCAATGTCTAAGGCTTCTCGCGTTGGCGGTTGAGCTTAACGCCGGCATCCGCCTGCTGAGCGGTGACCTGTTCGATTATAATGCCCCAGCAAATGGCCGGGTTGTTATCGAGGACATCGCCGCAGCACTGAGCAACGTCTGCCGCTTTGCGGGCCACGTCCCGTATTTCTACTCGGTAGCGCAGCACGTCATCAACACGAGCCGGATCGTAGCCCCAGAGTTCGCCTTCACGGCTCTCATGCACGACACGGCCGAGGCCTTCACCAATGATCTGCCGACCCCGCTCAAGCACGCCGTCCCGGTGTTCAAGGAGCTGGAAGTCACGATCGAGTCCGACATGGCTCGCCGGTTCGGGTTCCAATATCCGCTGCCGCCAGAGATCAAGGTTGCCGACCTGCAAATGCTGGCCCTCGAAAAGGTCTATGTGAAGCGCGACCTTTCGCACTGGTCGATCCTCGACGGCACCGAGTTCGAGCATCTGCGCCGGGCCGTGGACCTAAGGCCCATGACGCCAAGTCGGGCCAAGGAGCTGTTCCTCGAACGCTACCACGAGCTGAGATGGCGGTATGCCTGACTACATTATCCAGAAGGCCGTAGGCCCGGATAAAGTCGTCAAGAAGCACCGCAAGACCCTGGCCGAATACGGCGCGGCCTATCTGGCCCAGCGTAAGTATGACGGTTGCTGCGCGGTGATCTTCACTGGGGAAGGTCGGGTCGAGCCCTATGGGCAGTCGAGGACGGGCGAGGACTATCCCTCGCTCGACCCGGCCGCGAAGGAGCTGCGCCTTACCATGGGTCCGGGCTTCGTCCTGATCGGCGAGGCATGGTGGCCCGGCAAGGACCAGTTCAACCTCATCAGCGGCGAGTTTCGCAGGCTTGAGCCCAGCAGCAATCTGACTGTCATGGTCAACGACTGCCTGACCCAGGCCGAGTTTGACGCCGGGTTCAGCCCGGTGCCGTACCGGGAGCGCATCGATCGCGTCCCAGTGAGCCCGGATTACCGCTGGGTGAAGGTCGCGAGTTGGGCGCCGGGCACCTACGGTTGTCCCCAAGCGCTATGCAACAAGTTCGTCGACGAAGGCGGCTTTGACGGCCTCATCCTGCGCGACCCGGAAGGCACTTGGACCAAGGGCTCTGGCACCACCGGCGAGATCATCAAGATCAAGCGGGTACTGAGCTTCGATCTGCGTGTCACCGGCTGGGAGCCGGGCAAGGGCAAGCACGAGGGCCGGGCAGGGGCTTTGACCGTGGATTTCCGTGGCAAGCCCCTGAGCATCGGCACCGGCCTATCCGACGCTCAGCGGGACAACATCGCAGCCTACTACCGGGACGACTGGCATGGCGCGATAGTCGAGGTCGAAGCCATGGACTACTCCAGCGACGGCCTCCTGCGCGAGCCGCGTTTCAAGGGCATCCGTTTCGATAAGCCGCAGCCAGACGCCTGACCGGCGTTAGATATTTGGCGCGATATTTCTAACAAGGACTAGCACTGCACGAAGCGATTGCCGCTGCCGTGGAAGCCGGGTTGAGCCATGAGGTTCCCCGGCTGACACAGGTTCAGCTTGAAGAAGAAATGTACGACTTCGGCCGTGCCCGCACTCAGCGCATGATGACGCGCAATGAGGAGGGTGGCCGGGCAAACAACAACCCTTATGCCCAAGCGATCTACCGGCGCTTCGTCCTGCCCCTCTCGGAGATAATCCGGGAGGACATCCAGAACCGAACGCCGGGCCGGCGCAAGGCTCACACCTACCTGCTCGAACCGATGAACCCGGAGGCCGTCGCCTATCTGGCGGTTCGCAACACGCTCAACACGCTGATGAACGGCGGTGAGACAGCCAAGTCCGTGCATGGCAATGGCGTGATCGATCATGGTTCCGTCATGGAGGTTAGCGCCCGAGGAGTAATCTCTGCGGTCGGCAAGGCAGTGTACCACGAGCTTCTGCTCGGCCTGTTCGAGACGGCTGCACCTGACCTGTTCTACACGCTGGTCAACGACCTTGGCCGTCGCATGTCCAAGTCCGAGCGGCACCGCATGACGGTGTTCAAGATGCAGGCCAAGGAGAACGGCATCCCGTTCCCCGACTGGGGCGCGGCCGGTACGCAACAGGTTGGCGCCTACCTGCTGGATCAGCTGGAGCAGCTCGGTCTGATCGAAACCATGTCGGTGACGGTCGGGGCGGGTAGGCGGGCTCAGGTCCGCAACACGATTCACGCCAAGCTCACGCTCGACGCATGGAACCTGATTGACGAGATCAAGGGGCACATCGTCGAGACGACGCCTTACTACCTGCCGTGCATCGAGCCGCCCAAGGATTGGATGAGCATTTGCGACGGGGGCTTCCACACGCACGCCATGCGCCGGATGCAGCCCTTCGCAGTGCGATCCTACGGGGGCTGGAGCGAGTTCGAGGAGCACGACCTGTCGACGCCCCTCGCGGCCATCAATGCGCTCCAGCGCGTTCCCTGGCGCATCAACGGGCCGATGCTGGACGCGATCAGGAAAGTCGCCCGGCATTTCGACATGGAGGAAATCCTGTCGCAGGCCGAGCTGCCCGCGCCGCGGAAACCTGATTGGCTGATCGGTGACCTGAAATTCGCCCAGATGGACCCGGAGCAGCAATCGGAGTTCGTCAGCTGGAAGCGCCAGAAGGCCGAGTGGTTCACGCAGATGAAGCTGCGCGGGACCAAGTACGGCCGGTTCTATACCGCCACCAAGATCGCGGAGAAGTTCCGGGCCTTCCCCGCCATCTACTTCGTGTATTTCGCCGACTTCCGTGGTCGGCTCTACGCCCAGACCACCGGCGTCAGCCCGCAAGGCTCCGACATGCAGAAGGCTCTGCTCCAGTTCGCTGAGGGCAAGCCGCTCGATACCGTCGAGGCCGAGGATTGGTTCTGCATCCACGGCGCCAACAAATGGGGCTACGACAAGGCCTCGCTGAGTGACCGCGTTGCCTACATCAAGGATCGGCGCAAGCTCATCCTGGCCTTCGCCGATGACCCAATCAGCAACGACGAATGGACCGAGGCGGATAGCCCGCTCCAATTCCTGGCTTGGTGTATGGAGTTCGCCGACTGGCAGCGATCACCCGAGACGTTTCTGAGCCACCTGCCGATCGGCATGGACGGCTCCTGCAACGGCCTCCAGAACTTCTCTGCCATGTTGCGTGATGAGGTTGGAGGCAAGGCCACCAATCTGGTGCCCAGCGAGCTGCCACGCGACATTTACCAGATGGTGGCTGATGTCACCGCTCTGCTGCTGCGCAAGGCAACTCCAGATGAGAACGGCTGGCGCGATAAGTGGCTAGCCCATGGTATCAACCGGACGCTGGTGAAGCGCTCTGTCATGACGCTTCCCTATGGTTCTACCCGGTTCAGCTGTGCTGATTTCATCGTCGGCGATTACCTCAAGATCGGCAAGGCCAAGGAGTTCGCCAAGGAGGAGTACGCCCGTGCGGCGCAGTATCTCTCGCACTTCGTTTGGGACGCCATCGCCGAGGTGGTGGTCAAGGCCCGTGAGGCCATGGCATGGCTCCAGGCCGGCGCCCGCAAGATCATACGGGATGGCAACGAGGCCATCCGCTGGGTGACGCCGAGCGGCTTCCCTGTGGCCCAGTACTACCAAGAACAGAACAGCCATAGGATCAGGACCAATCTGTGTGGCAACGCCTTCCTGCGCCTGTCCGTCGATAGCGATGCAGCTGATGGGCACCGGCACCGCAACGGTGTCGCGCCGAACTTCATCCACAGCTACGACGCCAGCCATCTGCACTTGGTGACCGTTGCCGCTGCGGCCGAGGGCCTGCACCTGGCTATGATCCATGACGACTATGGGGCGCACGCTGCCGACGCCGGGCGCCTCTACCGGATCATCCGGGAGGTGTTCGTGGCCATGTACGAGAATTGCGACCCGTTGCTGGCGTTTGCGTCGGCCTACGATCTGGACCCGCCGCCCAGCCGGGGAAACCTAGACCTGCGTCAGGTGCTCCAGTCCCCGTATTTCTTCTCGTGAGAACCGGGCTCAATTTGATACCATCATCCACATAGGAGCATCTATTGGCTCGGGATAATATCCAGGCTCACTTCCGGTTAGACCAGCAGGCTTATGAAGCCTTAGAAAAGCAGGTGCTCCCGGTAGTAGTCCAGAGAGATACTACAGACATTCAAGCAGGCTACATGCTGGGCATCCAGCAAGTCCTAGGCCTGCTAAGGAAGGGCTTTGTCATCGGTTCCGGCGCGTAAGCTGGCACCCGACGACTACCCGTTAGTCGAGGCTGCACTCAACGACCTGGTTCGGCATTTGCAAGCGCACGGCAGCAAACAGCTGTACCAGCACCTCGACGTTGCCGCCACGATGGAAAGCCTGCCCAACATGCGGCACGCCTACATCGTGGCCGGCTCATACCTAGTCGTCTACGACCTCATCATCCCTTGGTTCAGCCGGACGGTGCTCCTTCAAGAGCTTCTGGTCCTTAGGCTAAACCGAGCGTCTACCTTCGACGTAGTCCCGGATTTCCTATCGGCACAAGCCGCCGAGGCTGGCGCATCCTTGATCCTTGTCGGCACTATGCTGGCCAAATCAGATCGGGCGCTGGCTTCGCTCTATAGTCGATCCGGGTTTGTCGAAGCAGCTCGGGTCTTATCCAAGGAACCCTAATGGGCTTTCTCTTCGGCATAGGCAGCGCCAACAAAGCTGCCAAGCAACAGGCCCAGGCTACTCTGACTGCGGCCAATATGCAGGCCAACAATGACCGGCTCGTGGCTCAGGCCGCGGTTCAGTCTCAGCAGACGATGATCGCCCAGAAGCAGGCATCGGACAAGGCAGCGGCGCTGCTCTCCGTTCCTCAGGGTCAGGTCGACGTTCAGTTGGCCAATGACGCTAACTCCCCGACGATCGACCCGACCACGGGCAAGCGCCGGACATCGCGAACCCCCTTCCTCAGCTCGGCCCCGGCTAGCTCAGGCGTCCGCATCTAATGCGGCAGTACCCCGATTTAGACGGGGGTGGGGACATTGGCGGGGGCTACAGTCCCGGTGGAGGAGCAGCTGGTGGAGCCCCCGGTGTTAGCACCGGACAACCTCTCCCTGTCGCCATCGTCATCAACAAGATCGAACCCGAGCCTAAGCCAACGACCGAGCCGACCCCGGAACCGCCAAGAGCGGCGCGAGACGCACGGCTGAGACAGAAGCTTGCTCGTAGCAGGTTCACACAATCGCCCCGGACAGCCGGGGTCAAAATCTAAAGGAACCGAATGGCCTTCGCTGGAAGCGCGGCTGGTCGGTGGACCCAGCTAGACGGCCAGCGCCGAAGCTTCCTGCAACGTTGCATCAACTACGCCAGCTACACCCTGCCCAAGATTTGCCCGCCTACCGGGTACAAGCAGGATAGCGACGAGCTTTCGCACGATTTCCAGGCAGTCGGCGCCCAGTCCGTAAACCACCTCGCTAACAAGATCATGCTGGCCTTGTTCGCGCCGTCCCGCCCGTTTTTCAGGTTGGATGCTTCGCCCGAGATCAAGGCCCACATGGCCGAGCTACAGGTCAATGAAACCGACCTTGCCGACATGCTGGCCAAGGGTGAGAAAGAGGCCGTCAATGCGCTAGACCGCATGGCCCTTCGGCCCAAGCTCTATGAAGCCGTCAAGCACCTCATCGTCACCGGCAACGTCCTGCTCTGTCTGGACGAAAAGACCATCCGCGTGCTCGGCCTACGCAAATACTGCGTGCGCCGGTCCATGTCCGGAGAAGTCCTTGAGCTGCTGATTGCCGACAAGGTGAACTTCGACGAGCTGGAGCCTGCGGTACAAGACACCGTTAGCCGCTACGCCCACTACAACGACGACACCTGCGTCACTCTCTACCGCTGGATCAAGCGTAACGCCTTGGGCGATTACGAAATGGACCAGTGGGTAGATCGCTACCAGCTGCCCAAAGAGTTCTCTGGCAAGTGGCCCGAGGATAAGATGCCCTACCGGGTTCTGACTTGGGACCTGTCCGACGACGCCCATTATGGCACCGGGCTGGTGGAGGATTACAAGGGCGACTTTGCCGCCTTGTCTGCCCTCTCGCAGGCCCAGGTCATGGGTGCGGTGCTGGCCTCGGAGTTCCGCTGGCTGGTGAACCCGGCTGGGCAGACCAAGCCCGAAGACCTGATGCGCAGCCGCAACGGCCAAGCCATCCCAGGCATGAAGGACGACATCAGCCTAGTCGAGTCCGGCAAGGCAGGTGACCTCCAGATCACGCTCAACATGAGCGGCGAGTACGTCAACCGGATCGGCAGGGGCTTCCTACTTGGCTCGGCCATCGTCCGCGATGCGGAGCGTGTGACCGCCGAAGAAATCCGGATGCAGGCCAACGAGCTAGAGACATCGCTGGGCGGCGCCTATTCGCGCCTCGCAGTGGACTTCCAGCTGCCCATGGCCTTCTGGCTGATGAAGCTGGTCAAGCTCGGGGTCGACGGCACCCAGTTCATTCCCTCCATCGTCACAGGCCTTGAAGCGCTTTCGCGCGCCGGGGACTTGGACGACCTCAAGCTCTGGCTCGCCGACATGGCGGGCGTGGCTCAGCTGCCCGAACCTCTCCAGGCCGCGCTCGATATGGGCGCAATCGCCAAGGGGTTGGCCCTGCCACGGCGCATCGACGTGTCCCAGTTTCTCAAGTCTCCTCAGCAGATCGCTCAGGAACAACAGCAAGCCCAACAGGCTCAGCTCCAACAGACGGCTGGCGAGGCAGGCATCAATGCCGCCGCACAGCAAGCCGCTAATCAGGAACCAACACCCGCATGACCGTCGAGGTAAATGGCCAGTCCGATCAGGGCGCGGCACAGACCCCGGAACAGCAGGGCCAGCAACAGCAGGCACCGGCTAACCAGCAGCAGGCTCAGGAGCCCGCGCAGGTAATCGACCCGAAGCTCGATGCACAACAGCAGCAGCCCACGCAGACCCCGGCACAGTCCGAGGCCCCCGCTGGCGATGCGCCCATCGAGTACGAGCCCACCGGCTATCCCGGCTTGGACGTTGCCCTCGGCTTCGTCGGCAAGCTTGGCATCGGCTTGGACCATCCCGCCATGCAGGCGACCTCGACCGGCGACTTCTCCCTTATAAAGGCGCACCTCGCCACGATGGGCGACAAGGCGCAGGGCTGGGAGCAGATGGTTGCCCTCGCCGAGGAAGCCTACCAGCAGAACGAAACGAAGAAGACCGAGACTGCCCAGAAGGTCAGCGCCGCGGTTATCTCCGTTGCTGGCTCGCCGGAAGCTTGGAACGAAATGAAGGCGTGGGCTCAGGCCAACGCCGATCAGGCCGAGAAAGACGCCATCAACGCCATGTTCGATGCTGGCCCGATCCAGGCTCGCATGGCTGCCATGTATATTGCCGAAGCCTATCGCAAGGCTCCCGGCAACACCGTCAAGCCTAACTCCGCGCTGCGCCAGACGGCAGGCGCCGGACAGGCCGTCAACAGCAATGCCCCGCTCACGCCGGGCGAATACGCTGCTGCCGTCCGCGATCTCCGAGGAAAGCTCGGCAATCGCATGGACGCTTCCCCCGAATATGCGGCGCTGCGCGCCCGCCTTCGCCGCTAAGACGGCCTAACACTTCAAGGACTAAATGCCCCTTTTCGACGACGCCGGTAACATCCCGGCGAATACCCTCGTTCGTCCCGGTCAGTTCGACCAGGCGGGCGACATCAACGCGGCTGCCGTTACCGAATATGCAGGCCACGTCGAGCACACGATTGCTCGCAAGTCGAAGCTCCACGGCTTCATCCCGGTCAAGCCCGTTCGCGGCACCAACAAGATCGGCTCGTATGGCTTCGGCGATGCGCAGGTGCAGGCGCTTGTCGTCGGTCAGGCCCCGCCCTCGACCCCGAGCGACATCGGTCGCAACACGCTGACGGTCGACACCGTTGTGCTGACCCGCTCGGCGGTGCCGATGCTGGAAACCTTCCAGACGCAGTACGATGCTCGCCAGGAAGTCGGCGTCGAGCATGGCCTCAAGATGGCCAAGTTCATCGATCAGGCTTACTTCATCCAGGCTGCCAAGGCAGCGTCGCTCACCAACTCGAAGTACAGCTCGACCGCTGGCAAGCCCTCGGGCTTCGCGGGCGCCTCGACCAAGGTTCTCGCCGCCACCGGCGACAAGACCGATCCGGCGAAGCTGTACGCGGCCATCCGTGACCTGTTCGTCACCATGGAAGCCAAGGACGTGGTGCCGGCCGAAGACGACGTTATGCTCGTGTTCCGTCCGGAGCAGTTCTATGCGCTCCAGGACGCCGAGCAGATCGTCAACGGCACCTACATAACGTCGGCCGGCACCAAGCTGGAGAACATGCCGATCTTCAAGGCGTTCGGCTGCCCGGTCGTGTCGAGCAACAACATGCCGAACACGAACATCACCGGTCACCTCCTGTCGAACGCCAACAACGGCAATGCCTATGACGGCGACTTCACCAAGCTGGTCGGCCTCGCGCTGTCGCCGAAGGCGCTGCTCGCGGGTGAGACGATCCCGCTGGAGTCGGACCTGTTCTGGGACAAGCTCTACAAGACGTGGTTCATCGACTCGCACTGCGCGTTCGGTGTGACCCCGGATCGTGCCGAGTACGCTGGCGCCATCTGGCTCCCGTAACCAGTTCCTCCCATCGGCCATGCGCCGGTGGATGCCCCGCCTTCCTTCGGGAGGGCGGGGTTTTTGGCTTCTAGGAGTTCAATGACATTTCTTAGCCGTCTCGACGTTGTGAACGACATGCTTGCCCTTATGGGTGAAGCACCGCTTCTCAGCGAAGACGAAGGCCACCCGCTCTACCCGCAAGCCGTAAGGACGCTCAACGTGGCATCCTATCGCACGCAGGCAAGGGGCTGGTGGTTTAACACCGAGAAGATCCAGCTTCAGCCTGATGCAGTCTCGGGCAACATCAATCTGTCGCCTGACGTTATCCGCGTCGATCCCCGTGACGATTGCCTGAACTACGTCCAGCGTGGGCGTAAGCTGTACAACGCCTTCGCAGGCCCATCTGTCGATCGTTATGTGTTCACCACCCCGGTGAGCGTATGGCTGGTTCGGCATGTGCCTTTCGAGGATTTGCCGGTCCCGGCGCAGCTTGCTGTTTCCTACGCTGCCCAAGTCGATTTCCAGCGTGCCTACGACGCCGACGGGCTCAAGTTCCAACAGCTCATGGCCTCGGCTCGAGAAGCACTGATCGGCCTGAACGCTGAGCATATCAGCAACGTCAACGCGAACCTGCTCCAGACGCCTAGCGTCGTGGAAACGATGGGTCGCATCGCGCCCATGATGGGCTTCGTCGGGGCGCGGGCGCCCTACTTCTTCTAGCTCAAGGTTACATGGTCAAAGTTTCCGGCTCCTACGAGAGCATTATCCGAGGTGTGTCGGAGCAGTCGCCGCAAGATCGTCGGCCCGGCCAGCACACTGAGCAAGTCAACATCATCAGCGACCCAGTGCGCGGCGCAGCGCGCCGCCACGGGTCCGTCATGCAGGATGAGCTGGTCCTAGCGCCTTATACGGCCCCGGCCTTCTCGGACCTTCTGAGCGACACCCAGAACCACCGCACAGTGACGTTCTCCGTCAATGGCGTGTTCTACGACCTGACCATCAGGACGAAGACAGCCGTCAGTGCGCTTGGTTTCGCCTGGGCATTAAACCGCTCAACCCACGAGTTTATCCCCGTCGTCCTGGCCAGTTCCGATCCGGTGCTGGACCAGCTGGTGGCGGGCGGGATGTCGGCTTCGGTCAACATCGGCAAATACCTGTTTCTGGCAGGCAACACCATCACCACCGCCTCGGCCCGAACCGATCGCTGGGGCGCGGCCGGCAACCAACACAAGGCCGTCATCTGGATCAGGGGCGGGGCCTACGCCCGGACCTTCAAGGCCACCGTCATCATGAACGACGGAACGCGCTACGAGGCCAGCTATAAGACCAAGGCGGCAAGCTATCCCGACCTCCTCGATACGACCGATCTGCTGACCGCCGATCCTGACTATCAGAAGAAGGTCAACGATCGCGTCAACGACTACAACTCCCGAGCCACAGCTTGGATCGGCCAAGCTGCCGAGGACATCACCCCGGAGAACATCGCGCAACAGCTGGCTGACCAGCTGACCACTGCGGGTTTGACTGGCGTCACTCGACAGGCCGGGCACGTCATCATCGACACGGCCAACATCAAAGAGATCACCTCCGACGACGGCGGCGACAACAGCTTGATCCACGCGGTGGCCAATGAGGTTGCTGCGGCTGAGCTGGTGTCCACGATCCACTATGTCGGCAAGGTTGTCCGAGTGCGGCCCAAGCGTGCCAATGACGACGACGCCTTCTATCTGGAGGCCTTCGCCAAAGAGGACGGAGCCACAGGCTGGACCGACGTTTACTGGCGGGAAGCCGCTGGCGTCACCACGCAACCGACTGCTGTCTTGGTTATGGCCACGGTGGCGGGCGGGACGCTCTACATGGCCTCGACGGCATCCGGCCTGGCTACCCTCACCGGGATCGCCGACGTGCCGGATTACAAGCCCAGCTTGGTCGGCGACGAGCTTACATGCCCGGTCCCCTACTTCATCGGCAAGACCATCAACTACCTCGGAGTGTTCCAGGATAGGCTCATCATCGGCTCGGATGCCGTCCTGCTGTTCTCTCGGCCCGGCGACTATCTCAACTGGTTTCGCCAGTCGATCCTAACCGTGGCCGACGATGACCCGGTCGAGGAGTATGCGCTGGGCTCGGAAGATGATGTCATCACCAGCTCGGCCACCTTCAACACGGATCGGGTCTTCTTCGGCAAGCGCTTCTGGTACAGCCTCTCTGGCAGCCAGCCGCTCACGCCAAAGACCAATTCGATCGTCACGCTGCGCGAGGAGCCCGGCGCCAATGCCGTTGCCCCGACAGCCTCGGACAACTTCGTCTTCTACTGCAAAGCCAGCTCGAAGCTCGGCAAGGACCGAACCAAGGTCTATCAGATGCAGGCGGGCCTCCTTACGGATAGCCCGGAAGGCGAGGACGTATCGGCCCAGCTTGACCGGTATATTCAAGGCGACCCTGTGTCGGTGCTGGCTATGGCCACGCCCAACATGGTCTTTGTCCGCACCGACGACAGCCGACAGACGCTCTACACCTACACCTATCTCGACAACAAACAGGGCGGTCAACGCCTGTTCGACTCGTGGAGCAAGTGGACGTGGCATGAGCGCACGGGCAGCTTGGTCGGCATGAGCCGAGACGAAGCCGACGTGCTCATCTACATGGTTCGCCATGGCAAGGACGCAGCCGGCAACGACAAAATCTGGCTGGCCTGCGAACGCTTCACGCTAGAGACTGGGCTATCGGCCCGGCCCTATGCCGACAGCCTGCGGCCCCTATCGGCTTATCAGGCAGGCACCGGCTATATCACCGCGGCTTCCGAGCTTGGCAGTGACGGCTGTGCCGCGATCGACGACACCAGCGAATACCGGCTTATCGGCAGGCCTCTGAGCCAGCTGAGCCAGCTGACCGACGCCTATGGCTCGGGTATCCCGGCTTGGGTTGGCATCAACTACGACGCCTACCTGACGCCGACGAACCCGTTCATCATGGACCGGTACACCGATCGGGCAATCACCGACTGTCGACTGACGCTGGAGACGATCCGGGCTCATGTCGTGGACACGGGCGGGGCCACAGTATCCGTGACCAGCTCGCGAGGCACGCAGCAGGTCAAAGAGTTCATCGGCCGCATCATCGGCGCGGCGAGCAACCTGATCGGGCGCCAGCCGGTGGTCGACACGGCCATCCCCGGCGTCATCGCCAAGGAGATACGAGAGTGCTCCTATACGATAAGCTCGCTGCGCTGGCTCCCGCTTACGATTAGCGGGATCAGCTGGACGGGCCAGTATTTCAACAACACACGGCGGGTCTAGTGGGATCACTCATCTACGCCGACGCGATCCATACTCGTGAGCAAGCCAAGATTGACGCGGCGCGCATCACGCAGAAGTCGGGCAATGAGCGGCGCGGGGCACAGACGGCCCTGCAACAGTTCTCAGCCTCGCTGGCGAACAGCCGGGCAATGGACGCGGCCGGCAAGAACATCAACAGCATCACCGGGGACATTGCCCGGAACCTCGACGCCACCACGGCGGGCAACCTCCAGAGCCGCGTAGCAGCGGCCGAAGAGCTTGGCGCCAACACAGCCATGGCCGCAGCGGCCGGGGTAGGAGGGTCTAGCGTCGAGGTGTACAATCACACCATCCGGCTCAACCAGGCCATCCGCGAGGAAGCGCAGAGCAGGGCAACCAACTCTGATCTAATCAACGCCTCGAACAACAAGGGTCAGCAACTGGTGGAGGCTACCGCTTCGTTGGACAACAACGTCTATCGAGCGGACTTGGACTTCACCCAGTACGTCGACCACCACAAGATGAGCCTGTTCGAGCGCTTGGGTTATCTCGGCGCCGCAGCGGCAGCTACCTACTTTGGTGGCCCGCAGGCAGGCATGGCCGTGGTTGGCCTAGCCGAGTCTGAGCAAGCTGCCAGTAACGGCGACTTCCAGACGGCAAGCAACTCGCTGATGGGCGCCGTGCAGAACGGCTTCCAGGCATACAAAGACACTCGCAGCGTAAGCGGCAATGGTGGCGGCTACTGGTCTAGCACCAAGACTGCCCAGAGCAGCTACAAACTCAAATAGGAGACACAATGGCGGACGGTTATCCTAACCGGACACCGACGCGACAGACGTTCGCGTTCGACCCGGTTAGGCCCGCTGCGTCCAATAGCGCAGCCTCAGGCCAGAGCCGGGGCGCCCAGATCGTAGGCGGGGACTCGCAAGGCGGGGCCGTAGCATCTGGGCCACAGACCGACGCTGCTCCGGTCGCATCGGGCCTAGGCCAGTTCTTCGAGCAGCTGATGGAGCCGCATCTTAAGCAGCGCCAGCAGGAGGAGTTCTTCAAGGGCTACACCCGCGCACAGAGCGGAACGGCCCTCAACGAAATCACCAAGCCCGGCTCGCCGCTCACCAAGATTTTCGGCCCGACCGCTTACGAGCAGGGCGCCCAGTTCTTCACCGCCAAGTCGCGGGTCGACCAGTGGACGGTCGATCGCTACGGCGAAATGGACACGCTCAAGAAGCTGCCCCCGGATGAGCTGGCCAAGGTCATCGCCTCCAAGTCTCAGGACTTGATGACAGGCGACCCCGGCGCCGACATGCTTATCCAATCCAGCCTGCTGGAGTCCTACGGCCCGCTCAACAACGCGGTGGCCAAGTCTCGCTACGCTTGGCAGCAGAACGAAGCGCTCAACGCTTGGGGCTCTGCGGCTGTGTCTGGCGGCGCCTCATTCCAGGCTGCGGCTCAGGCTCAGGCCGGGCTCGATCAGCCGACCGATCAGGACAACAGCGCCTTCGTCGCGGCAGGTAAGTCATTCTTGGGCGGGTTGGCCAAGCCGGTTGGCATGGACGACGAGACGTACAAGAAGGGCATGTATGGCACCTACCTGAAATACATGCAGGACGGTAACTTCTTCGCTGTCCGTGCCCTCAAGTCTGCCGGTATCGACAGCATCTTCAATCCGGACGAACAGACCAAGCTTGAGGACGCCTACCATCGCTATGCCCAGCAGAAGATGGGTGATGCCGTCATGAGCTACCTGTTGCCGGACATCGGCAAGCTAGATGAAGCCATGGCCAAAGGCACGACCTCGCCGCTTGATGTTCAGAAGGAGCTGATCCGTATGAACGGCGTCATCAAGACCAAGACGGGCGTTGACGAAGACCTGTTCGACTGGAAGGCCATCGACGGCAAGACCAATACGATCATGGGAACAATCATGGCGAACTACCGTCGTGCTCAAGATCGTCAATGGCAGATCGAAGACCGCGATTTCGCCGCTGCACAGAAGCAGAACGACATCCAGCAGGAGAACGCCTCTGTGCGTGCAGCTTGGGCTGCCGGCGATGTCAACGGTGCTATCACCGTAGGCCTGCCCAGCACCAGCTTCAACGCCGTCGCCCTGTCCGAGTACAGGACCGGCGACTACGCCGGCCTCCAGCGGTCCTTCATCAAAGGCAAGTGGGTGTCCGACGCGGTCAAGAACGAAGTTCAGGCTGGGGTCGAAAGCTCGATCGGCGAGCAGTACGGTAAGAACTTCGAGCGCAGCCACCAGCAATGGTTGGTCATGAACAAGCTCAACCCCGGCATGGCCGCTTCCTATTACGGGAGCTGGAACGACAAGATGCGTGCGTTCGACACGCTCTCGCGCCAGCTTGGTCCGCAGACGGCCTTTCAACGCGCGTTCGGCGATCCGGCCAAATACAGCATGGAGAACCTGCCACCCGATAAGCGTCGGGAGGCCGAGAAGGCCATCGACACTGCGGTGGCAAACCGTCAGCCCGGCTGGTTCATGTCGTGGTTCACCGACACCCCAAATTCCTCGGCAGTCCGGGTGATGCAGGGCGTGGCTACTGACCGCGTGGCCTTAGGCATCAACAACAGCGACTCTGACCCTACAGCACTTGCCCGCGAGTCTTTGGATGCCGCGCAAGCGGATGGCTCCTTACAGGTATCTGGCGAGTTCGCATGGCGCACCGCAAAGGGCACCAAGCCATTCGACAAGCGCCTAGGCGTTCTCCCCGATGAAGGGGCGAGGATATTCCGAGCCGTTGTCGATGAGCATCTGCGCAAGGCCGGTATGCAAAATGGCGCCTCGCCGGACAACGTATACGACATCGACGAAGTTACTACGCCCAAGGGCGAGACGGCCTTCAACATTGTGGCCCGAGCCGCAGACGGCTCCAAGCGCGTCCGCGTCCTCCTGCCAATGTCCACATTCATGCAGGGCAGGGATCAGCTCGTTGGCGGCGACCTCAAGTTCCGCGCCAAGCGGCGCCAGATCACGACGGACGCCCTGAACAATCTTCCTGCTCTAAACCCATAAGGAACACTATTGCCTGACGACCGTAGGGGCGCTGCCCGTCCCGGTAACAGCTACAACGACCCCGCCTACGCCCAAATCGAGGCGGGGTTGGAGAAGCGCTATGGCCTGCCTGACGGCCTGCTATCGCGCATCCGCACGCGCGGCGAGCGGTCCAATTCGGACCAAGTAAGCTCGGCCGGCGCACGTTCCGTATATCAGATCATCCCGTCCACCCGTGCGGCGTTCGTGCGCAAGTACGGCGTTGATGCCTATTCAAGCCCGGAGGCCGCAGCGCAGGTTGCGGCCCTCCACTTGCGTGACGACTACATCAAAACCAAGAGCTGGGATGCTGCCGTCACCCGGTACATAGGCGGACCTGATCCCAGCAAATGGGGCGCCCAGACCGTTGCTTATACCAAGCGCGTGACAGGCTCGGCCCCGGCTGGCGATCCTCGCGATCCCACGCCTGATCTGCCACCACTGCCGGATGTCAACGGGCTAGACCTGATGAACACCCGGCCTGACCAGTTCGACTACGCTCGGCGCCCACTGCCGCCACAATCGGCAGACCCGGATCACTCGAAAGAGGCCAAGCGTCTCGCCAAGCTGACCTCCCTATTGCCTACGGGTATTGCCGGGCCACAGGCCGTCAGCAACACGCCTGACCTAACCCAGGAAATCCAGGAGCAGGATGCAGGTACAGCGGCCGAGGCAAAGCGCGCGGCGCTGGCTAACCCAAAAGCGACCCCGACAAATCCGGCGCAATTCGCGGCCGGTCTAATCAACCCTGTCATCGGGCTGTACAACCAGACCAGTCAGCTTTTCCCCGGCTTCACCAGCCGTTTGGACCATGCCGCGGATGAGGAATGGTTGCTGCCTCAGCTGGCCCGCACGATCGACAACACGGTAGCTGCCGGGGGCGAAGACCCTGGCTACGACCAGTGGTATCAAAATAACCGCGAGGACATCGAGTCCTTCGCCCTGACTCCTGCCGAACGCCAGCAATTGCGCGAAACCTATAGCCGCGCCGGGCTGGCCGCTGCCAAGAAAGACATCGAGCACAGCCGCGCAAACCGGGAGGCTATAGACGCCACCGGGCACGGGACGTTCTTCTCACTCACGGCCGGGCTGTCTGATCCTGCTGGATGGGTGGCCGGGGCCGGTGTCGGCAAAGGCTTCGAGATCGCCGGGCTAGGTTCGCGTGCGCTACTGGCCGAAGGCCGGACAGGCGCTGCTGTAGCTTCGCTAGGTGCCGAGGGTGCTGTCGGAAACCTGGCCTTCACCGGGATGCTGAACGCGGCCGGCAAGACGACCACGACCGAAGATTACGCCATGGCTGGCGGTCAGGGCTTCCTGATCGGACTAGGCCTGTCGCCCTTCATGCTGCGTGGCCGGGCCGACATCGAAACGCCCAAGCTTGGCGAGAAGTTCGTCGAGGAGGCGCAGGCCCAAGCTGCTGACAAGTACGCTCAAGCCGTGCGCAACCTTGGCGAGGACGCTACTCCAGATGCCATCAAGGCAGAGGTGGAGCGCTTGGATGCTGCCCAGTACCGGTCTTGGATTACCACCTCATTGGCCCCGGTGCCTGACTCCGATCGGATCTTGCTCAGTGACCCTGACAAGATGCTCACCGCTGACCCGGCCGTTAAGGCTGACGTCACCGGACGCTACGGGTTTGACGCGACTATCGCGGACGACACCGAGAAGGCCCTAGTCACAGAAATGACGGCTAAGTCCGAGCAGATCGTGGCGAGCAATCCCATTGATGCCAAGGCCACCGACACCCTGCTCAACAATGTAGGCATGGAAAGCACAGGCCTTCGCCTGCTGCGCTCCGAAAGCCCTGTGGGCAAAGCCATTGGCATAAGCCTGCTCGAAAGCACCACTGGTGCAGCAGGCCGGCGCCGGACAGCGGCTATGTCCATGAAGGTGCGCGAGCGTATGTACAACCGCATCTTCTATCCGTTCGACGACCTCTACCACCAGTTCCGTCGTTCCGAAGGGGCTGGGCTTGTGTCCGAGTTCGTCTCTGGCAGGCAGCGCCGACGCTTCAATGAGCGGGTGTTTGATGAGGTGGAGGCTCGGGCAGACAGCCCGGAAGGCCAATACTTCGACGAGAGCCCGCATGTGCGGGAAGCGGCCGATCTGTGGGAGCGCGGCATGAACGCTATGCGGCGCGAAATGCAGCACGTCGGCACGGTAGGCGCGGCCCGGTTGGGCACCACCAGCCGAGGCTACATGCGCCACGTCCTCGACGCCCGGAAGGTCGTCGGCCTGACCAACCAGCAGCGTGGGCGCGTTATCGAGGAGCTGTCGGCCCAGTTCATGGACCCGACCAATGGCTTCGACGCGGCCTTCTCCAAGCGCCTCGCCACGAAGTATCTAGAGCGGGCAGAGGACGCCGCCAAGGGCGGTTTCGACGTGCCGATGAACCTCCGTAACCCGGAGGCCGCGGATGTCGTGTACGACGCCCTCAAGGCTCTCAGCATCCCCGACATGGAGATCGAGAAGCTGATGGGGAAATTCTCCAGAGGCGGCGCGGACTTCACCAAGCAGCGGCTCAGGCTCAAGCTCGATGCTGACCTTGGCGACGGCATGAAGCTGCGCGACTTGTTCAACAGCGACATCAGCAGCCTGTACCGTGGCTATGCCCGGAGAGCGGCCGGCGAGGTGGCGCTGGGCCAATATGGGATCATGGGCAAGAAGGGCCTCAACGAGCTGCGCAAGGCCCTGTCGGCCACGGGCGGCAGCGTTGACGACCTCAAGGCCTTCGACCAGATCGCGGCCGAGTTCCTGAACAGCTCCTTCGGGGAGCACAACCACCGCTACATGGACAACATGAGGGTGGCGACAAGCGTGGCCCGCTTGGGTGGCATGGGCTTCACCCAGTTCGCCGAGTACGGCAACGCGCTCAGCGCGCTCGGCATTCACCGTACCTTCGCCGCGATCGGCGCTCTGCCGCGCATGGTGCGCGAGGTGGGTCAGCTGGCCAAGGGTGGCGAGCCTGCCAACCCGATCCTAGCCAGCATCGACACGCTGGGCGGTCACATCGGCCTCGACGAATACAACCTGACCCGCATGTTCGATGTCAAAGACAACGACATCCAGGTGTATAGCACGGACAACCTCGGCATCGCCTCGCGTGGGCTAAGAGGCATTGCCCACATTCAAGCCGGCCTCACTGGCCAGCGCATGATTACGGCAGTGCAGACCCGTGCGATGGCCGAGCAGATCGTCCGGAAAGCGATCCAGTACATCAAGGATGGGACCGAGAGTGTTGCCCTAGCCGACATGGGCGTAAGCCCTGAGCTGGCTGGGCGCCTACGGGCCGACCTGCCAAACATCGCCACGTTCGACGGGGCAGGGAAGCTGGATAGGCTCGACTTGCTCAAGTCCAAGATGGAGGGCACGCACGTCATGGAGTTCCGTGACGCGATCGAGCGAGGCTCCTCGCAGATCATCCAGCGGACCTACATCGGAGAAACCGGCAAGTGGGCACACAACGGCCTACTCAAGATGCTGCTCCAGTTCCGCACCTTCGGCGTCACCAGCGTCGAGAAGCAATGGGGCAGGGGCGTCCACAACTATGGGGCCATCAAGGCTTCTATGTATCTTCTGGGCGCCATGAGCTTCGCCGTGCCGATCCACATCGCGCGCGTGCAGGCCAAGATGCTTGGCATGTCTCGCAGCGAGCGGGAGAAGTACGCAGACCAGAACTTGACGGTGCCTGCCTTGGCCCGAGCCACGATCAACTATGCCTCAGCCTCAGGGCTGCTCGGCGACGTGCTCGACATCGGCGGGGGCTTTGCCTCCGGGCTTGGCGGCGACGGCGGAAAGGCATTGGCTCAGAACGTCGGCGTGCGAGGCACCAAGGGACAGAACCAGCTGCTAGGCGGGGTTGTCGCTCCCGGTGTCGGCTTGGTCGAGGACGTGTGGGATGGCGTGCATGGCAACGGCAAGAAGCTCGTTGACGTGCTGCCCGGCTCCAACCTTCCTTATGTTCAGCCGATCATCAATGGCGTGACCGCCGATGACTCCTCGCAGAAGCCCGGCGCTTCTCAAGCAAATTAGCCCGTAGTCTCGAACAGTAGAACACAGCGTCCGGCGTAGTCTCCATGAGGCTCGCTGGCGTGAAGTCCGGCTCATCCCAGACGCTCAGCTTATACTGGGTGGCTGGGCAGGGCTTGCCTGTTCGTGTGTCTATTACAGGTCCGTAAGGGTCGACTACCCGGTCTGCGGGCGCAGCAGAAAACATCAGAAATACAAGGGCGGGGATCATGGCGCGAGCCTAACCCGCCCGCTCACTTCGGGTCAACCAGATTGATACCGTCATCCACATTCCACAGGAGAAGGCTCTAAGTGACCTTGCCCGGCCATTTGGCCGATCCTAACTTCCGTTACAGCGTCAATGAATACACCGGCGACGGGTCGACTACTCAGTGGTCCTTCTCATTCGACGGCGGCTATATAGCCCGAGATCATGTCGGCGCTTATTCTATTGCCGATGACGGAAGCTTCAATGAGCTGCCTATTACTTGGGTTGGCGACAATCAAATCCAGATCAGCCCCGCTGTAGCAGCCGGGCGCAAGTTTCGCATCTACCGCTCGACTCCGTTGGACTCGCCGCTGGTGGATTTCGCCGATGGCGCATTCATCAACGAGAAGAACCTCGACCTTAACTCGGTCCAGGCTGTGCTTGTTGCCGCGGAAACGCGTGATGCTGCTGTCGTGGCCAACAAGGACTCATTGGCTCTGGCAGCCCAGTCCAAGGCGTCTTCGGACGCGGCTGCCGCGTCCGCCAGCACGGCTGTTGCCTCGGCTGGCACTTCGACCGCACAGGCGGGGATCGCAACAGCCAAAGCCGGCGAGGCTGCCGCTTCGGCAACCTCGGCCAGTGGCTCAGCCGGCACTGCTACGACACAGGCGGGCATCGCTACGACTAAGGCTGGTGAGGCTGCTGGATCGGCATCTGCCGCCAGCACGGCTGCTGGTACTGCAACGACCCAAGCCGGCATCGCTACTACGCAAGCCGGCATCGCGACCACCCAAGCAGGTAACGTCGCTGCTGCGATTGCATCCGTACCTATTGGCGCCGGCTCATCCATCGCCGGGTCTGGTCCTCCGGGGTTTAATGTCGGCACCACTGGCGCCTTTTATACTGACGGCACCACCGGTTCTATTTACGGCCCAAAGACTGCCGCAGGTTGGTCCTCCACCCCGATCGCCCAGATGGTGCCATCGGGCCCGCAGCAGCCTAGCCGCAAGCGCGCGGACTTCCTGTCTCCCGGCGCGGTTCTGCCGCCCGAGCATTGGACGTTTACCCGCGCACAATCGCGCACGGACCTGCTGTATTCGGACAGCTACGACTACCTGTATTCCACCTATGGACCCAACGTACCCGTAATCCGGGCTGGCAAGGGGCTAGGGGTCTGGCAGGCTGCTCAGCAGATGCTCGCCAATCCTGCGGCGCCGGTGACGGAAACGATCACGCTCAATAATACGGGCGTCTATATCGTCACTTGCTGGGGACCGCCTGGGTCGGCCCTTGGGGCCGCGTTCGCCACTGGTACTGGCACAATTACTGACGCCGGGCTGACTGCCGCGTCATCGCTTGCGGGCAACGCTAAGTCGTTCCTCATCATCACGATGACGAGCACCGGCACCGTCATTTTCACGCCAAGCGGCGGTCTTACCAAGGCAAACGTTACGATCAACCCGAACGGTGCGACGCTAAGTCAGCCGGTTCCCTTTATCCCTACACAGTCGACGGTCAACGCTGACTTTATTGCAGGCAATGCCACATTCAATTCGTTGATCGGGGCTGCGCGCGGATACTTCCTTGTAGGAGTAGCTGGCGTAACTGGGGCTAAGAACTACGCTCGCCTTCCTGGGCCGCTTGGCTTAAACGGCTTTACCGCCGCTTACATAGCCTCAGATACGACGTACAACTTCTTCGACGCGGCTGGCCACTCCCTCAATAACAATTCGGTCGGCAATGCCTCGTTTTCAGCCGGACTCGTCATGGGCCGCACCTGGGACACCGGGCAGGCCAATGTCTCCTTTGGGGCTGGTGATAAATCGGTAGGCTCTTTCGGGTTCGCCCATAACAACGGCGCAGCAGTAACTGCGTCCTGTCTCGGCGGCGCTGCAACGACCGGCACCTATGCGAACTACGCTCAGATCAATGGGTGGATCACCTTCTACGAGATCGCGACAGACGCAAGGCTAACCGACGCGGCGCTTTACCAGAAGTATTCTTCTTGGGCTGCACCGGCACCGACGACCGTTCTGCATAACTTCTCGCCTATCTCGATTTCTAAGTGGCGCCGGGGTTTGGCGCAGATGGCTGCCGGCCTTCGCGACTGCGTGTTGTGCATTGTGGCTTCCTCGCATGGCGCTGGCCAGTATCCTACGAATGATCCCAAGCGTAACTGCTGGTCCTGGCAGCTTGCCACCAAGCTGACCGCAGCTGGGATACAGGCTTGGCCTTATGCCTATTGTGGCGACGACCAATACACTATTCCAGCTTCGGGAGGCACTAGCCTCTACGATCCCTATGTCTCGTTCAGCGCAGGCTGGAGCAAGTCGGGGTCACGCAGGCATCAGTTTGGCGGCGACGTAGTTCTAACAACCACTACCGGCGCGACATTTACGCACGCGATCCCGCCAGCGACCGACACTTATACTATCACGGCCTACCAAGGGCCGGGGTACGGTAGCTTCACTGTGGCGGCCAACGGCGGTGCTGTCCTCGCGACGGTAAACCTCGATAACCCTACGCTCGGCGAGAAGGTGACGACTGTCACGGTTCCGGCCGGTGTCAACAGCTTCACGATCACGGTTACGTCGACGGGAAGCAAACCGGTGAAGATCGCACGATCATTGCCTAACGACAGCCGGTTTAAGAAGGTGCTGATTTACAACGGAGCACGAAGCGCCGCTAACTCAGCTGACCTGTCGAATAACATCGCTCCCGAGAACTCGTATCTTCTCGGCCTGACTAATCTGACGCCGGACCTTACCATCATCCAAGGCACGGTCACTAACTCGGCCAGCGCGGCCGAGAGCGCGGCAACGTTCACCTCGAATATGCTTGCGGTATATACGGCGGCGGCCCAGTCCGGGTCCGTGATTATGATGGATGATCCAGCATCTAGTATTGCGGTCGTGTCGCCGGCCAACCAAGCGCTCTACCGTAATCTCGACGCGACGATCGCCTATGACAAGGGGGTCCCCTTCTTGTCGGCCTACGAAATCAGCAGCTACGAGCTAGGCAATGCCCGCGGCCTCTACGGAGACACCGTGCATGGCAGCGCACTCAGCAATAGCATAATCGCCGATAACGTAGCTTACGCCCTCACGGCGTAGCGTTAAGGCTACCAAACGTCGCCGTCACGGCAGTCGCGGCACATGATGTCGCGCCCGTGACGGGGCGTCTGTTCGCAGACGACGCAGAGGCCGTCACGTCGGCCGGCGGGCGAGAATATCGAGGCTATCAAACGCCAAAGTCGAGACATGGTCGCGGTATTTACCCATGCGCAACCCGTTGGGAAAGCCCAATACTAGGTCTAAATGAACATAAACTACAGGCCGGAGCGCAGCATCAACCGCTCGCCTCACAAGGAATAAAATGACCAACGGCTCAAGCCCCGTCGAGTATGTCGTCGAGGCCAGCAAACTCTCCCCTCCGGCCGTGGCCACTGGCATCACAGCGGCCGGGGTTTCCCTGCAAGACTGGGTTTATATTGTCACCATCGCCTATACCCTGATGATGGCGGCACACCTTGTCTACAAGTGGGTGAAAGAGCGCCGCAGTGGCAGCTAACGAGGACACCCTCGGAGCCCTTCACACCAAGGTCGCACAGACCCTCTCGACCCTCCTCGATGGTACGGAAATCCCGACCGGAGAGGAGGACGAGGAAGGCAACGAGATCAAGACTGTTATCCCGCCTTCGGCGGCGGTTCTGACCGCATCAATCCAGTTCCTCAAGAACAACAACATCACCTGCACACCGGCCCAAGACAACGCACTTGGCGAGCTGGAGGCGAAGCTCAAGGAGCGCGCCCAGAGGATGAAGACCGGGCGAGCCGACATGGTTGCCGCCCGCGAGGACACAGCCTTCCTGACGGGGCTGCCCAACTAGGATGGCTTCGCGCGAAAGCGCGGATGACGCCCTTCTACGCTGGAGAAAGCTAGAGCTGCTTCAACGCGAATATGCTGCATTCAGCACGTTCCTTGAAGCAGCCATGCTGCACCTTGGGTTTAACACCTCCGAGGTTCAGCAGGATATAGGCAGCTTCCTGAGCCATGGCCCGCAATACCTGATGATCCAGGCACAGCGCGGTCAGGCCAAGACCACCATTACCGCGATCTTCGCCGTGTGGTGCCTCATCCACTTCCCGTCATACCGCATACTCATCCTCTCGGCTGGTGGCCGGCAGGCCAACGAGATCAGCACACTCATCGTCCGGCTCATCATGACCATGGACGAATTGGAGTGTTTGCAGCCGGACCCGACCAACGGGGATCGCACCTCGGTCGAGGCCTTCGACGTTCACTACACGCTCAAGGGCGTGGACAAGTCGCCCAGCGTGGCCTGCGTCGGCATCACCGGCAACTTGCAGGGCAAGCGCGCCGACCTTCTTATCGCCGACGACATCGAGAGCCAGAAGAACGCGCGCACCGCGACCATGCGGGAAATCCTGCTGGAGCTGACACGCGACTTCACCTCGATCTGCGCGACCGGGCGCATTGTGTACCTGGGCACGCCGCAGAGCGCGGAGAGCATCTACAACACCCTGCCGGCGCGCGGTTTCACCGTCCGCATCTGGCCGGGCCGCTATCCGACCCCGGAGCAGCTGGAGAACTACGGCGACATGCTCGCCCCGTTCATCAAGCAACGGCTGGTCATGAACCCCGGCCTTGCCTTCGGTGGCGGGATGCTGGGCGATCAGGGGCAGGCGGTTGACCCGCTGCTGCTCGACGAGCCGACGCTCCAATCCAAGGAGCTGGACCAAGGCCCGAGCTACTTCCAGCTCCAGCACATGTTGAACACGCGGCTGGTCGATCTGCTGCGCTATCCGCTCAAGATCGAAGACCTAGTGTTGATGCGCCTGGGCGGCGAGCATTTCCCGCTCAGCGTCACCCGCGGTTTCGGCGGGGCAGCGCTCAAGCCTATCTCGTGCCACAGCTCCAGCTACAACATTTCAGTGCCACATGAAGTCTCGGCCGACGTGGCCAAGCTTCAAGGCTGCGTCATGTATGTGGACCCGGCCGGTGGTGGTAAGAACGGCGACGAGACGGCCTATGCCGTTACCGGCTTCCTGAACGGCAACATTTACCTGCTGGCGATCGGCGGATTGCCCGGTGGCTACAGCCTCGACGTGATGCGCAAGCTCGCGCTGATCGCGAAGCGCTGGAACGTCAACAAGGCCATCATCGAAATGAATATGGGTTACGGCGCCTTCAAGGAGGTGTGGTTGCCTATCCTACGTGCGGAGCACGCCTGTGCGGTCGAGGACGATTACGTCCACGGCCAGAAGGAGCTTCGCATTATCGAGACTCTGGAGCCTGTCATAGCTCGCGGATCGCTTATCATAAGCGAGGCCGCACTGGAGGAGGACCGCGATACCTGCGCTGGCTATGACGCCAGCAAACGTGCGCTGTACTCAGTCCTGCATCAGCTCAGCAAAATGACCCGCGACCGTGGGGCTCTGTTCCATGATGACCGTGCCGACGCCCTTGAAGGCGCCGTGCGGTTCTGGGTGCAGATGCTCGCGATCGACCAGGATGCCGCTGTAGCGGCTCAACGCCAGCGTGAGTGGGAAGCCGCCATGGCCGACCCTCTGGGCAAGCAACGGTTCGCCAACCCGGCTTCGACCGGATCGAGCCTCTTTTCAAAATATCTCAGGAGATAACCTCACCATGCGTGAGAGCGACCTGCCCAGCCCTTCCATTGGAGGCAAGGGTCATCACCTACGCCGTATCTCGGCCAACGCCATCAGCCAGATCGAGATCGGTGCAACCGCCTATACCAACGGCCGTCATCCCCAAGCCCAGAAGCTCAAGGACTATTTCGACGCCTGCTCGGCAGCGGTCGCGGGCTTCGTGCCTGTGGCTCCCGTCGTAGCCTTCACTCCGACTGCCAAGAGCTACAGCATCGCCGCTGGCGCCAACCAGGCCGGGCCTGCGCTCAGCAAGGGCGGCAGCGAGGGCGTGGCCACGTACAGCTCGGGCACCCCGGCGAAATGCACGGTCGATCCCGTCACCGGCGCAATCACCCCGATTGCCACCGGCACCTCGGTCATCACCGTGTCTATCTCGGCCTCGGGCGGCTTCCAAGCGGCCACCCAGACCTATACCGCGACTATCACGGCGTAAGCCATGAAGCGCCTTGTTGCTCCGGTTGCGGCTATGGCCGTGATCGGGGCAGCCGGGCTCGGCTTGCTGAAAGACAGCGAGGGAGTCCGGTTTACCCCGTACCTAGATCCCGTAGGCATCCCTACGGTTTGCTACGGTCACACGGGCAGGGATATTGTCTGGAACAAGCGGTACTCGCCGCAAGAGTGTGACGCCCTGCTGATGCAGGACATCGCCTATCACCAGACCTTCATCATCGGCCCAGACAACTGCATCAAGAATTCCCCGCTTAACCAGAACCAGCTCGATGCCGTGACTTCGTTCACGTTCAATGTCGGCGGTCCTAAGTTCTGCGCATCCACCATGGCCAAGCGCCTCTCGGCTCGAGACTATGCCGGGGCGTCCAAAGAGTTCGCCAAGTGGAACAAGGCGAGGGTGAAGGGCAAGGCCGTGGTTCTTCCGGGGCTTGCTAAGCGCCGTACAGCCGAGAAATCGCTGTTCGACACACCGACACCTGTTCCCGCGTCGAGGCCCTCCACGGGCGCGCTCCGGGCAATTTTCGGGGCATTCAAATGATCCCCTGGCCATTGAGCATCTTGACAAACGGCGCAACTTGGGGCAGAGCCTTAAACGCCGTGGGACGCTGGTTGTTCCACAAAGGCGGGTGGCTTTTTGTAGCACTGACACTCAGCCTCGCAGCGGTCGCGTATATGACCCACGAGGCGCGGACGGCCCGAGCCGAGCGCGATGCGCTTAGCACGGCCCTGCTGGCAGCCCAGGAGCAACAGAAGCTCCTGGTCCGATACCAGAACGCGGCTTCCTCGGCCGAAACGGGGGCTTCCAAGGCGAAAGCCACAATATCTAATAAGGAGGCCGTGGGACTTGCCCGGACTCAAAGGGCGCTCGACGCCAACCGTGATTGGGCTGACCAGCCTGTGCCTACTGCTGTCCTTGACAGCTTGCGGCAATAGGACCCGGCCAGCTCTGGGAGTAGCCCTTCCGGCTTCTCTCATTGCCGACTGCGAGGAAACCAAGGGAAAGCTGGATGCAGCGGAGGCGGCACTAGCCGCGGGCCAGCCTGTTCCGGTCATCACCAATGGTGACCTCGTGCTCAAGATCAGATCACTCCGGGCAGACCTCAAGCGCTGCAATGCCGATAAGGCAGGGCTTCGCTCCCTAGGCTCGGGAATAACTGGTGGCTAAGCAGAAGTTCGCCTTCAAATCGAAGATGGCTGCTGCGGCCACGATCAGGAATTTAGCTGGTCATCACCAGGAGGCTGCCAAGGATGCTGCCATTGCGGCTGCACACCGGAAGTGGCCACCCAAGAAGGCTGCTGCTAAATAGGCGTTGGTCGGGTTAGCGGGCTCCTCCCTGTCTAACCCGGCTACGACCTGATTTCGCTATGCTTATGCGAAGGGGCACTCCGACAGTCATAGACACAGATTTCCCCCGTGGGCGCCCGGCCGCGCCCGGATAAATCCCGCGCGTGTGCGCCGGGCCTAACTCCGGGCTAGGCGCGTGGATTGGCCGGGATTGAGCCAGTGCAAGCACGGGGAGCATCTGTCTCGTTTAGCGCTGGCCAAGGCCGGGCAGCACTCGGCTTAGGCCGGGCAGGGCCGGGCTGTGCCCTGGTGAATTGATACCGTCATCCACAGGAAACCCGCATCTATTTGCCCGGATTAGATCAGGATTAAGACCAAGGCTTAGGACACCGCACGGCGTAGCTAGGCCTAGGACAGACACCGGGAATAGATCGATCAGAAAGACCGATCGGAAGGACTGGAAAGAGCTAGGATTAGGACCGGATTAGACCGGACTAAGCCATAGCAGGCTAAGCCTATCCCTACGGGATAGAACCGGATTAAGATTGGGGCTTGACCCTAAGCCCGGAATAAGCCAGTTTAATGGGACAGCGGCGAACGGGCTTTCAGCCTAGGCCGGATCGAATAGCCAGACGGTGCATCCCTGCTAGGCAGGCTCTCACCTAGGAAGGCCGGATCATCCGGTTAGCCGCCACCATCGGACTAGGCTTAGACCTTAGCCGATACCTTGGAACACTAGCCCGGAGAGTACGGGCCGTGACCAGCCAAGGAACCTTCCGAGCCAGCGCGATAGGACGTTGGCCTGCCTTACGGAGGCAGTCGAAAGAACAACCCGGTCATATGTCCAAGGGCGGTGGCCCGTTTGGACTGGCAACGGCGGACTAGGTTTGAGCCTTCGGGTTTGCATCTGTCCTAACCAAGGCCAGACATGAAGGAAGCTTTAGTCTTGTCGCTATGTGGCAAGGGCGTTGGCAAGCGGCACGTCGCAACGCGATAACGTTGTGGTGGCTATCCGGTGGGAACGCTGGGTATGCGGGAAACGTGTCTCCACTAGCTGCTAATAGTGCCTAGTCCCTGCATCTGTAAGGATGCGTGCGAAGGGATAACCTAGGCACTAGTAGAAAGGGCAGGGCGAACCTCGCGCTAAATGACATTGATCCGGTGATTGCTGATGGTTAGTCGCATCTGTGTTGCGCCCTGCTCTTTCTCCTAGTGCTTACGCTAGGTGATTGAGGAGAATTACCATGCCTAAGGCTGCTGACATGACCAACCCGGCGATTGTCCTGGAGACGTTCAAGTCACCGGATACCAATGGGTATGATGCGGGCAAACTGTCCGCGTCGATCAAGCTCATCGCCACCAACGGAGCCAAGCTGGATGCGCGTATCCACGCCACCGCCTGCGCCCTGCTCGAACGTGCCGCCGAGCATTTCGATTGCTCGATGGTGCCTGCGCTACTCAACGCCATGCCCAAGTCGTCGCGCCGCAAGGCGTTGATCGCTTGGTTCGGCGCGTACTCGAACGTCCATATCCGTGAGGAGAAGGGCGGGAAGTTCACGGTCACGATCGTCAAGACCACGTCCAAGCTGTACAAGGCGCCGCGACCTTCGGAGGCGTTCGCCAATCCCTTCTGGTCGGTCGAGGAGAAGGACCAAGACCCGGCCGCGTTCGACCGGACGCGCTTCGCTGCCGCCATCGCTTCGCTCATCAAGCGTGCCGAAAGCGACAACGCTCAGCTCGATGCAGAAAGCCGCGCTGCGCTCGCCGACCTCAAGCTGGTCGGCGTCAAGCTGGCTCCCGTCGCGTGACACCGGCACCTGCCATGCCTGCCCGGCCTAACACGTCGGGCAAGCCCTTCATGACTGTGCCTGCACCGCGGATCACCGGCACGCTCTCACTCCGCTTCGGGAGGAAGCATTGATACAGCACCTCGACGTGTACGCCATGGCCGTGGCCAGTGTTGGCGCGCTCATGTTCGGCATGGGCAAACTGATCGACAGCCTTAACCACTGGCGGGCCTGCTCACGCAGGATGTGACGCCAGCACTCCGCGGCCTGTGCTCGCGTTAGCGACCTAAGCTGGCGCGAGCACAGCCGATTGAGGATATTATGTTACAGTTCAACACATTAGCGACGAGCGTAACGGCCGTCGTACTATTCCTCGCGGTCGTCGCCCTGGCGATCGGCTTCGTCGTGGCCTGTGTCCTCGATAAGCTCGAAGGCCGCTAAGAGCATAGGAATTTTCCTAAGCAATGTTCCTTTTCTGTTCTCATGTTGGAAAACGCTGGCTAGAGCCGAGTCGTGAGCATGAGCACACCTGTAATGCGTACCGAAGCATCGGGCCGTGAGCCCGTGACGGGCGTTGTCGTCTCACTTCCCAGACCTAGTTGGACGGTGGCCAAGCTGGCTGCCCACTGGGAGGTGAGCGACACGTTTGTCTATGACCTACTCAACAGCGGCCAACTCGACGGCTTTAAGCTCGGGAACAAACTCTGGCGTATCCGGCCGGAAGCGGTGGAGGAATACGAATGTCGCAGCCATACCAGCTCGGCAAGCTCACCAGAACACGAACAGACGGGTCCAAGTACTGGTCCTATGCCATCATCTGGCATACCGACGAGGGCAGACGCCGCGTTTCGCTTGGGACGACTGAGCGGCCAGCGGCAGAAACCCTTGCGCGTGAGTTCTGGGCGAAGCTGACGCTATCTTCGGTCGAGTCCGTAGGTCAGGTGATTGAGGCCTACTTGGCCACGTTGCCGGACCCGACGACCAAGCCCGACATGAATACGTCATCGGCCATCAAGGACAGCCAGCGGAAGCATACGTCGTGGAAAGCAGCTAAGCCTTACTGGGGCAACCTCCTATTGTCGCACGTCGATGACGAGACGAGCACGGGGTACGTGACGTGGCGCAAGCGCGCTGCCAACACGATCCGCAACGAGCTTAGCCTTGTCCGGGTCGCGCTTAACTGGGCGGCAGGTAAGAAGATGATCCCGGCTGCGCCCAAGATCATCCTTCCGGCCATGCCTGAAAGCTCGGTCGATCATCTGACCAAGAAGCAGTTCCGTGCGTTCCTGGCCGGGTGCAAGGCGCCTCATGTTGCGCTCTTTGCTCAGCTGGCCGTCACCACTGGTGGCCGAGCCAAGGCCTTGCTTGAGCTTACGTGGGATCGGGTCGACTTCGACCGCGGATTGATCGCGCTCAACCCTAGTGGTCGGGTGCAGCGTGCCAACAAGAAGCGTGCGATCGTGCCAGTCAACGACCGGCTTATGCCCTTGCTCCGCGAAGCGTTCGAGGGCCGGACAACCGACCACGTAATCGAATATAAATGCCAGCCTGTTGCCGACATCAAGAAAGGCATCCTGCTGGCCAAGGGCCGAACCGGGATACACTGCACACCGCACATGTTCCGGCATTCGGCTGCTGTCTGGATGGCTGAGGCACGCACTCCAATGGAGGAGATCGCTGCGTTCCTAGGCCACACGGACATCCGCATCACCATCAGGGTCTATGCCCGTTTCCATCCCGACTATCTGCGTCGGGCCGCATCGGCGCTCGACTGGTGACAAGAGAGATAAGAGAGCTTCGGTACTGCACGTACCGCCACATGTGGGTCATCACCCACTTGGACGGGTCGCGCACGTATGAGGAGCCGATGCCGGGTTCACCTCGGTACGATGAACTGTGCCGGCTCGGGAGGTATCCCATAGCCGGCAACAAGTTCATCTGAACACAGGAGCATTAGTAACAACGTATCGGATCAGACGATCCTAAGGTGGTGCCGGATGCAGGGCTCGAACCCGCGACCTTCGGTTTACAAAACCGCTGCTCTACCAGCTGAGCTAAACCGGCCCTCGGGGCGCGCCCCCGACAATCAACTGCGCGCTCCCATGCGTCAGGTGATGCCGAAGGTCCAGCCCTCTGTTCGCGCGATGTCGGCAGTCAGGCCGGCGGGCGACCATAATTCCGGGCGAGGCGCATAGGTACGCAGCCACGCCGCGGTCAGCAGCGCGTCGGCGCTATGATCGTCGATCGCGCCGCTCCCCGTTACCGGCGTGCTGCCGATCCTCTCCAACGCGATGTTGAGCGTCTCGATCGACGTCATCTTGGTGCGCCCCTTCGCCCGCCCGGCGGCGATCGCGGCCAGGCTGGTATAGATTTCGACGATCAGCGATCCTTGCGCTGGTGCAGGATCGAACGGCCAGATCGGAAGCTTGCCCGCAAGTTGGTGCATCACGCGCATCCCGGTCAGGCTCGATTTCCCGACTTGCGCCGCGCCGACGAGATTGAGGTTGCTGTACGGGTTCAGCCCCTGGAGCCGCTGTTCGACCTCGCTGGTACGCAGCCGACCACGGCCGCCGCCATATTGGTCACCTTCGCGTCCGCCATGCCGGCGGAAATGGCGCGAGGCCTCGGGGTGATCGACGAAGGTCGATGCGGCAAGATGCGGATCATCAGCGCTGATCAAGTCGACTAACGCCCATAACGCTCGCGCATCGGCCGGGCTGTCGGCCCACCCCGGAAAGAACGCGCCGCGATCGACGAATGGCAGCGACAGGCCGAGATCGAGCCCGACCAACGTGCCGTCGGGCATGCCGTCGCGCAGCCAGTCGAGTGCCGCCGACCGCGACCACCCGCCGGGTCGCTTGATCAGTTCGGGTGCACACCGGCCGCGCGCACAGATCGCCACCGCGATGCCACGTTGCACCGGGCCAACCGCGCCCGACCAGTCGATCGCCGCATAGTGCTGGAAATGATCAGGGACGATCGCCACCACGTTTCGCCCGCTGCTTGAGCGATGCACGATCCCACCATGCGCGCTCAATAAGCGCCTTCAGTCGTTCCGGGTCGGCGCGCTCGGCATCGACCAACACGATCGGCCAGCCTTCATATTGCGGTGTCTGCCAGAAGGTGTCCGGATCGCTTTCCTTGAGATAGTCGATCTCCTCGCGCGCGGCGCGCAACGCGATGCTGCCCGGTGCGCGACCCCTGGCAACAATCTGCTTGCCACGGACCGTCGGCGCCAGTGCGCCCTTCGCTACCGGTTTCATCACGACGCCAGGTAAGGTCAGCGTGAACGCGGCGATCTCGTCCCAGGTCATCAGGGATGGTCGCCGAACGCCGTCCGCTGTGCCTTGCTCGCGCGATTCCACCAGGCGCGGGTAATGACCAGCCGGACCCGCTCGGGATCGGTCGAGCCATAGCGCACAAGCAATCCCGGCCAGCCCTCGTAGTGCGGGGTCTGCCAGAAGGTATCGGGATCGGTTTCCATCAGCACCGCCTTTTCCTCGTGCGGGCTCATGACGTGGAAGCTGTCGGGCTCTCGGCCTGGCGAAACGAACGCCTTTTTGTTCACCTTGGGGCAGAGGTCGCCGTAGAAGCTTTCCATATAGGTATCGGGCAGCGTCAGCGCGAAGGCGACGACCTGGTCCCAATTGTTGAGCGCGTCAGCCATCGGTCCTCCGCTTCAGGCTGTCCCAATAGTCCAGCCGCTCCTGGATCCGCTTCTCAAACCCACGATCGGTCGGGGTGTAGAAGGTCTGCGGGCTCATGTCCTCGGGCCAATAATTCGATCCCGAGAAGCCCTCCTCGGTATCGTGGTCATAGGCATAGCCCTTGCCGTAACCGATATCCTTCATCAGCTTGGTCGGCGCGTTGAGGATATTCTGTGGCGGCATCAGCGATCCGGTTTCCTTCGCCGACCGCCACGCCGCGCCCATCGCCTTGTATGATGCATTCGATTTGGGCGCGGTCGCCAAATAGAGGCACGCCTGCACCAGTGCGAGCTCTCCCTCGGGCGAGCCGAGGAAGTCGTAGGTATCCTTGGCGGCGATGCATTGCACCAGCGCCTGCGGGTCGGCGAGGCCGATATCCTCTATCGCCATGCGGACCAGCCGGCGAAGTAGGTAGAGAGGTTCCTCGCCCGCGGTGAGCATCCGCGCGAGATAATAAAGCGACGCCTGCGGGTCGCTGCCGCGCACTGCTTTGTGCAGCGCCGAGATCAGATTGTAATGCCCTTCGCGGTCCTTGTCGTAGACCGCGACGCGCCGCTGCAGGAACGCCGACAGGCCGGCGGGATCGAGCGGCTCGGGCAAGTCGACCGAATAGAGCGTCTCGGCCTGGTTGAGCAGGAAGCGCCCGTCGCCATCGGCGCTCGCGATCATCGCCGCGCGCGCATCGGGGGTGAGGGGCAGGGGGCGCTCCATCAGTTCGTCGGCGCGGACGAGCAATTTGCCCAGCGCAGTGGCGTCGAGCCGATGGAGGATCAGCACTTGCGCGCGGCTGAGCACGGCGGCGTTGAGTTCGAAGCTGGGATTCTCGGTGGTCGCGCCGACCAACGTGACGGTGCCATCCTCGACATAGGGAAGGAAACCGTCTTGCTGCGCGCGATTGAAGCGGTGGATCTCGTCCACGAACAGCAAGGTGCGCTTACCGATCCGGGCATGCTCGCGTGCTTCGGCGAAGGCCTTCTTGAGATCGGCGACGCCCGAAAATACCGCGGAGATCGCGACGAAGCGCAGACCGACCGCGTCGGCGAGCAATCGCGCGATCGTCGTCTTGCCGGTGCCGGGCGGTCCCCACAGGATCATCGACGATAGCCGGCCGGCGGCGACCATGCGTCCGATCGCGCCCTCCGGCCCGGTCAAATGCTCCTGGCCGACGACATCCTCCAGCCGGCGTGGGCGCAGCCGATCGGCGAGCGGTGCGTCCTCGCTCGGGACATCCTGGGAAGAAGCTTCGGGTTCGAAGCCCGCGAAGAGATCGGCCATAACGGGAACATAGGGCGGAGAGGGTTGGAATCCCAGCGGTTCGATCGCTCTGGGAGAGGCACGGAGACGCCGACCAAAAATTATTCTAAGATATATCTTGACGTGTCGGGGTTAAGATATATCCTGGTGCTATCATGAAATACCCAAGGAATCAGAAATCCATGTTTTCTCATCATCATCACGGCGGCCGCGGCTGCCATCCCGGACATCATGCGATGCGCGGCGGCTGGGGCCATCGCGGCTGGCATGGCCGCGGTTTCGGCGGCGGTCGTGAAGGGCGCGGCGAGGGCCGTTCGCGGCGTATGTTCGACGGTGGCGAGCTTCGCCTTGTCCTGCTCAAGCTGATCGCAGACGAGCCGCGCCACGGCTACGACCTGATCCGACAGATCGAAGAGCTGACCGGCGGCGCCTATGCGCCGAGCCCCGGCGTGGTCTATCCGACCATCACCCTGTTGGACGATATGGGCCTGATCCAGGAACAGCAGAGCGAGGGCGCCAAGAAGCTGTTCGCGGTCACCGAGGCCGGTACAGCCGAGCTCGAAGCCAATGCCGAACAGGTCGCGGCGCTGATCGCCCGGCTGAGCGCCATCGGCGAAGAGCGGCAGAAGGTCGACGCCACGTCGATCCGCCGTGCGATGGGCAATCTTCGCGAAGTGCTGGTCAACCGACTCAACTCGGGCGAAGTCGATGACGAGGTCTTGCATCAGGTCGTCGCGCTGCTCGACGAGGCCGCGCAGAAGATCGAGCGGCTGTAAGGCGTGAGCGGCATCACCCGCTTGCAGATCCTCCGCCGGCGGCTGGGCATCGAGCCGGCCGCCGGCCCCTTATCGAAAGACTCCCATGACCGTTTCCGCGACCGCCAAGGTGCCGACCGCGAGCGCCAGCAAATATCTCCAGCAATTGTGCAAGCATTGGCAGCACAATCTGACGGTTGAGTTCTCCGCCGATCACGGCACCGTCACTTTTCCCAAGGATGCACGCGGTGCCGATTGGCCCGGCGATGCGCTGGTCACATTCGATGCGTCGGGCGAGGCGCTCGACGTTAGGATCGACGCCAGCGTTGGAGAGCAGCTTGAAGGATTGAAAGGCGCCGTCGCGCGCCATCTCGACCGCTTCGCCTTCCGCGAGGCGCCGCTGGCGTTCGACTGGCAGGCGGCTTGACGTTGAAAATCCTCCCCGTTCCGGGGAGGAACTTTAGCCAGCCAACACCTTTTCCGCGACTTCCTCCATGCTGCCGACGACGAGCAGCGAGTCCCCGCCAACCATGCCGACCTTGGTCTGGCCGTTTTCGTCGGCGCGCAGATAAGCGATGTTCGCCGCGACCACGAGATAATCGCCGCCGCGCGACTTGAGCAGAATGAATTTCACGAAGGATCTCCCGGGATTTCCGGGCGGCCTAGAAGGTTTTCGAGCCGGCTGGAACAGCCATCGCTGCTAGTTCTCGGCGTACCGCTCCGCCGTCGCCTTGATCAAGGCGATCATATTGGGAATGCCTTGCGTGCGGTTCGAGCTGAGCTGGTTGCGCAGGTCGAACGGCGCCAGGGCGGCATCGATATCGGTCGCAAGGATGTTGGCCGGTTGATGGTCCTGGACGGTCAGCAACACCAGCGCGATGATCCCCTTGGTGATTGCGGCGTTCGAATCGGCAAGGAAGTGAAGCGCGCCGTCGTCGCGAACCGTGGGATAGACCCAGACCGACGCCGAACATCCTCGCACCAATGTCGCATCGGTCTTGAGCGCGTCGGGCATCGGTTCGAGCGTCCGGCCGAGATCGATCAGCAAGCGATAGCGATCGTCGGCGTCGAGAAATTCATATTCGTCGTGCAGGTCGGAAAGACTGGCCATGGTCCGCGCTATAGCGTCCCCGCCATCCAATCCAACCGTCGCCCTGAACTTGTTTCAAGGTCCGGGTCCTTCGCCGCGCCTAAGCCCTTGGCGACCTCCATCGGACCCGGACCCTGAGGCAAGCTCAGGGCACCGGTGGCGCGGACCTCAGAGGTCCACCCCGGACGCGATCGCCTCGAGCTTGCGGATCCGCTCCTTGAGGTCCGCGATCTCGATCCGCGCGCTGGCATTGGGCAAAGTCGGGCCGTCATGTCCGGCGTGATCGGCATAGGCGTTGATCTCGCGCTCCTTGAGCGCCAGCCATCCGCGCCAGCCGGCGAGCGAGGCCATGCAGATCATGCCCAGGCCGACAAGGCCGGCGCCCGCCATGGTGAAATACAGATTGGGGTCGGTCATCATTGACGTCTCCATTCGGCTATCGCGGACCGCCCTCAGCGGTCGCGGTTGCGCAGCGATTCGATCTCGCGATCGAGGTTGGCGCTGCTGCTGTTGGTGTCGGTGATCACCCGCTCGAGGACGGCGATGCGGTCCTTGAGGCTGGTAATCTCGTGGCGAAGTTGGCGATTTTCCTCGCCAAGGGCTGGATCACGCAGGGTGAATTCATTCCCCATCGTGTCGCGGCCGATGCCCATCCTGGCCCGGACAATGCTGCCGATCGTGACGACCAACACGATGCCAAAGACCATCAGGGCGAGGCCCAAGACCATATCAACGAAGACCATTTGAGAGGGCTCCCGTCAGGCGTTGAGTTATTCGGCGGGCTGCAGGCCAGCGTCGCGCATGGCGCGACGGCGCGGCCGGTCGACCCGCTCGGCGAGCCACACACCGATGCCGGTGGGGATCGCCAGGATCACGACGAAGATTGCTAAGCCGATCATTGTTCTCGTCCTATCTCTGTTTCGTTCAGTTCAGCGGCTGGGGCTCGTCGCCCCGCAGCTTTTCGATTTCATCGGCGACCGCGATGCCGCGGTCGGTCACGATCCGCTCCAGCACCCGCACCCGTTGTTCGAGGCGTTCGGTCTGGGCGGCGTATTGCGCGGCCTTTTCGGCGACCTTGTCGGCTTCGAGTTCGAGCTGGCGTTCGCGCAGCTTGAGCCAGGGCTTGACGAAGACACCGCCGAAGATCGCGAGCAGGCCGCAGCTGATGCCCAGGATCGGGATGAGCAGGGGGCTGATCATCGCTTTGGTTCCTTAGTTCAGCGGCTGCGACGTGGTGTCGCGCAGCTTTTCGATCTCTTCGGCGACATCCAGGCCGCGGTCGGTGACGATCCGCTCCATGACGCGCATCCGCTGCTCGAGCCGTTCGGTCTGGGCGGCATATTGCGCGGCTTTCTCGGCGGCCTGGGCGTTGAGCGCCTCGGCCATCTTCTCGCGGTGCTGCGTCCAGGTCTTGAGCATCTCGCTGCCGATGCCGAGCGCGGCGGGGATACCAACGACGACCAGGGTAAGCATGAAGATGGTGAAGCCGTTGGCGGCAAAGAATTGGGTCATCTCGTGCTTCCTCAGTCGCGGTTGCGAAGTTCGTCGATCTCGCGAGCGACACGCTCGCCGGGATCGGTTGCGATGCGTTCGAGGACGCGCAGGCGCTCCTCCAGGCGGCCGATCTGGCTGACGAGCTTGTCGTTCTCGTTCGACAGCAGCTCGATCTTGCGCTGCGCCTCCAGGTCGCCGCTGGTATCCACGAAACCCCGGCGCATCGCGCGGCGGTTATTGCGGTCTTCCAGCGGATAGCCGTGCTTTGCCTTGATCGACATCTTGATGATGCCGCCGATCGTCGCGATTGCGATGATCATCAGGACGAAGATCTGACCTTTATCCACGGTAATTCTCCCCTATCGTTTGGCCGGATCAGCGCAGCGCGTCGATCTCGTCGGCCAGGCGGGTGTTGCGGCTGGTGTAGAGCGTCTCGATGTCGGCGAGCCGGCGGTCGAGGTCGCGGAACTTGGAGCGGACCTCGGCGGTCGAGCGGCTCGGGTTCGAGCGCACGCCCTGCCAGAATTTCGCGTCCTCGGCGTCGTCGTACAGGCCGAACGGCTTGCACGGAGCCAGCCAGGCGGTGATGAAATAGGCGGGAATGACCCAACCCGAGGTCACCAGCGAGAGGATGACGGTCCCGACCCGGACGACGGTGACGTCGATCCCCGTATAGTCGGCGATACCGGCACAGACACCCAGGAACTTCTTGTTCTGCTTGTCCAGGTAGAATTTGGTGCGGCTAGCGGACATCTTAATTGCTCCGTGAAGCGATTGGGTCGGCCGGTTCGGCGAGCGGCATGCTCACTTTCCAGTCGGGATGGTCGGCAGCGACGATGCGCTCGACCGTCGAAACGCGGTCCTCGAGGCGGCGGGCGAGCGAGTAGAGCTCATCCAGCAGCTTCTCATCCTCATTCGTGATCTTGGGGGCCTGCCGCCACTTGGTGAGGTAGTGCAGGATGATCCACGGGAGCCCGATGAAGAGCATCCCAACGATCGCGATTGGTACAAACAGTTCGTCCATCGCTCAGGTCCTTATTTCTTGTTGAGCCGGGCCTTGAGCGCTTCGAGCTCGGCATCGACCTTTTCGGATGCCTTCAACTCGGCGATCTCTTCCTCGAGCGTCTTGGGCTGACCACCCAAGTTGAGCGCCTCGGCGCGGCCCTCGGCCAGATCGACCCGGCGCTCGAGTACATCGAAGCGTGAGAAGGCGTCCTGGGTGCGTCCGGCCGAATAGACCTCGCGGATCTTGAACTTGTTGTTCGCGCTCTCCAGCCGGGTGGCGATCGAGGACTGGCGATTGCGCGCCTCGCTCAGCTTCTTCTGAAGCTTGGCGATATCCTCTTCCGACCCCCGCAGTGCTTCGTCGAGCACGGTGATCTGCTGGCTGAGCTCGTTGACCATGTCGGTCGCCTTCTGGCGCTCGACCAGGGCCGCCTTGGCCAGATCTTCGCGATCCTTCGACAGCGCCAGTTCCGCTTTCTCGGTCCAGCTTTCCTCGAGCTGGCTGAGCTTGGCGATGTGGCGACGCATTTCCTTCTGGTCGGCGATGGTCCGCGCGGCGGAGGCGCGAACCTCGACCAGCGTCTCTTCCATCTCCAGGATGATCATGCGGATCATCTTCGCCGGATCTTCCGCCTTGTCCAAAAGGTCGGTGAAGTTGGCGGCGATGATGTCGCGGGTGCGCGAAAAAATGCCCATGTTGGTGTTACTCCTCGGAATTTACGCTTTACTCGGATTGGTGGGACCGCCGGGGCGGGAAGCAAGGGGGAAACCCGCCCCGGCGGCTGTCCGTTACGCCTTGAGCGCGACGGGAACCTGCGGAGCCGGATTGGCCTGCGCCAGACCCGGGCCAACGGCCGCGAGCATCAGCGCCGAACCGCAAACGAAGGTGCTGGCGACCACCACCAAAGTGCGACCCAGACCATTTGAAACCGACTGCATTGTTCTTACTCCCTAGTGTTGTTCGTGCCGATGAACCGGCGATGCCAACTCAATTGCAGAAGCCGTGCCAATTCCGAAAAATGGCGGAAACCTGCGGTTTCTGCCCTGAAATGGAATGAGGTTGGCGATTTTCACTTGCCAATGATTGGTAAAATACACCAAGTCGTGGGGTATGGAACGGACGACGCAGGTTATCGGGCAATCGGGACCCTTTCTCGACGCGCTGGAACGCGCCAGCCGGGCAGCTGCGCTCGACCGTCCGGTGCTGGTGATCGGCGAACGCGGCACGGGCAAGGAACTGGTCGCAGAGCGTCTCCATCGTCTCAGCCCGCGCTGGGACCAGGCGTTGATCATCATGAATTGCGCGGCCTTGCCCGAGACATTGATCGAGGCGGAATTGTTCGGCCATGAAGCGGGTGCGTTCACTGGCGCGACCAAGGCGCGGGCAGGGCGGTTCGAGGAAGCCGATGGCGGCACCTTGTTCCTCGACGAACTCGGCACGCTCAGCATGGCCGCGCAGGAGCGATTGTTGCGCGCGGTCGAATATGGCGAGGTTACCCGGATCGGCGCGTCGCATCCGATCCGTGTCGACGTCCGCATCGTCGCGGCCACCAACGAACATCTGCCCGAGAAGGTCGAACGACACCAGTTCCGCGCCGATTTGCTCGACCGGTTAAGTTTCGAGGTGGTGACCTTGCCGCCCTTGCGCGCGCGGCCGGGCGATGTGCCGGTGCTCGCGGAACATTTCGGACGCCGGATGGCGGCGGAAATGAACCGCGATTGGCACGGCTTCTCGCCCGAAGCGCTCGATTCGCTGATCGACTATCGGTGGCCGGGCAATGTTCGCGAGCTCCGCAACGTGATTGAGCGCGCGGTCTATCGCTGGGAACAGGACGGACCGATCGCGCATATCGAATTCGATCCCTTCCAGTCGCCGCATCGCCCGGGCGCCAGCACGCAGCCCGCGCCGATGGTCGACCATGTCGCGGCCCCGCCACCGCCGCCCGGCGAGAGCGAGCCGGGCGATTTCAAGAGCCGCGTCGCGCGCTTCGAACGTGACGTGCTGACCAAGGCACTCGCGGCCAATCGCTTCAACCAGCGCCAGACCGCGGACGCGTTGGGGCTGAGTTACGACCAATTGCGTCACGCGCTCCGGCGTCACGACTTGTTGCCGGGATAGAAAGCTCCGCGAGGGCGATGGAATCGCTTGCGCAACGACAATCGCGGACCCATTTGGCAGACATGGGCGTTCGCTTCGCGACGTCCCCCTTAAAGCCGTTCAAAGAAGAAGGAGCTTCCCCGTGGCTTTCGAACTCCCCCCGCTACCCTATGCCTATGACGCTCTGGAGCCGACCATCTCCAAGGAAACGATGACGTTCCACCACGACAAGCATCACGCGGCCTATACCGCCAAGCTCAACGAAGGCGTCGCCGCCGATCCCAAGCTGGAGGGCAAGACGATCGAGGAGATTCTCGGCGTGATGTCGTCGCAGCCGCCGCTGGTCCGCAACAATGGCGGCGGGTTCTGGAACCATGCCTTCTTCTGGCGGATCATGGCGCCGGCCGGCACCACGCAGCCGTCGGGCAAGCTTGCCGCGGCTATCGACGCTTATGGCGGGCTCGACAAGCTCAAGGAAGATTTCAACACCAAGGGTGCGGGCCAGTTCGGCTCGGGCTGGGCCTGGGTGATCGCCGATTCGTCCGGCGCGTTGAAGGTCGTTTCGACGCCCAATCAGGATAATCCACTGATGGACGATGCCAAGGACAAGGGTACGCCGATCCTGGGTAACGACGTGTGGGAACACGCTTATTACCTCACCTACAAGAACGACCGCCCCGGCTATCTGAAGGCGTGGTGGGACGTGGTGAATTGGGACGAAGCCGGCCGGATCTACGACAGCGTCGCCGGCTGATCGCCGATACGATCGAACGACGAAGGGCTCCGCGTTGGCGGGGCCCTTTTTCGTTGGGTGAAGCTCAACGCAATACTGCGGTCGGCACTCGACCGCCGCACAGGTCGTGCGCGATCCGGCGATAGAAAAGACAGACATCGTCCAGATCGGCGCGCGTCACCGTCACGTTCTGGCCGACCAGCACGCGGTCGAGCGGCGCGTCGCATCCGGCCCGTGCCGACCAACCCACGGTCATCGCCATCGCGCCGCGCCGATCGCCGCGCCGGACACGCCCACCGCAGTGGAACAAGCAGTCGCGCGACCGCCCCAGCGCGCGCAGCCGGGCGTCGTCGTGGTTCGGCAGCGATTTCGCCGCGCGATAGGCGGATAGTTTGTTCGCCGTGTTGCGTTGGCCGGGACGGACGGGCAGCCCTTCCGCCGTCGACGCGGCATCAATCAACAGGTTGAGGAAGCGGTCGAGCTCGCGCAGCCCGTTACCGATCACCTTGGCGCGATAGCGGCCGGCGATCGCCGGCGAATGGCTTTGCCCCTCCTGCGCGATCGGCGGACGCAAACAGGCGCCGAGGAACGCCGCGCCGCGGAGCAAGGTCGCGGACGCGTGCCGCATCTCCTCGGTCATCGGTCCGGACACCAAGCGAGATGTGTGCGGTGGCGGGTCGTCGCGCGCCATTCAGACGGGGACCGACGCCAGGGCGGACAATCGCCTCGCATCGGGTCGCGCAACCCGGCAACTCAATCCCATCGCACGGCGCCTGCAATGTAAGCGGGAGCGCGCCGGTCTCCCAGCCGCTGGCGCCTACGGACGTAAAACCAGCGGTCGCTTGCGCATACACTTGGGGATCACAAATACCTAATCGGGCTTGTGAGCCGCGTGCCGCGGCAGTCGGGCGTCGAACGCTCCCCAGCCGTCAGGCCGCGATCGGCAGTTCGTGGCCCATCACGCGGGTCGGCACGCCCTGATAGCGCAAGCCGGGGAGCAGATGTTCGTGCTTCATCACCACGCTATGCGCGCCGACATGCGCGTTTTCACCGATCACCGCACCGTAAAGCGGTACCGATGCCGCCGACACGGTCGCTCCCGCGCCGATCGTCACCGTATCGACCTTCAGCACGCGATCCTCGAACGTATGCGCCTGGAACATCGCCGTGACGGTGGTGCCGTCGCCGATCTGGATCATGTCGGGGTCGACCACCTGCGCGAATTGCGGTCCGAGCACCGCGCGCTTGCCGATCTTGAGGCCCATCGCGCGGAGATAGGCGGGCAGGATGAATGTACCTTCCAGCCCCTGCAGCAACAATGTCGCATATTTGGCCCAGGCGACGTAGACGAAGTCCCAGCGGCTGCACCAACAGGACCACAAGGCATGTTGGCCCGGCTTCACCCGGCCGATCAGCAGCCATTTGAGCGCGAGCACGGTTGCGCACAACGCCACCAGCGGCACCAGCGCGGCGACCGGGATCACCACGAGCTGATAGACGAGCGGCGGGACCGCCTCCTCGTCGACCATGATCGTATACCACAGCAAGGTCAGCATCAGCGGCACGACCGGCAGTGCGAAGCGCAGCAATTCCCAGAACAGGCGGTTGATGTAGCGGATCGCCGATGGGTCGTGGGTCAGCCGGCGGTCGGCCTCGACGATCTCGCGGCGCGGCAGGTCGAAGCTGGGATGACCGAAGCGCGACTGACCGCGCTCGATCAGCGCGGAATCGGCCACGGTGCCGACCCCGATCAGGATGTCGTCGGGCAAGGTCTCGCCCGCCGGGATGACGGCATGGTTACCGAGGAAGGTATTGCGCCCAAGGCGCACCGGCGCGAGCCGAACGCTGCCCTGGCGGACCTCTGCGCCGCCCAGATAGATACCGTCGGCGAAGAAGGTCTCTTCACCGATCGTGATCAGCTCGGGCACCACGTCGAGGATCGTGCTGATCTCGCATTTGGCACCGATATCCATGCCCGCGAGCCGCAGCCATTTCGACCAGAACAGCGTCCCGCTCAGCCATTCGCCCGCTGTATGGAGCATGCCGGTCTTGAGCCAGACCCGGATATAGGCCGCGCTCCATCGGCTGATCGTGCCCGCGCGGACGCGGCCGATCAGCCTGAACATCAGCGCCGTCCAGACGAGCGTCAGCGGCACGCTCACGATCGCCAGTCCGATCACGACGAGCGCGGTGCGCGACGCGAACAGGGGATGATACATCCACCGCCAGATCTGGTCGAAACGGACCCCCGATATCCGGCAGGCGGCGAGCGTCAGCAGTTCGGCGGGCAGCGCCGCGATCATCGCCGCGGCTCCTTCGGCCAGCATCAGCAACAGGCCGTGCCGCCACGGCGCCATTTGCCGCGACCCGGTCGGGAGTGCGGGGGCGGGGGCCACCACGCCCGAGCGGCTGGCGGGCACGCCGTCCCAGATTTCTCCCGCCGGAACCGTGCCGCCGGCATTGAGCACCGACAACGCGGTCAGCACGCTGCCCGCACCGATCCGGCAATTGCCTTCGACGCCGGCCCGCACCATCATCGTCGCGCCGTCCTCCAGCGCGACCGATCCGATGACGATGTCGCCGCGATCGAGCTCGACCAGTCCGATATGGGCATCCTGTCCGATGGCCACGTCGTCGCCGATATCGAGCAGATCCCAGCCGCCTCGCCGCAGGTCGACGCCGCGATGGAGGTGGACGCGTCGACCGATCCTGGCGCCAAGCGCCCGCAAGACCATTTGCTGGAACACCGTTCCTTGCAGCATCGGCCAGGGGATCAGCCGCACCGCCTGGCAGACGATCCAGTGACGGAGATAATAGGGACTCCAGACCGGTGCACGGATCGGGCGATATCTGCCGATCACCAGTCTCTTCACGACAACGGCAAAGGCGATCGACAGCGGAATATAGAGCACGGCTCCCGCCAGTGCGAGCAAGGGTGCGAGCAGGATGAAGGCGGGCAGGCCGAGGTCGCCGAAGATCGGCGGCAGCAGGATGAAGGCGGCGAACCATGTCGCCCAGGCACCGACCAGCAATTGACCGCTGAGCCAGGCGATCTGGACGATATTGGCGAGCAACGGGCGCGCTTCGCCCTCGCGGACCAGCGCCGGTTCGTCCGCCGCATCGATCAAGGTCGTGGTGCGGTCGGCGAGCCTGGCCAGCCCTCGCACCGTGCGCGCGTCATAGATATCGCTGACCGTAATCCATTCGGTGTGATGGTGGTCGCGTAACAGGGTGACCAGCATCGCTGCGCTCAGCGAATCCCCACCGAGATCCTCGAAAAAGTCAGCGTCGACCGAGACGCCGTTAGGCCGCTTCAAGATGTCGGCCATACCGTCGGCAAGCAGACGCTCGAGGTCGTTTTCGGGTGCGACGATCGCGCCGGTATCGCGCTCAGTCGAGGCCTGCATCTCCGGCAGCGCCGCGCGATCGATCTTGCCGCCGACGGTGGTCGGGATCTCGGCGATCGTCGCGATATCGCGGGGGACCATGTAGCGCGGCAGCGTCGTCGCAAGGTGCGCCTTCAACTCCTCGCTGCGTGGCGGGCTCGCCGGATCCTCTGCCACGATATAGGCGATCAGTTCCTGTGCTCCGCGATGCTCCTGCACGCGGCATCCGGCAGCGCGCACCCCCGGTAGGGCCGCCAGTCGCGCTTCGATCTCGGCGAGTTCGACGCGATAGCCGCGCAACTTGACCTGCGCATCGATGCGGCCGTGATAGAAAAAGTCGCCATCGGCCTCGCGGTGGACGAGGTCGCCGGTGCGATAGATTCGCCCGAATTCGGGATGGTCGACGAACTTCTCGGCGCTGAGCTCGGGCCGATGGCGATAGCCGCGTGCGACCCCGGCGCCGCCGATGCACAGCTCGCCGCGCTCGCCATCGGCGACCGGCTGCAATTCCTCGTTCAGCGCCCAGGCGGTCATGCCCGGGATCGGCTTGCCGATCGTGATCGGGAAGCCCGCTGCGATATCACCGCGCAGGCAGGTTACCGCGCATTCGGTAGGTCCGTAGCCGTTGACCAGCCGGCGCCCCTGCGACCACAGGTCCGCGATGTCGCGCGGCAGCGCCTCGCCGCCGACATAGAGCAGTTTCAGGTCGGGCAGCTCGCGCTCGGGATCGGTACAGCCGCTGCTGCGCAACAGGGTCGGGGGCGGGCAGAACACCGTCGCGCGTTCGTCGCGCAACCAGCGCACGATGTCCGGCCCCAGCCGAGCCGCGGCGTCGTCCATTACAACCAACGTGGCGCCGGCGGCGAAGGCGAGCCAGGTTTCCTCGAGCGAGGAATCGTACGCGGCGGACGAGCCCTGGATCACCCGGTCTTCCGCGGACAGCGCGAATTCGGCCAAATCCGATGCGATCAGGTTGGCGATGTTGCGATGCTCGATCATCACACCTTTGGGCCGCCCGGTCGTGCCCGAGGTATAAATGACGTAGGCAAGCCGCTCGGATGGCATGTCCGCCGACAGGGTGATCGGCGACGGATCGCTGGCAAGCAGCGCGGCAGTGTCGAACAGACGCACCGGCAGGTCGAGCGCATTCAGGCGCGCCAAGCCTTCTTTATCCGTCAGCAATGCGACTGGCGTGGCGTCGTCGACGATTTCGCGCATCCGGTTATCGGGAAACGAGGGATCGAGGCAGGTGAACGCCGCGCCCGCCTTCAACGCCGCGATCTGGGCCATGTAGAGCAATGGCGAGGTGCGCGGCAGCAGCAAGGCGATGATCGCCTCGCCGGACACCAGTGGCGCAAGGTGGCGTGCCAGCTGGTCTGACCGGTCCGCCAGCTCGCGATACGTCATCGTCTGGCGCGCCCCGCGATCGCGGCCCGGCGGGATGTCGATCGCGGTGTGGTCGGCATGAGCGACGACGGCGGCCTCCAGAAAACGGTGCAACAGCGGCACCGCACTCAAAGGCTGTGACGTGGATAGGATGGGGTCTTCGAGTGCCATGAATTCGCCCCCTAGCGGGGCTTTGATCCACGTCAATCGGACGCGCCCTATTCGGGTAGGGCGCCTGTGGATGGCGCTATGTCCGGGCCAGTCCGCGCGTCTCGCCGAATTTCACGCCCGCATCTTCATGGGGGCGGACATAGACGCGATAGATGCTGGGGAACTCCGCCTGCAGATCGCGTTCGATCGCATCGACGATCCGTTCAACATCGCCCGCGCTCAGCCGGTTGTCGAAGTCAACGTTCACCGCGGCGACGATCTGGGTTGGCGCATTGTGGATCGTCATGATCTCGCCCACGCCCGTGATACCTTCACGTGTCGCCGCGCGACGGATGCTGATGATCAGCGCGGGATCGGCCGCCTCGCCGATCAGCAGGCCCTTCGCCTCGCGCGCCAGGAAGATCGCGACCACACCGAGCAACAGGCCGATCAGGACCGAGGCTATTCCGTCGAATCGCGGATCGCCAGTCAGTTGCGACAGCGCCAGTCCGACCGCGGCGATCAGGATACCCGCCATCGCCGCGCCATTCTCCAGCAGCACGATCACCGTGGTCGCATCCTTGGTCGAGGTCAGCGCCTGCAACCACGACTGGCCGCGCCGCGCGGCGTTGAACTCGCGGAATGCCGTGATGGTCGACCCGCCTTCGAGCGCGAAGGCGATCGCCAGCACGCCATAAGCGATCAACGGCGACACCGCCGGCTCGGGCTCGAGGAAGTGCAGCACGCCTTCGTACACCGACACACCCGCGCCCAGTGCGAACACCAGCAACGCGACGACGAAGCTCCAGAAATAGAGTTCGCGGCCGTAGCCCGCAGGATGGAGCGCGTCGGCGGGCTTGGCCGCGCGCTTCTGCCCATACATCAGCAGCAATTGGTTGGTCGAATCGACCAGGCTGTGCACGCCTTCGGTCAGCATCGCCGACGAGCCGGTGATTGCCGCTGCAACGAACTTGGCCACCGCGATACCGACATTGGCAGCCAGCGCGATGATCAAGACCCGGTTGTTATCGGCTTTCATGAGTTGCGCCTAAGCATGAAGCGGCCAGTCGGGCTAGCCCCGGAGCGCGCCGCTTATTTCCGTGCGGCGGCACTCAATCGGCGCCGATTGGCCCGGACCTTTCGGCGATAGAGGCGGACGGCACGTTCGGCGCCCTGCAACGGCGTCAGGGTCAGCCCGCCGGCGACCAGCGAAGCCTGCAGTTCGATCGCCGCGGATATCTTTTCGGATGTCATCAGCGAGGTTTCCGCCAGCGTACCGTCGCCGCGCGCGATTTCGGCGAGGCGCAGGCCGACCACCGTCGACGCCTCCCACGCCAGCGCCCAGCTTTCGAACGCCAGGCCGCTCCACGCCGCCATTGGGGAGCGGGCGGTCAAGAGCGGGCGGCCGGCAGGTCGCGGCGTGACACGTCGCGTCGTGCTTCAAAGTGCATGAAAATCGCTCCTCCAGATCTGCCTAGAACGGCGCGGAGCATGGCAACGTTCCTGCCTGGAAAACTAAATCGCCGTTTCTTCACTCGGGCGGCAGTTCCTTGGCCGCCGCGTCGCCGACGTCGCTCATCAGGCCGTGCTTCATCATCATCGGCACGTTGACGAGCGCGAAGACGAAAGTCATCGGGATCGCGCCCCACAATTTGAAAGCGGTCCAGAAATCGAAGCTGGTGTTGCGCCAGACCAGCTCGTTGAGGATCGCCATGCCGAGGAAGAACAACGCCCAGTTGCGCGTCACCTTCTGCCAGCCGAGCGGCGACAGGCCGGGATACGCCGTGCCGAGCAATTGTTCGAGCAGCGGCCTGCCGGTCATCAGCCCGAATCCCAGGATCGCCGCGAACACGGTGTAGACGAAGGTCGGCTTCATCTGGATGAACTTGGGGTCGTGGAAATAGATGGTCAGCCCGCCGAACACGAGCACCAACGCCCCCGAAATCCACAGCATGGGCGAGATGCTGCCGAGCTTCAGGCGCGACACGATCAGCGCGACCACGGTCGCCAGCATGAAGGCAGCAGTCGCGACAACCGCGCGTGACACCACCAATGCCGACATCTGGTCGAGATCGGACAGCGAATGGCTGAAGCTCGACACGATCTTCATGGTCAGCGCCTGGGGGGCGAGGAAATTGACCAGGAAGAAGATCACCAGCGGCGCATAATCGATCGCCAGGCGCAGGCCGGCGGTTCCGTTCTTGCTCGTCGTGCTCATCGCACCAGCTCCTCGACGCCCGCGATGATCCGGGCAACTTCCTTGGGGTCGAAGGGGCGCAAGTCGCTCAGCGTCTCGCCCACCCCGATGGCGTGGATCGGCAGGCCGAATTGCTCGGCCGCCGCGACCAGCACGCCCCCGCGCGCGGTGCCGTCGAGCTTGGTCATGACCAGGCCGGTCACGCCCGCGACTTCCTTGAATACTTCGATCTGGCTGAGCGCGTTCTGCCCCGTGGTGGCATCGAGCACCAGGATGACGTCATGCGGCGACGCCGGGTTGATCCGTCCGAGCACGCGGCGGATCTTGGCGAGCTCGTCCATCAGCTCGCGTTTGTTCTGGAGTCGTCCGGCAGTGTCGACGATCAACGCATCGATGCCCTTATCGGTCGCCTGCTTGACGCCTTCGAACACGATACCCGCGGCGTCGCCACCCTCGGCGCCCTTGACGATAGGAACGCCGACGCGCTCGGCCCAGGTCGCGAGCTGGCCGATCGCGGCGGCGCGAAACGTGTCGCCCGCGGCCAGCATCACGCCGTAATCCTGTTCGACCAGCCAATGCGCCAGCTTGGCGATGGTCGTGGTCTTGCCCGATCCGTTGACGCCGATCACCAGGATCACCTGGGGGCGAGGAAAGGCTTCGATCTCGAGCGGCTTGGCCACCTTTTCGAGCACCTTCTCGATTTCCTCGGCGACGACCAGGCGGATGCCGAGCTCCTCCATGCCGCGTTCGAAACTGCCCTCGGCCAGCCGGTCGCGGATGCGTTTTGCCGTCGCGGGGCCGAGGTCGGAGGCGATCAGCGCTTCCTCGATATCGTCGAGCGTCGCATCGTCGAGCCGTGCGGTGCCGAGACCGGCGAGGTTACCGACGAGGCGATCGGACGTGCGCTTGAACCCGCCGAGCAGGCGCTGGTGCCAGGATGGGGTGGTGCTCATGCGGTAACGGCCATTTCTCTTTCTTCGTCTCCCGCGCTTTGGCGGGGATGCCGGATATGGGCAGGGTCGATGACAATCGGCAAGATGGAGCCCACCGCATGGCTGCCACCCAAGGCGAAATCGGCGAAACTCGCGCCATGCCCGCGGTTGCCGGGCGCTTCGACCAGCACCTGTTGCGTCGTGCCGATCAGGCTGTCGAGCCAGGCCGCCTTGCGCTTCGCCGCAGCTTCTCGCAACTGCGCAGCGCGCTCGCGACGCACCTCCAACTCGACCTGCGGCATCCGGGCGGCGGGCGTACCTGCGCGCGGGCTGTAGGGAAAGATATGGGCATGGACGACGTCGCAATCGTCGATCAGCGCCAGGCTGTTCGCCGCCATCGCCGCGTCTTCGGTCGGAAAGCCCGCGATCAGGTCGGCGCCGATCGCGATATCGGGGCGTGCGGTCTTGAGACGCTCGACCAGCCGCACCGCATCGGCGCGTGAGTGGCGGCGCTTCATGCGCTTGAGGATCATGTCGTCACCCGCCTGGAGCGACAGATGGAGATGCGGCATCACTCGCATCTCCTGAGTCAGCAACTCGAACAGCCAGTCGTCGATCTCGGGCGCGTCGATCGAGGACAGGCGGAGCCGCTGAAGGGCAGGGACTCGCGTCAAGATACGCTCGACCAGGCTGCCCAGCGTCGGGCTGCCGGGCAGATCGTGGCCGTAACTGGTCAAGTCGACTCCGGTCAGCACGACCTCGTTCTTGCCCTCTGCGACCACGCGCTCGATCGCCGCGATCACCGCACCGGCCGGCGCCGAGCGGCTCGGTCCGCGTCCGAACGGGATCGCGCAGAAGGTGCAGCGATGGTCGCACCCATTCTGGACCTCGACGAACGCGCGCGCCTGGTCGAGCGCAATGGCGAGGTGCGGCGCGATCTCGGTCACCCGCGCCATGTCGCCGACGATCAGCGTGTCGCTCGACGCCCAGGCTTCGGGCAGCAATTTCTCGCCATTGCCGATCACGCGATCGACTTCGGGCATCGCGGCAAAGCTCGCCGGGTCGATCTGCGCCGCGCAACCGGTCACCGCCAGCATCGCTCCTGGCCGGGCCCGGCGAGCGCGGCGGATCGCGGTGCGCGTCTGCTTGACCGCGCTATTGGTTACGGCGCAGCTATTGATCACCACGACATCGCGGCCGTCCAGCATACGCTGGATCGTCTCGCTCTCTGCGATGTTGAGGCGGCACCCGAGACTGATTACCTCGGGCTGCGGAAGGGATGACATGGGCGACGATCTAGGAGCGAAGCGCGGGGAAGTCCACGACGAGGCGGCGCGCGTGCTGCACTTCTGGTTCGAGGAGCTGAGCGAGGAACAGCATTGGGTCAAGTCGATCACGCTCGACGAGGCGATCGCCGAACGGTTCGGACCGCTCAGATTGAAAGTAGCCGAGAGCGCGGCCTGGGGGTGGCGCGGTACGCCCGACACTTTGCTTGCCGCGATCATCCTGATCGACCAATTCTCGCGCAACATGTTCCGCGACGAAGGCGAGGCGTTCGAATATGACGGGCTGGCGCGCGAACTGGCGTTGTACGGTCTTTTGCGCGGATTCGACCGCAAGCTGCCGGCGGAGCGGTGCGCATTCTTCTACATGCCGTTGATGCATGCCGAGGATCCGGATCTGCAGCGGCTCAGCATCGAGCGCTTCACCGCGCTCGGCGACGAGCAGAATCTGGGGTTTGCGCACGATCATGCCGCGGTGATCGAGCGGTTCGGGCGTTTTCCCTCGCGTAACCGGGCGTTGGGCCGACGCTCGACCGTGATCGAGCGCGAATATCTCAGCCAGCCAGGCGTCGGCTGGTAGCGGGATCGGGTTCTGCGATGGCCTCGGCTGCGTCGGATGCGATTAGCAAGCGGCGCTCGGCGAGCAGGCGGCGAGCATTGCCTGCGGTCAACGGGCGGCCATAAACATAGCCCTGACCGCGCGCGCAGCCGAGCCCGCGCAGGCGTTCCTCGATCGCCTTGTCTTCGATCCCTTCCGCGGTGATCGGCAAGTTGAGGCTTTCGCCGAGACCGACGATCGCGTTGACGATCGCGGCGCTCTCGGCATTCTGGTTGACGGACATGACGAAACTGCGGTCGATCTTGATGCGATCGAACGGCAGCGCGCGGAGATGTGCCAGGCTTGAATAGCCGGTGCCGAAATCGTCGAGAGCGAGCTTGATGCCCTGGTTCTTCAGGCTGGCGACGATCGACTGCGCCATCGCCAGATTGTCGAACAGCGAGCTTTCGGTGATCTCGATTTCGAGCCGGCTCGGGGTGAACCCGGTTTCGGTGAGCAGCTTGATGATCTTCTGGGCCAGCCAGGGATCCTTGAGCTGCCAGGGTGAGATGTTGACCGACAATTGCAGCTGCGGATGCCAGTCGCGCGCCGACAGGAATGCCTGACGCATCAACGATATCGACAGATCCGCGATCATCCCCGTTTCCTCGGCGATCGGGATGAACTGGTCGGGGATCATCACGCCGCGCTGCGGATGCTCCCAGCGCGCCAGCACCTCGAAGCCGGTCAGCCGCCCGGTGACCAGGTCGATCTGTTGTTCGAAATAAGGAACGATCTCGCCGCGCGGAATGGCGACGCGGAGCGAGCTCTCGAGTTCGTTGCGCGATTGCAGCTCGCGCTCCATCGATACGTCGAACCAGGCGTGGCGATTTCGCCCGGCATTCTTGGCCGCGTACATCGCGATGTCGCCCGAGCGGAGCAAGGCGTCGATCGTTGCCGCGTCGCGATCGCTGCGGGCGATGCCAATCGAGCAGGTGACGTGGAGGTTGAGCCCCTCGACATGAAAGGGCTGGCTCATCCGCGACACCAGCCGTTCGGCGACGCGCTCGACGCTGTCGGGATTCTGCGGATCGAACAGCATCGCGCAGGCGAACTCGTCGCCGCCGAACCGCGCGAGCAACGCGCTTTCGGGCAATGCGGTCGCCATCTCGTCGGCCACGGCGCGCAACAGCGCGTCGCCGACGGTATGGCCATGCATGTCGTTGATCGTCTTGAAATGGTCGAGGTCGAGCATCATCAGCGCCATCGCCTTGTGGCGGCGGTCGGCGCGAATGAGCATCGCGGCGCCTTCCTCGGCCAGGCTGCGGCGATTGAGGAAGCCGGTGAGCGGGTCCTTCGAGGCGAGGACGTTGGCGCGTTCCTCGGCCGCGGTGCGCACCGTAACTTCGTTGGCCAGGTCGCGATGGCGGCGCCAGCCGAACAGGATCAGGGCGACATTGAGGAGCAGGGCGATGATCAGCGTCTGGTCGACGCCGCCGTCATGGTGCATCCAATTGCTCAGGATCATCGACAGCACTTGGCTGCCGGTGCCAATGAACATCAGGATCGCGGCGACGGTGATCGCGCCGCTCAACAGATCGCGCCGGGCTGCGGCCGGTTCGCTCATGCCCCGTATCCCCTTATTCGAAACCGCGCGTCCGCGGCTCTATCCAGCCCTGCTGATGGCATCGTGAGGTCAAGAAGATGTTAAGGGGCTAAGGCTGGGTTGCGTTTTTCCGGCCGAGCCGTTATCGGGCCGGCACCGTTCCCTTTGCGAACGCGACAAGGAGCACCCATGTGGTGACGCCGGCCGACGAGGTTTCGTCCGCCGGCGCTTTGTGCGTTTTGGGGTTCGGATGGGAGTTATTTGTTTATGTTCGACAGCCTGAGCGATCGTCTTGGCGGTGTATTCGACCGGTTGCGTGGCCGTGGCGCGCTGACCGAGGCGGATGTGCGCGCGGCGATGCGTGAAGTGCGCGTCGCGTTGCTCGAGGCCGACGTCGCTCTGCCGGTCGCGCGCGATTTCGTCGACAAGATCACCGAACAGGCGGTCGGCCAGCAGGTGCTGCGGTCGATCACGCCGGGGCAGCAAGTCGTCAAGATCGTCCATGACGGCCTGGTCGAGATGCTCGGCGCCGATGAGAGCGAGCTCAATCTCGGGGTCACCCCGCCGGCCGTTGTGATGATGGTCGGCCTGCAGGGCTCGGGCAAGACCACGACGACCGCCAAGATCGCCAAGCGCCTGACCAGTGGTCAGGGTGGGCGCGATCGCAAGAAGGTGCTGATGGCGTCGCTCGACGTCAATCGCCCGGCCGCGCAGGAACAGCTGGCGATCCTGGGCGAGCAGACCGAGGTCGCGACCCTGCCGATCGTCCAGGGGCAGCAGCCGGTCGATATTGCGCGCCGCGCGATCCAGGCGGCGAAGCTCCAGGGTTTCGACGTGCTGATGCTCGACACCGCGGGCCGTCTGCATGTCGATCAGGGCCTGATGGACGAGATGAAGGCGGTCGCCGACATCGCGAAGCCGCAGGAAATCCTGCTCGTCGTCGACAGCCTGACCGGTCAGGACGCGGTCAATGTCGCGCGGGCCTTCTCCGACCAGGTGCCGCTGACTGGCGTCGTGCTGACCCGCATGGACGGCGACGCTCGTGGCGGCGCGGCCTTGTCGATGCGCGCGGTCACCGGCAAGCCGATCAAGTTTGCCGGCACTGGTGAAAAGCTCGATGCGATCGAGGGTTTTCACCCCAGCCGCGTGGCGGGCCGCATCCTCGGCATGGGCGACGTCGTCAGCCTGGTCGAGCGCGCCGCCGAATCGATCCAGCAGGAAGATGCCGAGCGCATGGCGCAGCGGCTGTCCAAGGGTCAGTTCGACATGAACGACCTGCGCAGCCAGTTGCAGCAGATGAAGAAGATGGGCGGCATCGGCGCGCTGGCGGGGATGATCCCCGGCATGAAGAAGGCGCAGGCCGCGATGTCGCAATCGGCGATGGACGACCGCATCCTGCTCCGGATGGACGCGATCATCACCTCGATGACTCCCAAGGAGCGCAGCAAGCCCGAACTGCTCAACGCCAAGCGCAAGATCCGCGTCGCCAACGGATCGGGGACGACCGTCCAGGACGTCAACAAGCTGATCAAGATGCACCAGGAAATGGCCACGGCCATGAAGCGCATCAAGAAGATGGGCGGATTGAAGGGCATGATGGCGATGCTCGGCAAGGGCGGCCCCGGTGGCGGTCTTGGCGGGCTCGGCAACGCGATGGGCGGGCCCGAGCTGGGCGACGCGATGAACCAGATGGGCGGGCTTCCCGGCCTGCCCGGCACAGGGGCCAAGCTGCCCCCGGGGTTCCAGAATTTTATGAACGTAAAAAAGAAATAGCCGTCACCCAGCGCAAGCTGGGGTCTCAGGCGGCAGGAATACAACGGAAAGGTCCCAGCTTTCGCTGGGATGACAATTGAAGAAGGAAGTTGAAGTAAAATGGCACTGAGCATTCGTCTTTCGCGCGGCGGTTCGAAGAAGCGTCCGTACTATCGCATCGTCGTTGCCGACGCGCGCAGCCCGCGTGACGGCAAGTTCATCGAGAAGATCGGCAACTACAACCCGCTGCTCGGCAAGGATGACGAGAAGCGCGTCGTGCTCGACGCCGACCGCGCCAAGCATTGGCTGGGCGTCGGCGCGCAGCCGACCGACCGCGTTGCCCGTTTCCTCGACCTCGCCGGCGTGAAGGAGCGTGCGGCCCGCAACAACCCGAAGAAGGGTGAGCCGGGCGAGAAGGCCAAGGAGCGGCTTGAAGAGCGTGCGTCGAAGGCCGCCGAAGCTGCCGAAGCCGCGACCGCCGCGAAGCAGGCCGAAGCCGAAGCAGTGATCGCCACCGAGGTCGAAGCCGCGACCGAAGAGCCGACCCCCGAAGCCGAAGCCGTTGCCGAGGCGGTCGCCGAAGAAACCCCGCCCGTTGAAGTCGCTGCCGCCGAGGAGGCTCCGGCCGCTGAAGCGGCTGCCGAGGAAGCGCCCGCCAACGAAGCGACCCCGGACGCCGACGCCGGCGATACCGGTGCCGAAGAGGCCAAGAGCGCCGAAGCTCCGGCCGAGGGCTGATCGTAGTTCCCCTCCCGCTTGCGGGAGGGGCTAGGGGAGGGCATGTCGCCAGCGATGCCGCTCAAAACAGACCCTCCCCCGACCCCTCCCGTAAACGGGAGGGGAGACTTGCCCGTCACGCTCGCCGTCGCCACCGGCGCGCACGGCGTGACGGGGGAAGTTCGCCTGAAGGTTTTCGCCGAGGATCTGAAGGCCCATAAAAGCTTCAACGCCGGCGCGCTGACGCTGAAGGCGCTGCGCCTCACGCCGCAGGGCGCGATCGCGCGCTTCACCGAAATCCCCGACCGCACCGCGGCGGAGAAGCTGCGCGGCACCGAGCTCACCGTACCCCGGTCGGCATTGCCGCCGCTGGGCGAGGGCGAATATTATCATGCCGATCTACTTGGCCTGCCGGTGGTGTCCGACGCCGGCGAGCCACTCGGGCAGGTCGTGCTGATCGAGAATTTCGGCGCGGGCGACGTGATCGAGATCGAACGCCCGGCCGAGGGCGGCAAGCCCGGCAAGCGCTTCATGGTGCCGATGCGCCCCGAAGCGGTGCCCGAATGGGATAGCGAACGGCTGGTGGTCGCCGCGGCATTTGCCGATCAGGCCTGACGTCGGCCAGGCATTCCACGACTCACGCCGCCCAGGCGGCAAGGTCATCCTGTTGCCCGATCAACGCCAATCCATGCGCGATCGAGGTCAACTCGCCGCCTGACGCGATCCGTTCCTCGCCGAAACGCTCCGCGAACAAGCGCCGGATGCGCGGGGTCAACGAAGTGCCGCCGGTCAGGAAGACGCGATCGATATCGCCCGCGATGATATCGGCGGCCGCGAGCGCGCGGTCGGCCGCGGCTTCGATCCGCGCAATATCGGGTGAGATCCAGGTCTCGAACGCGTCCCGCGTGACATCCGCCTCGATCGCGAGACCGGCGCCTGCGAAATGGAAATGGGCATGGTCGGATGCCGACAGCGCGCGTTTGAGCTGGCCGACGGCGTCGTACAATTGATAGCCGAGCTCCTGGTCGATCACCGCGATCATCCGGCCGATCGCCGCCGGATCCAGCGCCGCGCGCCGAAGCTTTTCGAGCTCGGCCAAAGTGCGCCGATTGCGCATCAGCGCGAGTTTCGACCAATCCGCGAAGTCGCTGAAATAACCACCTGGAATATCAAGTATTTTGTCGAACGATCGATACGATCCGCCCTTGCCGAGCAACGGCATCACAAGATTGTCGATGATCCGCGCGTCGAACCGGTCGCCGGCGATGCCGACGCCGGCATGGCCCAGCGGTGTGCATCGGCGTGGCGCGCCCGGCGCCTCTATCCGCACCACCGAGAAGTCGCTGGTCCCGCCGCCGAAATCGGCGACCAGGATCGTTGCCGGATCGGTGACTCGCGAGGCGTAGCTGAACGCGGCGCCGAGCGGTTCGTAGACATAGTGAAGCTCGGCGCCGAGAGCGGCGAACATCGCATCATAGCGCTGTCGCGCCAGTGCTTCGTCGGGCCGGCTGCCGGCGAATTCGACCGGACGCCCGACGACGACGCGCGATGCGCTTAGGGCCAATTGCCCATCCGATCGCGCGGCTAGCTTGCGGAGGAACAATTGCCCCAGATCCTCGAACCGCATGCGGCGTTCGAAGATAGTGGCGTGTTCGAAGCTCGCGTTCGCTGCGACCGACTTGAATGATTGGATGAAGCGGCTGCCCTGCGGGAAATCGAGATAATCGCGGATCGCCCAGGGCCCGGCATCGGCGCCGAGCGCCACCCTGGAATCGCCTTCCTCCCAAAAGCACAAGGCCGAGCGGAAGACGGCATCCTTGCCTTCCGGCCCGTCGAACGCGACGAGGTCGGCGGTATCGCCATTCGCCGCGGCGACCACGGTATTGGTGGTGCCGAAATCGAATCCCAGCGCGGAGGAGGTAGCGTCACTCATGGCGGGCGCGCCTCTAGCCGGAATGATGATCAGCGGCAAAAGCGGAAGATTGCGATCGACCTTTCGTGTTTCGCCGCCGCTTTCGTCTCGGCGGATGAGGCGCCACTTGCCGTCTCGGGCAGCGCAGGCAATGGTCGAACGATGACGCTCGCCGATCCTTCCGTCTTTACGTCCGCCACCTCCCAGCAAGGGAGTCGGGCATGACCCGGATTGCGATCCTCACTGACATCCACGGCAACCTGCCCGCGCTCGAGGCGGTGATTGCCGACGCCGAGGAGCAGGGCTGCGCAGGGTTCGCCAATCTCGGGGATTCGTTATCGGGGCCGCTTTGGCCGGCGGAAACCGCTGATCTGTTGATGGATCTCGACTGGCCGACGATCGCGGGCAACCATGAGCGCCAATTGTTGACCATCGACCGCGCACGGATGGGCGCGAGCGACGCTTTTGCCCGCGATGCCTTGAGCGACCGTCACCTCCAATGGCTGGCGAGCCTGCCGCAGACGCTGCACTTGTCCCCGGACGTGCTGCTGTGTCACGGCACGCCGGCCGACGATCTCGAGCATTTCCTCTATACCGTCGATGGCGGCGCGGCCCGCGAAGCGACCGATGCCGAGATGCGCGAGCGGGCAGGGGATCGCAGCGAGGCGTTGATCCTGTGCGGACATACGCATTTGCCGCGCATCGTGATGTTGGAAGGCGGCCGGACCATCGCTAATCCCGGCTCGGTCGGGTTGCAGGCCTATGATGACGACCATCCTGTCCCCTATCGCGTGGAAGTCGGGGATCCTCGCGCGCGCTATGCCATTGTCGATGGTACGGCGGTAACGCTCCGTGCGATCGATTATGACCACGCCACCGCCGCCCGGCGCGCGGATGCGAATGGCCGCGCCGGTTGGGCGGTCGCGCTCAGGACAGGGCGGACGGCATGACCTTCGCCGCCACCGTCCTCACCCTCTATCCCGACATGTTCCCCGGTCCACTCGGCACCTCGCTGGCGGGGCGCGCGCTGGGCGAGGGGAAATGGAGCATCGACGCGGTCAACATCCGCGACTTCGCGATCGACAAACATCGTACTGTGGACGACACGCCGGCTGGCGGAGGCGCAGGCATGGTGCTTCGCGTCGACGTGGTGGCGAGCGCGCTCGACAGCGTCGCGGACGGCCGCCCGATCCTGGCGATGACGCCTCGTGGGAAGCCATTGAGCCAGGAACGCGTGCGCGAGCTTGCGGCAGGTCCCGGCGCCATCGTTTTGTGCGGTAGGTTCGAAGGATTCGACGAGCGCTTGTTCGACGCGCGGCCGGTCGAGCAGGTGTCGATCGGCGACTACGTCCTGTCGGGCGGAGAGATGGGCGCGTTGGTGTTGCTGGACGCTTGCATTCGGCTGCTTCCCGGCGTAATGGGCGCGCCTTCCAGCGGAGATGAAGAGAGCTTCGAAAGCGGCCTTCTCGAATATCCGCATTATACCCGACCTGTTGAATGGGAAGGGCGCACGATCCCCGAAGTGCTGCGATCGGGGGATCATGCGAAGATCGCGGCCTGGCGAAAGTCGATGGCCGAGGCAGATACACGGTTACGGAGACCGGATCTTTGGGAGCGCCACGAGGGTGCTCGGGTCCAGCCTCCCTCTGGCGCGCGGCGACGAAAGAAGGACGACTGAGATGAACATCATCCAGCAACTCGAGGCCGAGAACATTGCGAAGTTCGTAGAGGCCAAGAAGATCCCGGAATTCCGCCCGGGCGACACGCTGCGCGTCGGCGTGAAGGTGGTCGAAGGCGAACGCACCCGCGTCCAGAATTACGAAGGCGTGTGCATCGCGCGTTCGAACAAGGGCATGGGGTCGAACTTCACCGTGCGTAAGATTTCGTTCGGTGAGGGCGTCGAGCGCGTCTTCCCGCTTTATTCGCCGAACATCGACAGCATCGAAGTCGTCCGCAAGGGCGCGGTGCGTCGTGCCAAGCTCTATTATCTGCGTGGCCGCACCGGCAAGTCGGCGCGTATCGCCGAGCGCCGCGACACGCGTGGCGATAACGCCGCCTAAGCAGCGTCGTCTCGCGAGAATAGGAAGGGCGCGGAGGGAGACCTCCGCGCCCTTTTTCGTGCTGGCGCGGCCGACCCCGATCTTGCGCCTATGCCGGCGGTCTATGGCTGCTCCCTTTCAATCTATGGCGGGAACGATCGGATCGCGATTAGTCTGCCAGTTCGGGATCTAGAACGAGAGAGGGAGGACTCATGTCCCAGCGCCTGACGCGGCGACAGCTGATCGGTGGAGCGGTGGCGGCCGGAGGACTGGCGAGCTGGGCGGTTCGTGCCGGGACGCTGAACGAACCCGCAACGCTGTTTCGGGAAGTCCTGCTGGTCGACGGGACCGGGGCGCCGGGACGGCTCGCCAACGTGCTCGTCGCGGGCGAGCGGATCGCCCGGATCATGCCGGCAAGCGCCAAGGCGTCGGGTTCGCCCGCGCGGGTCGTCGCGGGTGAGGGCAGGGTGCTCGCGCCGGGCTTCATCGACATGCACAGCCATGGCGATCCGCTGCACGATTCCTACGAGACGTTCCTCGCGATGGGCGTCACCACCGTCACGCTCGGCCAGGACGGCGAGGGGCCGAGGATCGGCAACGACCTCGATCCCAGGAGCTGGATGCAGGCGGTCGATCGCGCGCGGATCGATATCAACGTCGCCTTGCTCGCCGGCCATGGCACCTTGCGGCGCGCGGCCGGCGTCGCGGATTCGGTGCATCGCCCCGACGCAGTAGGGCTCGAGCGGATGGCGGCGCAGCTTGATTCCGAACTGCGGATGGGCGCGTTCGGTATTTCCTATGGCCTCGAATATGTGCCCGGAATCTATTCGGAGACGCCGGAGCTGAGCAATCTCGGCAAGGTCGTCGCTCGCCATGGCGGTGTCTGCATGAGCCATATGCGGTCGGAGAATGACGACGAGATCGAGGCGTCGATCAACGAACTGGTCGCGTCGTCGCTCCCCGCGCGGCCGCATATCTCGCACTTCAAGTCGGTGTTCGGCAAAGGCGAGAAGCGTGCGAACGAATTGCTCGCGTTCGTTGCCGACTTCCGTCGGCGCGGGATCGACCTGACCGCCGACGAATATCCCTATGAGGCCGGCTATACCGGCATAGCGATCCTGTTCCCGAAATGGGCGTTGCCGCCGACCGACTATGTCACGGTCCTCGCACAACGCCGGCAGGAATTGCGCGACTATCTGATCGCGCGGATGACGCGGCGCGGCGGGCCCGAGGCGCTGCTGATCGGCACCGCGCCTTATGCCGGAAAGACGCTCGCCCAGGCCGCGCAGCAGGAGGGGATGCATTTCGCCGACCTGCTGATCAAGCTGGGGCCCGAGGGCGGCTCGGGCGCGCATTTCACCATGGACAAGGTGCTGCAGGATACTTTGCTGGTCGATCCGCATGTCTCGTTCTCGACCGACGGCGGGCCCGGTATGCGGCACCCGCGCGCGACCGGCACTTATGCCAAATTGGTCGAGGAATATGTCGTCCGCGACAAGAAACTGACGATCGAGGAAATGGTGCGTAAGGCGACCGGTTTTGCCGCCGACACGCTGCGTCTGCCCGATCGCGGCGTGATCCGGGCCGGGGCCAGGGCCGACCTCGTCCTGTTCGATCCGACCAAGGTCAGGGCGCGATCGACCTATGTCGATCCCTTCGCAATGGCCGAGGGGTTCGACCTGGTGATGGTCAACGGCCAGTCGGCGTTCGAGGGCGGCAAGCGCGTCGGGTTTTCCGGGAAGCTGTTGAGGGCGCGGTAATCAAAAATTCCTCCCCGGCACGGGGAGGATTTAGCGACCCGGCGCCGCCACCGCTTTGCACAAACTATCGGTCGCAAGCGCGATCCGCGACTCCGGCATGTCGCGATTACCGGGATCGTTCTCCACCTCACGCGTCTCCGTATTGAACGTGAGCAGGCTGCCCATGTGCTGGTCCGGACATAGGCTCAGATAGGCGCGGAAGCCGTTCTGGTCGCCATTATGGCCGACGATGCGGATGCCGTCGGTCTGGTCGAGGAAGAAGGACAGCCCGCTCCACGTCGTCTTGGCCATCCGGCCCTGCGTGTAATCCTCGCCCGCCGAGATTTGCGGCTTCCACATCTCCTCGAGCGACGCGCGTTTGAGCACCTCGTCATACTCGGCCTGACGCGCCGGATCGCCGAGCAGGAAGGCGACGTATTTCGCCATGTCGGGCAGCGGCGAGTTGAGCCCGCCGTTGGAGACCGTCACCCCGGTATCGACATCGAATGGCGCTTCGACCCGCTTGCCGTTGCGAATGTAATAACTGTGCGTCCGGTGCGGCAGCAGATAGGGCGGCGTGCGATCGAAATAGCTCGAAACCATGCCGAGCGGCCGGAGGATGTTCTTGTCGATATAGACTTCGAAATCCTCCCCCGACAGGCGCTCGATCACCTGGCCGAGATAGACGATGCCGGGATTGGAATAGCTGAACCGGCTGCCGGGTTTGAACTTCACCTCGGTATAAGGGATCATCGCCTTGAGCTGCTCCCAGCTTGGCGGCTCGAACGGCTGCCAATCGCGATCGCGCCAGCGCCAGGTCGCGCCGCCGAAGCCGGCACTGTGGCTCATCAGCTGGCGGATGGTGATCTCGCCGGTATCGCCGAACGGATTATGCACACCGGCGAGCTCGGGGACGTAGCGGACGATCGGGTCGTCGAGCTTGAGCAACCCGCGATCGCGCAATTGCATGATCGCGATCCCGGTCATCGTCTTGGTGATCGACGCCCAATGATAGATGGTCTGCGCGTCGACCGGCGTCTTGGTGTCGGCGTCCTGATCGCCGAGATGGTCGGCGACGACGATCCGGCCGTCGCGTACGACGTAAAAGCTGCTGCCGACGATACCAGCCCGTTTTACCTCGGCGCGGTGCAGCGCGCGAAAGTCGGTCAGCGCCTTGTCGAACGCGCGCTCGCTGGCCGCTGCGGGGCTGGCGATCACGGAGATGGCGAGCAGGAGACAGGCGGGGATCCAGCGGGACATGGCGATCTTCCTTGCTCTTGCGCGCGAACGGATGCCGATCCTGCTGGGCGTTTGCCGGTCGCGCAATGCAATTGGGTTGCGATCGGTATAGCTTGCGGGATCGCTCGCTAAGCGTGACATGGGCCGCTATCTGATCGAGAATGACCAATCGCTGTCCCTGGGCCGGTTCGGACCCGCAGATGCAGACCTATCACGATACTGAATGGGGCGTGCCCGAGCGCGATTCCCGCGCATTATGGGAAAAGCTCCAGCTCGACGGCTTCCAGGCCGGGCTGTCCTGGTCGACGATCCTGAAGAAGCGCGACGCCTTTCGCGAGGTGTTTCGGGGATTCGACCCGGAGACGGTCGCCAGGTTCGATGCATCCGATGTCGAGCGATTGCTCGGCGACGCGCGGATCATCCGCTCGCGCGCCAAGATCGAGGCAACGATCGGCAATGCGCGTGCCTATCTGGCGATGCTCGATGCCGGCGAGGATTTCGCCGACTTCTGCTGGGCGTTCGTCGATGGCGAGCCGCTCAAGGGTGATGGCGTGCGTGTGCCTGCCAAGACGGAATTGTCCGAGGAAGTGTCGAAGCAACTCCGCAAGCGCGGTTTCAAGTTCGTCGGGCCCGTGATCGTCTACGCCTGGATGCAGGCCTGTGGGCTGGTCGACGATCATTTGAAGGGGTGTTTCCGCTGGAGCGCTTCGTAATTTCCCACCTCCGCGGCGAAGGCCGAAGAGGTGGGAGGAGCGCCGGCGTCAGCCGTAACTGACCAGCTCGAACTCCGTGCCGTCGAAATCGAAGAAGTAGAACCGCCGGCCGGGGTCGTAATCGCCATGATTGAACGGCTCGAGCCCCGCGGCGACAACGCGGCGTTCGGCATCGTCGAGATCGTCGACGACGATTCCGACATGGTTGAGCGGACGTCCCTTGCGAAAGGCATCGTCGGGCGTTTCCGCGCCCTGGCTGGTGTAGAGCGCCAGGTAGAATTGGTCGTCGCCGACATGGATCGTGCGGCCGCCATTGAGTGCCGGGCCTTGCCAGCGGATATGCCAGCCGAACAGATCGTGCATTAGCTTGGCGCTGCGCTCCGGATCCCGAACGGTGATGTTGACGTGCTCGATAAAAGCGCCGGGCATGGATGGATCCTTTCGATTGAATTTGCTCCGTGCCCAGGGAAATAGTTCCTCAACTATAGTTGAGGTCAAGAGGTAAAATCGATCGGCGCGCGGCCCTTTACGGAACGTTCCGCGACCGCGATAAGCCGCGGCAACGCCCGCATTCAGTCGGGTGCGCAGGGAGTCGCGAAGGACATGCGGACATGGTTGACCGGTGGGATGATCGGGCTGGCGGCGGCGCTGGCGATCGGGACGAGTGCCGTGGCTGCTGACGATGCGCAGCGCACGCTGACGCTCGATCGGGTGTTCGGCAGCCCGGATCTATCGGGATCGCAGCCGCGCGCGATGAAGCTGTCGCCCGACGGGAAGCTGCTGACGTTGCTCAAGCCGCGTGCCGACGAGAAGAGCCGGTTCGACCTCTGGGCCCGCGACACCGCGACCGGCGAGGAACGGATGCTGGTCGATTCGAAGAAGGTCGGCACCGGCGCCGAACTGTCCGAGGCCGAGAAGATGCAGCGCGAGCGCGCGCGCATCGCCGGGGACAAGGGCATCGTCGCCTACGATTGGGCGCCCGACGGCAAGTCGATTCTGGTCCCGCTCGACGGCGACCTCTACCTCGCGCATCTCGACGGCAAGGTCGACCGCCTGACCAATACGCCGGGCGGCGAGCTCAACCCGGTGATCAGTCCGGCGGGCGGCTATGTCAGCTTCGTCCGCGACCAGAATCTGTTCGTCCAGCCGCTCGGCGGTGGCGCCGCCAAGGCGCTGACTGCGGACGGCGGTGGCACCGTCCATTGGGGCGAAGCCGAATTCGTGGCGCAGGAGGAAATGGACCGGCGCACCGGCTATTGGTGGGCGCCCGGCGACCGGCTGGTCGCGGTCGAGCGCTTCGACGAGGCGCCGGTCGGCGTCGTCACCCGTGCGGCTATCGGTGCCGAGGGCACCAAGGTGTTCGACCAGCGCTATCCGTCCGCCGGAACGCCGAACGTCACGGTCGAGCTGTACGTCGTCGACCCGGCGACGGGCGGCAAGGTCAAGGTCGATCTGGGCAGCGATCCCGACATCTATTTGACCCGCGTCGATTGGACGCCCGACGGCAAGACCTTGCTCGTCCAGCGCGAGAACCGCGCGCAGACCGAACTCGACATGCTCGCGGTCGACCCGGCAACGGGCAAGGCCAGGACCTGGTTCAGCGAAAAGTCCGGACCCGACAGCTGGGTCAATCTCAGCGACAATTACCACGCGATGAAGGACGGCAGCCTGATCTGGTGGTCCGAGCGCGATGGCTTTGGCCATCTCTACCGCTTCGCCAAGGGCAAGTGGACGCAGCTGACCAAGGGGCAGTGGCAAGTCACCGATCTGGTCGGTGTCGACGAGGGCCGAGGGCGGCTCTATTTCATGGCGAACAAGGACGACGTGCTGGAGCAGCAGCTCTACACGGTCGACATCGCGCACCCCAACGCCGTGACGCGGCTGACCGAGCGCGGTTGGACCAACAAGGCAGTCATGGACGATGCCGCGACGCGGCTGATCGTTACGCGCTCTAACCCGAACCAGCCGCCGCAAACCTATCTCGCCGATACCAGCGGCAAGAAGCTCGGCTGGATCAACGAGAATGCGGTCAAAGCCGGGCATCCTTATTTCCCCTATCTCGGGGCACATCGGCAGCGGACGTTCGGCACGATCAAGGCGGCCGACGGCACCGATCTCTATTACGAGATGATCACGCCGCAGATGGAGCCGGGCAAACGTTACCCGGTGTTCTTCCAGCATTATGGCGGCCCGCACAGCCAGACGGTGACGCGCGGCTGGGAAAGCCCGCTCGAACAATTCATCGTCAGCAAGGGCTATATCTTCTTCCAGCTCGACAATCGCGGTTCGCCCAATCGTGGCAAGGCGTTCGAGGACAAGATCTATCGCGCGATGGGGTCGATCGAGGTGCAGGACCAATTGGCCGGCGCTAAGTGGCTCAAGCAGCAAGCCTATGTCGATCCCGACCGGATCGGCATCTATGGCTGGTCCTATGGCGGCTACATGACGTTGAAGATGCTCGAAGCCAATCCGGGCGTCTATGCCGGCGGCGTGGCGGGCGCGCCGGTGACCAAATGGGAACTCTACGACACCCATTATACCGAGCGCTACATGGGTGACCCCAAGGTCGACGCGAAAGCCTATGAGAAGTCGGACGCGATCGCCGATGCGGCGAAGATCGACGATCCGCTCCTACTCGTCCACGGCATGTCCGACGACAATGTCGTGTTCGAGAATTCGACGGCCTTCGCGGCGAAGATGCAGGCGGCCAACCGCCCGTTCGAGATGATGTTCTACCCGGGCAAGACGCATGCCGCGGCGCGCGACATCCATGTCTGGACGACGATCTTCAATTATTTCGATCGCGTGGTGAAGAACCGCCCGGCCCGCTAGCCGATCACAAACAATTTAGAGTGGCGTGTCCGATTGGGAAATCGGGCACGTCGCTCCAGCCTTACCGGTCGATCAGCTCGATCAGGCCGAGAGCGTCGAGCAACGCGCGGCGCGCGGCGCGGATATGATCGAGCAACGCCGGCTCGCCGATCTCGGCGATCGCGATCTCTTCGGGCCAATGTGCCGCGATCACCGCGGCGATCCGATCGAGCTTCGCCTCGTCGACCAAGAAACGGCGATCGACGGTCGCGGGGTCGCACACCACACGCAACCTCAGGCAGGCCGGGCCACCGCCGTTGCGCATCGACTGGCGGACGTCGACCACCTCGAGCCGCCGGATCGGCCCGTTGCCCGCGACCATCTCGCCGAGCCAGGACCAGACCGCGGCATTGCCGCGCGCTTCGCCGGGCAGGATCAACGCCATGGTAGTATCGGGCAGCGTCACCAATTGCGCGTTGAACAGATAGGATTGGATGGCATCGGAAAGGCTTACGCGGTGTGCCGGCACCTCAACGATCTCGGCCCAGGGCGCTTTTGCGGCGATCTCCGCGTACAGGCCGGCTTTGTCTTCGAAGGCGAGTTCGTGCGCGAACAGCACGCGTTCGTTGGCGACCGCGACGACGTCGTTGTGGAAGGCGCCCGCGGCGATCGCCTCGACCGATTGCTGGGCGAAGATCGTCCGCGCCGGATCGAGGCGATGCGCGCGCGCAACCGCTTCCGACGCTTCGCGGCGCTGACGGGCGGGAAAGGGGCCGCCGCTTTCGCCATAGACGAAGATCTCGATGCCCGGCGCGCCATGATGCTCGCACAGCCGCATATGGTTGGCCGCACCCTCGTCACCGAACGGAGCGGGGACGGGCGGATGCACCAGGAACGCCGGATCGGCGAAAGCGAGGCGGAGTTGCGCCAGCGTCTCGGGCCATTCGTGGCTGCGATGCGCCATCGTCACCAGATTGGCGACCGTCAGATGGCATGCACCGTCCGTTGAGTCGGGGGCAGGCGATACCGTCGCCGCATTCGCCGCCCACATCGGGGAGGCCGACAAGGCCTGCGCCTTCAGATGCGGCGGCGCCGCCGCATAATCGGTTGCCAGCGCGGCGAGCCAGCGATCGTCCGGGCGGTCGTGCGGCGGCAGAAGGCCCTGGGTCAGTCCGAGCCGGAGATTGGCGCGCATCTTCTCGACGCCTTCGAGCGCCGCCTCGCGTGGGCGCGAGGTCTGGCCGGCATTGCCGGTCGCGGCGAGGTTGCCCAGGCTCAGGCCGGCATAATTGTGGCTCGGGCCGACCACGCCATCGAAATTGATCTCGACCAGTGGCATCAGAAGCGGCCGATATGCGTGATGTCGTCGCCTTCGCCGACACCAAGCGCGGCTGCGCCGGCGCGGTCGATCACGACGCCCCCGCCGGCGGTGCGCAACTGAGCGAAGGCGCAGCGGAAGCTCGACAAATGTCCGGCGGCCGCGAGCGCGCGTTCCCCCCCGTCATCGTCAACCGCGACCACCTTGCTCGTCACTGCTTCTGCGATGCTTCGCACCTTGTCGGTACGCGCGGTCATGGTTGGCCCCCCATCGAAGATGTCGATGTAATTATCGAACGCAAAGCCTTCATTTTCCAGCATTCTCATCGCGGCGCGCCCGGACGGATGGGGCAGGCCGATAACGCTGCGCGCGCTCTCGGTCAGCATCGCGACATAGATGGGATGCTTGGGGAACAGGTCGGCGATGAACTGGTGGCCATGGGTCGCGTTGAAGCGATCGGCGTCCTGGAAATTCATCCCGAAGAAGCGACCAGCGAGCCCGTCCCAGAAGGGCGATCCGCCGGCTTCGTCGATGATCCCGCGCAATTCCGCCAGGATGCGGTCGGCGAAGCGGGAACGGTGCATCGCGATGAACAGATAACGGCTGCGTGCGAGCAGCATACCCAGACCCCCGGCGCGTTCGCCGGGATGGAGAAACAGCCCGCCGACTTCGCTGGCGCCCTCAAGGTCGGTCGACAGCGTCAGCATTTCGGCGCGGAACGTGCGGTCGAGCTCCTCGCTCTTCTGCGACAGCGTGCCGATACGATAGCTGTAGAATGGGTGATGCTGCCCGACCTGACTGAACATCTGGCAGGTGCCACGGACTTCGCCGGTGTCGACATTTTCCAGCATCAGCACAAAGATGTCATCGCCGAGCGTGTCGTCGGCGCGGCTAAAAGCAGTGCTGCTCTGGGCGAGGCGGCGGCGCAGCGCGCGGCGGTCGGCGGGCAGGTTGGTGAAACCGCCGCCGGTCAGTTTCGCCATCTCATAGAGATGATCGAGATCCTCGTCGTTCGCGGCACGGATACGGAAATTCACAATCCCCCCTTTTCGGCGATGCGCATGATGGTGAGCGCGGACAGGGCCGCGCGTTCGGCCAGGCTGTCGACCAGCAGGAACTCGTCCGCCGAATGGATCGCGCCGCCGCGTGCGCCCATCGTGTCGACCACCGGCACCCCGGCGGCGGCGATATTGTTGCCGTCGCACACGCCGCCGGTCGCTTTCCAGCCGATCGTCAGCCCTAGTCCGGCACCGACCTGCTTGACCAGGTCGAACAATCTGGCGGCGCCATCGTCGATCGGTTTGGGCGGGCGGTTGAAGCTGCCATGTGCCTCGATCCGCACGTCGCGCGCAGCGGCGATGTCGGCGACCGCACTGTCGATCGCGGCCTGCGCGCGCGCGATGGCGTCAGGCGACGACGGCCGGAAATTGATCCGCAGAATGGCGAGGTCGGGAACGACATTGTTTGGGCCGCCACCTTCGATTCGCGCCGGGTTGACCGCGAGTCCTTCCTCCTTGGCCGCGAACAATCGCACGGCCAGGTCGCTCGCCGCCACGATCGCGTTGCGGCCGTCATCGGGATTGCGCCCGGCATGCGCGCTTTTGCCATGGACGACGAGCGAGAAATTGCCGGTGCCGCCGCGCGCCCCCGCCAGCGTGCCGTCGGCCAGCGCGGGTTCGTAAGTCAAAGCGGCGACCTTGTCGCGCGCCAGGTCGGCGATCAGCGCGGAGGAGGAAAACGACCCGGTCTCCTCGTCCGAATTGATCATCACGTCATAGCCGATGCGGCTCGCCAGCGGCGACGCTTCGACCGCTTTCAACGCCGCCAGGAGCAACGCCAACCCGCCCTTCATGTCGGCGACACCGGGGCCGTTGAGGGTATTGGGATCGAGGAACGTCTGCTCCTGGAACGGGTGGTCGACCGGATAGACCGTGTCCATATGGCCGGTGAACAGCATCCTGGCCGGCGCGTCGGGCCGCACCCGGACGACGAGATGTCGGCCGTGGTCGAGCGCGCTGATAGTGCCGTCGGAGGCGACGCTCGTGGCCGGAGCGGGTTCGATCAGCGCTACTTCGCCCGGCAGCACGGAAAAGGCGTCGGCTAGAGCCGTTGCCATTGCCTCCAGCCCTGCGAGATTGCGCGTCCCGCTATTGATCGTGGCCCAAGCGCGCGTGTGCTCGAGCATCGGCTCGTCGCGCACGCGCTCGAGGATCGCGGCCTCTATCATCTCCGTCATGCCACCGCTCTAGGCGGTCACGATCGATTGGTGAAGCCGCCAACCTGGTGGCCTCGAACGGATCAGAAAGCGTAGACTAATCCGGCCCGGCTGATCTGGTCTGTCGTCACGCGGCCTTCCGGCGGCATGCTTTCATATTGGACGTTGTAGGACAGCTGGGCGGATAGCGGACCCAGCACCTTGGCGTTGAGCGCGGTCGTGCCGGTGACCGTCGAATTGTAGCGCTCGACATAGGCTGACGCGTTTTGCGTCAGTTGGATGCCCTTGGAGAGCTTCCAGGCGAAATCCACGCTGCCGCGCGCGGCAATGCTGCGCTCGGTGTCGCCGTCGGTGAAGCTGGTCGAGCGATAGGCCGGCCCGAGTTCGAGATCGAGCTTGAGCCTGTCTCCCTTGAGCGCGCTGTAACCCGCGCCGCTCGAAACCGAATAGCGGGTGAAATAGCCCAGGAAGCGGTCGCTTTCGAACTGCGCCGATCCGTAGATGTACGATCGGTCGTCGACTTTCCAATTGGGCTCCCACGCCGCCAGATAATGTTCGCGCGAAGTGACGCCCAGGCTGCGTTGGTAATCGAGCTGGGCCTTGAACTTCTGGCGCCAATCGAGCCCATCGCGGGTCAGTGCCAGCGACGCCGAGACGCCTTCGCTATTGCTGTTGCCGGTGGAGATGTATCCGCCAAGCTCGGCGCGCCCGGACCACAGGTCGAAGAAGCTGGCATCCTGAAGCTTGGCGGTCTTTTCGTCGTTGCGCTTCCGTTTCCAGTCATTGACGAGCTTGGCGATCGCTTCCTTGCTGTCAGGCGCCGCGGTGCCGGCATATTTGACGATCGTCGCCACCTCGCTTTCATTGCCGGAGGCGATCGCCGCATCGATCATCGTCTTGATCTGCGGCGGGATCGATCCCGGATCGGTATTGGCGAGCAGCATCGGCGCTGCTGTGGCGAGAAGCAGGGGGAGGCGCATGGCGCGGCACATAATACAGCAATCCTGCCATTGAAACCGGTGACGCGACGATCCGTTGACGGATTGTTGCGAGACGGTCTCTAGCCCTTCAGATAGGGCAAGAATGCGGCGATTACGTCTTCATACAGCTGGCGCTTGAACGGCACGATCAGTGTGGGAAGCTCGTGCGGGTCGACCCAGCGCCAGGTGCTGAACTCCGGATGGTCGGTGGCGAGGTTGATATCGAGATCTTCGCCTAGGAAGCGATAGAGGAACCAGGTCTGGCGTTGCCCGCGCCATTTGCCCTTCCACACCTTGCCGATCAGATCGTCGGGCAGATCGTAATAAAACTCGCCCGGCGCCTGCGCGATCAGCTCGACCTTGTCGTGTTGGACGCCGATTTCCTCGCCGAGTTCGCGAATCGCTGCCTGGCCGGCGGTCTCGCCAGGGTCGATTCCGCCCTGCGGCATCTGCCAGGCTTCCATCGTCGTATCGATGCGCTGCCCCGCGAACGCCAGGCCGTCGTGGTTGAGCAGCATGACGCCCGCGCAGGGACGGTAAGGGAGGTCGGTCTTGCTCATCGCACGGCTTCGGCCATTCATTCCGCCGCCTGCGCCATGACGCGATCGCCTTCGGCTTCGGTGATGATATCCTTCAGCGCCGCGAACGCGCCCATCACGTCGCCGACGCTGGAGGGGGTCGCTTTTCTGATCGTGATGAAACCGTGGATATTGCCCTTCGCTTCGCGGAACACGACCGGCACGCCTGCCAGCGCCAACGCCGCGGCATAGGCGCGGCCCTGATCGCGGATTGGGTCGAGACTGGCGGTGACGACCACGGCGGGCGGCATGCCGGCAAGGTCGCCTAACAGCGGCGAGCTGCGGACATGGTCTGCTTCGCTCTTATAAGCGGCCATGAACCATTCCATGCTGTCCTTGGTCAGCAAATATCCGTCGGCGAATTGGGTGTAGGACGGATATTCCTTGCTGGCGTCGGTCGCCGGATAAAATGGCAATTGCGCGATCACCGGCACCCGGGCGGCCTTGTCGCGGAGCGCGGCGGCGGTGACGATCGCCAAATTGCCGCCTGCGCTGTCGCCGCACAACACCAGCGAGGTAACCGAGCGGCCTAGCTCGGCGGGGCTGTCCGCGACCCAACGCGCCGCCGCTTCGCAATCGTCCGGCGCGGCAGGCCAGGCGAATTCGGGGGCGAGGCGATAGTCTACCGCAATCACAGGCAGATCGAGCACGCGCGCCATTTCGGCGGTGAAGCTGCCATGGCTCTCCAGATCGCCGATCACGAACCCGCCGCCGTGGAAGAACACCACGGCCGGGCCGGGTTCGCGGCTAGTACGCGGATCGTAGAGACGCGCAGGGATGTTGCCGGCCGGACCAGGGATCGACAAATCGAGCAGGGCGCCGAGTTCGCCCACTGGCGGATCGGCGACATCCTTCATCGCGACATAGACCTGACGTGCGGCCGGCGCGTCGAGTTCGTGCATCTTGGGGCCGGGCAAGTTATTGAGGAAATCAAGAAATCCGCGCACGTCGGGGCGGACGAAGGGCTCGGTCATTCGGATGTTCCTCTCACTGGTGTCTGATGATTTAGGTCCTAAGTTAAAACCTATGATCGCGGTCGTCCATCATTCCGACTATGTGGCGCCTGGACAGCCCAAATCGGGCTATCAATGGAACAAGAACGGCGCGATCCGCGACGTGCTGCACGAGGCCGGCGACGCAATCGCCTGGTTCGAGCCCGAGCCGATGCCGCGCCGCTGGATCGAGGCGGCACACGATCCCGACTACGTCGCCGAGGTGATCGAAGCCCGAGTCCCGCGCGCGAAGGAGCGGCGGATCGGGTTCCCGGTCAACGAGACCGTTGCACGTCGCGCCCAGCTTGTCCCAGGCGGCACTTATCTCGCGGCGCGGCTCGCGCTCGAGTGGGGGTTCGCCGCCAACAGCGCGGGCGGCAGCCATCATGCGCTGGCGGATACCGGCGCGGGCTATTGCGTGTTCAACGACCTTGCCATCGCGGCGATCAGGCTGGCGGACGAGGGGCGCCGCGTACTGATCGTCGATTGCGACGTGCATCAGGGCGACGGCACCGCGGCCTTGACCGCCGGTCACCCGGATATCGCGACCTATTCGATTCATGCCGAGAAGAACTTTCCGGCGCGCAAGGCGCGGTCGACGCTCGACGTCGCATTGCCCGACGGGCTGGGCGACGACTCCTATCTCGCGGCGTTGGAAGGGACGCTGGCGCCGATGCTCGATGCCGAGCGACCCGATTTGATCCTCTATCAGGCAGGTGTCGATCCGTTCGGGGGCGACCGGCTCGGCCGACTCGATCTGAGCGACAACGGTCTGACACGTCGCGAACAATTGGTCGCTCGCCTGGCGATCGAGCGCGGCCTGCCGCTCGCGAGCACCGTCGGCGGGGGCTATGGTGACGACGTACTGGCTATCGCGCGACGTCATGTCGCCGCGATCCTGACCTTGGGTGCAGCCTTTGGTGGCGCGGCTTTCGAGCACCGCTAACCGCGACTTTCGTTTCAGCGGTGCAGTAAAGAACGGTTTTCACGGAAGCGTAACCGATCTACGTTGGTCTTAAGGGGTCCCGCGCCTAGAGAGACCCTCGAACACGACCGCAGGAATTAGTGCTGACATGGCGACCGCCGTCCACGAAGTGACGCCCACCGAGGCGTCGGCCCACCCACAAGCAGAATCGATCGTTGTCCGGTTTGCCGGAGATTCCGGTGACGGTATGCAGCTGACCGGGGGACAGTTCACGCTGTCGACCGCGCTGGCCGGCAACGATCTGTCCACTTTCCCCGATTTCCCGGCCGAGATCCGCGCGCCACTAGGCACGCTGTTCGGCGTATCGGCGTTCCAGATCAATTTCGGCTCGACCTCGATCGAGACCGCAGGCGATGCGCTCGACGTGTTGGTCGCGATGAACCCGGCGGCGCTCAAAACCAATGTCAACGAGCTCAAGGCCGGCGGGTTGATCATCGCCGACACCGGCGAATTCACCGAGCGCAACCTCGCCAAGGCGAAATACGAGTCCAATCCGATCGAGGATGGCAGCCTCGCCAAATGGCAAGTGCTGGCCTTCGACATCTCCGCGTTGACGGTCGCAGCGGTGAAGCCGTTCGGCCTGGGCAACAAGGAAGCGCTGCGCTGCAAGAACATGTGGACCCTGGGGCTCGCGCTCTGGATGTTCGACCGTGACCGCCAGCCGCTGATCGACTGGCTCAAGGCCAAGTTCGCCAAAGCACCGGCGCTGGCCGAGGCCAATATCGCCGCGCTCAACGCCGGCCACGCTTATGGCGAGACCGCGGAGATTTCGGGGCCGCTCAAGCAGCATCATGTCCCCGCCGCCCCGGCCGAACCGGGTCTGTACCGCACCGTCACCGGTGCGGAGGCGATTTCGATGGGCTTGGTCGCCGGTGCGCAGCTGGCGAATATCCCGATGTTCTTCGGCGGCTATCCGATCACGCCCGCCTCGGCGATCCTACATCATCTCAGCCGGCTCAAGGAGTTCGGCATCACCACCTTCCAGGCGGAAGACGAGATTGCCGCGATCGCCAGCGCGATCGGCGCTTCCTATGCCGGACAGTTGGGCGTCACCTCGTCCTCGGGCCCGGGCATCGCGCTCAAGGGCGAGGCGATGGGGCTGGCGATCATGACCGAGTTGCCGCTGGTGATCATCAATTCGCAGCGCGGCGGCCCATCGACCGGCCTGCCGACCAAGACCGAGCAATCGGACCTCTACCAGGCGGTCTATGGCCGCAACGGCGACGCGCCGATGCCGGTGATCGCCGCGCGCAGCCCGTCCGACGCGTTCGAGGTCGCGATCGAGGCGGTACGGATCGCCACGCAATATATGACGCCGGTGATGGTGTTGACCGATGGCTATATCGCCAATGCCGCCGAGCCATGGAAAGTGCCCGAGGTCAGCGATTACGCGCCGTTCCCGGTCCACTACCTCGACACGGTGCCGGAGGGCGGGTTCCAGGCCTATGCCCGCGACGAAAAGCTTGCTCGCCCCTGGGTCAAGCCGGGTACACCCGGCCTGCTCCACCGCATCGGCGGGATCGAGAAGCAGCAGGGTACCGGCAATATCGATTACGGCCCCGCCAACCATCAGGCGATGACCGACATCCGCAAGGCCAAGGTCGACGGTATCAACATCCCCGACCAGGAAATCGAGCTGGGCAATCCGGGCGGCAAACTCGTCGTGGTCGGCTGGGGTTCGACCTTCGGCCCGATCCACCAGGCAGTGAGGCGCGCGCGCCGCAAGGGGCTCGACGTCAGCCACATCCACCTGCGCCACATCTGGCCGATGCCGGGCAATCTTGGCGCGTTGCTCAAGGGTTACGAGAAGATCCTCGTACCGGAAATGAATACCGGCCAGCTCAAGACGGTGCTGCGTGACCAGTATCTGGTCGACGCCAAGCCGCTCAACAAAGTGTCGGGCCAGCCCTTCCGTATCGCGGAGATCGAGGCGGCGATCGAAGGAATTCTCGCATGAACGACATGACGCCCCCAGTGGTGAAGAGCTCGCCCAAGGATTGGGAAACCGACCAGGAAGTGCGCTGGTGTCCGGGCTGCGGCGATTACGCCATCCTGAAGGCCGTGCAGCGGACCATGCCCGAGATCGGCGCGCGGCCCGAGAATACCGTGTTCGTCAGCGGCATCGGCTGCTCTTCGCGCTTCCCTTATTACATGGAGACCTATGGTTTCCACACGATCCACGGCCGCGCGCCGGCGGTCGCGACCGGGGTCAAGCTCGCCAATCCCGAGCTCGACGTGTGGATCATCACCGGCGACGGCGACGCGCTGTCGATCGGCGGCAACCACACGATGCACCTGCTGCGCCGTAACCTGAATTGCCAGGTGCTGTTGTTCAACAACGAGATTTACGGTCTGACCAAAGGGCAATATTCGCCGACCAGCCGGGTCGGGACGCGCAGCCCGTCGACTCCGTTCGGCTCGGTCGACCGCCCGGCGCAGCCGTGCGCGTTCGCGCTGGGTTCGGGCGCGCGGTTCGTCGCGCGCGGCATCGATGTGCACAAGAACCTGCCGTCGGTGTTCAAGGCGGCCTATGCGCACCAGGGCGCGGCGTTCGTCGAGATCTTCCAGAATTGCATCGTCTATAATGACGATGTGTTCGCGTCGTTCACCGAAAAGGCCAATGCCTCGGGCAACCAATTGTGGGTCGAACATGGTCAGCCGCTGCTGTTCGCGGGCGGGACCAAGGGCCTGACGATGGATACCGACCGTTTGGTGCTCAAGGTCGTCGATGTCGTCGATGGCGACTGGCAAGGCGCGCATGTCGCGGTCCACGACCAGACCAATCGCGGTTTGGCGCATATGCTGGTCGAAATGCCGTTCGGGCCGTTCCCGATGGCGCTCGGCGTGCTCTACGACGATCCCGCACCGACCTTCGACAGCGCGGTCATCGCTCAGAACAAGCAGGCGAGCGAGGGCAAGAAGCCTGACCTGCAGAAATTGCTGAGCCAGGGGCAGACCTGGCAGGTGGAGAAGCAGCCGCGGGTCGAGTGATCTTTGGATCGCACAAAGACACGAAGCCACGAAGAGCGATCGCCTTTGTCGCGTGATCTGGAAGAATTGGCGCGGGTCGCCGTCGATTGCGGATTCAAGCTGCACGAAGCGCTCGGCCCCGGGTTGCTTGAGTCGGTTTATGAGGCTTGCCTCTTTCAAAGCCTCGCTACGCGAGGCTTGAGCGTCGAACGGCAGAAGGTGGTACCAATCCGATATGAAGGGGTCGTGCTTGACGAAGGGTTTCGAGTCGATTTGCTGATTGAGCGGCGATTGCTGATCGAGTTGAAATCGACGGAAAGCCACGCTCCTGTCCACGCGAAGCAGGTCATCACCTATCTCCGTCTGTTGGACTTGCCGCTCGGCCTGCTGATGAATTTCGGTGCTGCCACCTTCAAAGAAGGCGTCCGTCGAATCGCCAACAATTATTACGCGCCCAAGCCGTGAAACGATCTTTGTGGCTTAGTGTCTTCGTGCGAGTCACTTTCTCTCCACGCCAACCGACATGACTTCGCCAACCCTGCTCTGGCTTCGCCGGGACCTCAGGCTTGCCGATCAGCCGGCGCTGACCGCAGCGATACACGAGGGACCGGTCGTTCCGGTCTACGTGCTCGACGACGAGACGCCCAAGCATCGCCGGATGGGCGCGGCCTCGCGCTGGTGGCTGCATCACAGTTTGGCGGCATTCGACCAATCACTGCGCGAGAAGGGATCGCGGCTGATCCTGCGGCGCGGCAAATGCGATGAGGAACTGGCCAAGGTCGCGGCAGAAGTCGGTGCCGGCACCGTCCATGCCATCCGCCATTACGAGCCGTGGTGGCGCAACGCGGAACGCGCGGTGACGAAGCGGCTCGATCTCGTCTGCCATGACGGCAATTTTCTAGCGCCGCCAGGATCGATCACGAGCGGGAGCGGAGCGCCTTACAAAATCTACACGCCGTTCTGGCGCGCCTTGCGTGACGTCATGCCGCCACCAGATCCGCTGCAGCGGCCGCATGAAATTCCCGCGCCTGCGTCCTGGCCGGCAAGCGACGCCCTAGCCGACTGGCATTTGCTGCCGGCCAGTCCCGATTGGGCGACCGGCTTTGCGCGGGAATGGACTCCGGGCGAGGTGGGCGCGCACGACCGGGTCGACGATTTCGTCGATGACGTCGCTCGCTACGACGACACGCGCAATCTCCCGTCGATCGAAGGCAGTTCGCGCTTGTCGCCGCACCTCCATTTCGGCGAGGTATCGCCAGGCTTGGTCTGGCATCGAATGGCGGGGAAGGGCGGGTCCACCCAGGTCTTCCTCAGCGAACTCGCCTGGCGCGATTATGCCCAGAACGTGATCCTGCACTTGCCCGATTACGGCGCCAGAAACGGTCGAGAGCGGTTCGACGATCTTCGCTGGCGCTCCGGAAAGGCGGCCGAGGCCGATCTGCGGGCATGGCAGCGCGGCGAAACGGGCTATCCGATCGTCGATGCCGGTATGCGTCAGCTTTGGACGACCGGATGGATGCACAATCGCGTGCGGATGATCGCGGCGTCGTTCCTGATCAAACATCTGCTGATCGACTGGCGTCAAGGCGAACACTGGTTCTGGGACACGCTGGTCGACGCCGATTACGGCAACAATTCGGTCAACTGGCAATGGGTCGCCGGTACCGGCATCGACGCCAATATGTGGGGCCGGATCATGGCGCCGCTCGCGCAATCGGAGAAGTTCTACGCAGGCGACTACATCCGCCGATGGGTGCCCGAGCTCGCGGGCATTCCCGATCCCGCGATCCACGACCCGGAGGCGGCCGGCTGCCGACCGAGTGACTATCCTTCCAAGGTGATCGGGCACCGCGAAGCGCGTGAGCGAGCGCTGACGGCGGGCAAAAAGGTCCGGTGAGCTGACCGAATCGCTTGGCGAACGGAGTTTGTCGTGCTTTGAGGTGAACTATGGATGCGCCGACGATGAACCGGGGGCAGCGCAGCCGCGGAGCACCGCTTGCTTTGATCGGGCGGCCGCTGCTTGCGCGCATCGACAAGGGGCTCGCTAGCGGCGCGATCACCGTTTCCTTGCCCGAAGGTGGCGCGCCCGAGCGTCTCGGCGGCCGCGCGGCGGGGCCCGAGGCGGTCGTCATCCTCCATAGTTGGCGAGCCTTGTGGCGATTGGCGACCGCAGGCTCGGTCGGCTGGTACGAAGCCTGGGCGGCTGGCGAGTGGGAAAGCCCCGATCCGGTAGCACTGTTCGAGTTGTTCTCGCTCAATCGCCATGGCCTGGCTGGTACCGGACGCGCGCACGGCCTCTCCCGGCTGCTTCGCCGGCTCTGGCACAAGGCACGCCGCAACAATCGCAAGGGCGCGCGGCGCAACATCCACGAGCATTACGATCTGGGCAACGAATTCTATCAATTGTGGCTCGACCCGACGATGACCTATTCGAGCGCGATGTTCGATGCGCCGGGTCAAAGCCTGGAGGATGCGCAACACGTCAAGCTCAAGGCGATCCTCGATCGCACCGCGACCAATCCCGGCGACCGCATTTTGGAAATCGGGTGTGGCTGGGGCTCATTTGCCGAGACGGCGGCGAAAGCAGGCATCGCCGTTCATGGCATCACGCTGTCGACCGAACAGAAGGCCTATGCCGAAGCGCGGATGGCGCGACAGGGGCTCGATGGGGTGGAGGTCGAACTGATCGACTATCGCGACGTCACCGGGACGTTCGATGGCGTCGCCAGCATCGAAATGGTCGAGGCGGTCGGCGAGGAATATTGGCCCGATTATCTCGCCGCAATCGCGCGTGCGTTGAAGACCGGCGGCCGCGCCGCCATCCAGTATATCGCGATCGATGATGCGATGTACGAAGGCTATGCGCGCAACGTCGACTTCATTCAGCGCTACGTCTTCCCGGGCGGAATGTTGTTGTCGGAGACCCGGTTCCGCGCCGTGGCGGAGAAACTCGGGCTGGCATGGCGTGACCGCCATGCATTCCGGCTGGATTATGCCGAAACCCTGAAGCGCTGGCGCGAAGCGTTCGACGCGGTCGTCGCTGCGGGAAAACTACCGGACAGGTTCGATAAGCATTTCATAGGTTTGTGGCGTTTTTATCTGATGTATTGTGAGGGCGGGTTCCGCGGTGGCGGGATCGATGTTGCGCAGGTGACGTTGATCAAGGAGGGGTGATGAAAGGATTCGGTCTGTTTGCCGCGCTCGCATTGGCGGGAGTGGCGTCGGCGCAATCAGTCATCGTCCCTGCCGACAATAGCGCAAAGCTTCGCCAGGTCGGCGCCGAGGTGCTGTTCTGGAGCCAGCAACAGCGCGACCAGAACTTCCGCGAGATGGAGAAGATTTTCCCCGGCCACGTCGTCAAGGCCGGCGCCAAGGCCCGTCCGCTCCCCAACGGCAAGCCACTGCCGATCGCCGAGGCGGACGTCAAAGCGGGCATGGCCGAACTGGATGTCGCCGGCCTGATCGTCGTGCAGGACGGCAAGGTGCGGCTTGAGCGTTACGGGCTCGGTTACGGCCCCGAGGGGCGCTGGACGAGCTTCTCGGTCGCCAAGTCGTTCACTTCGACCCTGGTCGGTGCGGCGATCCGCGACGGCTATATCAAGTCGATCGAGGATCCGGTGACGAAATACATCCCCGACCTGGCGGGCGGCGGTTATGACGGCGTGACGGTGCGCCAGCTCCTGACCATGACCTCGGGTGTGAAGTGGAACGAGGACTATACCGACCCCAAATCCGACGTGGCGCGGATGTTCTCCGATGAGGTGCCGGCGGGGCAGGACCCCACGATCTGGTACATGAAGAAGCTGCCGCGCGAGAGCGCGCCGGGGACCAAGTGGGTCTACAAGACCGGTGAGACCAATCTGATCGGCGTGCTGGTCGAGCGCGCGACGAAGAAGACCCTGGCAGATTATCTGACCGAAAAGGTGTGGAAGCCGTGGGGCATGGAGCGCGACGCCTTCTGGATGACCAACCCGGCCGGCAGCGAAGTCAGTGGCTGTTGCCTGTCGGTGAGCTTGCGCGACTATGCCCGGATGGGAATGTTCGCGCTTTCGGGCGGTAAGGGGGTGGTGCCCGACGACTGGTTCGCGCACGCGACGAGCAACCAGGTGCCGATCCCCAAGGACGAAGGCGGGTTCGGCTATGGCTATCAATGGTGGACGCTACCCGGCGGCCGTTTCGCCGCGCTCGGCATTTTCGGTCAGAGCATCATGATCGATCCGGCGAAGAAGCTGGTGATCGTAATGTCGGGATCATGGCCGACCGCCACCGCCGAGAAGCTGTCGGCGGCGCGGGCAGGGTTCTGGAAGAAGGTGGAGGCGGCGGCGGACTGACCGTCCAACCGCATTCGGCCGCCTTTGGGCGTCCAAACCTAGTAGGATTGCGGAGGTGAGCGGATAGGCCGGTTTAAGGGCTATCCGGGCACAGACCGGCGATGGCTGCAAGTCACTCGATAGATGTCGATCCCCGGGGCGTCGTCCGCTATACGTTGGCGGGCTTTTTCGACCAGGCGTCGCTCGCGTCGCTTCAGGCGGAGCGCTCCGCCAAGCTCCCGCTGCTCGAAACGCCGCCAAACCAGCACGTGACATTGTGCGACGTCTCGCAATGCGCGATCCAGTCACAGGAAGCGCTTGCGACATTGCGCACGATGCTGGCCGAACCGCGATGGCAGGCGCGCCGGCTGGCCTTCGTGGTCGGCGGTGCACCGGCGCGCATGCAGGTGCGCCGAGTGGTTCCAACCATGCCCCATGTCCGCTGGTTCGACGATATGCCGAGCGCCGAGGCGTGGCTGGAGGAAACGGATCCGGTATGACCGATTATCCAGGCAGGTGCGGTACGGGCGTGGAACGCTTCCCATCGGATCGGCCCGACAGGACGATGCCTGAAGGCGGCCCCTTGCCACCTGTCGACCATCAGCTTTGGGCCCGACTGCTCACCGGCGAGCTCAATCCGAATATCAGGACGCTCGCCACGCGCCTGATCATCACGCGCCTTCGCATCGAGGTCGCGAACGACCGGACTGTCTTGCCGAGGGCAGTCCAGGAGCTCCGGCGCTTTTTCACCGACAACAAGTTCGCGCACCGCGACCTCACCGCGATCACGGGATTCTAAACGATGAAGAATGCATTGCTTTCGGTCGAAGACACGGTCGCGCTCATCGCGTCTCGTGCCATCCTGTTCGTATCGGGGCCTGAGCGCCTGTTACGATCGCTTCCGCGCGGCAACTGGATCGGCGGGACCACATCCTATTTCATGACGCCCGACGGGGGCGCGTCGCGGGAAGATCGGTTGTTCTGCACGACCTTTGACGATGCCGTGAATGCGCGAATGGCCATCCTGCCGCCCGACGGCTTGTCCGGGGTGACGGAGCACCGTTTCGCGCATGGTTTCACCTGCATCGTCACGCCGGCATTCAGCACGACGCTGCAGCGCTACGCCGTCGATGGCCCCACCTTGCCGGGTTTGTACAATCAGCCCGTATTCGGCTGGGTCGCCGGCGTCCATCTCGACCGCGTCGGAGAGGATGTGCCGATGGTATTCGACGGCGCGACAGGCGCGGCGTCGGCGGATGGATTGGCCGCTTTATGGGTCGCGTTGCCGGAAACCGCCGAGGTCGATCTCGACATCGTCAATTTGTTCGTTCCTGGTGAAGGCGACCACATCACCTTCCCGCTAGGCGGTTTCGATGTGACCGACGGTCTGATCGGCGGCGTCCCAACCAACCTCGCGCGCTACATTGTGGAACGTGGCATCGACACCACCTTGCCGCTCGTCGCCGATTATGCCGGCGCGATGATCAATGTTTCCTTCCAGACGGTGGACGCCGAGAACGGCCGCGTGCGCTTCTATGCGCCGGTCGTGCCGGGCACGATCTATCGCCTGGCACGCACCGTCGCGGATTATGGTGCGGCCTATGCCGAAGCGGCGAGCGAAGGCAGCGCCGCGGACATGCTATCGTGCAATTGCATCCTGAATTATCGCTATGCGGGGCTGGAAGGCCGTCCGACCGGCGGCTTCGTCGGGCCGGTCACGTTCGGCGAGTTCGCCTATATCCTGCTCAACCAAACGCTTTCTCGCCTGTCGGTCCGTCACGCCCTCGCCGCCTGAGCCGGATGCCGGTCAGGCGATCTGCTCGACGTGCCCCGACGCGACATCGCTGGCGATCAGATCGACGATCTTATCCGCCACCATTTCGGGTGGTTTGACGCTGGCCGGATCCTCGCCCGGATATGCTCGCTCGCGCATCGCGGTGCGGGTAGCGCCGGGGTCGAGCAGCGCGACGCGGACGTTACTGATTCCCTCGACTTCTTCGCCATAGGCCTGGACCAAGGTCTCGAACGCCGCCTTGGACGCGCCATACGCCCCCCAAAAGGCGCGCGGCTGGCGGCCCACCTTCGACGTTATCCCGATTACCCGCGCACGCGCCGATTTGCGTAGCGGCGCATCGAACGCGGCGATCAATGCTTGCTGCGCGCTGACGTTGAGCGTCATCACCTTGGCGAATTCCTTGGCGTCGATCGCCTGCACCGCCGACAGCGAGCCGAGCGTCGCGGCATTGAGCACGAGGATGTCGAGCGTTCCCCAGCGTTCGGCGACCGCGCTGGCCAGCCGCGCGATGCTGTCGGTCTCGATCAAGTCGAGCGGCGCGATGGTCGCGGTCCCCCCGGCGGCGTGGATTGCTTCCTCGACTTGCTCGAGCGCGCCGGCGGTGCGCGCGGTCAGAATAACATGGGCGCCTTCGGCGGCGAGTGCCTTGGCGGTGGCGGCACCGATCCCACGGCTCGCGCCGGTCACCAGCGCGAGCTGGCCTTCGAACTTTCCTGTCATTTTATTCCGCGGCTTCGGGGTGGAGGGCGAGTTGCTCGTCCAGATGCGCGTCGCTGTAATCGGTCAGCACCGTCGGATAATCGCCGGTAAAGCAGGCGTCGCAATATTTGGGAGCGGGGCCGTTACGCCCGGCCTCGCCCAGCGCCTTGTACAGGCCGTCGATCGACACGAATGCCAGGCTGTCGGCATGGATGAAATCGGTCATGCCCGGAACCGAATAACGTGAGGCGAGCAGCTTCTCGCGCTCCGGCGTGTCGACGCCGTAGAAGCAGGAATGCGTGGTCGGCGGGGAGGCGATGCGCATATGCACTTCGCGCGCGCCGGCTTCGCGCATCATCTCGACGATCTTCAGGCTGGTGGTGCCGCGCACGATCGAATCGTCGACCAGGATGACCGACTTGTCCTTGATCAGCGCGCGATTGGCATTGTGCTTCAGCTTGACGCCGAGGCGGCGGACCTCGGCACCCGGCTGGATGAAGGTGCGGCCGACATAATGCGAGCGGATGATTCCGAGCTCGAACGGGATGCCCGATTGCTGGGCATAGCCGATCGCCGCGGGGACGCCCGAATCAGGCACCGGAATGACCAGATCGGCCTCGACCGGCGATTCGATCGCGAGCTGCGCGCCGATCGCCTTCCTGACCGAATAGACCGACTGATCGCCGGCGATCGAATCGGGCCGCGAGAAATAGACCCATTCGAAAATGCACGGCCGCGGCGTGGTCTGGCCGAACGGGCGCAGCGAGCGGAGCTTGCCGTCCTCGATGATGATCAACTCGCCCGGATCGACCGAGCGGACGAATTCGGCGCCGACCACGTCGAGCGCGACGGTCTCCGACGCGAAGATGATCGACTCGCCCAATTTGCCCATCACCAGTGGGCGGATGCCGAGCGGGTCGCGGCACGCCATCATGCCGGTCGGGGTCAGCACGATGAGCGAGTAGGCGCCCTCGACGCGGCGCAATGCGTCGACGAACTTGTCGAGCGGATCGCGGTACGAGCTGGTCGCGACGAGGTGGATGATCACTTCGGTATCGCTGGTCGACTGGAAGATCGCGCCGCGCTGGACGAGATCGTTGCGCAGGCGGAAGGCGTTGGAAATATTGCCGTTATGCGCGACCGCGAAACCGCCGCTGGCGAGCTCGGCATAGAGCGGCTGAACGTTACGGAGCGCGGTCTCGCCAGTGGTCGAGTAGCGGACATGGCCGCACGCGGTCTGCCCGCGCAGCCCGCCCATGATCTCGTCCTTGTCGAAATTGCCTGCCACATGACCCATCGCGCGGTGGCTGTGGAAATGCTTGCCGTCCCAGCTGGTGATGCCGGCGGCTTCCTGCCCGCGATGCTGGAGCGCATGGAGGCCCAGCGCCACGAGCGCGGCTGCGCCGTCCGCATCGGACACGCCGAAAATGCCGCACTCCTCGCGGAGCTTGTCGTCGTCGAAAGGATTCGTGGTCAGCATTGGGTCCGTACTCAGTGCGGGCTCTATGACCCGTGCTGCTGTGGCGCTCGGCCATATAGTGACGCTCGCCCGGTTTGTCGCGTATTTGTCATACGCCCCGTGCCGATTTTGTCCGATCGCGGCACCGCGCTAGGGGAGGGGCATGACCGACTCGCGCGAAACCGGGCTGACGCTCGATCCGAAATGGGGTGCCGACGGGCTGATCACCGCGGTGGTCACCGATGGCGATTCGCATGAGGTGCTGATGCTCGCGCATATGAATGCAGAGGCATTGGCGGCGACGATCGACAGCGGTGAGGCGGTATTCTGGTCGCGCAGCCGTGGCGAATTATGGCGTAAGGGCGCGACGTCGGGGAACGTGATGCGGGTGCGCGATATTCGTATCGATTGCGATCAGGACGCCGTGTGGCTGATCGTCGATCCGGCGGGACCGGCATGTCATACCGGTGAACGGTCATGTTTCTATCGGCGGGTGACGAAGGACGGGCTGGAGCGAATTGAATGAGGTCGGCCTCGGGCGCCGCCCCCTGGCTTCCCCAAGGAAGCCTAGTCATTCGGATCGGGGCGATTGGATTCAATCTGCTAGCTCTTGCTGCCTGTCATGGCAGTCAGCCTACCCCCCAGGCGGCCTCGACCCCCACCAGCCTCGAGGCAGCCGCGATCGAGGCCGGGATCGTCGCCGATCCGGCCAATACCGATCCCACCGGACTCTACACGCGCGACCGTGACCGTATCTGCGTGGTGCCGAGCGCGACCGCATTCCGCATCGGCATCTATGTCGATTATGGCGATACATATTATTGCAGCGGGCAGGGCGAGGCGACGCGCGCGGGCGAGACTCTGCATGTCGAACTCGCCAACGCCCCCGGCTGCAATTTCGACGCGAGGTTCGAGGGCGACCGCATCCTTCTCCCCGGGCGATTGCCCGATGCCTGCCAGAAAGCATGCTCCCCCCGCGCCTCGCTGACGGGGCTCAACGTCGAACGGATGAGCGATTCGCCATCCGAAGCGGGGGCCTTGCGCGACGGCAGAGGCAGAATGCTCTGCGCGCCCGGCAAATGACCGCACAACCCCCTTTGACGTTAACGTCAAGCAAGGGTAAAAAGGGCCATGCCCTGGGTTTCGTCCTATGCCCCGATCGAGCCGCTCCACGACCGGCACAGCTTCACCATTTCCGACCTGTCGGCTGAATTCGGCGTCACCGCTCGTGCGCTGCGTTTCTATGAGGATGAAGGGCTGATCTCGCCCGAACGGCGTGGGACGCAGCGCATCTATTCGCATCGCGATCGCGCGCGGCTCGCCTGGATCCTGCGCGGCAAGCGGGTCGGCTTTTCGCTGACCGAGATCCGCGAACTGATCGATTTATACGACATCGGCGACGGCCGCCGCACCCAGCGCGAGCGCACGATCGACCGCTGCAAGGACCGCGTCGAGCTGCTCCACCAGCAGAAGCGCGACATCGACGCCGCCATCGCCGAACTCAACGATTTCATCGCGCTGCTCGAGCAAGGTTCGCGCGCCGACCACCAGAAGGACTGATCATGCCGCAATACACGCCCCCGGTGCGCGATACGCGCTTCGTGCTCGACCACGTGCTCGGGATCGAGCGTTACGCCAACCTGCCTGGCTTCGAGAATGCGACGCCCGAAACGGTCGACGCGGTGCTCGAAGAGGGCGGACGGTTCGTCGCCGAGGTGCTGTTCCCGCTCAACCAGTCGGGCGACCTGGAGGGCTGTACGCGGCATGACGACGGCAGCGTGACGACGCCCAAGGGCTTCAAGGAAGCCTATCAGCAGTTCGTCGAATCGGGCTGGGGCACGCTCAGCGCACCGGCGGCATTCGGCGGGCAGGAAATGCCGCACGTCGTGTCGACCGCGTTCCAGGAATTCATGATCTCCTCGAACATGGCGTTCGCCATGTATCCCGGTCTGACCCATGGCGCGATCGCTGCCCTCCTGACGAAGGGAAGCCCCGAGCAGCAGCAGAAATATCTGCCGAAGATGGTGTCGGGCGAGTGGGGCGCCACGATGAACCTGACCGAGCCGCAATGCGGTACCGACCTCGGGCTGATCCGGACCAAGGCGGAGCCGCAGGCCGACGGATCCTATGCGATCACCGGGACCAAGATCTTCATTTCCGGTGGTGAGCACGATCTGACCGACAACATCATTCACCTGGTGCTGGCCAAGACGCCGGGTGCGCCCGACAGTTCGAAGGGCATTTCGTTGTTCGTGGTGCCCAAGATCATGGTCAACGACGATGGCTCGCTCGGTGAGCGCAACGCAGTCAGTTGCGGGTCGATCGAGCACAAGATGGGCATTCACGGCAATTCGACCTGCGTGATGAATTACGATGGCGCCAAGGGCTGGCTGGTCGGCGAGGAAATGAAAGGCTTGGCCGCGATGTTCATCATGATGAATGCCGCGCGGCTGGGCGTGGGGCTGCAAGGCCTCGCGGTCGCCGAAACCGCCTATCAGAATGCCGTCCAATATGCGCACGACCGCCGCCAGGGCAGGGCGCTGACCGGCCCGGCCGAACCCAATGAGAAGGCGGACACGCTGTTCGTCCACCCCGATGTGCGGCGCATGCTGATGGACGCGAAGGCGCTGACCGAGGGGTTGCGCGCGCTTTGCTTGTGGGGGGCGCTGCAGGTCGACCTCGAACATGCCGCGGCGAGTGAGGAGGAAAGGTTGCTCGCCGCCGATCTGGTCGGGCTGCTGACTCCCGTGATCAAGGGTTATGGCACCGACAAGGGCTATGACATCGCGACCAACGCGCAGCAGATCTATGGTGGGCACGGCTACATCCGCGAATGGGGGATGGAGCAATATGTCCGCGATGCCCGCATCTCGATGATCTACGAAGGTACCAACGGCATCCAGGCGATGGATCTGGTCGGCCGCAAGCTCGCCGCCAATGGCGGCCGTGCGGTGCAGACGCTGTTCAGGGTGGTCGGCGAGGAAGTCGCGGCGGCGAAAGCCGATCCGGCGACCGCCGATTTCGCCGCGCGGCTGGAAAAGGCCAATGGCGAATTGCAGGCTGCGACGATGTGGTTCCTGCAGAATGGCATGACCAACCCCAACAATGTCGGCGCGGGCGCACACAGCTATATGCATTTGATGGGCATCGTCGCGGTCGGCCTGATGTGGTTGCGGATGGCGGCCGCCGCGGCGAAGCTAAAGGCAGCGGGGGAAGGCGACGCCGCCTTCCTCGACGCCAAGCTGACCACCGCGCGCTATTATGCCGAGCGCATCATGCCCGATGCCGGCGCACTGCGCCGCAAGATCGAAAGCGGAGCCGAGGCGCTGATGGCCTTGCCGCCGGAGATGTTCGCCGCGGCGTGAGCGGCCGTTTGCGGCACGTCAGGCGGCTCGATCCCATCTCAGCGTAAGCGCCGAATAGGGCGGAATCGTCGGCAGGGACGCATTGCTCGGCGCGATGGGTTCGATCCGGGTATTCACCTTGTCGTCGAGTGTAGGCGCCGACAACAAGCGCCCGGAACTCGGCATGGTCGAGAGACCGAGCATGTCCGCGAGCCGGATCGCCACCGGCGTGTCGGACTTGTTGACGATCGCCAGCAGCCGCGTTCCGCCGCTTTCGGCCAGATAGGCGGTCGCATTCAGCGCCTCGGCGATCGGGCAGGCTCGTAGGCGAGTGCCCAGGAACGGCGCGAACGACGCCATGCCGTAATGCAGCGGGCGCAGGACCGGGCCGGATGGGCTCGACGCGATCGGCGTATAGAGGCCTTCGCCACCACCATGAAGGTTGATGCCGAGATAGCCCGCGCTCGCGGTCTGCAGGGCGTAATCACATCCCCAGAGCGCGGACGCGAAGGCGTCGCTGACGCCCACTTTGCCGCCGCCGAAGCACGAATTGCCCTCGGTCATGCGGAACCGCATTCCTGTCCGCGTCGCGATCCGCTCAACTGCGGTCATCTCCTGGGTCAGCTTCTCATTGCCGTTGGCGAGCAGTCTGCGCGCGTCCATCCGCGGATCCGATGCCGGTCCCATGCCGTAATAATGGCCGCTGCAGAACAGCGCATCGCCACGCGCACGCTCGGCGAACCGCGCCAGCCAATCGAGATTGATCGCCACATCCGGGCCGGCAAAGGGTGCATTCGGAACCCGCGCGCGGATCGCCCGGACAAAGGATCGATACTCGTCCCAATAAAGGTCGAAGGAATAATCCTTGCCGCGAAGGAGCGGGTTGCCGGCCCAGAAATCAGCCTCGTTCCCGAGCTGGAAGCACAGCAGGCGCGGGCCGAGGATTCGATGGACATGGTCGGCTTCGTCGACGGCGCGCGCGATCGTCCCGGATCCGAAATTGAGGCCGTAAATGCACCGCCAACCGGTCGCGTCGAGAAAGCCGCGCAACGAGCGCAACGCCCCGGGCGTGATCGCGCCGGCGATGGGATGTGTCAGCGGGGGATCGAGCAGCTTCCATTCCCAGTTGCGCTGCGCGGCGATCGCTCTTTCCTCTTTCACGCTGCCGAAATCGGCGCCGGGCCGCCGCCATCGGCTATACGCGCTGAGCGAGCCGCCGAAGCGCAACACGCCGTGTGGCGCGATCTCGCGAAAAGCCGCGATCAATGGCCGGTTTCGGGGTGAGAAGAACGCTTGGTTGTAGAGTTGCGGCGTCTCGTAGCTCAGGCCCAGGAAATCTTCCGGGACCGTTACGCCCTCGATACCGGGCGCGCCGATGGTGATCGTCGTTTTCGGCTCGGCCCACGCGCGTTCAGGGAGCGCTAACATGCCGGTCATCGCGATAAAGGATCGCCGATCGAATTTCATCTGCAACGAGGGTATCCATGTTCCGGTGGCGGGTGCGCGATAAGGCCATTCGCAGCATGATCGGCGCGACTTGTCCAGCGATCGCTCGCGGTTGCCTTCTAGCCCCTCTCCCGCACGCGGGAGAGGCGAATAACTAGCGTAATCTCTGTTCGACCAGGATTCCGGTGCGGAAATGTGGGCGCACCTGCAACAGCAACCATGGCGAGGGCCGGTCGAGATAGGCGATCTCTCGATAATCGGGATCGTGCGGGAACGGCGCCGAGCCGTCGAACATGGCACTGCTGATCAGCCGGAAACGATAGTCGCCCACCGCCGGATCGGCCGTGGTCAACTTGCCTGCCATGCCCAGGCGCGCCAGCGGATAGGATGCCCGGCCGACGACGTGGTCCTCCGCGCTATATTGCCCGGGATGCGCAGCCATATAGGGCACGACCAGCTTCGCTTGCCAGCCTTGGTCGGGCGCAACGGCAATGGTTATACCGCTACCCAGCAGGACCAGGCCGAGCAATATGGATGCACGCCGCCGCAGCCTGGGGATCGCCAGCGCCGCGTCGAGATAGAGCGCGAAGCCGATCGTCGCGGCGGCTACGACGAACAGATAATAGCGCGGTTGTGGTCGCAGCGTGAACACCCAGGTGATGGTCACATAGCTGGCGATCGCGAACAGCAGCAGCAACAGGGTCGATATCCTGGGCCGGGGAATCGCTCGGTCGCGGAAGAATGGCAGCGCGCTGAGCGCCCATCCCAGGATGACGAAGCCGAACGCCGGATCGATCAGGAAATCGCCCAGCGGATTGATCGCCCAATGCAGGCGCGTCGGCCCCGCCGGAATCCACCGACTGGCCAGATCGGGGTTCAGGAAAGGGCTGCCGGCATAGGTCTTGCCGACCATGTGATCGCTGGCGATGAGGACGTGATGCTTGTCGACATGCAGGCGATAGAGCGGGTCGCCCGTCATCGCCCAAAGCCAGGCATTGTCGACCAGCAGCGGCACGACGAAACCGAGGCCGAGCAGGAAATAGGCACGGCGCGGCATTGCCGGGTCGCGCAGGAACGCCCAGCCATAGAAGAGCAGCACGAACGCCGCCGTCTCTCGCGTCAGCACCGCGCAGCCGAGCATGAGGCCCGAGAGCAGCGACCAACCCAGGCTGGCGTGGCCGGTCGAACGACGGGCATTGAGGAACGCCCAGATCGACGTTGCGCTGAACGCGAGTTCGACCATTTCGGGAAAGCAACTGGTACCCATTGCATGGATAACCGGGGACAGGATCACCAGCACCAGCCAGATCGCTGCCGAACGAGGTCCGGCGAGCCGTAGTACGGTCGCCACCGTCACGCCGACGAACAAGGCGTAAAACAATCGCGGCACCAGCAGCAACGAGTCGATCGACGGGCCGAACAGGTGGAAGATGCCGGTGATCGACAGGATCAACGGGTGGCGCAGAGCCCAATGCGACGTGCCGATCTGTGGGCCGTGCGCATACCAGCCAAGCGCGATGTCGAGATATTGCTGATCGTCGCTCGGTCCGCCGGCGAACCCTGCGGGATGAACGAATAACGACAATTGGGCGAGAACAACGGAAAAAGCGATGAACAGCGCCGCATAGCTTCGATCGGCTTGTACGTGCCGCACGCGCAACGATTCTACGTTCGACGTTAGATCATGCATTCCTCAAGGGCCCTAACATAAGCAACTCGCGCCCGCGGCGATGCCTGTTCCATCGCCGCGTCGTTCATGACGCCCCAAAAGGAATGACGTTGCGGATCGCGTCCAACATCATTCTCGGGAGGAAATGATTGGGACGCGCTCGATGTTCCCAGCGGAGGAGACGGCAAGGGCCGCGTGTTGATGCGAAGAGGCTAAGCCCCAACGGTTCGCATGTTCTCGGCCGCCCCGATCGATAGGTCAGGCAAGGCGTCCCGACGCGCAGCCGCAATCGGGCAGCGCTGCTCGCGAGCGGATAAGGGTTATGGCCGCTCGGGAAGCGAGGCGGTCGGACGCGGTGCCGGGGTCGCGGTCGCTTTGGGCGCGGGAGCAGCATCGGCCGGCTTGCGGCGCACCCCGTTCAGCCCATCAGGCAGGGTCGCCGCGGTCGGTTTCACCGAGAAGGTCATTGTCGGCGGCGCCGCGCCCGGCTTGCCCGGGGCTGTGCCGGTCACCGGCGGCGGGGTGAGAGGCCGTGTGCCGGGCGGTGGCGTAGTCGTCGTCTGCGGCAAGCCCAGCACCTGGAGCTTCATGCATTCGCCCTTGGATGCACGCTTGAATTGCGCGCAGTTCCACAACGCCTTTTCATAGCCATGCGCCTTGTCGCGCAGATAGCTGAACGACATCGTCGCGATCTGCGCCTGGCCGAGCGGCAGATTGGCCGGCGTGTGCGCCTTGTCGGTCCAAGCCATCAGCTTGCAATAATCGCGCGCGCCGCACGCCTTGGTCGCCACCGCGGGAAAGGAATCCGCACCGGCACGGGCATCCAGCGTGACGAGGAAGCTGTTGGGATCGATCGACAAGGGCGAGCCTGCCGCGTCCCCGGCGGTCGGGGCGCCGTTGATCTCGGCGGGATTGACGTTGGCGACGTCGACCTCGCCGATATGCGCGCTCGACAGGCCGCCCAAGGCGGCGATGTTCGGCTCGGATCCCGAAACCGTCTTGAGGAAGGCGGCGGGTGTTCCCCACCAGCCGGTCCAGCGAAAGAACAAATGCGTCCTGACGGCCGCGATCTTGTCGAGGCTCGCGCTCCAATACGGCACGACCCAATCGGTGTGGTAATGCGTCGCATAGCCGACCTTGGCGTAGACCGAGCCGTTCAATGCTGCGATCGCCACCTCACGCGCCCGCTTCCAGGCTGCCGGACTGGGCCGCCAGCGGGTCAGCGCGCCGTCGCACGAAAAACTGAACTGACAGCCAGTGCTGCGGTCCGATCCCTGAAACACCACGCCGCACACCGACTTCGGAAAGGCTGGATGGCGCACGCGGTTGAGCACAACCTGCGCCACCGCTCGCTCACCCTCGGTATCGTCGCCCGCTTCGTAGAGTTGGGCGACGGCCAGACAGTCGATCGCGCGCAGCCGCGCATCGGTCGAACCGGAAAAGACGAACGGGCGGGCGGCAGGATTAGGCAGGGCCGAGAAGGGGACATTGGCGTTGAACGCCTTGGCGTCATTGGGGTCGACCGACTGGAATTGAACCGGCTCGACCGGGGGCAATTCGGTCGGGGGGACGACGCGCTGCGGCAATACCGTCACGCCTTTCGGCACCGGGCGCACATGCGGCATCATCGTGACGATCGCGACAGGAACCGCGACCAGCAGGATCGCCACCACGCCCAGGATCAGGCGCAGCGCGAGCGAAGGGGAACGGGTCGGCGAATCGATCAAATTTCTACCTGTGGAGGAGGCGCGCACGCGCCAACGCGAAATCGCGCGGGCGCAGGCCCTTAGCGCAAAGCGTCCGCTGCCAAAACCCCGAAGGCCGGATTTGTTCCCGAAACGGGTCTTTCCTGCGCCGGGCTGCTCAGCTTTCGGGCAGGAAGTCGGGCACCGACAGATAGCGTTCGCCGGTATCGTAATTGAACCCGAGCACCCGCGTGCCGGCGGGAAGGTCGGGGAGTTTCTGAAGAATCGCGGCAAGCGTCGCGCCCGAACTGATCCCGACCAGCATGCCTTCCTCCCGCGCGGCGCGGCGGGCCATGTCCTTGGCGACACCGGCATCGACCTTGATCACGCCATCGAGCGCCTGCGTGTGGAGATTGGCGGGGATGAAACCCGCGCCGATCCCCTGGATCGGATGCGGACCCGGTTGGCCGCCCGAAATGACCGGGGATGCATCGGGCTCGACCGCATAGACTTTGAGGTTCGGCCAGGTCTTCTTGAGCGTCTCGGCGACGCCCGTGATGTGTCCGCCGGTGCCGACCCCGGTGATCAGCACATCGATCGGCGAATCGGCGAAATCGCGGAGGATTTCCTGAGCAGTTGTCTGAACATGGACGTCGATATTGGCAGGGTTTTCGAACTGCTGCGGCATCCACGAATTGGGCGTCTGCTCGATCAGTTCTAGCGCGCGCTCGATCGCACCCTTCATGCCCTTTTCGCGCGGCGTGAGGTCGAAGGTCGCGCCATAAGCGAGCATCAGGCGGCGGCGCTCGATCGACATCGATTCGGGCATCACCAGGATGATCTTGTAGCCCTTGACCGCCGCGACCATCGCCAGGCCGACACCGGTATTGCCGCTGGTCGGCTCGATGATCGTGCCACCGGGCTTGAGCTTGCCGTCGCGCTCGGCCGCCTCGACCATGGAGAGGGCGATACGGTCCTTGATCGAGCCGCCGGGGTTCGAGCGTTCGGACTTGATCCACACCTCGCTGTCCGGGAACAGCCGCTGCATGCGGATGTGCGGGGTGTTGCCGATCGTTTCCAGGATGGTGTTGGCCTTCATGGCTGTATCACTCCGTGTTCGGGGGCACTTTCGAGGATTTCGGGCGGGTCGAACGACTTTGCAAGCCTGAGTTCGGGGAACAGACGCGACCAGAGGATCGTAATGACGATACAACCGACCCCGCCGAACACAACCGCGCCGACCGGCCCCAAAAGCGAGCCGAGCAGCCCGCTTTCGGCCTCACCCAATTCGTTCGAGGCGGAGATGGTGAGCTGCGACACCGCGCTGACCCGCCCGCGCATCTCGTCGGGCGTATGGAGTTGGATCAGCGACGACCGGACATAGACCGATACCATATCGGCGCAGCCGGCGACGATCAGGCCGGCAAGAGCGAGGTAGAAGGCGTGACTCGGCAGGATCAGATGCGCGGTGCCGAAGGTCAGGATCCCAAGCCCGAACACTATCACCGCGATCAGCATCTTGAGCCCGACATTGGTCTTCATCGGGCGGAACGAGAAAAATAGAGCAGTGGAGGTCGCGCCGATCCCCATGCCCGCGGCGAGCAGGCCAAGGCCCTGGCTCCCGACATGCAGGATGTCCCGCGCGAACACCGGCAGCAACGCCGTCGCGCCCGCAAGCAGCACCGCGAACAGGTCGAGCGTGATCGAGGCCAGGACCAGCCGGTTACGTCGGACGTAGCGAAACCCCTCGACAATACGATGAAGCGGGCGATGATCGGCTTGCGCCTGCGGTTGGGGCACCTTGCCGATCAGGAAAATCATCCCGAGTGCGATGAGGAAGAGCGCGGTCGACGTGCCGTAGGCGGCATCGGGATGGATCGCGTAGAGGAAGCCGCCCAGGCTGGGGCCGATGATCACACCGACCTGCCAGGCGATCGAACTGACCGCGATCGCGGTGGGCAGCACCTCGCGCGGGACGAGATTGGGAGCGAGCGCCGAATAGGCCGGACCCGAAAAGGCGCGCGCCAGGCCGATCATCACGGCGGCGAGGAACAGCATCGGCAGGCTCAGTGCGTGAAGCCAGGTGAGGGTGCCGAGCATCACCGTCGTCGCCACCAGCAGCGCGGTGGTGAACCGGACGATCCAGCGGCGGTCGAACGTATCGGCGACCAGGCCGACGATCGGCGTCAGCAGGAACAGCGGCACGAACTGCGCCACCCCGATCATGCCGAGCAGGAAAGTTGCTTCCTTGATGCTCAGGTGATGTACGTCGCGCGCGATGCTATAGACCTGCCAGCCAATGATGATCGACATGGCGGAAAGCGCGACGGTCCCCGCGAAACGCGACAGCCAATAGGCGCGAAAATTGGCGATACGGAAGGGATGGTCGGCGGGGAACATCTGGCTCGCCTTAGGCGGAGCGCCTAATATTCCGCAACCGTGGTGTTGCTTGTTGGTTATGAAGTTATCGTGCGGATCGACAATAGCGCAGCGCACGATTGAAACCTGCCGCATACCCGGCCTATAGGCCGCGCTTTCTCCCCTACGGAAACGAGGTTTCCCCATCGTGGCAAAAGCCCCTGCACGCGCGAAAAGCGAACCCCCCAAGGTCAATCGCGAGCGCCCCGACGAGCCCGAACCCTATAAGGCGTCGAAGGAGGAACTGCTCGAACTCTACAAGCAGATGCTGCTGATCCGCCGTTTCGAAGAGAAAGCTGGCCAGCTCTATGGTCTCGGCTTCATCGGCGGGTTCTGCCACCTCTATATCGGGCAGGAAGCGGTCGCGGTCGGGCTGCAGTCGGCGCTCGACGGCGAGAAGGACAGCGTGATCACGGGGTATCGCGATCACGGCCACATGCTCGCCTACGGCATCGATCCCAAGGTGATCATGGCCGAGCTGACCGGCCGCGCCGCCGGCATCTCGAAGGGCAAGGGCGGGTCGATGCACATGTTCTCGACCGAGAAGAAGTTCTACGGCGGGCACGGTATCGTCGGTGCGCAGGTGTCGCTGGGCACCGGTCTGGCCTTCAAGCATAAATATTCGAACGATGGCGGCGTCTGCCTCGCCTATTTCGGCGATGGCGCGGCCAATCAGGGCCAGGTCTACGAATCGTTCAACATGGCCGAGCTGTGGAAGCTTCCGATCATCTATGTGATCGAGAACAACCAATATGCGATGGGCACCAGCGTCAATCGCGCCTCGTCAGAGGATCAGCTTTACCGCCGCGGCGAAAGCTTCCGTATCCCGGGCATCCAGGTCGACGGCATGGACGTACTGGCATGCCGTGGGGCGGCGGAAGAGGCGCTCGCCTGGGTCCGCGCCGGCAAGGGGCCGCTCATCCTCGAGATGAAGACTTATCGCTATCGGGGTCACTCGATGTCCGACCCGGCCAAATATCGCAGCCGTGAAGAGGTCCAGGCGGTTCGCGACAAATCCGACCCGATCGAGCATGCCAAGCAATTGCTCGAGAAATTGGGGGTGAAGGAAGACGAGCTGAAAGCGGCGGAAGCCGCGATCAGGAAGCAGGTGAACGAGGCGGCGGACTTCGCCGAGCAGACGCCGGAGCCCGAACCGGGCGAGCTTTATACCGACGTGCTGGTGGAGTCGTACTGAGATGGCGATCGAGATCAAGATGCCGGCGCTGTCGCCGACGATGGAAGAAGGCACGCTCGCCAAGTGGCTCGTCAAGGAAGGCGACACGGTCAAGTCGGGCGACATCATGGCCGAGATCGAGACCGACAAGGCGACGATGGAGTTCGAAGCGGTCGACGAAGGTACGATCGCGCAAATTCTTGTCGCCGAGGGTACCGACAATGTGAAGGTCGGCACGGTTATCGCGACCTTGGCGGTTGAGGGCGAGGAAGTGTCGAAGGCGGCACCGGTACCCGCGTCGGCTGAAGACAAGGCTGTCGAGCCGGAGAAGCAGGAACAGGCCGCCGAGAGCGGCGCGCCCGAACCGCATCTGGTCGAGACCGGCGCGCGCCAGATGTTCGAAGCCGCCAAGCACGATGCCGAGGTTGCCGATCCCGAGGTTCCCGCCGGCACCGCGATGGTCAAACTGACGCTGCGCGAGGCGCTGCGCGACGCTATGGCCGAAGAGATGCGCAAGGACGACCGCGTCTTCGTGATGGGCGAGGAAGTCGCGCAATATCAGGGCGCGTATAAGGTCACGCAGGGCCTGCTCGACGAGTTCGGCGAAAAGCGCGTGATCGACACGCCGATCACCGAATATGGTTTTGCAGGCGTCGGCACTGGTGCTGCAATGGGCGGCTTGCGCCCGATCGTCGAGTTCATGACGTTCAATTTCGCGATGCAGGCGATCGATCACATCATCAATTCGGCGGCGAAGACCAATTACATGTCGGGCGGCCAGATGCGCTGCCCGATCGTGTTCCGTGGTCCCAATGGCGCTGCCAGCCGCGTCGGCGCGCAGCACTCCCAGAATTACGGTCCGTGGTATGCCAGCGTGCCGGGCCTGATCGTGATCGCGCCCTATGATGCGGCCGATGCCAAGGGCCTGCTCAAGGCGGCGATCCGCAGCGAGGATCCGGTCGTCTTCCTAGAGAACGAGCTGCTCTACGGCCGCACCTTCGAGGTGCCGCAGGTCGATGACTGGGTCCTGCCGATCGGCAAGGCGCGGATCATGCGCGAGGGCAAGGACGTCACGATCGTCAGCTATTCGATCGGCGTCGGAATCAGCCTGGAAGCCGCCGACGAGCTCGCCAAGGAAGGCATCGAGGCCGAAGTGGTCGACTTGCGTACCTTGCGTCCGCTCGACCGCCAGACCGTTCTCAAGAGCCTGGCCAAGACGAACCGTATCGTCGTGGTCGAGGAAGGCTGGCCGACGTGCTCGATCGCGTCCGAAGTCGCCGCGTTCGTCATGGAGGAAGGGTTCGACGACCTCGACGCGCCGGTGCTGCGCGTGACCGACGAGGACGTGCCGCTGCCTTATGCTGCGAACCTGGAAAAGCTCGCGCTGATTTCGGCCGCCAAGGTCGTCGAGACGGTCAAGAAGGTCTGTTATCGCTGATATTGCCGTGATCGGCCCGATCCCGTTCGGGTCCCGCTTGTCGAATGCCTGCATCTCTCTCTACGAAGATGCAGGCGCTCGACGGGTGAAGCGCGAACGGGATTAGTCGGACTGGTGATGATCGGGGGCCGCTTCTGATGGTGTCGACGACGACCCTCGGCCTTGTCGGGGCAGCACTCGCGCTGGCGATCGTCGCGATGTGCTGGATCCTGTACACCGGATTGCGCGCCCGTGCGGCCGCCGCGGCGACGCTGGCAGGCAACGATAAGCTGAACGCGCTGTTGGCGTCCGCCCCGGCACTGGCGATGGTAGTGCGTGCCGATGGCCGGCTTGAAATGCCCGATCGGCTGGCTGACTGGCTTGGGCTGGTGCCGCCGCCCAAATATCTGGCGGAGCTGGTGTCGCCAGGCACCGGCCTGACCAGCGAGGACGCGGTGCTGCTGGGCGACGCGGTCACCGCGGCGCAAAAGGCTGGCGAACCATTCACGCTGACCATCCGCCCGCAAGGGTCGACGCGCATGCTTTCGGTGCGCGGCCAGCGCGCGCCGCGCGAAGTGGGGTCGCCCGGCGGCGTGGTCGTCTGGTTCTTCGATTCGACCGAAAGCCAGGCGCAGATCGGGCAGTTGCGCGACGAGGCCGCCGACTTGGGCCAGGCGTTCGCGGCGTTGCGCGGGCTGATCGAGGCCGCGCCGCTGCCAATGTGGTATCGCGGGCCGGACATGCGGCTGGCGATGGTCAATTCGGCCTATGTCCGCGCGGTCGAAGCGAGCGACGCCAAGGATGTCGTGGGGCGCCAAGTCGAGTTGATCGAGGGATCCGGGATCGGGGGTCCGCTGGCCAGCGCGCTCGTTGCCCGCGATACCGACCGACCGAATGTCCAGTCGATGCCCGCGACGATCGGCGGCGCGCGGCGCATGCTCCGCATCCACGACGTGCCGCTGCCGACGCCGCCGGGTGGCGTGGCCGGGTTCGCCATCGATATCGAGGATCTCGAGCAAGCGCGCGGCGGGATGAAGCGGTTCTCCGACGCCCAGCGCGCGATGCTCGATCGGCTGTCCGCAGGCGTCGCGCAATTCGCCGCGGACCGCAGCCTCGCTTTCTGTAACCAGTCGTTCCAGCGCATGTTCGCGATGCGCAGCGAATGGCTCGCCGATCGCCCCGAATTCGATCGCGTGCTCGAGCGGATGCGCGAGGCGAATCGTCTCCCTGAGGTGCGCGATTTCCCTGGCTGGAAGGCGGAGCGACGCGATTGGTTCCTGGCGGCGACCGGCGCGATCGAGGAAACCTGGACTTTGCCGGGCGGCGTGCACCTGCGTTTGGTCGGCAATCCGCTGCCCGACGGCGGTTTGCTGCTGATCTTCGAGGATCGTACCGAACAGGTCCAACTCGCCAGCGCGCGCGATACCTTGCTCCGCGTCCGCACCGCGACCTTCGACAATCTGTTCGAGGCGCTGGGCGTGTTCGCGGGCGACGGCCGCCTGCAGATCTGGAACAACAAGTTCCGCCAGCTGTGGGAATTCGACGAGGAGTTCTTGACTAGCCATCCCCGGATCGACGCGCTGGTCGAAAAGGGCGCGACACGGCTCGCGCAACCGGGCCGGGCGAGCGTGATCGCCGAGATCGTGCGCTCGGCGGCGGTTGGGCGGCAACAGCGCGGCGGCCGGGTGGCGTTCGCCGACGGGCGCCATTTCGAATTCGCCGGCGTGCCGTTGCCCGACGGCAACGCGTTGTTCACGATGCTCGACATCTCCGACAGCCGGCACATCGAACAGGCGCTACGCGATCGCAATGAGGCGCTGGAAGCGGCTGACCAAGTCAAGACCGCGTTCGTCGCCAATATGAGCTACGAATTGCGCACCCCGCTAACCTCGATCCAGGGCTTCGCCGAAATGCTGGGCGAGGGCTATGCCGGCAAGCTAACCAAACAAGCCGACGGCTATGTCGATGCGATCCTCGAATCGGTCGCGCGGCTGGCGGCGCTGGTCGACGACGTGCTCGATCTGACCGAGGCCGATCAGAACAAGATCGAGCGCCTCAGCGTCGACCTGGAAACCACGGCCTACAATGCGGCGGAGACGATCGCGCCGATCGCCAAGCGCAAGAAAGTCGATTTCGCGATCGAGGTCGCGCCGTCGACCGGGATGGTGAAAGGCGACGCCAAGAAGCTGCGCCAGATGATCGAGCATCTGCTGCGTCATGCCGTCGGCGGGATCAGGGAGGGCGGACGCGTGCTGCTTCACACCGATGGTGACGTGCGGATGGCGCGGATCGTCGTGTCGGACGACGGGCCGGGAATGACGCCCGAAGCGATCGAGCATGCGTTCGATCGCTTCGGCGGGCACCAAGCGCGCGACGACGACCGCGCGCTCGGGCTCGGCTTGCCGATCGCGCGGCAATTCGCCGAAGCGCATGGTGGAACGATCCAATTGTTGTCCGAGCCCGGTGAGGGGACTTTGCTGATTGTCGAACTACCGCGCTGATTGCGTTACGAAACGGATGCGCATAAAACATGCGCATAAGGAGTGCGCTATGGCCCAAATTCGTGAAGATCGCCGCCGCCGTTGGATCGAGGAGAATCGTGAGGCGATGGAGGCGTCGAACGACTATGTGTGTAAGCACGGTCTGCCGCTTGCGAAATACCGCGTGTTCTGATGGCCCGAGTTCGTGAAGATCGGGCGCCGTTCCGCCGACCCACCAACGTGTCCCTCGACGCGCGGCTGGTCGAAGAGGCCAAGGAACTTGGCATCAACGTTTCGCGCGCGAGCGAGGAAGGTTTGGCGCGCGAGGTCAAGGCCGAACGCGAGCGGCGTTTCAAGGAAGACAATGCCGAGGCGTTCGACGAATGGAACAGGTTCGTCGAGAAGAATGGGCTACCATTAGAGCGATTCCGCCAATTCTGATGGCGCAATTTGATGTCTTTCGACCCAGGGATGGCGAGGAATTGCTGCTCGACTGTCAGTCTAATATCCTTGACCGGCTGGAAACGCGTTTCGTCGTCCCGCTCCTGAGCCCAGACGATATGCCAAAACGGATCGCCAAGCTGAATCCGCGCTTCGAGATCGATGGCAGGGAATTTTTTATGGCGACGCAAGGCGCGGCGACAATCCCGGCCAGGATGATCGGGACGCGCGTGACGTCGCTGGCCGAGGCTCATCACGTGATCGTCGGCGCGCTCGACATGCTCATCAGCGGCTATTGATGTTGCTCGTCGACGCTGCCGCCAGCGAGCAATTGGGCGTAGGTCTCGCCGGTGTCGTCCAAGCGGGCGACGTCATCACGCTGTCGGGTCCTCTCGGTGCCGGCAAGACGAGCATTGCGCGCGGGTTGCTGGCTGCTTTGGGTCTCGAAGACGAAGCGCCTTCGCCGACTTTCGCGATCGTTCAGCCTTATGCGCCGCCCGAGACACGCCTGCCGGTCATGCATGTAGATCTCTATCGCATCGAACGTATCGACGAACTCGACGAACTCGGGCTCGACGAAGCGCGCGGGGACTCGGTCCTGCTGATCGAATGGCCCGAGCGCGCGCCCGGCCGATGGTCCGATGCCTTGGCATTGACCTTGGACTTCGCACCCGATGGCGGACGCCGCTTGACAGCAACCGTGCCCACGGCATGGGAGGGGCGATGGCCCTTGACATGAATCCACCGGCGGGGACCGCCGATTTCCTCGCCAAACTGGGTTGGGGAGAGGGCGATGTGCTGCCGCTCGCCGGCGACGCTTCGTTCCGCCGCTATTTCCGCGTCGCGGACCACGGCCGCAGCGCGATCCTGATGGACGCGCCGCCGCCACATGAGGATCCGCGTCCGTTTATAGAGGTCGCGCAGTGGCTGGTCGCGCGGGGGTTCCCCGCCCCGGTGATTTTCGGCACCGACCTGGAGCAGGGCCTGGTGCTGATCGAGGATTTTGGCGACGCCCGCATGCGCGAGACGGTCGACGCCGCGCCCGAAAGCCTGTTGCGGATGTACGAGGCGGCGGTCGACATCCTGATCCGCCTGCGCGGCGAACCCGCCGGCCCGTGGCGCCCCTATGACCGCAAAGAATTGCAGCGCGAAGCCGATCTGCTGACCGAATGGTATTGCCCCGCGATTGGATTGACGGTCGATACTGACGGTTACGCCAAAGCATGGGGCGCGGTGTTTGAGCATGCGCTGGCGGTCGAGCCAGTAACCGTGCTGCGCGATTATCATGCCGAGAATCTGATGCTGATCGGCGGCACCGAGGCGCTCGGCCTGCTCGATTTCCAGGATGCTTTGGCCGGTCATCCGGCCTATGACTTGGTGTCGCTGCTACAGGATGCGCGCCGCGATGTCGAGCCCGAGATCGAAGCGGCGATGCTCGCCCGCTATCGCCGCGTGACCGGTGCCGGCGACGATTTCGACGCGGCCTATCACGTGCTGGGCGCGCAGCGGAACGCCAAGATCGTCGGCATCTTCACCCGGCTGTGGCGGCGCGACGGCAAGCCGCGCTACCCGGCGATGTGCCCGCGCGTGTGGCACTATCTCAACCGCGATCTCGACCATCCGGCGCTGGCGCCGGTCAAGGCGTGGTTCGACGCCAATATCCCGGCCGACCAGCGCGGCGATCCGATGGAGATTGCTCGCGCATGACCGCGAAACGCACCCCGAAACGTACGCTGTCGCTGCGGCCGGATCCGGGCGGGACAGTTCCCGAAACCGCGATGGTGATGGCGGCCGGCATCGGCAAACGCATGCGTCCGTTGACCGCGACGCGGCCCAAGCCGCTGATCCAGGTCGCGGGTCAACCCTTGCTCGATCACGTGTTCGATCGCCTGCGAGCCGCGGGGATCAAGCGCGCGGTGGTCAACGTTCATTATCTCGCCGATGCGCTCGAAGCGCACCTCAAGAACCGGGTGAAGGGCGTCGACATCGTCGTCTCCGATGAGCGCGATCAATTGATGGAAACCGGCGGCGGCATCGTCAAGGCACGCGACCTGATCGGCGACAAGCCGTTCGTCGTCGCCAATGCCGACAATCTATGGGTCGATGGGCCGGCTGACACGATCAAGTTGCTCGCGTCGCGCTGGGACGACAAGCTGATGGACGCGCTGTTGCTGATGGTGCCGCTGGCGCGCGCGCATAACCATGGCGGGCTGGGCGATTTTCACCTCGACGCCAATGGCCGGATCACCGGGCGCCGCAAGCCGGGCAGAGTGGCGCCGTTCGTCTATACCGGCGTCCAGATCCTGTCGCCGCGCGTGATACAGGATTGGCCGGAGGGGCCGTTCTCGACCAACCTGTTCTGGAACCGCGCGATCGAGGCCGGGCGCGCTTATGGGTTCGTCCATCAGGGATTGTGGTTCGACGTCGGCACGCCGCCGGCCATCGCCAAGACCGAGGCGCTCCTGATCGATGCTTAGGGCGCGGGCTTACCGCTTAATCCCATGCCGTCATGCCGGGCTGGTCCCGGCATCCAAGGTGCACCAACGGCTGACTTCCGGAGAGGCGCGTTGGACCCCGGCACAAGGCCGGGGTGACGGTTGAATGCTCAGGCACAGACGCGACTATTTCAATGTCGGGTTGGCGTTGCTCGCTGTGGTAGTTGATTGGCGGTCATGAGTTCGACCTCTCAACGCGGCCTCGCGCTCTATACGATTCCGGCGCAGCGAGCCTTTGCCGATGCGCTCGTCGCCGGGCTGATGAAGCGGTTTGGCAGCGATCCGATGCGGGTCGCGCGCGGGCTCATTCTCCTGCCCAATAATCGCGGACGACGCGCGGTGCAGGACGCGTTCGTGCGGGCGAGCGGCGGTGGGCTGTTGCTGCCCCGGCTGGTGACGATCGGCGATCCCGCGCTCGATGAGGCGGCGGGCGCGATGCTCGATCCGGCCGACGATCTCGAGCCGCTGCCACCGCCGGTCGATCCGTTGGCGCGGCGGATGATCCTGGCGCGGTTGGTCAGCGAGGAGAGGGCGCGGCAGGGCGAGCCGGTCGCCGCCGATGAAGCGGTTCGTTTGGCCGGCGCGCTGGCCCGGACGCTCGACCAGTTGCTGGTCGAGGAAGTCGCCGCGACGAAACTCGCCGAACTCGACGTTGGTCGCGAATTGACCAGCCATTGGGAGCGCGCGCTCGACCTGTTCCGTATCGTGATCGACCGCTGGCCGGCGGAGTTGGTGCGGTTGGGCGCGATGGATGCGGCGACGCGGCGTGCGATCATGCTGCGCCGATTGGCCGCGCGGTGGAAAGAGACGCCGCCAACTGGCTTCGTCTGTGCCGCTGGCATCACCGATCCGGCGCCGGCCGTGGCGACTTTGTTGCGGCGTATCGCAGAGCTCGACGAAGGATTGGTCGTCTTCCAGGATCTCGCCACCGCGATGCCGCTCGAGGAATGGGATGCGCTCGGGCCGCACGAGCCGGATGCCAGCGGGTTCAAGGCGCGGTCGATCGAGACCCATCCGCAATTCCAGCTGAAACTGTTGCTTGAGCGGATGAGCGCGGGGCGCGGCGAAGTGAGCGTCTGGCGCGAAGGCAGCGATCACGATGCCTCCGTCGCGCGCGGCAAGGCGATTGCCAACGCCTTCGCGCCCGCAGACTTCACCGGCAAATGGACCGACCTGGAGGCCCCGGACCGGCGACTGACCGGGATACGCGCGGTCGAGCTGGCGACCCCGGCTGACGAGGCGCAGGCGATCGCGTTGGCGTTGCGTGGCGCGTTGGAAGTCGAGGGGCGTACCGCTGCCCTGGTCACGCCCGACCGGACGCTGGCGGAGCGCGTCGCGGCGCATTGCGCGCGCTGGGGGATCGACGTCGACGATACCGCAGGGCGGCCACTCGCGACGCGTGCGCCGGGAACGTTGCTGACGATGCTGGCCGAGGCCGCGGCACAGGATTTTGCGCCGCTGGCGTTGCTGGCACTGCTCAAGCACCCCCTCGTCCAGAGCGGCGAGCCGCGAACTTTGTGGCTCGACGGCGTGCGCGCTCTCGACCGTGCGTTGCGCGGGCCGCGTCCAGCGCCGGGGCTGGCGGGAGTCGATGCGCATTTGCTCGACGGCGACGAGCGCGAGGCGCCGATCCGCGCGGCGGCGCGCCAGGTCTGGCCGGAAATGCGCGGGCTGCTCGAACCCTTGGCGCGCCGTTTCGGCGATGGCGACCAGCCGTTGGCGGCGATGATCGCGACCTTGCGCGAGACGGCCGAAGCCCTGTGCGGTTTCGCGGTCTGGGCGGGGCCGGCGGGTCGCGCGGCGGCCGAATTGCTCGCCGATCTCGAACTCCGCGCGGCAGACGGGCCGGCATTGGTCGATCCAGCCAGCGTCGCGCCGTTACTGCGCACCTTGATGGAGGAGGTCGCGATCCGTCCGCCCCAGGGCGGCCACCCGCGGCTGGCGATCTACGGCTTGATCGAGGCGCGGTTGCAGACCGCCGACCTGACGATCCTGGGCAGTTTGAACGAGGGGGCCTGGCCGGCGATCGCTGCGCCCGATCCATGGCTGGCGCCGCGCATCCGGGCCGAGCTGGGGTTGCCGGGGCTCGATCGCGGGATCGGCGTCGCGGCGCACGATTTCGCCAACGCGCTGGGCGCGCCCGAAGTGCTGATCACGCGTGCGCGCAGGGACGGGCGGTCGCCGACGCTGGCGTCGCGCTTCTGGCTGCGGCTCGAAGCTCTCGCGGGGGATCGCTTCGTCCGCGACCCCGATCTCGCGACGTGGGCGGCGTCAATCGACAATCCCGGCGTGCACGAGCCGGCTTCGCGGCCCGAGCCGGCGCCCGCCGTTGAAGACCGGCCACGCCAGATTTCGGTGACCGAGGTCGATCGGCTCAAGGCCGACCCTTACGCCTTTTACGCGCGCCGCATGCTGCGGCTGGGTGCGATAGATCCGGTCGATGCCGAACCGAGCCCTGCCTGGCGCGGCAATCAGGTCCACGCGATCCTCGAAACATGGTTTCGCGAGGACGGCGCCAATCCCGAAACGCTGCGTCCGCGCGCCGAGGCCTTGCTGGGAGACGTCCGCACGCATCCGATGATCCGCGCCTTGTGGGGCCCGCGGCTGATCGAGGCCGTCGACTGGATCGCGCGCGAAGTCTCTGATCGTGCGGGCGAGCGGACGATCCTGGCGGTCGAGGGCAAAGGCACGCTGCAGCTTGCGGGCGTCGAATTGTCCGGGCGATTCGACCGCATCGACCGGCTCAACGATGGCGGGTTGGTGGTGGTCGATTACAAGACCGGACAGCCGCCCTCGACCGCGGCAGTGCGCGCGGGGTTCAGTTTGCAGCTCGGCTTGCTCGGGATGATCGCCGAAGCGGGCAAGTTCGCCGGCGTGGCGGGCAAGGCCGAAGGGTTCGAATATTGGTCGCTCGCCCGCAATCGCGCCGGCGGATTCGGTTATGTCGATTCGCCGTGCGATCCGAAGAAGAAGGACCCGATCCCGGCCGACGAATTCGTCGCCGAGGCGCGGCGCAATTTCACCGAGGCGGCCGAGGCGTGGCTGACCGGCGCGGCGCCGTTCACTGCGAAATTGAAACCCGAATTCGCGCCGTTCGGCGATTACGACCAGCTGATGCGCCGCGACGAATGGTATGGCCGTGAGCAGCGCTGACGCGATCCTCCCGCGGCTCGTCGACGAGCAGGCGCGCGCGAGCGATCCCTCGTCGCACGTCTGGCTGGCTGCCTCCGCCGGGACGGGCAAGACCCAGGTGCTGGCGGCGCGGGTCTATCGGTTGCTGCTCGGCGGGACCGATCCCGGCGCGATCCTGTGCCTGACCTTCACCAAGGCGGGTGCCGCGGAAATGGCCGGGAGGATAAACCAGCGGCTGGCACGCTGGGTGCGCGCGTCCGAGGCTGACATTCGGGCAGATCTCGCCTCACTGGGCGAGCGCGCCACCCCGGCGCTGATCGCGCGAGCACGGACCTTGTTCGCCAAGGTGCTCGACGCGCCGGGTGGAGGGCTGCGCATCCAGACCATTCACGGTTTCTGCCAGTCTCTGCTTGCCGCCTTTCCGGTCGAAGCAGGCCTCACTCCCGGTTTTCGTCCGCTCGAAGCCCGCGAGGAATCGGCGCTGGCGCGCGAGACGCTGGCGCAATTGCTGGTGGATGCGGAGCGAGAGGGACGCGACGGCGCGGTACGCGCGGTCGGCGCCCTGAGCTTAAGGCTTGGCGAGGAAGGAGCGGAGGCTTTCCTGCGTGCCTGCGCCCGAGCGCCGGCGGCAATGGCGGCGCTGCCGATGGGCGAGGGCGTCGGCCCCTATGTCCGGCGCGCGCTGATCGGGGTGGACGATGTCGAGGCGGCGATCGCCGACGGCTGCGCCCAGCTGGACGACGATTTGCTCGAGCATTTGCGCGATCTCAACCGAAGGTGGGGCACGAAAAGCGGACTGGCGCGCGCCGATATCATCGCCACCTGGCTGGCGAGAAATGTGGAGCAACGGGCGGCGACGCTCGACGAACTGCATGGCGTCTGGGCGCGGCAGGACGGCGACTTGCGCTCGTTCGCCAAGGGGCAGGCACCGCAGGACGAGGATTACGCGCCGATCGCGGCCGATTTCCACGAGCAGGTCTCGCGCCTGATCCAGATGCGTCATCTGGCGGATTATGCCGATCTGCTGGCTGCCGGCCTCGCGGTCGGACGCGATTATGCTTTTGCCTATCGCGCTGCCAAGCGCCGGATCGGCGCGGTCGATTTCGACGATCTGATTGACGCCGCGGTCGCATTGTTGCGCCAGGACGGGATGGGTGACTGGGTTCGCTTCAAGCTCGACCAGGCGACCGATCACGTCCTGATCGACGAGGCGCAGGACACCAATTTGCGGCAATGGGAAATCGTCGACGCGATCGCGAGTGACTTCTTTTCCGGCTTCGGCTCGCGCGGCGATAAGCGTCGGACGCTCTTTACCGTCGGCGACTATAAACAGGCGATCTTCGGCTTCCAGGGCACCGATCCGCTCAATTTCCGCTGGGCCGAACGGCACTTTCGCGACCTCGCCGAGGTGACGAGCGATATCCGTGAAATCGAACCGACGCCGTTTGAGCAGCTCGCGCTAACCTCTTCCTTTCGCTCGACCCAGCCGATCCTCGATTTCGTCGATGCGGCGATCGGCGTGCTGCCTGGTGGCGGACTTGGAGTCGACGACAATCAGCGGCATTCGAGCAAGGTCGAGGGGCCGGGCCAGGTCAATCTGTGGGCACCGACCCTGGCAGGCGAAGAGGATGAAGGCGAGGAGGGCTGGGTGGCCGACGCGGTGCGCGCGCACGCGACGCGGATCGCCGCCCAGGTCAAGGCATGGCTCGACCCCAACGACCCTCTGATCCTGGAGAGCAAGGGACGGCCGCTCCGTCCGGAAGACGTGATGATCCTCGTGAAGCGCCGCGGCGAACTCGCGTCGCTGATCGTCGCGCGGCTCTATGCCGAGGGCGTGCCGGTCGCGGGCGTCGACCGCTTGCGACTGACCGCGCCGCTGGCGGTGCAGGATCTGCTCGCCGCGATCCGCTTCGTGCTCCAGCCGCAGGATGACCTTGCACTCGCCAGCCTGCTCGTCTCGCCGTTGATCGGCTGGAGCCAGGACGAGCTGATGCATGCGGCAATGAAGCGGCGCGGCGGGCTTTGGGCGCACCTCCAGGCGACGCAGCCGGCCGAGCGGATAGCGCCGCTCGCGGCGATGCTGCGGCGCGCCGATTTCACCACCCCTTATGTCTTCCTCGAGGAAATGCTGACCGGCCCGCTGGATGGTCGGCGCAAGCTGATCCGTCGGCTGGGACAGGAAGCGCGCGATCCGATCGACGAATTGCTCAATGCCGCCCTCGAGTTCGAACGTGTCGCGATCCCGTCGCTGCAGCGTTTCCTCGACTGGTTCGACCGTGGCGATGTCGAGATCGTGCGCGATCCGTCGCAGCCGCTCGACGCGGTTCGGGTGATGACCGCGCATGGCGCCAAGGGGTTGCAGGCGCCGCTGGTCATCCTGGCCGACGCCACCGCCGATCCGGATGCGCGGCCGCGATCGACGCTCGACTGGCAGGCAGACCAGGACGTCAAGCTGCCGGTGTTCCGCCCACGCAAGGAACAACGGTCGGGGGTATTGGCCGAGGCGATCGCGACCGCGGACGCGCGCGAACTCGCCGAGCATTGGCGTTTATTCTACGTCGCCGCGACGCGCGCCGAGGAAAGATTGGAGATAGCGGGGTCGCTGGGAGCGCGCTCGAAGGGCGTGCCCTCCGAGAATAGTTGGTATGCGGCAGCGGCAGCGGCGCTCACGGCGTTGGGCACGGCGGAACGCGAAGAGGGGCCACGCCGCTCGTTCGCCGGGCACGATCCGCAACCACCGGTGCGGCCGCGGCCGGCACGCACCGCGGAGACGCGCACCGTCGCCTTGCCCGGCTGGGCATTCCAGCCTGCCCCGGTCGAGGCGCGGCCGCCACGCCCGCTCGCGCCCTCGTCGGTCGGCGAGGACGATGTATCCGATCCGCCACCATCGGCGGCGATGCGGACAGCCGCCGAACGCGGTCGGTTAATTCACGCCTTGTTCGAGCGATTGCCGGCCTTGGCGCCCGATCGTCGCGCAGCCGCAGCCGATCGCTGGCTATCGGCGGTGGGTCAGGTTGCCGATGCGGCCGTGCGAAGCGAGTTGATCGCGACGGTGCTGGCGGTGCTCGACGACCCCGCGCACGGCGATCTGTTCGGCGCCAATTCGCTTGGTGAGGCGCCGATCTCGGCGGTCGTGCCAGGCGGGTACGTGATCGCGGGAACCGTCGACCGCTTGCTGGTCGAGCCCGAGCGCGTCCGCGTGATCGATTTCAAGACCGGGCGACGTGTACCGCTGGGGCTCGACGAAGTGCCTGTGTTCCACCTGCGCCAGATGGCGGCCTATGCCGAGGCATTGCGCGTGATCTTCCCCGGCCGGCGGATCGAGGCTGCGTTGCTCTACACCGCGGCGCCGCGCCTGTTCGATCTGTCCGAAGACGTGCTGGCTCTCCACAAGCCGGGCTTTGTCGGCATGGAGCAAAGCTAGGGTCAGACCCGTTGAGCAACCGCCCCGCCGCGCCTACATTCGGGATCAAAGGAGATTCTCTCATGGCAACCAAGCATATCAGTGACGACAGCTTCCAGGCGGACGTGCTCGATTCCGACAAGCCGGTGCTGGTCGATTTCTGGGCCGAGTGGTGTGGGCCGTGCAAGATGATCGGGCCGAGCCTCGAGGAAATCTCGGAAGAGCTCGGCGAACAGGTCACGATCGCCAAGCTCAATATCGACGACCATCCCGATGCCCCCGCGCGTTATGGCGTGCGCGGCATCCCGACCATGATCCTGTTCAAGGGCGGCAGCCCGGCAGCGACCAAGATCGGCGCCGAGCCCAAGGGCCGGATCAAGGCGTGGCTCGAGGGCGAACTCGCCTGAACTGACAAGCTGTTCGAACAAAGGGCCGCATCCTTCGGGGTACGGCCCTTTTTTTATCTAGCGGTAATAGTCACTGCGCTGAGCGCCATCGAAACCGGCCGCTGGTCAGGCAACACGACTTGAAACCGACGGCCGGACCCGCACGGGCACGGATCGTTGCGCCCGAGTTTTTCGACGAGTTCTATGTCGCCATGAACGAAGCGCAGGCCGCGCTTCACGCGTGTTTCGGACGGATAGCCCTTACGCCGTTTCGAGCTGACCTCGAAAGCAGGGCAGGTCGGCGAGTTGGTCGATGCGATGCATGATGGCCTCCCTTGGTCGCGCCGCGGGATCGCGGCGGGCGGCCCCTGTGGCCGCGCCCGGCGACGCCGTCAAGTGAGCGGGATCATCACCTGGCTGGCATAACCGGGCCGCGATTGCAGGCGGTTATACCAGTCGGCGACGTTGGGGAGGTCGGGCCGCTCGATATCGAGCGTGAACCAGGTGTGGACGTAGACGCCCATCGGCACGTCGCCGACGCCGAAATCCTCTCCCGACAGCCAGGGAGTCTGGGCGAGATAGCGATCGAGAATCGCCATCTGTTCGCCGCAACGCTGCGCTGAGCGTGCGACCGCCGCCATGTCGCGTTTGTCGGGCGCGACGCGCACGAGGTTGAGGAAGGCGTCCAGCTGCGCCGGCGCATAGCCATGCTGCCACTCCATCCAGCGGTCGCCGAGCGCGCGCAATTGCGGTTCGTCGGGCCACCAGCGCACGCCGCCATGGCGCGCGGCGAGATAGCGGAGGATCGCGTTCGATTCCCACAGGATGAAGCCGTCATCGTCGATCGTCGGGATCAGCGCATTGGGATTCATCGCCAGATAAGCGTCGCTCATCCCGAATTGCCCGCCGACGTCGTGACGGACAAAGGACAGGCCCAATTCCTCGGCGAACCAGGCCACCTTCTTGACGTTGTGCGAGTTGAGCCGGCCCCAGATCGTCAGCATCGAGCTCAGCTCCTGTAGTCGGCGTTGATCGAGATGTAGCCGTGCGTCAGATCGCAGGTCCACACGGTCGCGCGTCCGTCACCCAGGCCGAGATCGACCCCGATATCGATCTCGCTGCCCTTGAGATGCGCGGCGACCGGCGCTTCGTCATAGCCTTCGACCGCGAGGCCGTTCAGCGCGACCTGGGTCTCGCCGAAGCGGATCGCCACGCGGTCGCGCTCGGCGGGTTCGCCGGCCTTGCCCACCGCCATGACGACGCGGCCCCAATTGGCGTCCTCCCCGGCGATCGCGGTCTTGACCAAAGGCGAGTTGGCGATACTCATCCCGATGCGATGCGCGCTGGCGTCGCTTTCGGCGCCGGTCACTTCGATCGCGATGAACTTGGTGGCGCCTTCGCCGTCGCGAACGACGAGGTGCGCGAGTTGGAGACAGAGATCGTTGAGCGCCGCGGCAAAAGCATCGGCGCCGGGATCGTCGTCATGCGCGATCGCGACATTGCCCGCCGCGCCGGTCGCGAAGGCAAGGACGGTATCGCTGGTCGAGGTGTCGCTATCAACCGTGATGCACGAGAAACTGCGCGTATTGGCGCGCGCGAGCGCCGCCTGAAGCCAGGCTGGGTCGACCGCGGCGTCGGTGAAGATGAAGCCAAGCATCGTCGCCATGTCGGGCGCGATCATGCCAGATCCCTTGATGATCCCGACCAGGCTGACCGGCTTTCCGTCGACCACCGCGCGCGTCACCGCCGCCTTGGCGAAGGTATCCGTGGTCATGATCGTCGCGGCGGCGTCCTCCCAGCCGCACGGCTCGGCCGCGAAGGCTGCGGCGAGCCCGGCTTCCGCCTTGTCGAGCGGCAACGGCACCCCGATTACCCCGGTCGAGGCGACGAACACGTCCGATGGCTGGCAGTCCAGATGGCGCGCGACATTGGCAACCAGCCCTTCGACCGCGTGGCGTCCGCGGTCACCGGTGAAGGCATTCGAATTGCCGGCATTGACGACGAGCGCGCGGGCGCGGCCCAGGACCAATGCGGCGCGGCACCAATCGACTTCGGGCGACGCGCAGCGGCTCTTGGTCAGCACGCCCGCGACGGCCGTGCCGGGCGCCAGCTCGACATAGGTCAGGTCGCAACGATCCCAGGTCTTGTACTGCGCCTTGGCGACGCGGCGAGTGATGCCGGCAATGCCGGGCAGATCGGGAAAGGCGGCGGGGGCGAGGGGGGAACGGTCGGTCATGGCGGCTCTCATAGAGCCGTGTGCCGAACAGGCAAAGGCGGCGGTGACAAGGCGGGTCGGCTTGGGCTAGCGTGACGCCAACTGGGGAGAAAAAGATGCGTATTGCCGTCGTTCTGGCATTGGCCGCCTTTGCGTTTCCGAGCGTCGCTCAGGCGCAGGACGATGACGAGCCGATCCCGACCGCGAAACCGATCGGCAATCCAGGCAGCTGGATTCCCCAGGACGGCTATCCGCCGGCCGCGCGCGCCACGGGAGAGCAGGGGCGTGTCAGCTTCACCTTATCGATCGACGAAACCGGGCGCGTGTCCGATTGCAAGGTCACCAAGAGCTCCGAATCGCCGTTGCTCGACGAGACAACGTGCAATTTCATGACCGCCAATGGCCGGTTCGAAGTGCCACGCAACAAGAAGAACAAGCCGACGCCGAGCAAATGGAGCTCGTCGATGATGTGGAAGCTGGAAACGCCGCCGCCCGAGCCGGCGCCTTCCACTGGCGCGCCGGTCCCCCCCGTCACCCTGCCGCCCGCATCGAATGCCGTGAAAACCACTCGCGTGCCGGCCAAGAGCGTACCGGCCCCGGCCAAGAAACCCTGAAGCGTTCGGAGATAGTGACGCCAACGAGTTCGAGTATTTGATAGACCTTTGCCAGACGCGACCCTATGTCACCGTCCGTCATAATCGATGAAGTAGCGCTCGCTTGAACCTGATCCTGCTCCTGTCTGCCTTGTTGTCCGCGTTCAGCGGCACGGCCGGCGCGCGCGGGGCGCAGGTGCCGACCACGCTGAGCAGCGCGGTAGTGGCGACGGCGGTCAAGGCTACGGCCGAGGTACGGCGTCAGGTCGCGGCGCGACCAATCCAGGCGATCGCCGGGCCGGCCCATGCAGTGATTACCGCGCTGCCGGTTTTCGCCCTTTCGGACGCGATCCCCGCTTTTGCGAGCCGCCGGCGCGAATAGCGCCCGCGTCGCCACGTCCTTTTTCTACCCGATCAGCGCGGCCTCGTGGGGCTCGCGCGCATTCATATAACAGGAAATCATCATGCTCGGCGGACTCGCCAAATCCATTTTCGGGTCGTCCAACGACCGGTACGTCAAGTCGCTTGGCTCCATCGTCAGCAAGATCGCGAGCTTCGAGCCCGCGCTCCAGGCGATGGACGACGCGACGCTCGCCAACCAGACCGTGCTGTTCCGTGAACGTCTGGCCAATGGCGAGAAGCTCGACGATCTCTTGCCCGAGGCGTTCGCGACGGTGCGCGAGGCAGCCAGTCGCGTGCTCGGCCAGCGCCATTACGACGTCCAGATGGTCGGCGGTATCGTCCTCCATCGCGGCGAAATCGCCGAGATGCGGACGGGCGAGGGCAAGACGCTGGTCGCGACGCTGGCGGTGTATCTCAACGCGCTGCCGGGTACCGGCGTGCATGTCATCACCGTCAACGACTATCTGGCCAAGCGCGACGCCGAATGGATGGGGCAGGTGTATACCTTCCTGGGCCTGACCGTTGGCGTGATCATCCCGAACCTGACCGACCATCAACGCAAGGAAGCCTACGCGGCCGACATCACCTACGGCACCAACAACGAATTCGGCTTCGACTATCTGCGCGACAATATGAAGTACGAGCGGGATCAGATGGTCCAGCGCCCGTTCGCGATGGCGATCGTCGACGAAGTCGATTCGGTACTGATCGACGAGGCGCGCACGCCGCTGATCATTTCCGGCCCGACCGACGACAAGTCAGAGCTCTACAAGAGCGTCGACGCGGTGGTGAAGCAACTCTCGCCCGATCTCTACGAGAAGGATGAGAAGCAGAAGTCGATCATCCTGACCGAGGAGGGCACCGAGACGGTCGAGCGGATGCTCGAGACCGCCGGGCTGCTCGAAGGCACCAATCTCTACGATTTCGAGAATACCCAGGTGGTCCACCACCTGAACCAGTCGCTGCGCGCGAACATGATGTTCAAGCGCGACATCGACTACATCGTCAAGGACGGCAAGGTCATCATCATCGACGAGTTTACCGGGCGCATGATGGACGGCCGGCGCTGGTCGGACGGCCTGCACCAGGCGGTCGAGGCCAAGGAAGGGGTCGAGATCGAGCCCGAGAACCAGACGATGGCGTCGATCACCTTCCAGAACTATTTCCGCATGTATCCCAAGCTGTCGGGCATGACCGGCACCGCGGCGACCGAGGCGGCGGAATTCTACGACATCTACAAAATGAACGTCGTGTCGATCCCGACCAATGTGCCGGTGCGGCGCATCGATGAGGAAGACACGTTCTACAAGGATATCCAGGACAAGTTCCGCGGTATCGCCAAGGCGATCAAGGTCCAGGCTGAGTTGGGCCAGCCGGTGCTGGTCGGCACGGTGTCGATCGAAAAATCCGAAATGCTGTCCGAATTCCTCCATGAGGAAAAGGTCGAGCACAAGGTGCTGAACGCGCGCTATCACGAAATGGAAGCGCATATCGTCGCGCAGGCGGGCCGCAAGGGCGCGGTCACCATCGCGACCAACATGGCCGGCCGCGGCACCGACATCCAGCTCGGCGGCAATCTCGATTTCCGGATCGCGGATGAATTGAGCGACATGCCCGAAGGGCCCGAGCGCGATGCCGCGATCGAGCGCATTCGTCAGGAGATCGCGGTCGAGAAGCAGGAAGTGCTGGAGGCGGGCGGCCTGTTCGTGCTCGGCACCGAGCGGCACGAGAGCCGGCGCATCGACAATCAGCTGCGCGGCCGGTCGGGCCGCCAGGGCGACCCCGGCCTGTCGCGTTTCTACCTCAGTCTCGACGATGATCTGCTGCGCATCTTCGGGCCGAACACGTTGTTCGCCAAGATGATGCGGTCGAGCCTGGAGGATGGCGAGGCATTGCCGCCGTCGCGCTGGATGTCGAAGGCGATCGAGACCGCGCAGAAGAAGGTCGAGGCGCGCAACTACGACGTCCGCAAGCAGGTCGTCGAATATGACGACGTCATGAACGACCAGCGCAAGGTCATTTACGAGCAGCGCAACGACATCATGGACGCCGAAACCGTCGGTGACGTGGTGGTCGACATGCGGACCGAGACGATCAACACCATCGTCAGCGACCATTGCCCGCCCAATTCCTATCCCGAGCAGTGGGACGTCGAGGGCATGAAGGCCAAGGTCTCCGAAATGCTTGGGATCGAGCCGCCGATCGACGACTGGCTCAAGGAAGAAGCGGTTGATGTCGAGATGGTCGAGGAGCGGCTGAACGAGGCGGCGTCGGCTTTGGTCGACGCCAAGGCGGCGGAGATCGAGCCGGAAACCTGGACGACGATCGAAAAGTCGATCCTGATCCAGAATCTCGATCATCACTGGAAAGAGCATCTCGCAACGCTCGACGCGCTGCGTCAGGTTATCCACCTGCGCGCTTATGCGCAGAAGACGCCGATCAACGAATACAAGCAGGAAGCATTCGCATTGTTCGAACGCATGCTGGGATCGATCCGCGAGGACGTCACCAAGGTGCTGGCGACCGCGGAATTCCGCTTCCAGCCGCCGCCCGAGCTTCCCGAACTGCCCGATTTCATCACCCAGCATTTCGACCCGTTTTCGGGCGATGACGACAGCGCCGATATCGACGGCGGGTCGCGTGCGCTGGGCGATCTGGGTCTGCCGCCATTATCGATCGTTCGGCCCGAACAGCCCGATTTGGGCGAGGACCCGAAGGATTGGGAAGGCAAGGTCAGCCGCAACGCGCCGTGCCCGTGCGGCTCGGGGCTCAAGTACAAGCATTGCCACGGTCAGATCGCGTAATCTTTACCCCTCGCCCGCGTGCGGGAGAGGGAGGGGCCCGCCGCGAAGCGGTGGGAAGGTGAGGGTCTTCTTTCTTCTTCTATCGCCACACGTTTGGGAGAAGAAAGAAGACCCTCACCCAACCTCTCCCGCAAGCGGGAGAGGAGAAGAGAAAAGAAAAAAGGCCGAGGAGCGATCCCCGGCCTTTCTCATCTGATCTGTGATCGAATGCCTATTTCGGCATGACGATCGTCGGCCCGATATTGGCGATCACCGACTTGGCATCGAACGCGCGGACATTGCCCGCGGGCTTGGGGCCTTTGCCCATCACGATCTCGGCGGTCGCCTCGTACTTCTCGACCGTATTGACGTCGATGTTGCGGTCGAAGAAGGGATCGCCCCAGAACGGGTCCCAGCTCCGCCAGCCGAAGCCGCGGCCATAATAGCGCCAGCGCGGACCCCATAGGCCGCCGCCATAGGGGCCGCCGAAATCGTTGACATAGGTCCGCGTCTTCTTGTCGGTGTCGCGGTCGGCCATGACGAAATAGTCATAACCCTGCTGCTCGGTCAGTTCCGCCGCGCGGAACAGCAAATAGCGCTCGACCGTGTCGCGCGCCGTCATGGTATTGCCCGAGAAGGTAACCTGGAAGCGGTTCGCCTCGATCTGGCGATCGCTATAGCCTTCGCGCGAGAAACCGGAGCCGGTCGCCGGGCGGTAGGTGGTTTCGGTCATGCAGCCCGCGAGCATCAACGATGTCGCGGCGACTGCGCCCATCAGGGCAACGCGACCTAAGGAAGACGTCATTTTCAAATCTCCGTTCACCGGGAGGAAGCAACGCTCCATCCTACCCCGCCCTCTTGGAACGCAGAATGAACGGATTTTGCTCCGTACGCCAGAGGCGTAACGATCGGCTGGTCGCATCTCCGTCGATCAGCTGATGAAATGAACTGCCGGAAAAGCGTTCGCCCGTTGGCGAATCGCTGCTGTGGGTTCAAAAGCGCGGCAGGATAAGATGTATTATAACATCCGATAATGCATTGATCTCGACAACGCATACGGATACGCGCGGCGGGTCGGACGGACCGACGGCAACGATCGGTGCAATCTCGTGCAAGGGTTCTTACGGCTAGCCTGTGGCGTGATCGCCCTTGTCGCACCGATGGCGGCGAGGGCGGACGACACGCCGTCGGCCGATCTGCGCTACACGACCGACATCATTGGCGTGGCCGCCGGCGGTGAACGGCGCGGCGTGCGCTGGATGGGGCGGCTGGACCTCGATCTCGATAGCGGTACCGATCTGTTCGGGGTGGCAGGCGCGCGTGCCCATGCCGACATCTTCCTTCTCCATGGGGGTGGCTTTTCGGCGCGCGATGCCGGCGATGCCCAGGTCGTCAGCAATATCGATGCGGCTTATGCGATCCGTCCGTTCGAAGCGTGGGTCGAAGCGCCGGTCGGTGGCGGAGTCATGGTCAAAGCCGGGCTGATCGACCTCAACAGCGAATTCGACGTGCAGTCGGTCGGGGCACTGTTCCTCAACAGTTCGTTCGGCATCGCGCCCGATTATTCGCAATCCGGGCTGAACGGCCCGTCGATCTTTCCTGTGACGTCCCCCGGCATGATCGTCGCGATCGAACGGCCGCGCTGGACGATCCGCACCGCCATGTTCGACGCGGTGCCGGGAAACCCGAACCACCCGCACCGCACGCTTCCCGGCCCGTTCGGTCGCGGCGGGGCACTGCTGTCGGCGGAGGGCGAGGTCAAGATCGGTGGCGGTGGCGAACTGCAACTCGGCGCCTGGTATTATACCGATCGCTTCGTGCGACTCGATGGCAATGGGCGCGGGCGAAGCGCCGGTGCCTATGTACAATATGAGCAGATTCTTGCCGGGGATGAGAAGACCGGAGCGCTGCGGGGATGGATCCGAGCGGGACGTGCGGCAGCCGAGGTCAACGACATCGGACTATATGTCGGCGGGGGGTTTTCGTGGGGGACCGACGATCGATCGTACGGCATTGCGATCGCGCATGCCCGGTTGGGCGACCCGGCGCTGCGGGCATTTGCCGCCGCGTTCACGCCAAGGCACCGCGCCGAAACCGCGATCGAAGTCACCGCGACGCATCGACTGACCAAGTGGCTACAGGTGCAACCCGACGTGCAATATGTCCGCCATCCGAGCTGGGGCGCGGTCGCCGATGCGCTGGTTTTGGGATTGCGCCTGCATTTCGCGGTCAAGTGAACCGCTTCGTTACATCTGCGTATCGATCGACGATGGGCAATATGGTCTAGGGCCGGTCGGCGCGGACCGCGATTTGGCGCGCCTCGGCGAATTGCCAGCACAATAAGGTCGGCAAGCCGATCGCCACGTCCCGCGCCCGCTTGGCAAGTGACAGCGCGAGCGCGCTCTCGGGCGGCAGGCCGAACAACGGTGCGGCGAGCGCATAGGCGACTTCCTGCACGCCCAGCGCGCCGGGAATGAAGAAGGCGACGCTGCGCAGCGTGAAAATCAGGCTCTCGAGCGACAGCACGTCCAACAGCGAGATCGGCACACCCATCAGGTGAAGCGCCAGCCAGCCGCCCACGCCGCTCGCCACCCAGGCGGCAAGGTTGAAGCCGAAGGCAACCGCCACCCGGTCGCGCCGAAGATAGATTCGCGCGAGTTCGGCCCGGATATCGCCGAATGCGACTTGTGATCCGGGAATGAAGCGTTCCCCGATGCGCCCGGTGAGGTCGAGCGCCGAGCGTTGCGCGACGAAGAAGAACAGGATGATCGCGACCATGATCGCGGTGCCGCCAAGAATGGCGGGGCGCAGGGATACGGCCGTGCCATCGCCGATCAGCAGCGACGCCATCAGCGCGAGCCCGAACAACGTGTAGACCAATTGCGCAGCCATCTCGGTCGTCAGGTCCACCACCAGCGAGCCATAGACGCGCGGAGTGGGAATACCGGCGACCGTAAGTGAGCGAGCGGCGACCACGATGCCGCCGAGTTGCGAGAAGGGCAGCAGGTCCGACACTGCCTCGCGCAGCATTCGCGCCCAGGTGAACCGGCCGATGCGCGCGGTTTGCTCGCCGGGCGCGGCGGCAAGCCAGGCAGCGCCGAGAAGAAAAAACGTCCCGAGCGACCAGGCGCAGAACAGGAAGAAGCCGCCCAGCCCGAGGCGGCGCGCCACGGTGATGATATCGGCGAAGCCCGTGGCGCCGAAGGTCCAGATCGTGACAATCAGTCCCGCGACGGTGGCCAGCAGCAAGCCGGCACTGGCGGAAATCTTCAGGCGGTGTCTCCCGCCGGTCTTGGTGCACGCATGAATTTCAACGCGAGCCGGATCATCGCCGGCACGAAGCGCGGGCGGATCAGTCGTGAATCATACCCCGCCAGCCGCCGGTCATTCTCGGACAGGCAGATCCGCGCTAGCTCGGCAAAGCCGACCTCCACGCCCAGCTCCTTCGAGCCATTGAGCGTGAAGTTGTTCTCCTGCGCCTTGCTGTTATCCCCCATGCCTTTGGCCATATCGATCCGTTCCCAGATCAGGAAGAGCCAAACGACGATGACCTTGGCCTCGAAATAGGGCCGACGCCACCACGGCATGTTGCGCCGCCACCAGGCGACCCAGTTGACGAAGAACAGGATGTGCCGCCCTTCCTCGCGCATCACCGGCTCGAACGTGTCGATCAGCTCGGGCGGGAAGAAGCCGGTATCCTTGGCGAGCTTGAACAGGCCGAAGCCGAAGAAGCTGTCGATGCATTCCGAATAGCCCGATCGCATGAATGCCCATTCCGCATCCTTGGGCTTGCGGTAATCCGGCTCGGGCTGCAGCTCGATGCCGTATGACTGGACCATGTCGGCGAGCACGACCTTGTGCCGGCGCTCCTCGAACGCGTCCATCTGGACGGCCGCTTTCAGCAGCGGATCCTCGACCGTCTCGCTGAATGTCTTGACGAACAGTCCGGTGCGCCCCTCGGTCTGCACCGCCATGTCCCAGATCGGCAGCGAGACGATCTTCTCGCGCGTCTCCGGCTCGAGCTCGGGCCAGTCGATCAGTGCCGGTCGATAGGGATCGTGCGTATCCAAGATCATGCGGCTGAACAGCATCAGATGTTCGGGAGAGCCGAGCCGCACCGGACCGGTGGGCAGCGGCGCTTCCGTGTCGAACTCCCCCCAATCGGGCACGAGGTTCATCGGCTGGGTCCTTCAGGCAAAATCGGCGAAACGGCCGAGGGCGACGCGCTCGCGCGTCAGAATGGACTTGGCAAGCGGGTCGACCAGCGCCGCCAGCTCACCGCGATAATCATAACCAGGCGCCGATCCCGGATAGGCGCCGGTCGCCGGATGCGTGTAGATTTCGGTGAGGCCGTCGGGCAACCGCTCCAGGATGCCGCGCACCCTGTCGGCAGCCATCGCACCCGACCATGCAAGTCCGAACACCTGATCCGGCACCAGCATCCCGGCGCGGCGCAAGCGTGCGCGGACGAGGCGCGCCCAGACCGTTTCTATGCGCGGACCGGTGTCGGTCCCGTCCACTTGCCGTAGCAAATGACGAGGCTCGATCGGTGCCCTTGCCGCACGCATGCCGTAAGGCTGGCCGACCTTCAGGATGGTGCCGGCGATCGTCGGGTGGAGATGGAAATGCTTGTGCGCGTTGACATGGTCGAGCGTCAGCCCGGTCGCGGCGAAGGCGGCGAATTGCGCGTCGATCTCGGCCGCCAATTGCCGCCGCGCGGCGGGAGCGGCGAAGATGGTGACGCCTGCCCGCGCCATGTCGTTGCGGAAGTCGCCCGTGGCATCGACCAGTGCGGGAATGCGATCGGCCGGCAATATCGGCCTGCCGTCGACCAGGACGATGTGCAGTCCCACGCCGAGAGTCGGCAGGGCGCGTGCGCGCGCCACTGCGTCGGCCGCGGCATTGCCCGCCACCATCAGCGAGGCGGCGGTCAGGATGCCGTCGCGATGCGCCTGTTCGACCGCGTCATTGACTTCGGTCGAGGCGCCGAAATCGTCGGCGGTGACGATCAGCCGTTTCACGTCGCTTATGCGGCTTCCTTGCGGCGGCGGAGGAAGTCGAAAAATTCGACGCCTTCGCGCAGGCGGCGCTTCATCATGTCGAAGTCGCGGACCATTTCCCACACGATCGAACCGATCTTGGACGGCCGGAAGTAGAAGCGCTTGTAGAATTCCTCGACCTTGTCGAAGATCACTGTCGACGGCAGATGCGGATAGCTCAGCTGCGCGATCTGGTTGCCGCCATCGGTCAGCAAATGATCGGTGCCGTCGAACCAGCCATTCTCGGTCGCCTGCTTGAACAGGAAGGTCCCCGGATAGGGCGCGGCCAGCGACACCTGAATGGTGTGCGGGTTGATTTCCTTGGCATAGTTGATCGTCTCTTCGATCGTCGCTTCGGTTTCACCGGGGAGACCGAGGATGAAGGTGCCGTGGATCACGATGCCGAGCTCGTGGCAGTCCTTGGTGAATTGTCGCGCGACGTCGGTGCGCAGGCCCTTCTTGATATTGTGCAGGATCTGCTGGTTGCCGCTCTCATAGCCGACCAGCAGCAGCCGGCAGCCGCCGGCCTTCATCGCTTCGAGCGTCTTCCTCGGCACATTGGCCTTGGCGTTGCAGCTCCACGAGACGCGGAAACCCGGCTTGCCGAAGCCGAGGTCGCCGAGCGCGCGTGAAAGCTCTTCGATCCGCGGGGCATTGTCGGTCAGCGTGTCGTCGTCGAAGAAGATCTCCTTCACCTCGGGCATGGCCCCCAGGACGTATTTCACTTCCTCGATGACATGGCCGATCGATCGGGTGCGGTAATTGTGCCCGCCGACGGTCTGCGGCCACAGGCAGAAGGTGCAGCGGCTCTTGCAGCCGCGACCGGTGTAGAACGACACGTAGGGGTGCTTCAGATAGCCGCCGAAATATTTCTCGATCTGGAGATCGCGCTTGTAGATCGGCGAGACGAACGGCAGCGAGTCCATGTCCTCGATAACCGCGCGATCCTTGTTGTGGATGATCGTGCCGTCGGCGTCGCGATAGGAGATGCCGTGGACTTCGCTGAGCGGCATGCCCTTGGCGATATCCAGGATCGTGAAGTCGAATTCGTTGCGGCAAACGAAGTCGACCGCGGTGGATGCCTCCAGCGACTTCTGGGTCTCGACCGCGACCTTGGCACCGATCAGGCCGATCAGCGCCTTGGGATTGCGCGCACGGATCAGCTCGGCGGTGTGGACGTCCTGGCGGAACGACGGCGTCGACGTGTGAAGGATGATGAGGTCCTTGTCGTCGACCTCATGCTTGATGTCGTCCCAACTGAGATCATGCGCCGGCGCATCGATCAGCTTCGATCCGTCGATCAGCGCGGCGGGCTGGGCGAGCCAGGTCGGATACCAGAACGAGCGCACCTCGCGCTTCATCTGATAACGGGCTCCGGCGCCTCCGTCATAACCGTCGAACGAAGGGGCCTGAAGGAACAGCGAACGCATCATCGGAAAGGTAACTCCGGTTCGGCCGAGATCCGGCCACGCTCCGCCATTCTAAGTGTTGCGCCGCGCCAATCAACCGATCGCACCGTTAGGCTGGCGATAAATACCGTAAAAGTGAGGCAATCGCGCAGCGGCAGGAGCCATAATGGCGCGGTCCGCGCGCCGCCGCGGCGGTCCGCCACGATGGCGGCCGAAAGGCGGACAAGCAGAGCGAGGCCGGCGAGAGCAAGGCCCGGCAGCGGCAGAATCGGCATCGCGAGCAGCGCGAGCGGGAAGGGCATGGCGATCACGCCGATCGCATAAGCAACCGGAACGACGTTCCGCACCGTCGCGGCCCAGCGCAGCTCGTGCCGCCAGAGCTCCCGGAAATTGCGTTCAGTGGATGCATGCGTGACCAGCATCGCCGGCATCGCGACCTTCAGGCCCAGCGCCGCGACCGCCTCGCCGGCCGCGTAATCGTCGGCCAGCACGTCGGCGAACGCCGCGAACCCGCCGATGGCTGTCAGGGTCTCGCGTTGCATCGCGATGGTCGATCCCATGCATGGCCGCGCCAGCCCACGCGCGGCGCCGAACACCACTCCGGGCAGGAACTGCCAGCTGAGGCCGGCAGCTGCGATTCGCGACCAGAAACCGGCATCGCCGCGCCCGTTATAGGCGATCGTCACGGCACCCGTTCCCGGCGCATCGAGCGCCGCGAGCAGACCGGACAAATAATCGGGCCTCACCACCATGTCGCTGTCGCTCAACACCGCGACGCCATGGGCGATATGCGGTTCGAGATTGATCAGATTGGCGATCTTGCCATTGGCGCCGTGCGCGGTCGGATCGACGATCAAATCGATCCGTGCCTGGGGAAAACGCGCGCGAAGCGTCTCGACCGCGGCAATCGCAGGATCGTCGGGGCGCTGGACGCCGCACAGCAACTGGATCGGGCCGTCATGATCCTGCGTCAGGAACGTCGCGAGATTGTCGGCCAGGCGCGGTTCGGCGCCATGCAGGGGCTTCAGGATCGTCACGGCATCGTTGCGGCGCCCCGACGCGGCCGTCCGCGGCAAAAAGCCGCGCAGCGTGATCGCGGCGGCGATCATATAGACCGAGCCGATCAGGCTCAGCCCCAGCATTGCCCATGCCAGTACAGCGATGATCGCGATCGGGACGCTTGCCATGCCTGTCCTCTATCCGGCGCCGCAGGTCCTGTGTAGAGCGCGCGCGTGGGTCCTTCCGACGCATCATCTCCTCTTGTCCTCGTCACCGGCGTTTCCGGCTTTGTCGGCTCGGCCGTGGCGCGCGCGCTGGCCGCGCGTGGCGCGCCCGTGCGCGGCCTGGTCCGCGAATCGAGTCCGCGCGCGAACCTGACCGATTTTCCGGGCGAGCTCGTCGCGGGCGACCTGCGCGATGCCGACGCGGTCGCGCGGGCAATGGCGGGGGTGCGCCATCTTTTCCACGTCGCCGCCGATTACCGCCTCTGGGCGCCCGATCCAGAGGAGATCGTCCGCAACAACGCGACGACGACGCGGATCGTGATGGAGGCGGCGCTCGCCGCCGGGGTCGAGCGCATCGTTTATACGTCGAGCGTCGCCACGTTGAAGCCGCGCGACGGCGCGCCCGCCGACGAAAGCCGCGCGGCGACGCCGGACCAGGCGGTCGGTGCCTATAAGCGGAGCAAGGTCGTGGCCGAGCGGCTGGTCGAGCAGATGGTCGCCGCGCGCGGCCTGCCCGCGGTGATCGTTCAGCCGACCACTCCGATCGGTCCGCGCGACGTCAGGCCAACGCCGACCGGGCGCATCATCGTCGAGGCGGCGAACGGCAGGATGCCGGCTTATGTCGATTCCGGACTCAATCTCGTCCATGTCGACGACGTCGCCGCCGGGCATTTGCTCGCATTCGACAAGGGGCGGGTCGGCGCGCGCTATATCCTGGGTGGGCAGGACGTGATGCTGGGTGACATGCTGGCCGAAATCGCCGCGATCGTCGGCCGCAAGGCGCCGGTGATTCGCATCCCGCGGGCGCCGCTTTTCCCTTTTGCCTGGATGAACGAGCAGATCGCGCGGATCACTGGTAGCGATCCGTTCCTCAACATGGATTCGCTGAAGATGGCGAAGCATCGCATGTTCTTCACCTCCGCCAAGGCGGAGGCCGAACTCGGCTATCGCGCGCGGCCGCATCGCGAGGCGTTGGCGGATGCGGTCGCCTGGTTCCGCGGCGCGGGGATGGTGCGGTGATCTGGACGATTGTCGCCGGACTGTCGCTGGCGATCTGGCTGGTGCTGATCTTTGCCCGGCACGGCTTCTGGCTGGCGCGCGAGCGCGACACGCGCGATGTGCCGGCCGATCCCGTGCACTGGCCCGACGTGGTGGCCGTGGTGCCGGCGCGCGACGAGGCCGATGTGATCGCGCGATCGATCGGCAGCCTCGCCGCGCAGGATTATCCCGGGCGTTTCCACATCATCCTGATGGATGATTCGTCGAGCGACGGCACCGCCGACATCGCCCGCGCGCTGGGATCCGACCGGGTCGAATTGGTGCGCGGCCTGCCGCTCGCGCCGGGCTGGACCGGCAAATTATGGGCAATCTCGCAAGGCATCGAGCGCGCCGGGACCGCGCCGACCTGGCTGTGGCTCACGGACGCCGATATCGACCATGCGCCGGACACCTTGCGAACGCTCGTCGCGCGCGGTGAGGCGGGGGGGCTGACATTGGTCAGCCTGATGGCTCGGCTGCGCTGCGACAGTATCGCTGAGCGAATGCTGATCCCGGCTTTCGTCTTCTTCTTTCAGCTTCTCTACCCGTTCGGACTGGTCAACCGCGCCGGCGGGATCGGCGGCGCCGCGGGCGGGTGCATGCTGGTGCGGCGCGAAGCGCTCGAGGCTGCGGGCGGCATTGCCGCGATTCGCGACGCGCTGATCGACGATTGCACGCTGGGCGCGCTGCTCAAGCGACAGGGGCGCATCTGGCTAGGCCTTACCGACCGGTCGCGGAGTATCCGGCCTTATGACGGCTTCGGCGCGGTGGCGGCGATGATCTCGCGCTCGGCTTATGCCCAGTTGCGCTATTCGCCATTGCTGCTCGCCGGCACGCTGCTGGGATTGGCACTCGTCTATGCCGCGCCACCGTTGCTCGCGCTTTTCGGCCAGGGTTTCGCGCGGTTCGCGGGGATCGCCGCCTGGGCGCTGATGGCGATCGCCTTTCAGCCGATGCTGGCTTTCTATCGCCGCTCGCCGCTCTGGGGAGTGGCGTTGCCCTTGATCGCGGCTTTCTACGCCGGCTGCACCTTGCTATCGGCCTGGCAGCATATGCGCGGTCGTGGCGGCATGTGGAAAGGTCGAGCGCAGGCAGCGGCGGGGCGATGACAGACGTAACCGACCTTGCTTCGGGCAAGAATCACACCGACGAGAATTTCCCGGTGGCGAGCTTCCTGCTCCGCCCCGAGCACCGTGCGCCGGTGATGGCCTATTACCGCTTCGCCCGCGCGGCGGACGACATTTCCGACAATGCGCAGGCATCGCCCGAGACCAAACTCGAGTTGCTCGGGCAGATGCGCGCCGGCCTCGACGGACACGGCGCGCCCGAAGGGATGGCGCTGGCCGAGGTGATGGCCACGCGGCGAATCGACCCGGTCCATGCCCATGACCTGCTCGACGCATTCGTCCGCGACGTGACCGTCACCCGCTACCGCGACTGGGATGAACTGATCGGCTATTGTCGGCTCTCGGCAATGCCGGTCGGGCGCTATGTCCTCGACGTGCACGGCGAAAGCCGCGACACTTGGCCCGCCAATGACGCTTTGTGCGCGGCACTGCAGGTGATCAACCATCTCCAGGATTGCGCCGAGGATTATCGCGAGCTCGACCGGGTCTATATCCCGCTCGATACCGGGCTGCGTGTCGAGGACCTTGGCGGAGCGCGCGCGACGCCGAAGCTGCGGGCGATCCTCACCGATCTGGTCGGACGGACGCGGCAATTGCTAGCCTCCTCCGCCGGCTTCGCCGCGCTGATCCGCGACCGACGGCTGGCGGCGGAAGTGGCGGCGATCCACCGGCTGGCATTGAGCCTGTGCGATCGGCTGGAGGCGCGCGACCCGCTCGGCGAGCGCGTCCATCACGGTAAGGTCGAAGCGGGCTGGATCGCCCTAGGAGCGGCGCTCCCCGTGCTTTTCAGGCGCGCGGCATGAGCGACGCCGCCGCCACCGCGCCTGCGACACAGGCTGCCGGAAGCTCTTTCTATGCCGGTATGCGCATGCTGCCCAAGGCCGAGCGCGAGGCGATGTACGCGATTTACGGCTTCTGCCGGGTGGTCGACGATATCGCCGACGATCAGGGGGGCGAGCGGGAAGGGCGGACGGCGGCGCTCGACTGTTGGCGCCGCGACCTCGACTCGCTCTATGCCGGCGGCGATCCGGGACAGGCGGTGCTGGTGGCCGAGGCGGTGCGCCGCTTCGACCTCGACCGCGCCGATTTCGAGGCAGTGATCGACGGCATGGCGATGGATGTGGCCCGCGACATCCGTTGGCCGGCGATGGCGGAGCTCGACCTCTATTGCGATCGCGTGGCGTCTGCCGTCGGCCGGCTATCGGTGCGGGTTTTCGGCATGCCGCGCGAGCCGGGCCTCGATCTCGCTCATCATCTCGGCCGCGCGCTCCAGCTCACCAATATCCTGCGCGATATCGATGAGGATGCCGAGATCGGCCGGGTCTATCTTCCGGAGGAAGCGCTGAACGGCGCCGGGATCGCGCTCACGACACCGATAGAGGTCGCGGCCGATCCGCGCATCGACCAGGCGGTGCGGCCGCTGGTGGCGCGCGCGCACGAACATTATCGCGCCACCGACGCGATCCTCGCCGCGCGGCCCGCCGGGCATCTGATCGCGCCGCGGCTGATGGAAGCGGTCTATTCGAAGCTGCTCGAGCGGATGGAGATCGTTGGCTGGGCGCCCCCACGCCGGCGGGTGAAGGTGAGCAAGCCGGCGTTGCTATGGACGGTGGCGCGGCTGTTGGTGACCCGGTGACCTTCGCGCGAGCGACGATAGCGGGGGCGGGTCTTGCCGGGCTGTCGGCGGCGGTGCGGCTGGTCGAGGCGGGGCTGACCGTCCGCATCGCCGATTCCGCCGCCCAGGCGGGGGGGCGATGCCGCTCCTATCACGACCCGCAGCTGGGTCTCACGATCGACAATGGCAATCATCTGGTGCTGGCCGGGAACCGGTCGGTCGCGGCGTTCCGCGCGACGATTGGCGCTGCGACGCCGCTCGCCGGGCCGGACCATGCCGATTTCGCCTTCGCCGATCTCGCCAGCGGCGACCGTTGGACGATCCGGATGAACGACGGCGTGCTGCCCTGGTGGGTGTTGTCGACACGTCGACGTGTGCCGGGAACGGGTGCGCTGGACTATCTCAGGCTCGCCGGATTGCTGACTGGCGCTCCTGGGGATGCGGTTGGCGACCGGATCGATGCGACCGGGCCGGTGTGGGACAAGCTGATCGCGCCGGTGTTGCTGGCGGTACTCAACACGCCGCCCGAAACCGGCTCGGCGCGGCTGACCGCGGCGGTGCTCCGCGAATCGCTGTTGCGTGGCGGCAAGGCGACACTGCCGCGCATCGCCGAGCCGAGCCTCGCGGCGGCGTTCATCGACCCGGCTTTGGCTTGGCTTGCCGCGCGCGACACGCCGTTCACGCCGGGCAGGCGGCTCCGCGCGATCGAAACGCTCGGCGATCGCGCGACCGCGCTCGACTGGGGCGCCGGCCCCGAACCTGTAGCCGATGACGAAGTCGTGGTCCTTGCCGTGCCGCCCTGGGTGGCGACCGCGCTCTTGCCGGAGATTTCGGCACCCGACGCATTCCATGCGATCGTTAACGCTCACTTCGCGATCGCGCCGCCGGACGGTGCGCCGGCGATGCTCGGGCTGCTCGGCGGCACCGCCGAATGGCTGTTCGCTTTTCCCGATCGGATCTCGGTGACGGTCAGCGCCGCGGACGCGATCGTCGACCTTGACCGCGAGGAACTGGCGCGGCGTTTCTGGGCGGATATCCAGAGCGCCTATCGCTTCAGCGCGCCGATGCCCGCCTGGCAGATCGTCAAGGAAAAGCGCGCTACCTTCGCCGCGACGCCCGAGCAGGACGAGAAGCGCCCGGCTGCGGCGACGCGCTGGCGTAACCTATTCCTGGCCGGCGACTGGACGCGGACGCGGCTTCCCGCAACGATCGAGGGTGCGCTCAGGTCGGGCGAGACCGCTGCGCGCTTGGCGATTGGCGCTCGGACGCGCTAACGAACCGACATGGCCACCAAGCTTCAGTCAGCCGATCCGCTCGCCGCGATCGATATGGCGGTCGATCGTGCCGCCGCGGCGTTGACCGCCGCGCAGCGTCCTGATGGCCATTGGGTGTTCGAGCTGGAGGCGGATTGCACCATCCCGGCAGAATATGTGCTGTTGCGCCATTATCTCGGCGAGCCGGTCGACGAATTGCTGGAAGCGAAGATTGGTCGCTATCTCCGCCGGATCCAGTCGCCGACGCATGACGGCTGGGGACTGTTCCACGCCGGCGGGTTCGACGTCAGCGCCAGCGTGAAGGCCTATTACGCGCTCAAGATGATCGGCGACGACCCGCAGTCGCCGCACATGGCGCGCGCGCGGACGGCGATCCTGGCGGCGGGTGGTGCGGCGGCGGTGAACGTCTTTACGCGCATCCAGCTCGCCTTGTTCGATGCCGGACCCTGGTCGACCGTGCCGACCATGCCGCCCGAGCTGATCCTGCTGCCCCGCTGGTTCCCGATCCATCTGTCCAAGATGAGCTATTGGGCGCGCACCGTGGTGGTGCCGCTGCTCGTGCTGGGCGCCCTCAAACCCGTCGCGCGCAACGCCAAGGGCATCAAGGTCGACGAACTCTATACGGGCGAGGCGGTACGCGCCGCGACCAAGGCGGCCGATCCCAAATGGATATGGACCAAAGGCTTCAACGCGCTCGACCGGCTGCTCAAGGCCGGTGACGGTCTGTGGCCCACCAAGCTCCGGCGACGCGCGATCCAGGCCTGTGAGGCCTGGGTGGTCGAGCGGCTCAATGGCGAGGACGGGCTGGGTGCGATCTATCCGGCGATGGCCAACAGCGTGATGATGTTCGACCTGCTCGGCTATGCAGAGGACCATCCGGTCCGCGCCATCGCCCGGCAGTCGGTCGAGAACCTTCTCGTGATCAAGGAGGATGAGGCGTATTGCCAGCCCTGCGTGTCGCCGGTGTGGGACACCGCGCTCGCGGCGCATGCGATGCTGGAGGCGGGGGGCGAGGCCAATATTGCCAGCGCCGACGCCGCGCTCGACTGGCTCAAGCCGCGCCAGGTGCTCGACGTCGCGGGAGATTGGGCGGAGGAACGACCCGACGTCCGTCCGGGGGGCTGGGCATTCCAATACAATAACGCGCACTATCCCGACCTCGACGATACCGCCGTGGTCGTGATGGCGATGGATCGCGCCGGGACGGCCGACCGAACGCCGATCGATCGCGGAGTCGAATGGACGGTCGGCTTGCAGTCGAAGAACGGCGGCTGGGGCGCGTTCGACGCCGACAATGCCTACGACTATCTCAACAACCTGCCATTTGCCGATCATGGCGCACTGCTCGACCCGCCGACCGCCGACGTCTCGGCGCGTTGCGTGTCGATGCTCGCGCAACTGGGTGAGGGGTCGGACAGCCCGCGTATGGCGGCGGCGATCGATTATCTCCGCCGCGAACAGGAACCCGAGGGCAGCTGGTTCGGCCGCTGGGGAGTCAATTACATCTATGGCACCTGGTCGGTCCTGTGCGCGCTCAACGCCGCGGGGTTCGATCAGGGTGATCCGATGGTCGCCCGCGCCGCCGCGTGGCTGAGGACGATCCAGAATCCCGATGGCGGCTGGGGCGAGGATTGCGACAGCTACGATCTCGATCGCACTGGCCATGTTCCGGCTCCCTCGACCGCGTCGCAAACCGCCTGGGCGCTGCTGGGGCTGATGGCGGCGGGAGAGGTGGACAGCCCTGCGGTGGCGCGCGGGATCGACTGGCTGGCCGCCAACCAGGATGCCGACGGGCTATGGGGTCAGGAATATTATACCGGCGGTGGATTTCCGCGGGTCTTCTATCTCCGCTATCACGGCTATCCGAAATATTTCCCGCTCTGGGCGATGGCGCGCTACCGCAATCTCAAGCGTTCCAATACCAAGCGCGTCACGGTCGGCATGTGACCTTGATCATTGCCTGCGGGCTCAAGCGTGAGGCGCGGATTTTCGATCGCTCCGGCCGAGACGTTTTCGTCGTCATCGGCGGCGGCGTAGCGGCGTCACTCGATCGCGATCTCGACGACAAAGCCGAGCTCTTTCCCGGCATCATCCTCTCGTGTGGAATCGCCGGTGCGCTGGCGCCGTCGCTGCGGCCGGGCGATGTGGTGATCGACGGTGATGCGATGGTGGCTGATCGGCTGGGGCAGGTGCTGCCGCATGCTCAGCGCGGCGGGATTGTGGGGAGTGACGCGATCGCTGCGACCGCGGCCGAAAAGCGCCTCCTGCACGAGCGGACTGGCGCGATGGCGGTTGACATGGAGAGCCACGTTGCCGCGCGCGTAGCGGTGCGCAAGGGGCTGTCATTCGCTTCGCTGCGGGTGATCTCGGATCGCGCCGAGGACGACCTGCCGCCTGCCGCTTTGGTAGGGATGCGGCCGGACGGCGGGATGGCGCTGGGGGCTGTCCTCGCCTCGCTCGCGCGCGCTCCGCGGCAGCTGCCGGCACTGATCCGCACCGGGCGCCAGGCCGATCAGGCGTTTCGCGGCCTCGAGACGGCGTTCGACGCGATCATCCGCGCCGGGATAGACCGCCTCGCTCTGCCGGTCCGTTAAGGCCGGCAAACGGGGTCAGGCCGCGCGCTGGACCCGTTTGAAGCCTTCGGGGTCGGCTGCCTTGATCTTCGCCAGCTCCAGCTCGACATGCGAGGAATAGACGTCCTCAGCGGGCCGCGCGGCCGATAGGTCGACGTCAGGCGCCATCACGCCGTCGGTCTTCACGCCGTTGCGGCCGACCTTGAACATCTTGAGCGGGTGGCGGATGGCGTCGGTCGCGGCCGTGCCTTCGAACCCGCAATGCGTCATGCAGTTCGAGCATTTCTCGTACTTGCCGACGCCGTATTTCTCCCAGTCGGTGCCTTCCATCAGTTCCTTGAAGGTCGCGACATACCCTTCGCCGAGCAGGTAACACGGCTTCTGCCAGCCGAAGATCGTCCGCAGCGGCATCGACCAGGGCGTGCATTCATAGGTCTGGTTGCCGGCGAGGAAATCGAGGAACAGCGGCGAGTTGGTGAAGGTCCAGTCCTTGCCGCCATTGCCGCGGGCGAATACGTCGCGAAAGAATTTCTTGGTCCGCTCGCGATTGAGGAAATGCTCCTGATCGGCGGCGCGCTCATAAGCATAGCCGGGGGAGATCGTGATCTCGACGCCGAGCGATTCCATCTCGTCGAAGAACGTCGCCAGCCGCTCGGCATCGGCGCCGTCGAACACGGTGCAATTGACCTGCACGCGGAAGCCCTTGCTCTTGGCGAGCTTGATCGCCTCGATCGCGATTTCATACGTGCCGTCGAGATCGACGGCATGGTCGTGCATCTGCTTGTCGCCGTCGAGATGGATCGACCAGGTGAAGAAGGGCGACGGTTCGTATTCGTCGATCTTCTTCTTGAGCAGCAGTGCATTGGTGCACAGGATCACCAGCTTCTTCTTGGCGATATAGCCCTTGACGATCCGCGCCATGTCCTTGTGCAATAGCGGCTCGCCGCCGGCGATCGAGACGGCGGGCGCGCCGCATTCGTCGATCGCTTCCATACATTGTTCGTAGGACATGCGCTGGTTGAGGATCGGATCGGGATAATCGATCTTGCCGCAGCCGGGGCAGGCGAGATTGCAGCGGAACAGCGGCTCGAGCATCAGCACGAGCGGATATTTCCCGCCCTTGATATGCTGCTTCAGCGTATAGGCGCCGATCCGCGCGATCTGGGAAAGCGGTAAGGTCATCGGGAAATCCTATTCGGCGGCCGCGCGGGTCAGGTTGCGCAATTGGGGAGGAAGCGTGAATTCCACATCTTCGGTGACGCCGTCCAGCTGCTTCACCGAAACCGGGCGTACCGAAGCAATGGCGGCGATGACGCTTTCGATCAACTCGTCGGGCGCCGACGCGCCGGCGGTGATGCCGACCGTCGCCACGCCATCGAACCATGCGGGGTCGACGCCGCCACCATCGTCCACCAGATAGCTCGGCACGCCCATTTCGTCGCCGATTTCGCGCAACCGGCTCGAATTCGAACTGTTGCGCGCGCCGACCACGATCAGCACATCGCTTTGCCGGGCGAGATCGCGGACGGCGGTCTGGCGGTTCTGCGTGGCATAGCAGATGTCGGCGACGTCAGGACCCTGGACGTCGTCGAAGCGCTGGTTGAGCGCCGCGATCACGCCGCGCGTATCGTCGACGCTGAGGGTGGTCTGGGTGATATAGGCGATCGGCGTATCCGTCGCGAGCGGCAGCGCGGTGACGTCGTCGGTGGTCGAAACGAGATGAATCGGCGCATCGATCTGGCCCATCGTCCCGATCACCTCGGCATGGCCGGCATGGCCGATCAGCACGAGCGTTCGCCCCGCTTTGGCATAGCGGCGACCCTGGACATGGACTTTGGTGACCAGCGGACAGGTCGCATCGAGCACCGGCAGGCCGCGGGCGATGGCCGCTTCCTGGACCGATCGCGGTACGCCATGCGCGCTGAAGATGGTCGGCGCGTCAGGGGGAATCTCATCGAGTTCGTCGACGAAGATCGCGCCCTTGCCGCGCAACCGGTCGACGACATGGCGATTGTGAACGATCTCATGCCGGACATAAACGGGTGCGCCATAGAGATCGAGCGCGCGCTCGACGATCTCGATCGCGCGGACCACGCCCGCGCAGAAACCGCGTGGATTTGCCAGCAGAACGTTGATCGAAGGCGAAGAAGGATCGGTCATTTTGTCCTGCATGCAATTCCGTCTTTCGAAATGCCGCGACCTGTTTGCGCCAGGCCCTTGGAGCACAGATAGTCGTTCACCCCCGGTTGCAAAAGACGGAATATTGCAACGCGGCAAAGACTTTGCGTGCGACAAGGGTGGACGCCCTCACGCTGGGCGAGGTATTGCCCAGGGCCGATCAGGAGTGTTTTGATGCGTATCACTGTCTCCTCCGCCGTGTTGCTGGCGCTTGCGATTCCCGTTCCTGCCTTCGCCCAGACCGATCCCGCACGTACCATTGTGCAGGCGCTCGACGATGGTTTGATCGCGATCATGAAGGCGAAGGGAACGGTGAGGAGCCGTTCGATGGCGATCGGTCCGATCATCGACCGTGCATTCGATTTGCCGCTGATGACGCGACTCGCGGTAGGCCCGTCCTGGACGACGACGCCGCCGGCCGACCAACAGGCCCTGGTCGCCGCCTTTCGACGCATGACCGTCGCCCAATATGCCACCAATTTCGACAGCTGGTCTGGCGAGCGTTTCGCGATCGCCCCGCAGATCGATGCACGGGGCGGTGACAGGCTGGTCCGCACGACGCTGACCACGCCGGGCAAGGCCGACATCCCGATCAGCTATCGGTTGCGCGCGAGCGGCGGCGATTGGAAGATCATCGACGTCTTTTATCGCAATTCGATCAGTCAGATTGCGACGCGACGGTCCGATTTCGCGGCTGTTCTGGCCAAGGGCGGTGCCAAGGCGCTGGTAACCCATCTCGATGCCCTGGCGGCGAAGGGCGATTTTTGACGATCCCGCTTCTTCTTCCGGCGGTGGCGCTGATCGCCGCCCCGGCCCAAGAGCAAACGGCATCGCCTCCGGCGCCACCGGTCGTCGCGCCGGCGCCCGTCGCCGGATCAGCTCCTATCGTCGCGCCGGTATCGCCCGCTGCCGCGCCCGCCACCGAATCGCGGCCGGCAAGTTCTTCGGCGGCGATTCCCGAGTTTGCCGACCCGTTGTCCGATCCAGAAACCGCCGTTCCGGCAACCGTCGGCGAGGCGCCTTTTCGCGCGACTGCGGTAGACCCCGATCGCGGTGACCCGCTGGAAGGGTTCAACCGGGCGATGTTCGGGCTCCATCAGGCGCTCGACAAGTCGATCTACCGGCCAGTCGCGATGGGCTATCAGCACGTCGTGCCGAAACCGGTGCGATCGGGACTGCGCAATTTCTTCAGCAACCTGACCGAGCCGGTCGTGTTCCTGAACTATTTGCTTCAGTTCAAGTTCGGCAAGGCGGCGGAGACGCTGGCGCGGTTCACGATCAATTCGACCCTGGGTGTCGGTGGTTTCTTCGACATCGCGAAGACGAAGGATTTCAATCTCCCGCACCGCAACAACAGCTTTGGCGACACGCTGGCTTATTACGGCGTCGGACCCGGGCCCTATCTGTTTCTGCCCCTGATGGGCCCGACCACCTTGCGGGATGTGCTGGGCGGGCCGTTGGACGGCGCCGTCCTGCCGCTCGCGGTCGGCAAGCCGTTCACCGACTGGCGTTACCAGTTTTCCAGCGCGGCGATCACCGGACTCGACCTGCGCGCCGAATCCGATCCCGAATTGCGAGCCTTGTTTGGTGGAGCGGTGGATCCCTACGCGACCTTGCGCTCGGTCTGGCTGCAGAATCGCGCAGCGGAAGTCGCCAATCTCCGGGACCATCGACTTGAGCCTCAGAACCCGTCGGAACTCGACGATCCGTTGCGCGATCCCGGCACGCCGACCCCGGGCCCGTCCGAATCGCACGCGCGGGAATTGCAGGATCCGCTGTCCGATCCTGCCGCACCAGCACCTGCCACGGCGCCGAATTGACCTCTTCCCATGTTCGTCAACACTCCTGCGGATTCCCGAATGGATGGCCTGTGGCCGACCGATTGTTTCGCGGCGTTGTTGGTTTAAGTTAGGCGCAGGAGCCGATACCCAAATGACCATTTCCTTCGAAACACCGCTGCTCGACACTGTTTCGACGCCGGCTGATCTTCGCAATCTCAAGCCGGAGCAGCTGCGCCAGCTGGCGGACGAGCTGCGCGCGGAGACGATTTCGGCGGTGGGGACGACCGGCG